>Ga0187892_10001997_pt1 | contig 43428 bp, 39 predicted proteins | sample MA1701073metaG_FD_139345 | JGI IMG/M metagenome (GOLD analysis project Ga0187892, IMG submission 139345) | Bio-ooze microbial communities from a basaltic lava cave in the Kipuka Kanohina Cave System on the Island of Hawaii, USA - MA170107-3 metaG ... | reverse complement strand
GGCGACTTCACCATCGGCGCGGGCACGGCCTCGACGGTGAACGGGCCGGTCACGCGCGTCTTGCCCTTGTCCACCAACGGCTGATCGTAGAGCGTCTCCGGTTCGGGCGGCTCGTTGTTGGCGATGCTTTTCAGCGTCACATGCGGCACGGTCTTATAGACCAATCCGCTGCCGACGCCCTCGTCGGGATGCGCCAACTGGTAGTACTCGAACACCGCCGTCATCAACCGCATCTTGGCCAGCGTGAGCGCGACGCGCGAGGTGTCGCACGTGATCCAACGCCGCCCCCACTGCTCCGCCACGTACGCCGTCGTCCCGCTGCCACACGCGCTGTTGGTTGCTGTCGCGATCATGAGGCTGGTCGTAACGGTGGTGCTTGATACGACTTGAGGAACTGGATGGCAGCTTGTTTGTCGGCGAACTGTCCCTCGATACGGTCGCTGTTGGTATAGCGAATCTGAATCTCATACCTGAGTACCGGTTGCGAGCGTTCACCTTCGTCGTAGCGTTCGATGAAGACGATCGCCTTATCCACAGAGTCCCACTCCGACGCTTTGCCGTGAAGCGGAAGAATGCGCACGACAGCGACCTGCCGGCTTACGACGCGTTCCAGCGTGCCCATGAAGTTTTGAATCTCCTTGGAGTTGATTCTGACAAGTGCTTGAGCGACCTGCTGGCGTTCGCGCGCCGACAGAGCCTCCCATGCGCGAACCTTGCGGATGAACTCGGCAACGGCGGTGTGTTCATCGAAGTGTGCGGCGATACCGGCGCGGCGGAAGGCTTGAACCACGGTTTCGTGAGGGAAGTAGAGGACGGTGAAACCCAGCGACCTCAATTGCGTGAGCGACCCTCCGGTAAACACACCGGCAAGGACGACGCCGATGAACGGCGCGGCATTTTGGTGAGTGGCGACCAGCGGCAGGATCGCGCCTTGGATTTCCTGGGCTTTGTTGCGGGAGTGTTTGGTGTACCGGCGCCAGGCAGTTTCGATAAACGCGACCGGCCTTCCGATCTTGCTGGGGCTGCCGCCTTTCTCCAACACGAAATCCAAGTCGTGCGTATTGCCATAGAGGTCAACCCAACTGACCTTCCGACCGCTCCGCGCCGGGCGCGGGCCTTTCTTGTCCAAGAACAGCCGATGAGTGTGCGCGAACTTCCGAAGCAGTGGCTCAATAGCGGCTTCGATGACTTCGCCGATGATTTGCCCAAACTTGTGTGCCGGAGATTCAGCCATCGGCTAACCTTTTACCCAAAGGCGACCCTCGTGCAGCGGGACGCGGTGTTTGCGGTTTTTCCATTTGATGTTCCGGTTGCGCGTCTTTTCAAACGTGAACGATCGGAAGCCGGCCGCGATTGCCAACTCACCCAGCCACCGCTCTACCGGCACGTAGATACCGTACGGCGCAGAGTCGCCGACCACGAAACAAACCAATCCATCCTGGCTCGCCACGCGGCGCAAAGTCAGCCAGACCTTGGCCATGTCCTGAAAATACGCGGCGATCATCGTGTGGTAAGGCTTCTTTCCGCCATGCTTGTCCCGCTCGGCTTCGAGCGTCTCGCAGACTGCCGTGATGTCCGAGCGGATCGAATCGAGCACGGGATTGGCGAGGATTTGCAACCACTGACCATTCAATGGCGCGACGTGTTGCGTACAGGAGCAAACCAGGAACTTGCGGACCGTTTCCTGCAAATCCCCCCAACCTTCGACATCGCCGAAGAAGCTCATCTCCAGTCGCGTGGCATCGGCATAGTCGTAGTTGTTTGTGTATGGCGGCGAGGTGATCACCAGCGTCGCCCATTGTGCCGGTACCACTGCGCAATCGCGGGCGTCGCCGGCATGAAGAATCGCCGGCGGGCCGGACGCGTGGCGTTGCCGGGTCGCCATGTCGCCGCTCATCAGATACACCTTTGTCTCGAATGCCCGGTAGGCATCGGTCGCGCTCGCCTTGCTCTTCTTGGGCAGCACGTATTGCCATTGCGCCGTACCCACCGGCGAGCACTCCCGCAAAATCGAAGCCAGCGCTACCCACGTCAACTCGGAAGCTGGGGAACTGTCCGCCGCCGACTCCCACGCCCGCCGTAGCGCATCCAAACGGCTCAAAGTGTGACGCGGAAAACACTTTTCGATCAGCGGCGGATACCCGTCGGCGACGCCTCCCTGTTTCCTTGCGGTAGCAAGAACCGCAGCCGCAAATTCCCGAAACACCTTCGGGTCTTCGCGCCAGAGAAGTTTGCTGCGAGCCACGCGCGCGACGAATGGATGCGCCTCCACTCCCATCGCGGCCACACCGCAAGCCTCGCCCTCCAACAGCACCGTGCCCGACCCCGCGAAAGGATCGAACACCCGACACTCCCCGCCGGCTTGTTCCCGTTCGATCAGATCGCGCACCCAGAGAGCGGAAAACCCCGCCGAGTACCGATACCACCGATGCACCGGCAGCGAGAGGTTGTCGAGGAACGTGGACGACGTGTCCGGCTTCTTCACTTCTTGATCCACACCATACAGGCTCAACTGCTCCCGAACAGTTCTCGACTTTAGTGATTTGGTTGCTGTCTTTTTCATCACATCACGGAAATTGTCTCACCGGCCAGCCAGCGAGGCTGTAGTTCGTAAATGGGCCTTGGTAGCCGATGAGTCCGAGCACGAACTTGTTGATGATGTTCACCGCAGACTCGAACCGCGCAATTCTGCAATGTCTTCGTCTCCGGTCTGCAAGCGACCGTGCGCGACAGAGTCCCGCATTTGCTTCCACGCCAGCACTTCTTCCTCGCTAATCGTGATGCGCAGTAGTTCCGCCGCCTTCAGAATCATATCTCTCTGCCGCAACATTGGGACGCTATGCAACCAGTTGAGCACGCGAGTCAGCAAGTCGCCATCCTCCGGCGAGATGTTGACTTCCAAAGCCTGTTTGGCCCGGCCCTTGAATCTATTGAACCTGTCGCGCTCGGCTTTGAGGGTGTCCGCCATCGGGGTCTCCGATGTGATGAAGTCTGCCAACCCCTCGACCACTGCACTTGCCACCAAACACTGGCTGGGGAAGAAGTTGCCGGTTGAATCCCAGCAGAGGGCGAGGAAGTTGGCCACCGTCTGGTGCTCGGGGAGAAGGAAGTAGCGTGTCGCTTTTTCCACGAGTTGTAATTCATATGCCGACATTGCTTGGTGAGGTACAGGAGGGAAAAAGAGACGCTTTTTGGCTGTCGGCTGCCGCAGTACCGTTTTTTCAATCTTTCTACCAAGCTGTGTGTAAGCCAGCCATTCGACACGGCAGCCTGCCCAGAAGCTCATCGCTTGCAAGAAGGCCCTTGAGAACATCACCACGTCGAGATCGTTCTTGCCCTTCAGCCAAGTGGCACAGCGAACAAACTCGTCACGATTCTCGCGCAACGCAAAACCGCCGGAATCAGTTTCCAGCCGCAACCAATCCCGGCTGTGAGATTCCCCACCAAACACCGGATTATCGTCTTTGCTCGAAGAATTGCTGTTGGCGAATCCATCAATCATCCCGCTGACAAGCCCCTTCATGCTCCCATCGAACTCGACCTGCACATCGGACGTCAGGACGACCTCGTGAGGCTTAAACACCAAACGCGCGAATCCTGCAGAAGTCCAACTGCTCGAATGTGGGTGCAATCCGTGCGCCTGAACCCTCAAACCATGATGAGTGAACGCCTCCAGCGTGGGCAACGCGTCGGGCGTAAGCAGCACGCCTGTGGGAAGCCGGTCGATCTGGTTTGGGTGACCTCCTTGCGCATACAACTCAATCATCGCCGCTCCGTCAGCGTCGGTTCTCAAGCGTCCGCTCCCCGACAGGAGCAGCGCGTTGCCCTGACGGAGAGTTGCATTTTGAAGCGGTTCGTCCAGCTTCCGGCTGCCATACGCCGTCACAATGTCATCGTGTGATCCCACGCTTGCACGCTAACAGGTTAGACAGTCCCAAGCAATCCACCACTCCCGGCAACACGCAGCAGCAGGCGATCGCGCAGATAGCTGAGGTAGGAGTGGATGCCAAGTTCCCAGGTGTCACGAAACGCCTTGATCATCTCCGGCTCGGCGGTCAGGTCTTCGTCCTTGCCGTCCTCGACTTTGCGTTTGTTGACGAACGGCTGGAAGTTCGAGCCGTACTTGATGCCGTAGGGCGGGTCGAAATACACCATCTGCACCTGCCCGCCCAGCCCCTCCTTTTCCAGCAGCGAGTTCATCACCAGCAGCGAGTCGCCGGCGATGAGGCGGTTGCTCCAGTTGTGGCGGTGCCGGTAGAAATCAATCGCCTCGCGCAACGGCGGGTTTTCCTTCACGCTGGAAAACAGCGAGAGCTGCTCGTAGTTCGAGCCGTTCTTCTTGCGGACGGCCTCGATGATCGAGCGCGGGTCAATCCGCTCATGCACGTGCAGCGACACCGTCGGCAACTCGAAGCTGGTTCGTTCCGCCTTGCCCGCCCATTGCAGCGCCGGGTCGAGATGCGGATCGTAGGCGTAGGACTTCTTCCCCTCGACCGGCTCCGACTTCGCGTCCACCAGCCCGACCGGCGGGTTATTCAGCCGGTCCTTGTCGTCGTGCTGGTATTGCTCGATGGGCTTTTTCCTGGGGCCGGCGGGGACCGTGGATTTCACGGTGTAACGCGTCTTCGATGGTTTCGGCGTCCGAGGCATGACGAAGGCGGAGTGTAGTGAATTGGCGCAAGGACTGCAAACCCTGTGTCGAGCGATTCGTAGTGCCCGGGTCTGCGTGTTCTTCGCTTGGGTTCGTAGCGCAAGGTTCCGGGCGGATTGCGCAGACTCCAAACGCAAGTGATTCGAGCGCTTTGCACCCGACCGGCGTGGGCTGGGGACAGCCTACCTACACCAGCCGAGTTACGGCGTTCCGCGCTCGGGGCGTCTCGCAAGCCAGTCTTCCAGCGTCGCGACGCGCTCGGGGTGTTTGCGGCTGCGGGCGAGGAAACCGACGCCGTGCTGGCGCATTGGGTCCTGGTCGGTCGGCTGGTAACGCAGATCGACGCTCCAGCGGACGTGGTCCGAATTGTTTGGCGTGGACATGTGAATGCACCGGTCGTTGAACAGGATCGCCCCGCCCGCTTCCAATGGCAGTGGCACGGCCCGGCTTCCCTCGATATGTTTCTCATCCAGTTGCAGGTATTTCGTGCCGGTGTGTGATTCGTGGTGGTAGGAAAGAAGGTCCTTCCGGTGCGTCCGCGGCCAGATGTGCAGACAGCCGTTAACCAAGTTGGAATCGACCAGCGGAATCCAGACGGTGATGACCGGGTTCGAGTTCGCGTCGGGCCAGTAGGATTTGTCTTGATGCCACGGCACTGCGCCCGCGGCGACCTTGGGGACCTTCGGGCGGACGTTATAGACGGGGTTCGCAAAAAGTTCTCCGCCGATCAACGACTCGACCACGTCGAGGACCTTGGGGTTCGACATGAGAATGAAGTACCCCGGCAAGCGATCGCGCCAACTGCGGCCGTACTTGAGGAAATGTTCGTCCGTCAGGTCCTCGAACAACGCCGCGAGCCGGCGCTCGAATGGCGCGTGCTCCAGCTTGTCGGAAATCAACCCGTCCGCCAGAAGCGCATCTGCGATGGTCGAGACTTTCTGCGTCATCGCCTCGCGGACGGGGCGGAGTTCCTCGTCGTCGAGGAAATGGGGCAGCACCACATATCCCTCTTCCTGGTATTGCCGAACCTGCTCCTCGGTTAAACCGCCTTGTGTCTGGATTGCGCTGCTCATGGCGCATGAGACTGGCTCAATCGTCCGATTTGTGCAATTGCCTTCAGTCACCATTTGTGGTCAAAATTCACCATGAGCTGGAAGACGCGTTTCTGGCAGGTCCCACTCGGATCGAAGCCGCAAATCTCGCAAATGGGCATCGCCGTGCATGGACGCGTGCCCGCCGAGCGCTACTTGCTGCCCCGGCATTGGTGCGTTCACATTTACCGCTACGACGGCGAACTCAAGATCAACGACGGGACGTTCCCCATCCGCCCGGGGCATGCGAGCGTGATCCCACCGGGCTCGGCCATGGAGTATCGGTATCGCGGCAAGTCGGTCCACGTGTACGCGCACTTCGCATTGCCCGAACCGGCCTCACACGCGACGCCGATTGCAGCGATGCAGGACCTCGGGAAGGATTTCGCGGAAATCAATCGCGCGATGGAGCAAGCGGTCGAATGTTATCCGCGGCAACGGCTCCAGGCAGAGGTGCGCATCTGGGATGTCCTGTGGCGCCTGGCCGGCCGCGGCCAGCCGCAATCGGCTCAGCCCGACCAGCTCCATCCCGCGGTCCAGAACACCATCCAACAGATCGAGCTGCGATTGCACGAGCCGATTTATGTGACGGAGTTGGTGAAGGAGGCCGGCGTTTCCCAGAACCATCTCATCCGGCTGTTTCGCGCCACGATGGGAACAACGGTCGTCGGATACATCCGTGACCGGCGACTGCAACGGGCCTCGCATCTGTTGCGCAACACAACGCTCCCGATCAAAACCATCGCCCACGAGATCGGCATTCCGGATTTGCACCTGTTCAACAAGATGATTCGCGGCGCGTTCGGAATGTCGCCTCGAAAGCTCCGGTCCCGATGACGGAGAGCGCGTGGCGGGATGGAATGTGGGAGGCCGTGTGTGAATCGTCCTCGTAATCGAAGGCTACGCAATTCGAGGACGACGACGAGGACGAGGACGATTACGAGATCACACTCTTCCGATAACCCGGCGCATCGGGCTTGAACACGTCCGGGTTGATGCGCGCGCCGAGGCCAGGCGCGCGCGGGAGGGGAAGGCAGCCGTCCTCGATGCGCACGTCGAGGTCGATCAGGTCTTTGTACGCGGTCTGGATCTGGGCTCGCATCGTTTCCTGGTAGAGACCATTGGAAACCGCGGCGAGCACGTGGAGACCGGCAAGCAGCGTGAGCGGGCCGGTTGCGTCGTGCATGCTCACCGGCAAGTTGTACGCGGCTGCCATGTTGGCCACGCGAAACGTCGCGGATATCCCGCCCGCCCAGGTCGGGTCGATCATGATGTAGTCCGCGGCGCGCTTTTCCAGCACCTGCGCGTAATCGGCGGCGGTCAGCAGCATCTCGCTGGCGGAAATCGGCATGCCGCTTTGCCGGCGGAAATCGGCCAACGTGTCGAGGTTGTCCATCTTGACGATATCTTCGAGCCAGAGCGGCTTGAGCGGACGAAGCGCCTCGGCGATTCGCAACGCGGCGGGGAGTTGATAATGCGCGTGTCCGTCGATCATCACCTCGATGTCCATGCCGACCGCTTCGCGGATTGTTTCGAGCGGACGAAGCGCCTGGCGGAGGTCGGCGTCGCTGACCCGCATCGGCCCGTGCGTGATGGCGGGGTAATCGAGCGGCCACACTTTCATCGCGGTGTAACCGGCGGCGATGAGTTCCTTTGCCAGTTCGACCGGGTGATGGAAGTAATTGTACGAATCCGAAAGCGGCCCGGGGCGTCCGATCGATCCCATTCCCGGCCAGGTACCCTGCGGACGCGCGGTTTTCTCCTTCTGGACGGCGTAGGTCGGATTGCCGCAACTGTTATAGACGAGGACGCGGTCGCGCACGGGTCCGCCGAGCAGGCGATAGACGGGTTTCTTGCACACCTGGCCCAGGATGTCCCAGAGCGCGAGATCGATGGCGGAGATCGCGCGCAACTCGACGCCGCGTGCGCCGATGTTGGCAAGACGCTCGTAAAGGAACCGCCAGTGGGACTCGATCGCGATCGCGTCCGCGCCGAGCAACCGTTTCGCGATGAACTCGTGAATCATGCCGGTCACGGCGTTCCCGCAGAAATACGTCTCGCCATGACCGATCACGCCGGCATCGGTGTGGACTCGCACGAGGACGAGATGAGGCGCAAACGAGGCCGGCATGGCGGTCTCGATGGCGGTGATGCGTACCGCGTCGTCGGGAAGCGGAACGGCGGAAAGGTGGCGTCGCTCGGGAATGTTCGCCACGCCCACGAGGCGATCTTCGTCGATGGAGAATGCTTTGTGTTTCATACTCTAACGTTCGCTCCTCCAAATGCGGCGCAGCCGCAACCAAACGCGCTGGCGCGACGGCTCCGACGTTGTGCCCTGATCCCCGGGGCTCCGACCCACGGCGGGCACGTGAGCAGGTCAGAGGCCTGCTGATCCGAGGCACGACGTCGGAGCCGTCGCGCCAGCGCAAACTCATGTTCGCAAAACTGTCGCATCTTCGACCGGCACACTCTACACCCAGAACTGGCGGTCGAAGGAGCGGTACTGGATGCCTTCCGAAACATGGTTCGGCTGAATCTGTTCCGAACGATCGAGGTCGGCGATGGTGCGGGCCACCTTCAGGATGCGGTCGTACGCCCGGGCGCTGAGGTTCAATTCGTTCATCGCCATCTTCAGCAACTCATGGCAAGTCTCGTCGAGCTTGCAGAACTCGCGGATTTCCTTCGGACCCATGCGCGCGTTGGAGTGCACCTTCGGCCGGTCCGCAAAGCGTTTGCGCTGAATCGCCCGCGCAGTCTCCACGCGGGCGCGGATTTTCTCGGACGGCTCGCCCGTCGCCTCGCCGCGCATTTCCTTATAGGCAATGGCTGGCACCTCGACGTGAATGTCGATACGGTCGAGCAACGGACCCGAGACGCGTGTTCGGTAACGCTGGACCTGGCCGGGACTGCATCGGCATTCGCGTTTGGGATCGCCGTAGAATCCGCACTGGCAGGGGTTCATCGCGGCTACGAGCATGAAATCGGCGGGGAAGGTCATCGTGCCCGACGCGCGCGAGATCGTGACGTGGCCGTCCTCGAGCGGCTGGCGCATCACTTCCAGCGCGGAGCGTTTGAACTCGGGCAACTCGTCGAGGAACAGCACGCCGTGGTTCGCGACGCTGACCTCGCCGGGCGACGGATTGGATGTTCCGCCGAGCAACCCGGCGTCGCTGATGGTGTGATGTGGCGAACGGAACGGTCGTGTCGCCACCAGGGCCTGATTCCGTTGCAGGAGGCCGGTAATGCTGTGGACCTTGGTCGTTTCGAGCGCTTCATCGAGCGACATCATCGGCAGGATCGTCGGGATGCGCTTGGCGAGCATGGACTTGCCGGTGCCGGGCGGGCCGATCATCAGGATATTGTGTCCGCCGGCCGCGGCGACTTCGAGCGCGCGTTTGACGCTTTCCTGGCCTTTCACTTCGGAGAAATCGACGTCATAGACGTGATGCGAGAGGAAAAACTTCTCGGGGTCCTCCCGCACCGGTGCGATGGACGCGCGCCCCGCGAGGAACTCGACGGTCTGCCGGAGGTTCTGGACGGGATACACGTCGATTCCCTGCACGATGGCGGCTTCGGCGGCGTTTTCGGCGGGCACGATCAGGCCGAGCTTGCCCTGTTGCTTCGCACACAACGCAATCGGCAACACGCCGCGCACGGGCCGTACGGTGCCGGCCAGGGCCAGTTCGCCGATCGCGATGACGTTGCTAAGTTGCTCTGGTTTCAGTTCATTGATCGCCGCCACGATCCCGAGCGCGATGGGCAGATCGAAGCTCGGTCCCTCCTTCTTGATGTCGGCGGGCGCGAGGTTGACGGTGGTCCGCCCGATGGGATAACGGAAGCCGGAGTTCTCCAGCGCGGTTTTCACCCGGTCGCGGCTTTCCTTCACCGCCATGTCGGGGAGCCCGACCACGACCGTGATGGGATCGCCCCAGGCGTGTTCCCCGGCGTTGACCTCGATCTCGATGGGGCAAGCGTCGATGCCTTGCACCGCAGCCGAGTAAACCTTGGCGAGCATGACGGGCTGAATCTAGGCGACCGGTTGCGGCGGGGAAAGCGAAAAGTCGGCGGTCTAACGAATCGTTGCCACGCTCTTGCCCTCGCGCAACGTCGGCAGGAGGTTCCAGAAACGATTCGGTCGCACGCCCAGATTGAGATAGTCGCGGACGATTCGGACGAGGCGGCGGGCCACTGCTTCGTCCGTGCCCCGGTAACAGGTCGCTTGAGGCCGCAGAGAATCACCCTGATCGAATTGCTCGTGGTGGTCGCCATCATCGCGGTGTTGGCGGCGATCCTGTTGCCGGCGTTGAAACGCGCGAAGGATCAGGCCAGGACCGCCGCCTGCCTGAACAACCTGAAGCAACTGGCTGTGGCCTTTGAATTATACCGAAGTGATTACGACAATTGGCTCCCAGGCGTCTGTCCCTGGATCTGGCCGCACCGATTGAACGCTTATTTGCACGTCGCCGATCCGGTGGTGCGATCGCACTCGACCGGCAATCCGTTCGTCTGCCCGGCCAAGCCTTCATGATCGATCTCACCAAGTACCGCGTCATTGATCTTTCGCCCGAGATCATTCCCGGCGAACGCAAGACCGACGGCCGCTACCTGCACGGCGAGCCGTACCTGGGGCGTCCGGTCGAGGTGGAGGAGTTCATCGCGTACGGCGCTCGCATGCATTTCATCCACGGCCAGACGCACACGGGCACGCACGTCGAAGCGCCGTACAAATACTCCGAGACGGGTCCCGACGTCGGCTCGATGCTGGTCGATTCCTACATGGGAGAAGCGGTGGCCTGCGATTTCTCGGCAAAGAAAGCCAGCGAGCCGAGCACGTCCCACGATCTCCGCCGCGCGGGCGTGAAGGGTGGCGACATCGTCCTTGCTTGGGGTGATCCCGCGAATCTTCCCAACCGCCCGCACTTCGCCGTCGAGGCAATTGATTGGCTCATCGGCATCAAGATCAAAGCGTTGGCCCAGGAAAACTTGAGGCTTTCGCCGCCAGACACGCCGTACGGACCGGGCGACGCCGATTGTAAGTTGCTGATGGCGGGCATCCCAATTGATGCCCGCACTTCTCGCTTGCCGTTCCGCCTCCGACCGACTAACAGAGCGGCGGAACCATTTAGAAGGAGTTTCCTATGCCATTTCAGTTCACCGATCAGCACATTGACGACTATCATCGCCAGGGGTACGTCGTGTTCCGGCAAATCCTGCCGCCGTCGTTGATCACGGACCTGCGAGGGACGACGGACCAGGCGCGCGAGATTGCTCGCAAGAAACAGGGCGCTCAAACGCAGCGCCTGCAGCCGATCTCGGCCTTCGATGTGGACCAGAAACCATTTCAGGATTACGCGGAGTTGCCCGCGCTCAAGGATGCGGTCGCGCGGCTGTTGAGTCCGAACCACACGCACGGCAACATCCACTCGAAGAGCTCCGCGCTCGGCGTGCTGCTCGAACCGGCCGAGATGCCGTATTGCACGATCTGGCACCGCGACTGGCGGGACAACGTCCGCGGGTTGCGCCTGGCCGACTGGAATGCTCGCCTTCTCGACTTGAACTTCTTCAACCAGGTCAATTGCGCGCTCTACGAAGACAGCTCGACGTGGGTCGTGCCCGGCAGTCACCTGCGCAGGGACACGTCCGCCGAAGCGCGGCGTTTTCCGGACCGTCCTATCGCCGAGCCCAACTTGGAGGGCAAGAACTCCGAAGCGCGGGAACGTCTTTGCCTCGAATATTGCCAGAGCCTGCCCGGGGCCGTGCGTTTGCTGCTCGATGCCGGGGATTTCGCGCTGTACCGCAACTCGCTCTGGCATTTGGGCAACTACGTGCCGTATCGGAAGCGCGCGACGTTGCACGAAATCATCGAGACGCCCGAATATGCCGCGTGGCGGGAGGTGATCCACAAGGACTTGCAGGCGCGCAGCGCGGCCGGGCTGGAGTGGGAGAACCCGAACAAGATGGCGGCGTGAGATCGAAGAAAGGGAGGTCGGACATTCTTGCCCGACGAGGTTGATCTGGTCGGGCAGGAATGCCCGCCCTCCTTTTTATGGAAATGAAAATCAAAGACATCCGCTCCATCCCGCTCTACGGCAGCTACGCGTCGGACGAATGGATGGCCCGCCTTTATGCGAAAGAGGAGAACGTCCATTGCCTGATCGAGGTGATCACCGAAGAAGGTGTCGTCGGCTTGGGCAGCACATTTACGTCGCTCAAACTCGTGGACGGTTCGCTGGAACTCCTCCGTCCGTTGTTGATTGGCGCATCCGCGCTCGACCCGGCGGCGGTCGCGGAAAAATGCCACCAGAACACATTCTGGCAGGGACGCGGCGGTGCGATCACGAACACGCTTTCCGGCATCGACATCGCGCTTTGGGACATCCTCGGCAAGGTCACGAAGCAGCCGATCAGTCGTCTCCTCGGTGGACGCATCCGCGAGACGATCAAACCCTACGGCTCGATGCTCATGGCGGAACCGAAGATCATGCGCGATCGCTTGCAGGCCGGGCTGGCGCGCGGGTTCAAGGCGTTCAAGATCGGCTGGGGTCCGTTCGGACGCAAGGACCGGAAAACCGACGAAGCGATCGTCGCTGCCGCGCGCGACGCGATTGGTCCCGACGTGGAACTGATGGTGGATGCCGGCGGCTCGGACGCGTTCTGGCCGCACGGCTACAAATGGGCGCTGCAAACCGCGCACATGCTCGCGAAGTACAACGTCGTGTGGTTCGAGGAGGCGCTGCGACCCGACAACATCGACGGCTTCTGTCTGCTCCGGGAACATTCGCCCATCCCGGTCACGTCCTGTGAGGTGCTCACGCGCCGGCAATCATTCGTCGAATGGATCGAGCGCGGCGCGGTGGATTACATCCAGCCCGACGTGACGAAGGTCGGCGGCATCAGCGAACAGCATCGCATCAGCCAGTACGCCGACGACCACTCGATTCTGATGGTGCCGCACGGCTGGAACACCGCGGTCGGGCTGGCAGCCGATTTGCAGTTGGTCGCCGCGGCCGGCAACGCGCGCTGGGTCGAGTACATCACGCCCGCGCAGTACATCGAGCCGATCTTGGTCGAGCCGCCGAAGCTCGATGCGAACGGGATGCTGAAAATTCCCGACGGACCCGGGCTTGGTTTCCAGTGGAATCCCGATGGCGTGGCAAAGCTAAGCAAGGGTGTGAAGCTGACGAAGTCGGCGGTGTAGTGACGCCCGTTTGTAGTAGCGGATTCGTCGCGCGGCTCGATGCCCCAACCGCGCGATGAATCGCGCTACTTACGAACCGGTCATCCGTATGAGGATGGCTTGCCGTAGGCCCTCGCGCCGCCTAAGATGCCATCATGTTCACAGGGATCGTCGAGGAGGCAGGACGCGTCGAAGGCGTGCGGCGCGGGAAGAAATCGACCGAGTTCGTTGTTCGCGCGCGCAAGGTCGCCCGCAGTCTGCGCGTCGGCAGCAGCCTCGCTGTGAATGGCGCGTGCCTGACGGTCGTCTCGAATCGCAAAGGCTTGCTGCGGTTCGACGTGCTGGAGGAAACGCTGCGACGCACGAACCTTGCCTTCGTCCGCGCGGGCGACCGCGTGAACTTCGAACGACCGTTGCGCGCCAACGCCCGCTTGGACGGCCATTTCGTGCTCGGGCACGTGGACGCGCGCGGGACGGTGCGGCGGTTCGCGCGGAACGGAACGGACTACGTCCTCGACGTCGCTGCGCCGGCTTCTGTGATGAAATACATCCTGGAGAAAGGTTCCGTCGCCGTGGATGGCATCAGCCTGACGGTGGCCAGGGCCGGGCGCGGCTGGTTTCGCGTTTGGATCATCCCGCACACGCGCTCGGTCACGAATCTGCGGACGCGTCGCGCGGGCGATTTCGTCAACCTCGAAGCGGATGTTTTGGGAAAGTACGTGGAGAAACTGCTCACCCGCGGGGTGTGAACGTGAGAGGCGCCTCCCACGTTTCGTTTCTCTGCTTTGGCCTCACTGGCGCAATGACGGGTTGTTCGTCAGCGACGGATTCAACTTCAACGCCTCCGCCTTCCACGCATCGGCCTTTGCCTTCGGCCCGATCTTGTATGCGAGAGGAATCATCCGCAGATACAGACCGACCTTGCCTTCGTAGTTCGGCGAGCGCTGCAGAATCGTCTCCAGGCTCTGGAGTGCAAGGTGGTCCTTGCCAAGCTTCTGATACGCGTCGGCGATCTTGTAATGGAGGCGGATCGCTTGCCAGTCGTCCCGTGTGGTCCGCGCGGCTTCCTTGTACTCGGGGATCGCGCCCACGAGATCGCCGCCGTCGCAGAGCATATCGGCAATCTTTTCGCTGAGGACCGGGTCGGCCAGCCGTGCCTGATACTCCCGGGCCAGCCGCATTGCTTCGTCGCGCTTGTCGCCGTTCCACAGCAGATTGATGCGGCGAAGGTAGGCGAACACGACCTCGCGACGACCGGCTTTCTCCAGTGCGGCGATCTGCTGGCCGAGGTCCTTGGCGAAGGGCCGGTAGAGCGGGTCGCCGACGAACGTCGTTTGCCAGGAAAGCCATTGCTGCGAGGCATATGCGCTCTCGGCGAACGTGTGCCCCTGCAGGAGCCGCTCGAAAAAGATGGCGACGTTGGGGGAACCGGGAAGGTACGGCTCATAGACGCAACCCATCGTGCAGGCGACCCCGCGCAGGACGAACGGGCCGACCCAGCAGGTTGTCTCGTGGCGGACCGTGCCCCCGCTGTCGGAGTGCAGATGATACGCGATCGCGCCGGGACGGAATCGAAACGACTTCCGGGCCGGTGCCCCCGAGATGCTGCCCGTGTACCAGCCGGCATACAACACGCAGTCGGTCATGGCGTAACCTTCGTCGAAGATCGGTTCGTTCTCGTCGAGGACGCACTCGAACCCCGCCCGCTTCGCGAACTCATGGCACTTGCGGATCCAGTTGTCGCCCTCGACATAGCCGGGCTTCGTGATGCCGCGGGCATCGAAGTAGCCGCGCCCGTGGATTCCCCAAGCCTCGCCTTCGAGCGCGCGATCGATCAGCGCCTTGGCGGTTTCCGCGTTCGGACCGTCGAGACGGGTGACAAGGATCAATTCGAGGTTCATCGGTTCGGCGAACGTCGAGTTTGGCCGGTTGTAGAGCGGATTGCGGATGACACCGGTCTTGCGGAACTCGACCGGCAACAACGCCAACTCGGAATCGATCGCCGCTTCGTTGCGTCGGAACTGCTCCGGCCAACGTTGCGCCTCAGCCTCCACGAGCTTCGGATCGGACGCGACCTTGAGCGGAACGCCGTAGCAAAGCACCATGTACCGGATCTTGTTTCGAATCGGCGTCGAAGCCGCGCGCATCAGCAGGCCCTTGGTCTCCAGGAACTCGCGAATCGGGTCCTGGATGGTCTTGATGAAATCCGCCCGGCTGATGGTTTCCGCGGTCGGGCATTCGAGCAGACAGATTTGTTCGCGCGGCACGTTGCGTTTTTCGGCGTAGTAGTTCGCGATCTTGACCGAATCGGGCCACTTGCCGTTGGCGACGATCAGGATGTGCGCGCCGAGGTTTTCCTCCGCGGTGGCGAGCGAAAGACAGCCGAGGATCGAGAACAGCGGACAGAGGACCGCGAAGAGAATCCACTCCCGGCAAACCCACGCTTCGCAATGGCGCGCGCTAACACTCAACCTGTAATCCGTCATAGGCCAGTTCGACACCGGGCGGCAGCGCGCGGTTCGTCCGTTCGTGGTCCACCTCGTGGCACATGTGAATGAAATAAGCCTGCTTCGGCTGCGTTTGCTTCACGATTTCGAGCGCCTCGCCCATGCTCAGGTGCGTCGGATGCGGTTTCTCGCGCAGGGCGTCGAGGATTAAGACAGGCACGCCGCGAACCTGTTCGATGCACGCCGGCGGGACCGCGTGGCAATCGGTCAGGTAGGCGCATTTCGGCGAACCGTTCTGCTGGAACACGTAGCCATAGACCTGCGTCTTGCCGTGCGGGAGCGTCACGGGCGTGATCTTTGTTTCGCCGAGTTGGAACGGCTCCGAAACCGCGTGGCCGTGCAGACACGGATAGCCGGGATACTCGGGTGCCTCGCGGATCGCGTACGGGAAAATGCCCCGCAGGCGCTCCAAATCCGCCGGCGACGCATACAAGGGGATCGGACCGTTCTGAAGCGAATTGAAGCGGCGGATGTCGTCCAGCCCCATCACGTGGTCGGCGTGACAGTGCGTGATCAGGATCGCATCGACGCGCTGCACGCCGAAATCGAGGCATTGCCAGCGGAAATCGACGGTCGTATCGACGACGATCTTGTGCGACCCGGTCTCGACGTAGATCGAAGAGCGGTAGCGTTTGTTGCGCGGGTCCGGCGACTGGCACACCGCGCAATCGCACGCCACCAACGGCACGCCCTGCGACGTGCCCGTTCCGAGAAACGTGACCTTCATCAAGGCCGCGAAGATAGCACAGGGACGCCGGCAGGAAAGAGACGAAATGCGCAGAGGGGTCGGCGATCACCGCCTTGCTTGGCGGCTGAGGTAGGTCGCCATTCCTGGCTGACCACTTCGGGGATGCGCGCAAGACAAGTCCGCCAAGAATGGCAGACCTACCGTCTCCCAAATCCGTTGCGGGCCTTTGGCGGGTTGTGGTAGGAATGCCATCGTTGCCGCGTCGTTTGGCGCGCAGCGTGGAGACGATCATGCCACGAAAAATCCTGGAGATGGTTTGCAGCAAGGTCACGGACGAAACGCACGACGTGCGCACGTTCACGCTCGATTGGCCGGTGGGAGAGGATTACCAATTCAAGACCGGCCAGTTCATCACCGTCTGGTTCCCGCACGATCCCGCGATCAAACGCGCCTACTCGCTTTCCTCGTGCGAACTGGATCGCGGGTTCTTCGACATCAGCGTCAAGAAAGCCGGCAACTTCGGCACGCGGCTATACACGGAACTGAAGGCGGGCATGAAACTGATGGTCATCGAGCCCGTCGGCGCGTTCTGTTTGCCGCCCGATCCGGCCAAGGACGTCATCCTGATCGCCGGCGGCAGCGGCGTCACGCCCTTCCGGTCCTACGTGCGGTATCTGACCAAGATGCAGCCGCAGACCCGGTGCGTCATCCTCTACAGCGTGCGCGTGCCGAGCGACATCATTTTCAACGAAGAGTTCCGCAAGCTGGAGGCGGTCAACCCCAACTTCCGGTTCGTGGTCACCTGCACCCGCGTTCAACCTGAACATCATTGGACCGGCCGCACGGGGCGCGTCAACGAGCCGCTTTTGCGCGAGTTCACCCGCAGCCTCCAGAACACGGTGTATTACACGTGTGGCCCGACGGAGTTGGTGGAAGCCATCGAACAAATGCTCCTCGGCGCCGGCACGCCCAAGGCGCAGATCAAGGCGGAGAAATGGGGATGAGTGGTCGCGCTTCACAGAAGCGCGGCTACAAGGTGTGATACGCCTCGCGGATGACCGTTATGTTCTTCTGATTTGCCACGCATGCCGGCGTGTAGCCTTCGCTCGGCAACGTCGTGTCGGGATCGGCCGGCGCGAAGCCGTAGAGACCGTACTTCTGGGTGTCGATCCCGCGCCACACTGACGCATCGTGGTCTTTCCACCCATAGAGGTTCTGGACGATCGTTGTCCGTGGACCGATCTGTTCATGCAGCCACGACAACAGGTCCACGTCCGGCGACTCGTTGAGAATCCAATCCGCCTCGCGCAGCGGGTCGGCGTGCGCGCAGAGGCCCGGCTTGGCGGGACCATGCGCGTCCCAGTTGAAGTCGATGCAGAACGCCTTGATTGGCCTTGATTGGAGAAAGTTTCACTTGCGCGCTTTTCTCGCGGACGGGATTGTGTCATACACCGCGCGAATGGCAACGGAGTTCGATCTCTTCGACTCGGCCTGCAACGCCGTGCTTGCCGCGCCGACGTATGCTGAGTTTCGCGCGAAGCTCACGGCTTACGACTGCCAGAAATGTCCGCGCGGCAAGGCGCGCAGCCACATCGTCATCGACCGCGGCAATCCAGATTCGCGCATCCTCCTCGTCAGTGAACGGCCCGGCGACAACGAAGACGTGCTTGGCCAGGCATTCGTCGGGCGCTCCGGCGAATTGCTCGACAAGATCATGGCCGCAATCGACCTCGATACGAACAAGGATCTGTTGATTGTCAACGTCGTGAAGTGCAAAGCGGAGGAGGATCGCGGTCCGACTGTGCCCGAAGCCGAGGCGTGCCTTCCGTATCTGCGCCGGCAAATCGAGTTGATGAAACCGAAAGTAATCCTCGTGCTCGGCGCGGTCGCGTTGAAGTACCTCGCCAAAGGCCGCGAGGAATTCTCGATGGAGAAGGAGGCCGGGCAGTTGTTCACCGTGCCGGAGCACCCGGGTGTGCAGTTCATGGTGCTATACCACCCGGCCTTCCTGCTCCGCGATCCGCGCAAGAAGGCGGACATGTGGGAGCACGTGAAGAAGCTGAAGGCGCATCTCATCGAACAAGGATGGATGCCGGGCAAGCCGTAGCGGTCGTTGTTCTGCCTGAAGCTGGCAATACCCATCGTCGTCTTTCGTCCTCGTCCGCAGAACTCTGTCGCTTTGCAGCGTTCCTTCAGAATGTAACAGCTATTACATTCTGAAGGAACGCTTCGAACTGTGCCGGTTTTCGTGAACGAGGGCGACGGGGGATGAACACCACGCCTTCCGCGAGCAGGAAGCGCAGCCGCCAAAACGAACCGTTTCGCACGGTCATAACGTCGCTTCGCCCGCGCGCCTCGAACACCTCGAAAACCACTGGTTTTTGGCCAAAAATTGTAGAAATTAAGGGTGGAAGCGGACCCGTTTTCCGCTATACTTCGTGCGCCCAATTATGAGCGACCAGACCGATCCCAAACCGCAAGAAGTGTTGTCCGAGGACGAGAAAAAAGTGGCCGACGCCAAGGAGCGCGCGTCGAAGGCATACGATGCGTCGCAGATCGAAAAACTCGAAGGACTCGACGGCGTCCGCAAGCGTCCCGACATGTACATCGGCGACACCGCAGAGCGCGGATTGCACCACTGTGTGTTCGAGGTGATCGACAACTCCGTCGATGAAGCGCTGGCCGGGTTCTGCTCGAAGATCCTCATCACGGTCCATGCCGACGGCTCGATCTCCATTGAGGACGACGGGCGCGGCATTCCCGTCGATATGCATCCGAAGTTCAAGATGCCGGCGCTCGAGCTCGTGCTCACCAATCTTCACGCGGGCGGCAAGTTCGGGAAGGGTGCGTATCAGGTCAGCGGCGGGTTGCACGGTGTCGGCGCCAAATGCGTGAACGCCGTGAGCGAGTGGTTCGAGGCCGAGGTCAAGCGCGACGGACAGGTCTATCACATGCGGTTCGAGCGCGGGAAAACGGTCTCGAAGATGACCGTGATCGGCAAGGCCAAGACCACGGGCACAAAGATCACGTTCAAGCCCGACCCGGAAATTTTCACCGCGACGCGCGAATTCAAGTGGGACGTGCTGGCGAACCGGTTCCGCGAACTGGCGTTTCTCAACGCCGGCCTCGACATCACCCTCAAAGACGAGCGCGTCGAGAAGACGGAGACGTTCAAGTACAAGGGCGGCATCAGCGAGTTCGTCCAGCACCTGAGCAAGAACAAGGACCCGCTGCACGCGAAGCCGATCTATTTGAACAAGGAAAAGGACGGCATCGTCGCCGAGGTCGCCATCCAGTACAACGAAGGCTACAACGAGCAGGTGTTCGCCTACGCCAACTCGATCCACAACATCGAAGGCGGCACGCACCTGAGCGGGTTCCGCAGCGCGTTGACCAAGGCGATCAACCAGTACTCCAAGAACCGCGAACTCGTGAAGGAAAAGGACCCGCAGATCACCGGCGAGGACGTGCGCGAGGGATTGATCGCCGTGGTCAGCGTCAAGGTGCCGCAGCCGCGGTTCGAGGGGCAGACCAAGACGAAGCTCTCCAACGGGGAGGTAGAGGGCATCGTTCACTCTATTGTCTATGACGGGCTGTTGAGTTTCCTCGAAGAAAACCCGCCCGTCGGCAAGCACGTCATCAACAAGGTGCTCACCGCCGCGCGCGCCCGGGAAGCCGCGCGCAAAGCCCGCGAGACGGTTCGCAAAGGCGCGCTCACGGGCGGCGGATTGCCCGGGAAGCTGGCAGATTGTTCCGAGCGCGACCCGGCGTTGTGCGAGTTGTACATCGTCGAGGGCGACAGCGCCGGCGGCTCGGCCAAACAGGGACGCGACCGGCGGTTCCAGGCGATCCTGCCGATTCGCGGCAAGCTGCTCAATGTCGAGAAAGCGCGCGACGACAAAATGCTGGCCAACGCGGAAATCCGCAACATGATCACCGCCTGCGGGACCGGCTTCGGCGACGGCGACGACGAAGGCGGGTTCGATCTGAACAAGCTGCGTTACCATCGCGTCGTGATCATGACCGATGCCGACGTGGACGGCTCGCACATCCGCACGCTGTTGCTGACGTTTTTCTATCGCAAGATGCCGAAGCTGATCGAGAACGGCCACGTCTATATCGCGCAACCGCCGCTGTTCAAAATCAAGCGCAAGAAACGCGAGGAGTACGTCGATAACGAGGACCAACTCAACAAGATGTTGATCGAGCTGGGCACCGAGGACGCGAAGCTCGTGCGGCTCAAGGACAACAAGGAATTTTCGAGCAAGCAGTTGATCGAAATCCTCGACACGCTCGCCGAGTTGGACAACCTCGCGCGCAGCGTGGAACGGCGCGGGCCGAAGTTCGAACAGTACTTGCAGGCGCGCGATGCCAAGTCGGGCGAACTGCCTCGCTATCTCGTGAAGATCAAGGAAGGCAACAGCGAGTCGTTCCACTTTTTCCACAACGACAAGGAACTCGCCGCGTTCACGGCCGAGCAGGAGGCCGGGATGTTCGACGCGACGGAGACCGAAGAGGAGGGCGACGCCGAGAAGAAGGACGGTGGCAAGAACGGCAATTCCCGGCGCATCAAGCGCGACGAATTGTTCGAGTCGAACGAGATCGCCAAGATGCTGGCGGCGCTCGGCAAGAAGGGATTCGAGATCGAACACTATACCGCGCAGGACAAGCCGTTGTTCGCGATCATCCAGGGCGAAGCGAAGAAGCCCGAGGACAAGAAGGAGTTGTTTTCGATCGGGCAGATCCTCGAAAGCGTCAAGGACATCGGCAAACGCGGCATCGAGATCACGCGCTTCAAAGGCCTCGGCGAAATGGACTCGAAGGAACTCTTCGAGACCACCATGAACCCGGAGAAGCGCAAGATGCTCAAAGTCAACCTCGCCGATGCCGCCAAGGCCGACGAGATTTTCACGATTTTGATGGGCGACGAGGTCGAACCACGCCGGCAATTCATCGAAGAGAACGCGTTGAACGTGCGAAATCTGGACATCTGATGCGTTGTTCCCGGGGCGATGGGCGGGAGCAGGCGTTGATGAGAGGAGATCTTTCCGTAGGCTCCACTCTCGACCTGCCCGGCAGTGCCCCCGGGCAACAAGAGCTTGGATGAGTTTCAAAGCAAACCACAGGAGATGCCGCTAGCATTCGATCGTTTATGCGAACCCTGACCGGCGTCCAGGCGAGCGGGAAACTGCACATCGGAAATTATTTCGGCGCAATGCGGCCTGCGCTCGAGCTGGCGCAGAAAAGCGAGGCGTTCATCTTCATCGCCGATTACCACGCCCTGACTACGATCTCCGACCCGCAGCACTTGCGCGAGAACGTGATGGAAGTCGCGCTCGGTTGGCTGGCATGCGGACTCGATCCGGAACGCACTGTGTTCTATCGGCAGAGTGACCTCCCGCAAGTGTCTGAGTTGGCGTGGATCCTGTCGAACGTGACGCCGATGCCGATGCTGGAGAACTGCCACAGCTACAAGGACAAAATCGCGCAAGGCATCAACCCAAACCACGGTCTGTTCGCGTATCCCGTGTTGATGGCGGCCGACATCCTGATCGTGCAATCCAACCGCGTGCCGGTGGGCAAAGACCAGAAGCAACACCTCGAAGTGGCGCGCGACATTGCCGGCGCGTTCAACCGGCAGTACGGCGAGGTGTTCACGATCCCCGAGCCGGACATTCGGCCCGATGTGGCGACGGTGCCGGGCGTGGACGGGCGGAAAATGTCGAAAAGCTATGAGAACGCCATCGAAATCTTCGGCGACGAGAAGGCCTTGCGAAAGCGGATCATGTCGATCGTGACCGATTCGCAGCCGGTGGAAGCGCCCAAGACGAACCTGGAAAACAACATCCCGTTGCAGTTGTACAAGCTGGTGGGTTCGCCGGGTCAGGCTGCTGCCCTCGAAGCGAAGCTCCGCGCGGGCGGATACGGTTACGGCGAGTTGAAGAAGGAATTGGCCGCCGTGCTGCTGGAGCATTTCGCGCCGTTCCGTCAGAAACGGGCGGAATTGGCGCGCAACCTCGACTACGTCCAGCAGGTGCTTCGCAAGGGCGCAGAGCGCGCCAACGCCGAGGCGAATCGAACGATGGCCCGCGTGCGCGCGGCGGTTGGGTTGAGGTAAGACTGCCGGTTCGTGCCTTGGCCGCCGGATCAGCCAAGGGAGTGGTGGAGCGCCCACCAGATGTAACCGTTCAGGTACACCGCTCCACCACTCCTTTCCCCACCCGGCTGAAAAAGTGAGACCCCCCGCCTGGGTGTTGAGGTGTCGAGGATACGCAGAGGGTCTCGCTGTGGCTGCTACGAAATGCAGATGAGCCGGGTCCGATCCGATGTCGCGCTTCGGGGAATGGGGCGGCAGCTTGCGTCACTGCTGATCCGCAGCGGTTAGCTATTCCTGCCCGAATGGAAGGAACGATCGAAACACCAAGCCCGTACAAAAACCTCATCGTGATTGTCCCGGCTCGGCATTCGCAGCCGATGTGCCAGTTCGTGGTGGCGTCACAAAGCGTTTCTTCAAGGTCTTCCCGATGAAGCAATTAGGACGAGAATTTTTTGAACCGCGGGGAAACTCACGGCCGCGGTGTGTTCAACGCAGTGGACAATGGACACCGAACATGTGAACCGAGCAACGACCGCGCCTCTGCGGTAACCGGTCCGTGGTCAGGTCTGCGGCGGCAACGAGATGCGCACGGTTTCCGCGGGATTCGGCTGCGGCGCCGCCGTCGGTTGGACGCGGAGAACGACGTTCAGGTCGCGGCTTGCGGACTGGCCCGGGGCCGCTGGCCGTTCGCTGATCTGCACGCTGAGTTGGGTCAACCCGAGTTGCAACCGGTCTCCGGAAGCGAGCGCTGCTTCCTGGACCCGCTGGCCGTTGACGAGCGTTCCGTTGTGGGAATTCAGGTCGCGCAGAACGACCCGGGCTTCCTGAATCACCACTTCGCAGTGCGCGCGCGAGATGAACTCATCCAGGATGCGAATGGGCGCCGCCGCGCCGCGTCCGACCAGGACAGGCCCGCCGGCAAGGGAGGCGCTGACAGTCGTCCCGTCCGCGCGCTGGAGAGTCAACTCGCCCATAGTGCTCCCTCGGTCAATCCCGGGAGCATACTGCTACAATCGGACGCGCGAATCAACCATGATTGTGGCGGAACCGTGGCGGGTGCAGTTTCTAAGTAGTCCACTGCTTGAAGAATGCCCAGCCGTTCGCTTTTCAGGTATTGCGTTCCCGGCGTTCATCCGGTACACGAACGATCCAACCATGGCAACTTTTGCAGTCAGGGACGGCGCGACGTTCGTGTTCATCGGGGACAGCATCACCGATTGCGGGCGGCGCGACACACAAGCGCCGTTCGGCAACGGATACGCCAGGATGGCGATCGACCTGATCACGGCGCGCTACCCGGAACGGCGGATCACTTTCGTCAACGAAGGCATCAGCGGCAACACCGTGCTCGAACTGCGTAACCGCTGGCACGACGACGTGCTCCGTCACAAACCCGACTGGCTTTCGATCAAGATCGGGATCAACGACCTGCACCGGCGTTTCAACCCCAACATCGAAAAGGTCCCGCCCGATCGTTACGAAACGCTGTACCGGGAAATCCTCGACCGCACCCGGGCGGCCACCAAGGCGAAGATCGTCCTGATCGATCCGTTTTACATCAGCAACGACAGCGACAGCGCCAGCCTCCGCGCCGAGGTGTTGAAGATGCTTCCCCAATACATCGCAAGGGTCGAGAAGCTTGCGCGGGAGTACAAGACGCTGAGGGTGCGCACGCACGAAGCATTTCAACGGCAACTCCGGCACCGCCCGGCGGATCGCTTTTGCCCGGAGCCGGTCCACCCGTTCGCCAGCGGACACATGGTGATCGCGCTGGAATTGCTGAAGGTCCTCGGCTGGTAACGAGCTTACGGCGCGGGCGGAGGCGGGACTTTTTGTTTCCGCAAGCTCCACACGGTCGCCGCCACGGTGATCGCGAAACAGCTCCACGCGAAAACATCTCCGTAGCGAGTGTAAAAGGTGAGCGGCTGTCCGCTGGGTCGCACGGCGACCGGCTGAGTCAGGAAGTCCGCCACGAAAATTCCCTCGCCTTGGGTCCCGGCAACGTGCGCGGTCACGCGTCCGGTCGGATCGATGAAGCAGGAGTACCCGGTGTTGGCGCAACGGACGAACGCGACGCGATTTTCGACCGCGCGAAAAACGGAGTTGGCCATGTGCTGGTGCGCGCCGGCGGATTGCTTGTACCAGGCGTCGTTGGTGACGTTGACCATCCACTGGCCTCCCTTCTTCACGAACCGCCGAAACACATCGGGGAACACGTCCTCGAAACAAATCGCCACGCCCACCTGCGCGTCACGGACGGGGAATAGCCGGTGTTCTCGTCCGCGCATGATGCTGCCCGGGATCGGCGTCACTTTCTTCATCAGCGGGATCCATCGTTCCAGCGGCACGAACTCGCCGAAGGGCACGAGATGTTGCTTGTGGTAAGGTTCGAGCAGGCGCAGATCGGGCGTCATGACGTAGGCGGAGTTGTACCAGGTCGGCGCTTGGCCCGGACGCGACGGCTTCTCCATCGTCATCGAGCCGAGGAGCACGTGTGACCCGCGCTTGGCGACGTTGGTGAGGATCCGAATCGCCTCCGCGTCGTGCAACAGCGGATCGGGCGTCGCGCTCTCGGGCCAGACGATGAGATCGGGACGGGCGAGCGCTGCCGCGTGCGTCAACGTCTCCAGCCGTTCATGAATCATCTGGGCGAACTTCTCGTCCCACTTTTCCTCCTGCGGGATGTTCGGTTGCACGACGGCGACATTGAGGGAATCCGCCGCGCGAGTTTCCCTGCGGACCTTTTCCACGGAACGAAACCCGGTCACCACGGCGAGCATGATCAACAGCGCCGCGGCCATCAATTCGACGTGCGGCCGGTACGCCCGCTTCGCGCCGGGCGACACGAACAATTCGCTCCGCAAGCGCAGGCCGGTCAGCAGCAGACAGGCGCTGACGAAACACAACAGCCATGACACGCCGTACACGCCGGTCACTTCCGCAAGCTGGATGACCGGCAAGTTGCGATATTGGCTGACGCCGAGAAAGTTCCAGGGGAAACCGGTAAACAGATGCGTTCGCACGATCTCCAGCGCGACCCAGGCGCACGACGCGAGCATCGCAAAGAGAAGGTTCTTTCCTATCGTACCCGGCAATCCACCGAGGCGCGCATTCAGGGCCGACGCAAACCATCCCCACGCCGCCCAATAGAGTGCGAGGAACAGACTCAGCACGATCCATCCGAGGACCGCCAGCCAGCCGGCGAACGCGGTGAGCGGCAGCAGCCAGTTGAGCGAGCCGAGGAAGAACGTCGCTCCCGCCACGAACGCCCAGCCCGCGCTCGCCTTTGGGTTGTGGAACAGGACGACGCACGTCAACGGCGCCAGCGCGAACCACGCCGTCTCCGCGCGATCAAAGCGTGGATACGCGAGCGCCAGCAGCACGCCGCTTCCGACGCTCGCGAGCAGGGAGAGAACGAACCGGCGGTTCAGGAACGCGGGGCGCACGGGAGGGCGCTATCTCACCAGTCCCCAGCGTCTCGACGCCGGCCAGTACGTCCAGAACGCCCTCCCGACGAGGTTCGCCTCGGGCACGCAACCCCAGTAGCGGCTGTCCAACGAATTGGCGCTGTTGTCGCCGCAGGCAAAATAACACTTCGGCCCCAACGAAAACTCGCCCTCGGGCGAGAGCGCCGGCTGGTAGCGCCAGGAGCCCGGGAACTTGTAGCCATGGTAGCCGTTCTCCATCGAGTAGATGCGATCGAACGGCCCGCCTTCCAGTTTCTTTCCGTTCACGAAAAGAAATGGCGGGTCGAACTTCAGATCGTTGCCGGGCAACCCGACGCAGCGTTTGATGTAGAATTTGTCTTGATCGAGGCCCTTGATTTCGTGCGTCTCGAACACGATCACCTCGCCGCGTTTGGGCCGGCGGAAGTTGTAGGTGACCTTATCGACGAAGATGTGGTCGCCGGTGATCCGCACGAACGCCCCCGGCGCCGCCTTGGGATCGTGTGCGTAGGTCTTGCCCCAGATCAACCATTCGAAGATCGAGAACGGAAACGGCGTTGGCTTCTCCATGTCTTCGCCCGGGGGATACTCCGCGCTCGGGCTGTGGATGCCATAGAGCGTCGGCTGCATCGAGCCGGTCGGGATCTTGAACGGCTGCAGGAAATACGTCCGCACCGCCATCGCCACGACGACCGCCACGAGCAGCACCTCGACGTTTTCCCGGATGCGATGGTCTTTCTTGCGCGGGAACAGCTTCTCCAGAAGTTTCTCCAGCGCCTCGACACATTTCTCGACAGGACCGTCGTCGCCCTTTTGGTAGGACGCGGACAGGGCTTCGATAGCCTGGGTGAGTTGTTCGCTGTCCTTCGCTGGCAGAATGTCAGAGTTGGCGTGCTGGAGCTTGCGAGCGCCCTTGATCAGTTCGCGGACTTGTTTGCGCTGTTTGTAGGTCATGGAATCGCAATCGTCCTCGTCGTCGTCCTCGTATCTCGTGCTCGATTCGATTTCGACGACGAGGACGAGGAAGACGACGAACCTGCTAGCCCGCCTTGAGCACCTCGATGAAGGCCTCCTGCGGGATGTTCACCTTGCCGATCATCTTCATGCGCTTCTTGCCTTCCTTCTGCTTTTCGAGGAGCTTTCGCTTCCGCGTGATGTCGCCGCCGTAACATTTCGCGGTGACGTTCTTGCGCATCGCCTTCACGTTCTCGCGCGCGATGATCTTGCCGCCGATGGCCGCCTGGATGGCGACCTGATAAAGCTGCATCGGGATGACTTCCTTCAACTTTTCCGCAAGCTGCCTTCCCCGCCCCTCCGCTTTGGTCTGATGGACGATGCTGCTGAACGCATCGACCACCTCGCCGTTGACGAGCATGTCGAGCTTCACCAGATCGCTCGCCTGGTAGCCGGCATGTTCGTACTCCATCGAACCGTAGCCGTGTGTGATGCTTTTAATCTTATCGACGAAGTCCACCAAAATTTCGTTCAAGGGCAGGGTGCAGGTGATCATGACCCGGCGCGGATCGAGCGTCTCGGTGTGGTCATAAACGCCGCGCCGGTCCTGGATCAATTGCATCAGGTCGCCGATGTATTCGTTGGGACAAATCAGGAACGCCCGCACGACCGGTTCCTCGATGGTCTCGATCTCGCTCAGATTGGGCAGGTGGACCGGGTTGTCGATCTCGGTGATTTCCTTGCTCGTTTTCTGCACGCGATAGACGACGCTGGGATACGTCGCGATGATGTCCATGTTGTACTCGCGACGAAGCCGTTCCTGCACGATCTCCATGTGCAACAGCCCGAGGAACCCGCAGCGAAACCCGAACCCGAGCGCGACGCTGCTTTCGCTCTGGTAGGTGAACGCCGAGTCGTTGAGGTGCAACTTGGCGAGCGCGGCCTTCAGGTGCTCGTAGTCCGCGGTGTTGATCGGATAAATTCCGCTGAACACCATCGGGTGGATTTCCTGGAAGCCCGCCAACGCCTTCGGCGCCGGGCGCCGCGCGTCGGTGACCGTGTCGCCGATCTTCACCTCGCTGAGGGACTTGATGTTGGCGGCCACGTAGCCGGTGCTGCCCGCGGTGAGGATGTTGCGTTTCACTTGCTTGGGGTTGAACACGCCGACTTCCTTGACCTCGTACGTCTGGCCGGTGCTCATCAACTGGACGATCATCCCCGGCTTGATCTCGCCCGCAAACAACCGCACGTACATCACCACGCCGCGGTACGTGTCGAACTTCGAGTCGAAGACCAGCGCTTGCAACGCGTCCGACTCCATCGCGCGCGGCGGCGGAATGCGGTGGACCAATGCGTCCATGATCTCCGGTATGCCGACGCCCGTCTTGGCGCTGGCTAAAATGGCTTCCTCGGCGGGAATGGCGAAGATTTCTTCGAGTTGCTTCCTCACCACGTCGAGCTGCGCGTTGGGCAGGTCGATCTTGTTGATGACGGGGACGATCTTGAGGTTTTGCTTCGAGGCGAGATGGAAGTTGGCGACGGTCTGCGCCTCAACGCCCTGCGCCGCGTCCACGATCAGCAGCGCGCCTTCGCACGCGCCCAGGCTGCGCGAGACTTCGTAGGAAAAATCGACGTGGCCGGGCGTGTCGAGCAGGTTCAACTCGTACTCGATCCCGTCTGGCGCCTTGTAATGCATCGTCACCGGGTGCGCCTTGATGGTGATCCCGCGCTCGCGTTCCAGGTCCATGCCGTCGAGCAACTGGTCCCGCATCTCCCGCTGTTGGATCGTGCCGGTGACCTGCAAGAGCCGGTCGGACAACGTCGTCTTGCCGTGATCGACGTGCGCGATGATGCAAAAATTGCGTTTGTGCTTCAGGTCCATCGAGTCGGACACTCTTAACGTCAGCGGGGGCAAGTATCAAGCGCGAGCTTTGTGCGACGGCGAATCAGGCGAATCAGGAGCAAACCTCAGCCGCCCGCGACCACCTTGATGATTTCCAGCCGGTCACCATCCGTGAGTTGAGTGGAATCGTAGTTGGACTTGAACACGACTTCGCCGTTCCGCTCGACGGCAACCTGGCGAGGATCGAGTCCCTTCGTGGAGAGAAACTGTGTCAGCGAGCAAGGCAAACCAATTTGCTCGGGCTTGCCGTTGGCGAGGATGGTCGCGTTCAGAGTTCGATGTTCCGCGTTCAACGCTCGACGTTCACTCCGTTCCCACCCGACAGCGTCGCGTCCCAATCCTTCCACACCGCTTCGTAGCCCAGCTCTTTCAATCGCGCCGCTACGACCGCGGGCGGGCGCTCGTCGGCGATGTGGAACTGTTCGGTGGCGTGCTCGCCCTCGGAACGAATCACCGGCGCCTCGAACTTCATTCCTTTGCGCGTGATGTGCAGCTTGTCGCTCCCCGCGCCCGTGTAGCCGCCCGGCTCCGTGTGCGAACCTGCGCTCATCATCGTCACGCCGAGCGGCACGAGACCATCGCGCAGCTTGGCCGATTCGCGCGTGCTGAGCACGATGCCGACTTGCGGGAACGTCAGCCGCAACGCGCAGACCAGTTGCGTCAGATCGCGATTGCTCATCGGATACTTTGGCTCGAACTCGCCGGCAGCGGGTCGCAGTCGGGGCAGCGACACGGTGATTTGCGCTTTCCAGCAGTGCCGGAGCAAATACTCGACGTGCGCCGCCAGCGCGATCGCCTCCTCGCGCCAATGCCACAATCCGAGCAGCGCGCCGATGCCAAGCCGCTTGAATCCCGCCGCGTATCCGCGCTCGGGCGTTTCGAGCCGCCAATCGAAGTCCTTCTTCGGCCCGGCGGTGTGCATCTCGCGATAGACCTCGCGGTTGTACGTCTCCTGATACACGACCAACCCTTCCGCGCCCGCCGCGACGATCTTCTCGTAGTCGGGCGTCTCCATCGGGCCGACTTCGAGATTGATGCTCGGCACGCCTTCGCGATGAAGCAACGCCACGCACTGGCGCATGTAGTCGTTCGAGGCGAACCTCGGGTGCTCGCCCGACACGAGCAGGATGTTGCGGAAGCCTTCGGCCAGCAGATACCGCGTCTCGGCGAGCACCTGCTCGGGCGTCAACGTCACGCGCAGGATCGGGTTGTCGCGCGAGAACCCGCAGTACTTGCAGGTGTTGATGCACTCGTTGGAAAGATAGAGCGGCGCGAACAACCGGATCGTCCTGCCAAAGTGCAGCGTCGTCAACCGATGCGCCTCGCGCGCCATCGCTTCGAGGAATTGCGGTTGTCCCGCCGCCGGCGACAGCAGCGCGGCAAAGCGCTCGAGCACATTGCCGTGCAACACCGCGAGCGCTCGCTCCATGTCCCCTTCCCCTGCGCGCTCGGCGCGCCGGGTCAGGATCGCGAGCGGTAGTTGGTTGAACTCGGTAACAAAAGTCATGATGGCTTCAGCATGGTCTCGGCATCGCCGGAGTTGCGCAAGCGGCATGGAGCTTCACCGCTTTACCGCTTCCCATGTTTGCGCGGCCTGGCCAGCAAGTTCTTCCGCAGATCGGTCAGGGTCACATCGCGGAGAATCTTCTTCCGCTCTTTCGTGTAATCTCCCTGTCCCACTTCATACTGATGAAGAAACTGCAGTGCCCCTCCGGGTCCAAGCCGTTCAACAAGGGCAGCAAAGCCCTCGACCGCAATCTGGTGCGGTGTTTTGTATCGTTCGGTATTCATAAGTCCAACTCACCGACGAGTTCGATCGGATCGACAATCTTCGTTCTCAAGTTCGCTTGTTCGCGACGTTTCAGCAACTCGTCATCTGCGGTGATAAAATAGTCCGCCTCCTGGTCTTCCGCAAAGGCAATGTGGAGCGCGTCGAGATCGGGAAAACCCAGGTCTCGCACCTCTTCGGCCCGCTCAAAGATGGGATCGGTCGCTGCGGAAGGGTTTCCGAATGATGCCAGCAAGGTTGCGGTTCTGGCTCTTCGTTGCGGATTGGGATTCTGCTGGTTCTCAAATACCAGCGCGGGCGAGTTGCACAGCTCGAGCGCCCCTGCCGAGAACGCCCCGAGAACCCGCATTACCGCCTGGGTTTCCATCGCGATGCGGCCTTGCGATTGGTCGTCGAAGGGACGCTTCAGGGCGCACATGTCCAGATAGACCTTCATTCATCGCGGAGTGTATCGAGGCACGCCGTCGTCCGCAATCTATTCCCCGTCAACGGACTCGCTGCGTTCGCTTCGGTGCGTCTCCAACCCGCGTGCGACAGCCCGCGCGACTTCGCTGACCTCGATCCGTTTCATACAGCGGAAGTCGATGGGGCACTCGCGCAGGAAACATGGGCTGCAATCCACCTTGTGGCGAATCGTGGCGTGAGCATCGCCGACTGGTCCGGTCGCGGCGGGCTCCGTCGAGCCGAAGACCGCCACGACGCGCGTGCCAACGGCGGAACCGACGTGCATGGCGCCGCTGTCGTTGCTCAACAGCACGCGACAACGCGCGAGCAGGGCGCAAAGTTGGCGAAGCGTCGTTTTCCCGACGAGGTTGATCGCCTTGGGACCGAGCGCGTCGGCGATCGGGTTGCAGACTTCCGCGTCGTGCGGGCCGCCGACGATCACCCACGTGCAGTCGGTTTGTTTCGCCACCTGCACGAAACGCTCGGGCAGCCAGCGCTTTGCCGGGCCGTACTCGGCGCCGGGGGCCATTGCGCAGAGTGGCCCTTCGGTTGCGCCGAGGAGACGATCCGCTTCATCCAACTCGCCCGGCAAGAGCACGATCCTGGGCGGACACGGCGCGTCGCTCGCGTCGAGGTGCTTGCCGATCTTCAAGTAATGGTGAACGAAATGCGTTTCCGTGGGCCTATGCCAGTTGCCCGGGACCACGTCCGTCAACAGCCACCGTCGCCAGTGACCGGAATAACCCACCCGGCGTGGGATCCCGGCGCGATAGGCTTCCCAGGCGGACCGGAAGGAATTTGGGAAAAGGATCGCCAAGTCGAACTTCTTTTCGGGAAGCAAACCGAGGTCCGTGTGCGGAAGAACCTCATCGAGGTGCGGGTTGTTCCGCCAGACATCGAGCACCTTCGTTTTCGCGAGCAGCGCGATATGAGCCTTCGTAAACCGCTCGCGGATGCGCTGCACGGCCGGCATGGCCATGACGCAGTCGCCTACCCAGTTGGGGGCGCGGATCAGGATGCGGTCGAGATCCATTCTCCAAGCGGACAACGGTGATTCGCGCAGGAACAGCAGGTCGGCCATTGCTGGCTGACCCGTTCGATGGCGTTCCAAAGAAAGGGCGGCGCGCTTGCCGGCGTCGGACGCAGCCACTGGTCAGCCAGGAATGGCCGACCTACTTTACGTCCGGTCGAAGCAGATGCGGTTGACGGCATCGTCGAAGTCTTTCGCGCCTTCGATGATCTTGATTTCGACGCGCAGGTAATAAATCGGCACGTCCACGCGGTCGAGCTTTGGGAACCGGACGGCGTCCTTCTCGGTGGTGATGATCACCTGTGCCCCGCGTTTCTTGCTGCGGTTGATCATGTTCAGGATTTCCTGCTGCGAATAGCGATGATGATCGGCATATTGCTTGGCGTGGACCAACTCGCCTCCGAGTTTTTCCAAGCTCTGCTCGAAACCGTCGGGCATGGCGATGCCGGAAAGGGCGGCCACCTTCAACCCCTTGAGGAACTCCAGCGGCTTGCGCTCGCCCGTGAACACGTTTTGTAAGTAGAGCGGATGATGCGTGCATTCGATGATCTGCGCGCTCGGATTGAAGCTCTTGATTTGCGCGCGCAACTCGTCGCTGCCGTGGCCGTTCGATTTGGTAATGAACACGTGGCTCGCGCGCTTGAGGCTCACCGGCGGCTCTCGAAGCGTGCCGCGCGGAAGCATGTGATTGTTGCCCCATGGAAATTGCCGATCGACGAGCACGAGGTTCAACCGGCTCTTGAGCGCCCAATGTTGAAATCCGTCGTCCAGGATCAATGTGTCGGCCTTGAACTTCTCGATGGCGTACCGGCCACTCTTCACGCGGTCTTTATCGACCAAGACGATGACCTCGGGCAGATTGGAAGCGAGCATATACGGCTCGTCGCCGGCCTGCTCGGAGTCGAGGAGAAGATTGCTGCCGTCCGAGACGACGCGCGGGGGGATGCGTTTCTCGTAACGGGTGATCCAGAGCAGCGCGCGTTGCCAGAACGGCCGCGGCACGCTCTTGTACCCGCGGCTCAAGATGGCGACCTTCCGCCCTTTTTGCGCGAGGGCCCGGGCGAATTTCTCGACCACGGGCGTCTTGCCGGTGCCGCCGACGGTGAGGTTGCCGACGCTGACCACGAGGCAGCCCAAGGTGTTGTCGCGGAAGATGCGTTTGCTGTAGAGGAATCGCCGCGTGGACACGATCCCCGCGAAGAGTTTCGATAAAACGAAAGCGAGTCCGCGCAGCAAGTAGGCGCGCTTGCCGCCGCGCTTTTCGAGGATGGCCTGCAGAGCGAACTGCTCCAGTTCTTCCATCCATTTTCTGATCTTCTCGCGCATAGGCGGTGCCTTCGCGGGAAAGCACTTGCACGAAGAATGCCCCTCAAGCGGGGCAAAATCAAGAAGCCGTTAGAAATTGCGCCAACCGGCGGTCGGCGGAGGGCAGCGCGAGGCTGCGCAGCCGGTCGAGCGGGACCCAGCGCGCCGCCCGGTTCGCGCACGGCGGGCTTCCGTTCTTGGAGGACGCCAGGAATGCCTTTACGGTGATGCGTCGGTGCATGACAAAGTGCGTGACGCTCCCAACCGGTCGCGCGCCTCCATTCGGGAAATGCTGGCGAACCCCCCGCAGGGATGAAACGCGCGGGAAACACCAAAGCCCTGCCATCAGTTCGCCCGGCTGGCGTTGTTCCAGCCACACGAGGCCGCGCCGCCGGAGTAGAAGAGCGTAATTGGTCACCGATTGCGTGACTTTTCGCACGCGCAGGCGGGGAAGCCGGCCGGCCTCTCCACGGGCATTGGCCAGGCAAACCCGGCGCAATGGACACGCAGGGCATCGCGGATCGTCGGGCACGCAGACCAGCGCGCCCAGTTCCATGAGGGCCTGGTTGAAATCGCTTGTATTCGATGCCGGCACGATCGCGGCGGCCAACTGCCAGAGCCGTTTGCGAACCGAACTTCGAGACGTGTCTCCTCGAACGCAGAACAACCGGCTTAGCACGCGGATGACGTTCCCATCGAGGATCGGCGCTGGTTCGTTGAACGCAATGCTCGCAATCGCGCCTGCCGTGTACCGTCCGATGCCGGGCAGTGCCATCAGCTTCTCGGGTTCGCGCGGAACCTTTCCTCCGTGTTGCTTCACGATCACCACTGCCGCCCGGTGAAGATTGCGCGCCCGTGAGTAGTAACCAAGCCCCGCCCAACGCGTCAGGACATCGTCCGGCTTGGCCCGCGCGAGCGATTCGACCGTCGGGAAAGCGCACATCCACCGCTCGTAGTACGGGATGACCGCAGCCACGCGCGTTTGCTGCAGCATGATCTCGGAAACCAGGATCGCGTATGGGTCGCGCGTGCGACGCCAGGGGAGATCGCGCTTGTTTCTCCGATACCAGCCGAGGAGGCGTGTGTGAAGAGCGCGGACGATTCCGGCTTGGATTCGTTTGTCGTTTTTGCGTACCATGCGTCGATGCCGCCGATCTCGTCCTATACCGTCCAACTGACGGAAAAGCAAACGCACGCGCTCAAGGAATCGCTGCGCAACCTCGGCTACGAATTTCGCGAAGTCCCGTACGCGCACTTTGGCGCCGCGAGGGACAAGGTGAACGTCACCGTGTATCAAAGCGGCAAGTGTGTGATCCAGGGCAAGGGCACGGAGGAGTTCGTCCAGTTCGTCCTCGAACCGAACATCCTCGGCGAAGCCCGGCTGGGCTACGAGCATGTGCTGAATCCGGAGATGTTGGAGCCGCGCATCGGCGTCGATGAAAGTGGCAAGGGCGATTTCTTCGGGCCGCTCGTCGTCGCGGGCGTTTATCTTTCCGCCGAGGCCGCGACGGAGTTGAAGGACAAGGGTGTCAAAGACAGCAAACAGATCACCAGCGACAAACGGATCGAGGAATTGGCCGACGTGATTCGTTCCACCGACGGCGCCATCGGTGAGGTCGTTCCGATCGGCAACGAGGCGTACAACCGGCTTCAGAAGAAAATGGAGAACGTCAACAACGTCCTCGGCTGGGGGCACGCGCGCGTGATCGAGAACATCTTGGACCGGCTGGCGAAGGACCCGTCGAACCCGGTGTGCAACAAGGCCATCGCCGACCAGTTTGGCAACGAACGGATCATCCGCGAGGCCTTGATGCAGCGGGGCAAGAAAATTCAACTCGTCCAGCGTCACAAGGCCGAGGCCGACCTGGCCGTCGCTGCGGCTTCCATCATCGCCCGATACGAATTTGTGCGCCGCCTGAAGAAGCTGGGCCGGGAATATGGCATCGAACTGCCCAAGGGCGCCTCCACGGCGGTCGAGGCTGCGGCCAAGGAACTCGTCAGCAAACATGGTCGGGAAGTGCTGGAAAAGGTGGCAAAACTGCACTTCCGCACGACTGCGAAAGTCTTGGGGGCTGCTACTTAGCTGGCGTCCGGGGAAGCGCCGTGCCCTTCAACACTTGCCGAAGGACGCGTGGCACGCGGTTCGCTATAAGAGCTTGTATTCAGCACATTTAAGCCCTTGACGCTTCAAAGGCCGGTGCTATAAGGCCTTCAGGGTGTCGAGGCAGGGACGGAGACGGTACTCCGCCAAAGGCCATGAAAGACAAACAGTTAGAGAAAAATATCCAGAACCTGGAAGCGTTCCTCGAAACCTGGAAGCAGTTCAATCATTACCTCCAGAGAGCGTTCCGCGGCGAGACGTTCACGGACGAAGACGAGGAACAATTTCTCGACCTCAAAAGCGTGATCGCCCAGGAGTACGAAACGCTGATGATGAGCCTTGCGCCAGACGTCGAGCGCGACGAAAAGGCGCTTCGGATTCTCGTGGACGCCCCTTCGCTGCGCAGCATCCGCGATTCGTCGGAGGGCATGGCGCGGCGAGTCGAGGCGGAGTGGCATGCGACGTTCATCCGACTGCAAACCGCGCTGGGAAGGTTGAAAGGCCGCCGGATCCAGCTCGCATCGGTCAGCACGGTGGGCGTGATTTTCGGTCAAGTGCTGAGGAACCCGCTCGCGATCCTGGTGATCATGGCCATCATTGGATTTGCCTTGTACGAGGTTTTCCTGGCTGCCGACATTTTCAAGCCGCGGACGACTTTGGAATCACAACCGTAGAGGAACCCCATGACCAAACGTGATCTGGTAGTGCGAATCAGCAACGAAACGGGTCTGGTGCAACAGCAGGTGCTCACCGTGATCCAGAAGACGCTCGATTACGTCATCGAGGCGCTGGTCGAAGGCCGCAACGTCGAGTTGCGCAACTTCGGCGTGTTCGAAGTCAAGATGCGCAAGGCGCGGATCGGCCGCAACCCGAACAACCCGACCAAGGACGTCCACATCCCGCCTCGGGCGGTGGTGAAATTCAAGCCCGGCAAGGAAATGCGCGAGCAGGTGCTGAAGCTCTCGCCCGAGCAACACGCCCGGGCGCAGGCGGAGCAGGCCGCCGAACCGAAGGTCCAGCAGTAATTCGTTGATTCGCGGTTCGTTATTCGTTATCCGTTCTTCGTTATTCGGTTTCCGAGCAACCAATAACGAAGAACCAGTAACGAACCCATGCCCATCCAGAACCTCCCCGGCTTCCGGGATTTCTATCCCGACGATCTCGCCGTTCGGAACCGCATCTGTTCCGTCTGGCGTGACGTGGCGCGCCGGTACGGCTTTCGGGAGTACGACGGCCCGCCGCTGGAACCGCTCGAACTGTTCACCAAGAAAAGCGGCGACGAAATCGTCGGCCAACTCTACAACTTCTTGGACCGAGGCGAGCGCGCCATCGCCTTGCGCCCCGAGATGACGCCCACGCTCGCCCGCATGGTCGGGGCGAAGGAGCGCGAGTTCAAGAAGCCGATCAAATGGTTCAGCATCCCGCAGCTATTCCGTTACGAGCGCCAGCAGAAAGGCCGTTTGCGCGAACATTTCCAGTTCAACGCGGACATCATCGGCGAAGCGGACCCCGGCGCCGACGCGGAATTGCTGGCGCTCGCCATCGACGCGTTGCGTGGGCTGGGACTGGCGAACGAGGATTTCGTCGCGCGCCTCAGCAGCCGAAACGCGTGGCGCGAGTTCTTTCAACGTCACTGCAAGGACGATTCCAAGGAGTACGAGTTCTACCAGGCCATCGACAAGCTGGAGCGGCTGGGCGCCGCCGAGACCGGCAAGAAACTCTCCTCGATTGGCGTGAAAATCGAGGAGGTGGTTGCTTTCATCGAAGCCCGCCGGCCTACGGAGGAATTGCAGGCTGTCCTCGACAACCTGCAAGCGCGCGGCTTGTCCGCGTACGTCCAGATCGACTACAACATCGTCCGCGGTCTCGCGTACTACACCGGTCCCGTCTTCGAGGTGTTTGACCGCAAGGGCGAGTTTCGCGCCATCGCCGGCGGGGGCCGTTACGACAACCTCATCAAGCTCGTGACCGACGGCGCCGTCAACCTCCCCGCTCTCGGCTTCGGCATGGGCGACGTGGTGCTGACGGAGTTGTTGAGGGAACGCGGCAAGCTGCCCAAAGCCAAAGCCCAACTGGATGCGTATGTCATCATCGTCTCGGAAGAACTGCGTGGCGAGGCGATACGAATCGTCCACAGTTTGCGCGAGCGGGGTTTCGCGGTTGATTATCCCCTGACCGCGCAGAAGGTCGGCAAACAATTCCAAGCCGCCTCCACCCTGGGCTCGCGCTTTGCAGTCGTTTTCGGACCTGACGAATGGAAACGCGGCGAGTGCAAAGTGAAAGACTTGGCGACTGGCAAGGAACAGATCGTCTCCACAGCATCCCTCCCGGAAACGCTCGGGCACGCATGAGCCGTGGGCGCGATCCAGGAGATTGAGTCAGTCGTTCGGAAACTGCCGCGAGCGGAGCTGGAGAAACTCAGCGAGTGGATTCAGGACTTGCTGGAGGACGAGAAGGAATTCACGGACGAATTCAAAGCCGGCATCGAACGCGGAAAACAGGACATCGCCTCCGGCCGCACGCGTGTCCGCAAGCCCTGATCCCGCGTGGGCGCCGCGAACAAGTCTATTCACGCGAGTTCGATTCCATCCTCTTCGAACTCACTCCGCGCGTGCGAAAAACAAGTCGAGCGGAAGATTGACGAGCTCGGGACGCGACTCGACCAGTTCCCACACCATCGCCTGATTGAGAGCGAAGACTTTCGCTTACGAGTCGGTGATTATCGCATCATTTACCGGTTCGACTTGGAAAAGAACATCATCTACCTCATCACTCTGGGTCATCGCCGAGAAATCTACCGGTGAAGAGCGCGGAGTGGGAGGGGGGATCCGTCACCGATTCGCCGCGCGGACTGGAACGGCTGGTTCCCGGTACACGGGCGCGAAGTGACGCTGAAAGAGTCTGCCAGGTGAATCGACTTGCCACCGCCGAATAGACGATCGCCCGACGCGCGCTTGCGGCCAAGCGATCAGTACACGAATAGCGTCGATCCGGATCTGGTCTGGCCGCAAGCGGCTTGAAATCCAAGTACCGCGAGTTTCGAACGCTGTCTCTCGGTTCCGCCGCACAGCAGAACCCCGGTATGGGGAAACTCCCGTCGTCGCACCGAATATTCCGCACGCAAGCGGTCGAACATACGGGAGGCTGTTCGCAACGCTGCATCGTCGGTACAGATGTCGTAGATGGATTTGACCACGATGCGGATTACATCTTCGTCATCTGCATCTCCCGCTTCGACCTCGACCCGTGGCACAGTGGGCGCGGGCATCCGACTTGCCGGGTTCCAAGCGGGCGCGCGGCCAAAGAACTCACACACGGCACCGTAAATCATGGTCGTCCCATTGACCTTCCCGTCGAAGCTGTAGCCGGCAATGTGCGGCGTGGCGATGTCCACGGCGGCAAGCAGGTCGAGCGAGATGTTGGGTTCGTTCTCCCAGACATCGAGCACGACGCCGCTCAACTGGCCGGCTCGGATCGCCTGCAAGAGCGCCGAGTTGTCCACCACTGCGCCGCGGGCGGAGTTGATGAGGATCGGTTTCCGCTTCAGCGCCGCGAAGGTCTTCTCGTCGAACAGATGGTGCGTCTTGTCGGGACCGGACGTCGTCAGCGGAACGTGGATGGTGACGATGTCCGCTTCGACCAAGACCCGGTCCAGGTTCACGAAATCCGGTAACTGCTCCGTGCGTTGCCGGGGCGGGTCGTTCTGCAGCACACGCATGCCAAGCGCTTCAGCGTTCCGCACGACCAGGCGGCCGACGTTGCCCACGCCGATCACGCCGAGCGTTTTGTCGCGCAAACGGAAGCGTTGACGATGCGCCAGTTCGAGCATGGCCGCCACGATGTATTCGGCCACCGAGTTGGCGTTGCTCCCCGCCGCGCTCGCGAAACCGATGCCGCGTTTGGCGAGGTAGTCCGTGTCCACGTGGTCCGTGCCGATCGTGGCCGTGGCGACGAACTTCACCTTGCTGCCTTCGAGGAGGGCCGCGTTGACCGGCGTCACCGAACGCACCAGCAGCACCTCCGCGTCGCTGACCGCCGCTGCGTTCATTTGGCGGCCGGCAATCAATCGAATGCTTCCCAAGGAACCAAATGCCTCGCGCACGAACGGAATGTTGGGGTCCGCAACGATGTTCATGCCTGAATGGTTGATGGTTGATGGTTGATGGTTCATGGTTCATGGAGGACGCGGACAACCACTCCAGCTTCATCAGCCATTAGCCATTAACCATTGCCCATCTCCTCCCTCAGCTTCAGCCAGTAAAACGCGAGCAACACCAGCGAATGCACGATTTTTCCCTGCCGGATCAGCGTGGGAATTTCCGCCAACGGCACGAGGTGCACTGCGATGTCCTCGCCGTGATCGAACTGCGTCTCCGCCACCTTGCGGGCGTTCTTCACGAGCACCGTGAACACCTTGTTCGATTGAAACGCCGGGTTCGGGTGCGCCTCGCCGATCACTGTCACCTCATCGCCCGCGTACCCGGTCTCCTCGCGCAACTCCCGCGCGCCGGCGTCCTCGGGTTGTTCCTCGCGGTCGATCATGCCGCCGGGGATTTCCAGCGTGACCTCCTCGGTGCCATGCCGGTATTGTTCGACGAGGACGACTTCGTTGGCGGGCGTCAACGCGACCACGTTCACCCAGTTCGCGCCGCTCAACACGAGCACCTTGTGTTTTGCCTGCGTGCGCGGCGAGACCGCCACGCGCCATTGCGCTTTGAAGATGCGGAAGTCCTGCTCCGGCTCCCGGCCGACGATCTGCCATTTCTGGATCGCGCCCAATTCGACCGCGCTGGCGCGTTGCGTTTTGGCCTGCCCGGCCCAGCCCTGCTTCATCAGTGCGATGAGATGTGCCAGCGACTCCTCATAGGGCTGACCTCGTTCGCTCGCCAACTGCCGGGCTCGTTTGTCGAGTTGACGCGCCATGTCGGGCGCCTGGTCCGACGGCGCACCGAGACTACGAATGAAGGTTTCGATTTCCGGCAACGTCACGCATCTTCGGTAACGGATTGCGCCGGATGCGTCAAGCCAAGTAGGACGGCCATTCCTGGCCGTCCCGTGCGGGTCGGAAGCGTCATCCAAGTTCACGCCGCCTGCGGGACAGCCAGGAAGGCCGTCCTACTTCTCTTGTTGACGGGCCCGGCGAACTCCCATTTAGTGGAGCGCATCCGTGGATATCTTCGACCTCAAAAACGAAGTCGCCGTCGTCATCGGCGCGACCGGCGTGCTCGGCGGCGCGATGGCGGAAGGCCTCGCCAACGCGGGCGCAACCGTGGCGGTGCTCGGACGCAACGCCGAACGGGGCGAACGCCGAGCGAAGTCCATCAGCAAACAAGGTGGACGCGCGCGGTTCGTTTCCGCCGATGCGAATTCCAGGGAGAGCCTTCGCGCGGCGCATCGGGAGATCGTCCAGCGACTCGGCAAGCCCACGATCCTCATCAACGCGGCCGGCGGCAACGACCCGAAAGTCACCGTCACGGCCGAGCACAAATTCGAACAGATCACCGCCGAAAACTGGCGCGCCTCGTTCGACACCAACCTCGTCGGCAGCGTGCTGTTGCCTTGTCAGGAGTTCGGCCCGGCGATGTGCGAGCGCCGGCGCGGGAGCATCATCAACATCGCCAGCGTGTCCGCTCATGTGCCGCTCACGCGGGTCGTCGCCTATTCCGCCGCCAAGGCCGCCGTGCTCAATCTCACGCAGTTCCTCGCCCGGGAATGGGCGCCGTGCAAGGTGCGCGTCAACTCGATCACGCCGGGCTTTTTCCCCGCCGAACAAAATCGCAAGCTGCTGTTCCATGACGACGGTTCTCCCACGGACCGGACCCGCGCGATCTGGGGCCACACGCCGATGGCGCGGTTCGGCGAGCCGCAGGAATTGATCGGCGCGGTGTTGTTCCTGGCTAGCGAGAAGGCCAGCAGCTTCGTCACGGGCGCCGATATTCGCGTCGATGGCGGGTTCCTCTGCCAGACGATCTGAAGCCGGGCGACGCACTTGGGCTTGTGCTTGTAGGACAAGCTTCAGCTACAGCCAGCTTTATTTTGCGTTCGGTATGTGCCCCGCCGGCAAGCTGAAGCTTGTACTACAAACGCTGGCGCCGGCGATCAACGCCCAGCGCATGCAACGCGCGGGACCGCTGATTAGACAATCTCCACCGGACACTCGGGCAACGAATCGAGAAACGCCCGGCCATAGCTCTTGTTCAGGATTCGACTGTCGAGGATGACAGCGATGCCTTTGTCCTTCTTCGTGCGGATCAGACGCCCCACGCCCTGACGCAGCTTCAACACGGCCTCCGGCAACGAGTATTCCCGAAACGGATCGCCGCCGCGCTGCTCGATCAATTCCAGCTTCGCCTCGATCAACGGATGATCGGGCACGGCGAACGGCAGCCGGGTGATGATGACGTTGCTCAACGCCTCGCCCGGCACGTCCACGCCCTGCCAGAAACTCTCCGTGCCGAACAACACCGAGTCCACGTCCCGCTTGAAGCGCTCGAGCATTTTCGTCCGCGACATGCCTTCGCCTTGCAGCATCACGGTCAGTCCCATCTCTTCGAGGATCGGTCCGACGATGGCGTGCACGTCCTGCATCAGCTTGTAGCTCGTGAACAGCACCAGTGCCTTGCCGTGCGTCTTCTCGACGAAATGATGCACCCACCGGCACAGCGCGTCGCGATACGCGTCCTCGTCGCGCGGGTCCGGCATCGTCTTGGGGATGAACAACTGCATCTGCCGCGCGTAATCGAACGGCGAACCGATCACCGATTCCTCGGCATCGTCGCAGCCGTGGCGCTGCTTGAAATAGCCGAGGCTCTTGTGGATGGCGAGCGTGGCGCTGGTCAGGACCACCGACGTCGGCGCCTCGAACAGGGCCTGTTTCAGATACGCGGCCAGGTCCACCGGCGCGGCGTTGAGCTTGAGGTTGCGTTGCGTTTTGCCCGCGCGTTCGACCCAATAGACGAAGTCCTCGCGCTCCTGCGACAAGAACGTTCGCAGTGACACCCGCGTTTCCCCCAAGCGGCGGTTGAGTTCGCGCAACTCGTCGCCCAATTCCTTGTCGTCGGTCCCTTTGATGAGCGCTGCGACCGACTCGGACAACTTGCCGAGCGGCAGGCTGAGGACGTCCTCGATGACATCGGGTTTGCGGATGCGCACTTCCGCGGGCGGGCGCGACGCCTTGGCGGTGAGTTGCTGACACGCCTCGTCCAGGTTGCGGAAGAACGCATCGTTACGCTTCAAGAGATCGTCCACCTGGGTCACCAGCGGGCCCTTTCGGAGTTTCGAGAGGATCCCCTTTTCCGTCTTTGGGTTCCAGAACCGCAGGAGGAGGTACCGCAGGCCGACCTGGGAAACGCCGACGCCGATATGTTTGGCAGCCACGTTCTCGACCGTGTGCGCTTCGTCGAAGACGACGAAATCGTTCTCGAACAACAACCCTTTGCCGCTGTCGTTCTCGCCGGTCCCGCCGAGCAGGGTGAAGAACAGCGTATGATTGAGCACCACGAGATCGGCCTTGAGAATGCGGCGGCGGGCCTGCTGGTAGAAGCAGAGAACGTCCTTGCATTTGACCGGCGTGCAGATGCCGCGCTCGGAGCAGACCTGTTCCCAGACCTTCGCGTCGGGCTCGACATCCAGGTCGCTGAGGCTGCCGTCCTCGGTCGTCTTGGCCCATTCGGCGATGCGTTGCAGCTCGGCCGCTTCGCTGGAAGTGAACAGGCCCTTTGCGTTTTCGAGCGCCATCTGGAGCCGGCGCGGGCAAAGATAGTTGTGCCGTCCCTTGAGCAGCGCGGCGTCGAAGGGCACGCGTAAATGTCTTCGGAGAAACGGGATGTCTTTGCGGATCAGTTGCTCCTGGAGGTTGATCGTGTGGGTCGAGACGAGCGCTTTCTTCTTGTGCTGCTTGGCGAACAGGATCGCCGGCAGCAGGTACGCGAAGCTCTTGCCCACGCCCGTGCCGGCTTCCACGACGAGATGGTTTGTGGATTCGAGCGCGCGGATGACGGCCACAGCCATCTGCTGCTGTTGCGGACGGTACTCGAAGTTGCGCGTCTTCGATAACGCGCCGCATTCGGAGAAAAACTCCGCGACCTGCCGTTCGAGTGCGTGGATGGATGGATCGGCGAAACTGATCATGGGACGCCCCGGTGCATCGGGCAAACTAGGGGAGTCGTTTCGCGAAAGCAAGCCCGGGAACGGAAGCCGAGGCCGGCCAGTTCGTCCGCAGAGGATGGCAGCGAGCGTCGCGTCT
>Ga0187892_10001995_pt1 | contig 43450 bp, 36 predicted proteins | sample MA1701073metaG_FD_139345 | JGI IMG/M metagenome (GOLD analysis project Ga0187892, IMG submission 139345) | Bio-ooze microbial communities from a basaltic lava cave in the Kipuka Kanohina Cave System on the Island of Hawaii, USA - MA170107-3 metaG ... | reverse complement strand
TTGCATCACGAACCCGCAGCAACAGCAGCAAATCCAGACCGCAACAGCGGTCGGGCGCTCCTTCGAGGCGATTCACCGAAAGCGAAGGACGTCATTTCCGTAGCTTTTGCATCAGGCTGCTAGAGTTCTCGCTGCGTCCTTTGCGGTCCTCCGCGTCTTCGCGTTTTCATTTCACTGCGCCGCGGGCACGGGCGGCGCGCCGGTCGGCTCCTTCTTCCGGCCACGCCGCCGGCGCCGGCGCTTCTTCTCGCCCGCCGCCGCCGGCAGCAGGAGCCGGGACCGCTCTTCCGGGCTCGCGTCCGTGAAGCGTCGCCACCAATCGAGGAGCTCCTTCGGCGCCTCGCCGCTCTCGGCGCGGAGCTGCAGGAAGTCGTAGCCGGCGCGAAAGCGCGGGTGCTCGGCGAGCGCGAACGGACGCCGTCCCGAGCGCGCTTCGAACCGCGGCTGCAGCGACCAGATCTCCTTCATCGTCGCCGTCAGGCGGCGCGGGATCGCGAGCTTGTCGGTCTGCAGCTCGAGCACGTCCTCCATCGCGCCGTACAGCGCGCCGGTCCGCTGCTCGCCCCGGCCCTCGCGCTTGCGCCAGGCGGCGAGCACTTCGTGCCACAGGAGGGCGGCGAACAGGAACGCCGGCGAGACGGGCTTGTCCGCGCGCACGCGCCCGTCGGTCTGCGCGAGCGCGAGGTTCACGAACTTCTCGCCGAGCGGCTGCTCCAGGATCACGTCGAGGAGCGGCAGCACCCCGTGGTGCAGGCCCTCGGCGCGGAGCCGATGGACGCAGGCGGCGGCGTGGCCCGAGGCGAGCAGCTTAAGCATCTCGTCGAAGAGCCGCGCCGGCGGCACGTTCTCCATGAGCTCGGCCATCTCCCGGATCGGCGCGCGCGTCTTCGGGTCGATCTGGAACCCGAGCTTGGCCGCGAACCGCACCGCGCGCAGCATCCGCATCGGGTCCTCGCGGTAGCGCGCGCGCGGATCGCCGATGATCCGCAGGCGCCGCTTCTTCAGATCGCGGACGCCCTGGTGGTAGTCGAGCACGGTCTCGGTGGCCGGATCGTAGTAGAGCGCGTTCACGGTGAAGTCGCGGCGCGCGGCGTCCTGCGCGCGATTGCCCCAGACGTTGTCGCGCAGCAGCCGCCCGTGCTCGTCGACGACCCGGTCGCGCGGCGCCTCGCCCTCGACGTCGCCGGGGTTCAGGGCGCGGTAGGTGGAGACCTCGACCACCTCGTCGTGGAAGACCGCGTGCACGATCCGGAACCGCCGGCCGATCAGGCGCGAGCGGCGCATGAGCTTGTGCACCTGCTCGGGCGTCGCGTCGGTGGCGACGTCGAAGTCCTTCGGCGCGTGGCCGAGCATCAGGTCGCGCACCGCGCCGCCGACCACGAACGCCTCGTGTCCGTGACTCGCGAGCACCTCGCACACCTTGCGCGCGCCGTAGCTGATGGCGTCGCGACGCACGCCGTGCTCAGCGACCGGGATGCGCTCCGGCTCGCGGCCCGAGCCGAGGCGCAGCACGCGGCGGATGAAACGCTTGATCAACTCGTGCGCAGGGGAATGGGCGCCGCTCCCGCCGCCGGCGCCGGTCGGCGGCGGCGGAGGGCCTCGAGGTGGTCCGGCGTCGGCACGAACGTGGATGGGCCCCTGGCGGAAGCGGCTCGAATCATACCGCAACGCCGCGTCGCGGCCGGCCCGCGCCGCTACCGCAACGAGATGATCTCCCACGCGCGCGCCGCGGCGACGCGCCGCAGCGCGGCGTCGGGATCGACGGCGACCGGCCGCGTCACGCGCTCGAGCAGCGGGAGATCGTTGTGCGAGTCGCTGTAGAACGTGCTCGCGGCGAAGCTCGACAAGGCGCGCCCCATCGCCTCCAGCCATTGCTCGAGCCGCGCGACCTTGCCTTCGCGGAAGCACGGCATGCCGGCGACCTTCCCGGTGAAGCGGCCCCCGCGCGCCTCGGGCTCGGTCGCGATCAGGTGCTCGACGCCGAACTCGCGCGCGATCGGCGCGGTCACGAACGAGTTCGTCGCGGTCACGATGGCGCAGAGCGCGCCGGCGGCGAGATGCCGCTCGACCAGGCGGCGCGCGCGGTCGCCGATCATCGGCCGCACCTTCGCGTCCATGAACTCGGCGTGCCAGGCCTCCAGCACCGCGCGCGGATGGCGCGCGAGCGGCGCGAGCTGGAAGTCGAGGAACGCGTGGATGTCGAGCGTGCCGGCCTGGTACTGGCGGAAGAACTCGTCGTTGCGCGTCTCGTAGGTCGCGCGGTCGAGCACCCCGCGCTCGATCAGGAACTGCGCCCACTCGTAGTCGCTGTCGCCCGCGAGGAGCGTGTTGTCGAGATCGAAGAGCGCGAGCTCCACGCGGGCTTCAGCCCTGCAGCTGCAGCGCCGCCAGCGCTTCGCGCACGAGCGGCAGGGTGACCGGCCGCTTGCGGGCGAGCGCATAGCGGTCGATCGCTTCGAGCACCGCGAACTGGGTGCCCAGGTCCCGCGGCAGGCGGCGCAGGAGGTAGGCGACGATGTCCTCGGGAAGCTTCATCCCGCGCTCCGCCGCGTGCGCGCCGAGCGCCGCGGCCTTCTCGTCGTCGGAGAGCGCGTGCAGCTGGAACGCGAGCCCCGACAGGAGGCGCGTGCGCAGATCCTCGCGGAGCGCGAGGCGCGCGGGCGCGCCGGCGCCGGCGGCGACGATCGCGCCGCCGCCGCCGCGAACGCGATTGAACAGATCGAACACCTTCGCCTGCGCCGCCTCCGGCAACGCGTCGGCGTCGTCGAGCGCGAGCAGCCCCGGCGCGTCGACCGCGTCATCGAGGCCGGCGCGCGGCTCGACGAGCAGCGCCGCGCGCCGCGCGCCGCGCGCGGCGGCGCACGCGGCGGCGAGCAGGTGGCTCTTGCCGCTGCCCGCTTCGCCCCAGAGGTAGACCACGCGCTCGGCGCACGCGCCTTCGGCGAGCCCCGACAGCGCCTCGACCGCGGCGCGATTGCGGCCCGGGACGAAGCTCGCGAACGTCGGCGCGGGCGCGGGCGCGAGCTCGAGGATCAGCTGGCTCGTCACTGCGGGCCTTCCGGTAGAATCGATCGCGAAAAACGCGAAGTGTAGCGGCAAGCGCAACCCGCCTTCGAGTGAGCGCCTTCTTGGCCGGCCCGCCCGACTCCCCCGCGTATCGCGACGCCGGCGTCGACATCGACGCCGGCGAGCGCCTGGTCGAGCGGATCAAGCCGCTCGCGCGCCGCACGCTGCGGCCGGAAGTGCTCGCCGGGGTCGGCGGCTTCGGCGCGCTCGTCGAGCTCCCGCGGCGGTTCAAGGAGCCGGTGCTGGTGTCGGGCACCGATGGCGTCGGCACCAAGCTCAAGCTCGCGTTCGCGCTCGAGCGGCACGACACGATCGGGATCGATCTGGTCGCGATGAGCGCGAACGACGTGCTGGTCCAGGGCGCCGAGCCGCTGTTCTTCCTCGACTACTTCGCGTGCGGCAAGCTCGACGTCGCGGTGGCGGCCGAGGTGATCAAGGGCATCGCCGCGGGCTGCGAGCTCGCCGGGTGCGCGCTGATCGGCGGTGAGACCGCGGAGATGCCCGGGATGTACGCCGCGGGCGAGTACGATCTCGCCGGGTTCTGCGTCGGCGTGGTGGAGAAGCGCGGCGTCATCGACGGGCGGGAGATCGCGCCGGGCGATGCGGTGCTCGGCCTCGCATCGAGCGGCGCGCACTCGAACGGCTATTCGCTGATCCGGCGCATCCTCGAGCGGGCGGGATGGCAAGGGAAGGGCGGCCCGTCCGGCGGGCTGGACCTCGCGGCCGACTTCCACGGCCGTCCGCTCGCCGACGTCCTCATGGCGCCGACGCGGATCTACGTCAAGCCGGTGCTGCGGTTGATCGGGGAAGTTCCGGTGAAAGGGCTTGCGCACATCACCGGCGGCGGGCTGGTCGAGAACGTGCCGCGCATCCTGCCGGCAGGAGCGCGCGCGATGCTCGACCGGCGGGCCTGGCCGCTGCCGGCGCTCTTCGGCTGGCTCCAGGCGCAGGCGGGGATCGACGACGCGGAGCTCGCCCGCGTGTTCAACTGCGGGATCGGCATGATCGCGGTGGTCGCGGAGCGCGACGCGGCGCGCGCGCTGCAGTGCCTGACCGCGGCCGGCGAGACCGTCTACCGGGTGGGCGCCATCGACGCGCGGCCGCGCGGCGCCGCGGCGGTCGTGATCGGCTGAGCGCGCCAGAGCGCGCGTCAGCGCCGCTGCAGCATCCGCGCGACCTCGTCGGGCGGGATCGGCTTGCTGAAGCGATAGCCCTGCGCCTGGTCGCAGCCGTGGCGGCGCAGGAACTCGACCTGCGCATCGGTCTCCACGCCTTCGGCGACCACGACGAACCCGAGGTTGTGGGCCATGTCGATCACCGCGCGCACGATCGCCGCGTCGCTGCCGCCGGCGGTCGCGCCGCGCACGAACTGGCGGTCGACCTTCAGCGCCGAGACCGGAAAGCGCGTGAGGTAGGCGAGGCTCGAGTAGCCGGTGCCGAAGTCGTCGATCGAGATCGCGAACCCGGCCTCGCGCAGCCGCCGCAGCAGCCCGATCGCGTGCTCCGGATCCTGCACGAGATAGCTCTCGGTGAGCTCGATCTCGAGCAGCCGCGGATCCACGCCCTCGCGCGCGACCAGCTCGATGACGCGGCGATCGAGGTCGCGCGTCTGGAACTGCCGCGCCGAGACGTTGACCGCGACCGGCACCGGCTCGAGCCCGGCCTCCTGCCAGGCGCGGATCTGCCGGCACGCCGCGCGGACCACCCATTCGCCGACCGGCATGATGAGGCCGGTGTCCTCGAGCACGGGGATGAAGTCGACGGGCGGGACCATGCCGCGCTCCTGGTGGCACCAGCGCAGCAGCGCCTCCGCGCCGCACACCCGGCGCGTGGCGAGCTGCACCTTCGGCTGATAGACGAGGACGAACTCCTCGCGCTCGACCGCGCGGCGCAGATCGGCGCCGAGCTGCAGCCGCGCCTCGGAGCGGCGGTTCATCTCGGCGGTGTAGAAGCAGTAGCCGCCGCGGCCCGACTCCTTGGCCCGGTACATCGCCGCGTCGGCCGCCTTCAGCAGCGACTCGGCGTCGGGGCAGTCGGCGGGATGGAGCGCGATCCCGATGCTCGCCCCCACGAACGCCTCGTGCCCGTTCAGCTCGAACGGGGCGGCGAGCGCGGCGAGCAGCTTCTGCGCCACGTTCGCGGCGTCCTCGGCGCGCGCGAGATCGGGCAGGACGACGACGAACTCGTCGCCGCTGAACCGCGCCACGGTGTCGCTCGCGCGGACGCTGGCGCGCAGCCGCTCGCCGACCTCGGCGAGCAGCCGGTCGCCGCTCTGGTGCCCGAGCGTGTCGTTGACGAACTTGAAGCGGTCGAGGTCGATGAACAGCGCCGCGACCTGCCAGCGCCGCCGCTCGGCCTGGCCGACCGCCTGGGCGAGGCGGTCCCGGAGCAGGTTGCGGTTCGGCAGCCCGGTCACGCTGTCGTACTGGGCGAGCTGAGCGAGCCGGGTCTCGGCTTGCCGGCGCTGCACCGCGGTCGAGAGGACGTTGCCGACCGTCTGGATGAACTTCACGTCGTCGTCGGTGAACCCGCTGCCGCTCTGGGCGAGCACCATGAGCAGGCCGAACGGTGCGTCCTCGCCTCGGATCTGGACCGCGATCGAGCCGTGCGTCGCTCGCGACCACCCGCGGGCCGCCGCCGCGCGGCCGGTCTCCGGCTGATCGGGGATGACGGTGGGCTCGAGCTGCTGGCGCGCGGCGTTCGCCACGTGGTCGTCGCAGGTCACCTCCAGCTCCGCCGCCTCGCCTTCCAGGCGCCACACCGCGCGCTGGACCTGACTGCCCCGCGGATCGAACTCGAACACCGCCGCCGCGCCGGCGCCGGTCATGCGCGCGGCCTGCGCCGCCTGCGCGAACAGCGCGTCGAGGTCGGCGGACTGGAGCGCCCGCTGGCCGAACCGCGCAATCCACTCCTGGCGCTCGGCGTGGATCGCGAGCTGTCGCTCCGCGGCCAGGCGCTCGGAGAGGTCGCGGGCGACGGCGACGATCAGATGCTTGCCGTCGGACGCGACGCACCGGCGGGCGGTCTCCACCGGGAAGCTCGTGCCGTCCTTGCACCGGTAGCCCAACCGGACGACCTCGGAGCGGTCGGGCGACGCGCACAGGCGGCCGTAGGCGGCGCGCAGCGCCTCCTCGTCGACGCCCTCGAGGATCGTCAGGATGCTGCGCCCGAGGAGCTCCTCGCGCGCGAAGCCGAGCTTGCGCTGCGCGCCGGCGCTGAGGTCCACGATCGCGAGCGTGCGCGCGTCGACGAGGACCATGGTGTCGTCGGAGATGTCGAGCGCGAGCCGGAACCGGCGGAGCGCTTCGAGCGCGTGCTTGCGCTCGGCCTCGCGCTCGAAGTTCTCGAGCGCGACGCCCAGGTTCTCCGCCATCCGCACGAGGAGCGCCACCAGCTCGTCGTCGAACGCGCTCTTCTCCGCCGAATGGAGCACTAGCGCTCCCGCGACCTGATCCCCGCGCAGCAGCGGAATCGTGGCGGAGGAGGCGATCTGGTACGGCGCGGCCGCCGCGTGCCAGGGCGCGAGGCGGGGGTCGGTGCGGTAGTCGTTGGCGATCACCGGCCCGCGGCTCCGAAACGCTTCGCCGATGGTGCCCCGACCCTCCGGCACCGACTCGTCGAGCGAGAATTGGATCGCGCGCACGAGCTCGGCCGCCGGACCGCTCGCCGCGACCTTCGTGACCTGGCTCGTCGCCGCATCGGCGAGCACGATCGCCGCGGACGCGAACCCGCCTTCGGCGACGGCGACCTCGCAGACCCGATCGTAGAGCGCGGCCGGCGTCGCCGCGCGGGCGATCGCCTCGTTGGTCGCGCTGAGCGCGGCGTACAGCTTGCCGAGCCGTGCGACGCGCGCCTCGGCGCGCCGGCGCTCGTCGCCGCGGTCGAAGTTGTCGAGCGCGAAGGACACGTTCTGCGCCATCCGCTCGGCGAGCCGCACGAGCTCGTCGTCGAAGAACTCCACCTCGCCGGCGAAGAGGCTCAGCAGCCCGACGATGCGGCCGCCGCGCCGCACCGGGATGCTCGCGGTCGACAGGGCCCCCGCTGCGAGGGCCGGGCGGTGCCAGGCGGCGAGCGGCGCCCGGCGCGTGATGTCGTTCACCACCTGCGTCGTCCCGGTGCGGACGGCGATTGCCGCCGCCGTTTCGCCCCCGGGGGTGTCCGCGCCGACCGACACCGCCCGGCCGGCCAGACTGTCGGCGCCGCTGCCGCTCACCGCGACCGGAAGGAGCTCGGCGCCGTCGGCGCTCAGCAGGCGCAGCGCGGCGACCCGCAGTCCGCCGTGCTCGATCGCGATCTCGCACACGCGCGCGTAGAGCGCTTCGGGCGAGGCCGCGCGCAGGATCGCCTCGTTCGTGGCGCTCAGCGCAGCGTACATCCGGCCGAGCCGGCGCAGCTGCGTCTCGGCGTCCTTGCGGGCGCTCACGTCGCGCGCGACGACCTGGATCACCTGCTCGCCGCGCCAGTTGATCGGCGCCGCGGCGACCTCGACGGCGATCGCCGTCCCGTCGAGGCGCAGGTAACGCTGCTCGATCCGGGGCACGGAGGCCCCGCTCTCGAGGTGTGCGAGACGCTCGGCTGCGACCGGATGGTCGTCGGGGTGCACGAGCTCGAACACGCCGCGGCCGATCATCTCGGCTTCGGTCCGGGCGCCGAAGAGCCGCAGCCCCGCCTCGTTGATCATCGCCACCCGGCCGCGCTCGAGGATGAAGATCACGTCGGGCGACAGCTCGACCAGGCGCCGGTAGCGCTCCTGGTTCTCGCGGATCTCGGCCGCCGCCCGCTCGCGCTCGGTGATGTCGCGCATCACCACGTGCGCCGCCGGCCGGCCTTGGTAGGTGAACGGTTGCGGCCCGCCCTCGATTTCGACCGCGGCGCCGTCGAGCCGCAGCACCCGGAACTGCCGGAGCGGCACGGTCTCGCGGGCGTCGTGCACCCGCCGCATCCGCTCGACGGCGAGCGCGCGGTCGTCGGGGTGGATGAGCGACGCCGGATCCCGGCCGAGCAGCTCCTCGGGGGCCTTGGCGCCGAAGAGGCGCAGCGCCGCGGGATTCGCGTACACGTAACGCCCGTCGCACACGACGAGGATCGCATCGGGAGACTGTTCGACGAGCATCCGGTAGCGGTTGTCGGCGTCCTTGAGCCACGCCCCGGTCGCGAGCGCGGCGTGGTCGGCGTCGCGCTCGCGCAGCTGCTGCACCGGGTGCAGTCGCGCGAACTTTTCGTCTTCGGTGGACGCCATTGAGAGCTTCACAGCCCCTCCGGGACAGCCTATGAACCGGTTGCCACTCTAGCGACCGGCGCTGCCGCCGCCCATCGGGGGCTGCCTGACCCGGCGCCGCCAAAAACCCTAGCTGCGAGGCCGGTTTACGTGCACGAGCGGGAATAAGTCACAGTCGCGGCCGGGGCGACGGCCGAGGGCCCCCAGCGCGCGGTCGGGACGGGCCGCGCCGAGCCGCCGGCGGTCAGGCGCCGTCGCTCGCGCGCGGCGCGCGCCGCAACGGAAACGCCGCGCGGACCTCGGTGCCCGCGCCCGGCGCCGAGGCCACGCGGAGCGACCCGCCGACGAGCGCGGCGCGCTCTTCCATGCTGACGAGACCGAGGCTCTCGCCGGTCGCCGCCCGGCGGCCGGTCGCCGACAGGTCGAAGCCGACGCCGTCGTCGCGCACGAGCAGCGTCAGCGCCCCGGTGTCGGCGCCGAGTTCCAGCCACACGGCGTGCGCCTGAGCGTGCCGCAGCACGTTCGTCAGCGCCTCCTGCGCGACCCGGAAACAGGCGGTCTGCACGTCGGCGTCGAGCGCTTCGGGCAGGCGCGCGGCGGTGAAGTGCGCCGCGAGCTTGCCGGTTTCGGCCTGCCGCTGGAGATGGGCGCGGAGCGCCGCTTCCAGGCCGAGCGCGTCGAGCTGCGGCGGCCGCAGGTTCAACGACAGCCGGCGCACCTGCCCGATCGCGGCGTCGATCACCTCGATGCTGTCTTCGAGGCGCGCCCGGTGCGCCGGCTCCGCGAGATGGCGGCCGACCGCTTGGGTGTTGATCTTGACCGCGGTGAGCACCTGCCCGATCTGGTCGTGCAGCTCGCGCGCGAGGTAGGCGCGCTCGTTCTCGAGCGCCTCGATCACCCGGCGGGAGAGCTGCCGCAGCCGCTCGAGGGCGAGGCGCAGCGACTCCTCGATGCGCTTGCGCTCGGTGATCTCGGTGATCGAGCCCACGAAGTGCGGCGCGCCGCCGTCGGCGCTCGGGAGCCGTTCGCCGCGGCCGAAGAACCAGACGTGGGTGCCGTCCGCGCGCCGCAAGCGGAACTCCTCGCGAAACACCTGACCGTCGTCCACCGACCGCCGCAGCGCCTGCAGCACGCGCGGCGCGTCGTCGGGGTGCAGGAACTCCTGGAAGCTGAACACGGTCGCGAACGATTCGGTCCCGGCGAACCCGATCTGCTCGCGGAAGCGGGGCGAGTAGTACACGCGGTTCTTGCCGAGGTCCCAGTCCCAGAACCCGTCGATCGAGCCGCGCAGCACGCGCTCGATGCGCGCCTCGCTCGCGCGCAGCGCCTGCAGCGCGTCGACGAGCTCGGAGACGTCGCGTCCGACCCCCTGGATCTCGGCGAGTCGCCCGGACTCGTCGAAGAGCCCCCGCACCGACCACCGGTGCCAGCGGAGCTTCCCCTCGCGGTCGAGCGCGCGATGCTCGACTTCGACGAGCGCGTGCGCCGGGGTGAGGCTCGACCATGCCTCGCGGACCCCGGCATGGGCTTCCGCCGGCAGGCGCTCGAGGTAGCGCGTGCCGACCAGCTCGCCCGGCGCGAGCCCGAAGTAGCGGCAGAACGCGCGGTTGACGAACGTGAGCGCGCCCTCCGGCGTCATCCGGCAGATGAGCTCGGACTGGTCCTCCACGATGCCGCGGTAGCGCCGCTCGCTCGCCTCGAGCGCGTGCTGGGTGGCGAAATGCTGGAGCCGCGCGCGGTGCTCGGCGAGCGCGCGTTGCAGCGCCGGCGGGAGCCGGCTCAGGTGCTGCTTCAGCACATAGTCCGTCGCTCCCGCATGCAGGGCCTCGATCGCGCGCTCCTCGCCGAGCGTGCCGGAGATCAGGATGAAGGGCAGGAGCGGGTCGCGCGCGCGCGCGATCGCGAGCGCCTCGGTGCCGGTGAACGCCGGCAGGGTGTAGTCGGCGATCACGGCGTCCCAGCCGCCTGCGGCGATCGCCGACTCGAACGCCTCGCGGCTGTCGACGCGTTGGGAGCGGCAATCGAATCCCGCGCGCGTGAGCGTCGCGAGCGCGAGCTCCGCGTCCACGGGATCGTCCTCGAGCAGGAGCACTCGCACCGGCTGGGTCACGCTGGCGCTCCTCGCGGCTGCATCCGCTGCGCTTCCTCCTTGTCCTCTGACCGACGCGCGCGCCCCGCAGTGTGCCCTCCGATGGCGACCGCGGACAAGGAGTTCCGGCCGACGAACCGGGAACCCGTCGCGGCTGGCGCGCGGTCCGAGTTCGCGCGGCTTGCGCCGACGCGGCCGTTCCCGCCCCGGTGGCGCGGCGCTGCGACGCTGCGCTCGGTCCCGGCTTGCGGCGGCCGCCTCCAGGCCCCTCGTATCCCGTCGGCATACCGACATTCGCCGCGCGCCGGCCTCCGCACGCGGTGCGCCTATGCCGTTCGATCTATGCCGCTGGCGTAGCCGCAGGCCGGGGTCGGCGCTATCCTTCGGGCGCTCGGGGCGCCGCGGCGGCTGCCGCCGCCGCCGGCAGCGACAACTCTCAGCCGAGGATGGCGACGATTCGGGCACTGCTCGCGGACGATCACGCCCTGGTGCGCGCCGGGATTCGCGGGTTGCTCGAGGCGGTCGAGGGGGTCAGCGTCATCGCCGAGGCCGGGAACGGCGAGGAGGCGGTCCGGCTCGCGCTCGAGCATCGCCCGGAGCTCGCGGTGCTCGACATCGCGATGCCCGGCGCGAGCGGCCTCGACGCGGCGGCGCGCATCCGCGAAGCGGTGCCGGAAACCCGCATCCTCATCCTGTCGATGCACGCCGAGGACGATTTCGTGCAGCGCGCCTTGCGGGTGGGAGCGTCCGGCTACCTGATGAAGGACGCCGCCGCGGTCGAGCTCGAGCTGGCGATCCGGGCGGTGATGGCCGGCGGGACCTACCTCAGCCCGCGGGTGTCGAAGCACGTCGTCGACGAGTACGTCCGGCGGGCCGAGACCGCGCCGGGACCGCTCGACGGGCTCACCCCGCGCCAGCGCCAGATCCTCGCCTTCATCGCCTCGGGCCGCTCGACCAAGCAGATCGCCTACGAGCTCGGGTTGAGCGTCAAGACCGTCGAGACGCATCGCGCGCAGCTGATGGAGCGGCTCGGCATTCGCGACGTCGCCGGCCTCGTGCGCCTCGCGATCCGCGCCGGCCTCGTCGCCTCGGACAAGTGAGGCGCCGCGCCTAGCGCATTCGCCCGCGCGGCGCGCCGAAGAGGCGCTCGATCACCGCCGGGACGCGCTCGAAGAACTCCTCCTTCGCCACGAAGCCGTCGGCGCCCGCGGCGAGCGCCGCGGGGGCGAGGAGCGGCGCCGCGTCGACCGTCATGATCACCACGCGCGGCGCGGGCGGCCGCGACTTGATGGCGCGCATCGCCTCGATTCCGGTGGCGGAGGGCATGTGGTGATCCATGAGCACCAGGTCCGGCGCGTAGTGCGCGGCGAACGCGATCGCCTCGGCGCCGGAGCAGGCGAGTTCCACCCCGCCGATGCCGGGCAGCTCGTCCAGGAACGCCGTCGCGGCGGCGAGGAAGACGTCGTTGTCGTCGACGAGCAGGACCCTGAGCCCCGCGCGGCTCGGCGCTCGCGTGCGGCGGCGGTCCAGAAGATTCGACAACGCGACCAGCGTTTCCCCCTCGCTCATCTCAGCCGAGGTCCAGGTGGGCGACCGGCGCCGCGGTCAGGGCCGGCAGATCCTCGGCGGGGAGCGGCGGCGCGCACGCGAGCCCTTGCGCGGCGTCGGCGCCGATGCGCTCCGCGAGCGCCCGCGCCGCGCCCGCGTCGACGCCGCTGGCGACGACCCCGAGCCCGAGCTCGCGCGCGAGCGCAGCGACGGCGCGGGCGATCAGCTCGCCGTCGGGCCCCGCCGCGACGGCGTCCGCGGCGGGCAGTCTGACCGCGGCGGCGCCGAGCCGTTTCACGAGCGCCGGGCTGCACCCCTGCGCGCCGAAGTCCTCGACGACGAGCCATGCGCCGAGGGCGTGCAGCCCCGCGATGGCTTCTTCCCGCTTGGGCGTGAGCTGGGCGAGCGCGCGCTCCCGCAGGCCGAGCTCCAGGCGCGACGGCTCGAGCCCCGCATCCGCGGCCGCGCGCGCGACCATCTGCGCCGCGTCGCCGCGGTCGAGGACCTGCATCGGGATGCTGAGCGCGAGGCGCGGCCGGGCCGGGCCGCTCGGCAGCCAGCGCGCGATCGCTCGGCACGCCGTGGCGACCAGCCACTCGGTCGCCGGCCGGCCCACCTCGGTGCCGTCGAGCAGCGCGGCAAGCTCGGCGTGGCCGACTACGCGCGCGCCGCGCTGCCAGTGCAGCCGCGCCTCGACCGCGACGACCCGTCCGGAGCCGAGCGCGAGCACCGGCTGGTAGCGGACCTGCAGCTCGCCGCGCTGCAAGGCGCTCCGCAGGTCGGCGGCGAGACCGACCGCGTCCAGCGCGCGCCGGGTGAGCGCCGGATCGCGATACTCGAACGCACCGTGGCCGGATTGGCGGGCGCGCTCGAGCGCCACGTCGGCGCACGCGAGGAGCGCCGCGGCGTCGCGGCCGTCGCCCGGCGCAAGCGCGATGCCGGCGCTCGCGGTCGGCTGCACTTCGGTCCCGGCGACGTCGATCGGCAGGGCGAGCGCGCGCATGACGCGCTCGGCGGCGTGCGCGGCCCCGGTCGCGTCGTGGAGCTCGGGCAGGACCGCGCCGAACCGTCCGTCGCCGAGGTGCGCCACGGTGTCGCTCGTGCGGAGCGTCGCGCGCAGGCGGCGGGCGATCTCGGGGAGCACCTCGTCGCGTGCGGCGCCGCTGCACGGCGCGCCGGCCACGGCGAGGTCGACGTCGATCCGCAGACAGGCGAGCGCGCGGCCGCTGCGGCTCGCCAGCGCCGCGGCGCGCTCGAGCCGATCGCGCAGCAGCTCGACCGTCGGCAGCCCGGTCACGGGGTCGAAGTGCGCGAGCTGGGCGAGGCGCCCGGCGGCCCGCTTCAGCACGGTCACGTCCTGCAGGGTCCACACCGTGTCGCCGCCGGCGCGCCCGAGGCGAGCGCTCAGCCACGCGAGCGTGCCGTCGGCGCGCCGCACCTGCGCCGCGCCTTCGAGCATGGTCGGCCCCTGCGCCTGCGCGCCGCCGATCCGCGCCGCCCCGAAGAGCCGCTGCTGCACCTCGCGCAGATGGGCGGGGAACTTGTCGACCAGGTCCTCGAGCCGATGGCCGAGCAGCTCCGCGAAGCGCGCGTTGCAGCGCGTGATGCGCCCGTCCGCGAGGACTGCGACGCCCACCGGCACGGTCTCGAGCAGCACCGCCTCCGCGCCGTCTGCGGCGGCGCGGTCCGTAAGATCGACGACCACGCCATCCACCCGCACGAGGCCGTCCTCGGGCGATCGCACCGCGCCGCCTGCGAGCCGCACGCGCCGCGCGACGTCGCCGCGCCCGAGCCAGCGGAGCTCGAAATCGAAGCGCGTGCCGTTGCGCAGCGCCGCCGCGAGCGCGTCGCGGACCGCGCCGCGGTCATCGGCGTGCACCCGCTCCAACAGCCGCTCGGGCTCGCGCGCTGCCAGCCCGCGGGCCTCGCCGAGCAGCTCGAACAGGCTGCGCGCCGCCGCGAGCCGGCGCGCAGCGTGGTCCCATTCCCAAACGAGCGCGCCGACCGTCGTCCGGGCCTGCGACAGCCCGCGCTCGGCCGTGCGCAGGGCCCGCCTGACCTGGTCGCGCTCACGGAGCGTCCACGCGAGCGCCGCGCAGAGCAGCACGAGCGCCGCGGTACCGGCGAGCGCGCCGCCGACGAGCTGCGCGGGCCGCGAAAGGGTGCCCGCGAGCGCGCCGTCGACACCGGTGCCGACCACCAGGGCGAGCGCCGGAAACCCCTCGATCCGGCGCACTTCCCACAAGCGCCGAACGCCGTCAGGGCCGGCCGCGACCCGCGCCGCGCCGGCGGCCGGCTCGAGCTCCGCGAGCAGCACGGCGATCGAGTCCCAGCTCGCGCCGCTCGCGAGATGGCTCGCGCGCGCAACGCCGTCGCGCGCGGCGAGGACGATCGCGCCCTCCGGCCCGAGGTCGATCCGCCGGAAGAGGTTGGCGAAGTGCTCCGGGTCGGCGCCGGCCGAGGCGATCCCGCCGAACGAGCCGTCCGGACGGGTGATGCGGCGGGTGACCTTGACGAGCGCCCGGCCGCGCGCGTCGGCGACCGGCGCGCTCACGAACGCCTGGCCGGTGTCGCGCGTGACGTGGATCGAGAAATACTCGGTCTCGCCTACGTTCACGCCGCGGGTCGACGCGGTGGACCAGACGACGTTGCCGCTGCGGTCCGCGACCGCCACCTCCCGGATCAGGGCGTCCGGCGCCGGACGCTCCGCCGGCCGCGGCGCCGCCGCGAACCCGGGCTCCGCGCGGAACCGCTCGCCGGCGAGGGCAGCGAGCGCGTCCATCCGTCTGAGCGTTCGCGCGGCGTCGTCGGCGAGGACGCGCGCGACGTTCGCGAGCTCGCGGGCGCGGGCGGCCTCGTCGATCGCCTCTCGGTCGGGCAGCGCGAGCACCGCCAGCCAGAGCACTGCGGCGAGCGCTCCCGCGGCCGCGATCAGCGGGCCGCGCTTCGCGGGCCCGCTCGGGCGCGCAACCCGGGATGGTGTCGCGGTGAGCGGCGCTGCCGGGGCGGCCGGAAGCGCGGTGGGCGATACCCGCTCGCGGGATGCTTCCCGGCGTCGCGCGAGGGGCCTGCCGTGGGCGTGGGTCATGGCGCGCCGATTCTCCGCGCGGCGGCGCCGGGGACAATCGGTGCCAACCCGCGGTCGGGTCAGGGGAACCCTGAGGGCGGGCCGCGCCGGGTGATTTACGTCACGTCGCGCCCGCGACGCGAGCGGCAACCGTCGTCATTCCGGCACGCGGTTCGTGAGCATCCAGTACAGCCCGACCTTCGACACCGTCTCCGCGAAGTCGGTGAAGTCGACCGGTTTGACGACGTAGCTGTTGACCCCGAGGCTGTAGCTCTCGAGCATGTCGCGCTCCTCGCGCGACGAGGTCATCACCACCACCGGGATCGCGCGCGTCTCCGCGTCGGCCTTGATCCGCCGCAGCACTTCGATCCCGTCGAGCTTCGGCAGCTTGAGGTCGAGCAGGACGAGCCGCAGCGGATGCTCGGCCCGGCGCCTGGCGTACGCGCCGGTGCGGAACACGAACTCGAGCGCCTCGGCGCCGTCCTGGACCCAATGCAGCCGATTGCCCAGGTTGAACTTGCGCAGCGCGCGCATCGTCATCTCGGCGTCGGCGGCGGTGTCCTCGACGAGCAGGATCTCGATCTCCTCGAACGCATCAGCCATCGCTCCCCCTTTCACGGCCTGATCGAACGGCAGTCCAGCGCGCGGCTCGCGCGCGGGCAACAGCGCCCGCCCGTCGCTCGTCCTGCGGCCGCCGGCGGCAGTCGGTCCGCCGGTCAGGAGCGCACGGGCAAGCTGAAGAAAAAGCTCGCGCCGTGGCCGGGCCGGCCCTCGGCCCAGACCCGGCCGCCGTGGCGCGCGACGATCCGCTGCACGATCGCGAGCCCCACGCCGGTGCCGCCGAATTCGTCCTGCCGGTGGAGCCGCTGGAACACGCCGAACAGCTTGTCGTAGTAGCGCATGTCGAACCCCGCGCCGTTGTCCTCGACGCAGTACAGCGCGGCGCCGTCCTCGATCCGGCCGGAGACCCCGATGCGCGGCGCGTCGCGGTGCGCCGAGAACTTCACCGCGTTGCCGATCAGGTTCAGCCACACTTGGCGCAACAGCGCTGCGTCGCCGCGCGCGGGCGGCAGCTTGCCGAGCTCGATCTGCGGCGGCGCGCGGCCGGCCGCGGTGAGCGCCTGCGCCGCGGCATCGCGCGCGAGCGCCGCCATGTCCACCGGCTCGCGCGCGAGCTGTGCCCGGCCGACGCGCGAGAAGTCGAGCAGATCGTCGATCAGTCGGCCCATCTGTGTGGCGCTCCCGCCCACGACGCCGAGCAGCCGCCGGCCTTCGGCGTCGAGCCGCGCGCCGTAGTCCTCCTCGAGCATGCGCGCGAACCCGTTGATCGCGCGCAGCGGGGTGCGCAGGTCGTGCGAGACCGAGTAGCTGAAGCTCTCGAGCTCCTTGTTCGCAGCCTCGAGCTGCGCGGTGCGCTCGGCGACGCGGCGCTCGAGCTCCGCCGCCACGCGCTGGGCATCTTCGGCATGCCGGCGCTCCAAGACGATGCGGATGGCGAGGTAGGCCGCGAGCGCGCACAGCACGGCGATCACGGCGTCGGCGACCAGCATATATCGCAGCTGGGCGTTCCGCGACTCGAAGGCCGCCGCCGCGGGCTGATCGGCGATGACCGCCCAACCGTACTTCGGCACCGGCTGATAGGCGATGACGCGCGCCTCGGCCGAGCCCGGGCCGGCTTCCTCCCGCGCGCCTTTGCGTCCGGCGAGCGCCTCGCGGACCGGCGTCCATCCGGAGAGGTCGATGAGCTCGTCCTGGAGCGGGAGCTTCGGATGGAACACGACCCGCGCGCTCCGGTCGACGACGTAGAGCGCGCCGTGGTCGCCGGCGTCGACGCTCCCCGTCCAGTCGAGCAGCGTCTCGAGCTGAACCTGGAGCAGCAGGATGCCGAGCACCTCCTGCCGGTCGCTGCGGATGGGAATCGCAACGGCGAACACGTTCAACCTGGGCGCGGCCGCCCGCCGGTAGACCTCGGAGACGTACGGCCGCCAGTCGCGCGCGACGCCGCGGTACCAGTCGCGGTAGGCGAAGTTGTGGCCGGTGACCTCGGGGACGTCGGGGACGGCCGCGGTGAGGGTGCCGTGGACGTCGAACAGGGCGACCCGGTCGATGAACCGGAACTCCGTGGGCACCCGGGCGAGGATGCGGCTCGCCTCCGCCCAGCGCCCGGCGGCGATCAGCTCGCGGAACCGGACGCGGTCGGCGAGCGAAATGCCGATGTCGACCAGCCGATCGAGTTTCTCGGACACCGTGACCGCCGCGAGGCCGGCGAGCGCGGCGTTCCGCGACAACGCCGCTTCGGTGAGCTCCCGGTCGATCGCGCGGTAGCTCAGGGCGCCGAGCAGGACGATTCCGGCGAGCGGGACGGCAAGGGCGACCAGGTACTGCCAGGACTGGCGCCAAGGCCGCGCCGGGTCGGGCGGTGAAGCCTGCGAGACGGATACGGGCGGCGACTCCCGGTCAGACACCCCGCTCCCCCTCGAGCGCTTCAGGCATTGCGCACGCCTCGATCGCTTCCCTTTGCGGCGACGCCCGCGAATATAGACCATGGACGAGCGCCCGCGCGCGCGCCGTGCAGGAGCGACGCGGGAAACCCCTCAAGCGCCGTCGCGACGGTGGACCGCGACTCTTCCGCGACCGGCCTCCTTGGCTGCGTAGAGCGCCGCGTCGGCCTCGGCCATGAACTCGGCCCGCCCGGTGCCCGGCTGCAGCTCCGCGACGCCGAAGGTGCCGGAGATGCGGAACGTCGCGCCCTCGGACGCGATGTCGGTCGCGCGCAGCCTGGCGAGCACGCGCTCGAGCGCGACCGCGGCCGCTTGCGCCCCGGTCCCGGGGAAGAGCATGCAGAACTCGTCGCCGCCGAGCCGCGCGACGACGTCCTCGAGGCGCAGCGTCTCGCGCAGGATCGTCGCGAAGGCCTGCAGCGCGCGGTCGCCGCCGGCGTGACCGTGGCGGTCGTTGATGCCCTTGAAGTGATCGAGGTCGGCGAGCGCGAGCGCGAGCGGATGGCGGGCGCGGCGCGCGCGGCTGATCTCGGCCTCGAGCCGGTCCTCGAGGTAGCGGCGGTTGAACGCGCCGGTGAGGGGATCGACGGTGGCAAGCTTCTCTAGCGTCTCTTCGCGCATCCTCCTCTCCGTCACGTCGGAAAACGAGCAGACGACGCCACTCACCTCGCCGGTCGCGCCGCGGGTCGCGCGCGTGCTCACGCCGAGCCAGCGCCCGCGGTCGCCGGGCGCCTGCAGCGCGACCCCCGACCGGGGCTTGCCGTCGAGCAGCGTCTCGACCGCGGGATGCATCCCATGGGCCGTGGTGTCGGGCTGGCCCCAGAGCCACTCCTGCACCGCGGGCGCCGCCGCCCCGAGCAGGCGCTGCGCGCTGCCGTTCAGCGCGGCCACCCGGCCCTTCGCGTCGAGCATCACCACGCCTTCCTCGAGCGCATCCATCAGGCCGCGGAAATCGCCCTCGATACGCTCCAGCTCCGCGCTCACGCGGGTGAGCTCGCGGATCGCGAGGATCAGTTCGACGTTGGGCTGCGCTTCCGCCATCGTGTCGCGATTCTCGACGCGGTGCGGCAAACCGGGCAATCGGTGCAAACACGCGTCCGCGGCTCGGGGAAACCCCTAGCCGGCGGGCCGCATGCAAAAAGTGTCGGGCGCGGACGCGAGTCGCGAGGCCGCGATGCGGCTCGCGAGGCATTGCGCGGTCGTCGACCGCCGCGGCCTCGCGGGCAGTCCCGGCTAGCGCAATGCGTTCCGCTCGGCGATCGCGCGGTCGAGGCGCCCCTGGGCCTCGGTCACCGCCTTCTTGAGCTGTGCCTGGCGATCCCAGTACGCCTCGTTGCGGCGGCTTCCGCCCCGAGCGAGCCCGGTGCGCTCGCCCGGGAGCGGTTCTTCGCCCGCGGCGAGGTTCGCCTTTGCCGCCGCGAGGCTGCGCTCGGCCGCCCGGACCTCGTCGTCGGCCGCGGCGAACGCCGCGATGCGGTCCGTCGCCGCCGGCGCGGGCGCGGTGGCCCGCTCCGGCGCCGGGGCGGGTGCGGCGTCGCGCACCGCCATGGGTGGGGTGGCGTCAGGCGGGGGTGGCCAGCGCGCGCCGGGGACCGCGGGGGCCGGGGCGGCTGGCGGGTTTGCGGCAGGAGCGACCGCGGGCGCCGGAGCGGGGGCGGGCGCGGGGTCCGCCGACGGTGGCGGCGGAGCGATCGCGCTTTGCACCCGTGCGCCGGGCACCGGCCGGTCCGAGTAGACGACGCGCCCGTCGGGGAACGCGTACCGATACGCCGTCTGCGCTGCGGCGGGCGTGGCGAGCGCGAGCGCGATCAGGGTGGCCACCGGAAGTCGCATGAGCTTTTCCGCTCAAGTGGTTGATCTCCTGCCTTTTCTACACGAGGTCGCGGCGTCAAGCAACCCGCGAGTGGGGCGTGGCACTAAAATTCGCACGCATTTCGCCCCGGCCATGCCTCAGCCGTCCTTCGTCCACCTCCGGATGCACAGCGAGTTCTCGATCGTCGACGGCATCGTGCGCATCGACGAGGCGGTCGAGCGCGCGGCGGCCGACGGCATGGGGGCGCTTGCGCTCACCGACCTCGCGAACGTCTTCGGCATGGTCAAGTTCTACCGCGCCGCGCGCGCGGCGGGGCTCAAGCCGATCGTCGGCTGCGACGTCTGGATCACGAACGAGTCGGACCGCGACAAGCCGCACCGGTTGCTGCTACTCGTGCGCTCGGGCGCGGGCTATCTCCGCCTCTGCGAGCTCCTGAGCCGCGCCTACCTCGAGAACCAGCACCGCGGCCGGGCCGAGCTCAGGAAAGCCTGGCTCGCCGAAGGCGCGGCGGGGCTCATCGCGCTGTCCGGCGCGATGACGGGCGATGTCGGTGCGGCGCTCCTCGCCGACCAGGCGGCCGCGGCGGAGAAGCTCGCGGCCGAGTGGGCGCGGATCTTCCCCGGCGCCTATTACCTCGAGCTCCAGCGCGCCGGGCAGCCGCACTCAGAGGCGTACATCGACGCGGCCGTGCGGCTTGCCGGCCGCGTCGGCCTGCCGGTCGTCGCGACGCATCCGGTGCAGTTCCTCGCGCGCGAGGACTACAAGGCGCACGAGGCCCGGGTGTGCATTTCCGAAGGCTATGTGCTTGCCGATCAGCGGCGGCCGCGCGCGGTCACGCCGGAGAGCTATCTCAAGACCCAGGCGCAGATGGCGGCGGCGTTCGCCGATCTCCCCGAGGCGCTCGCCAATGCGGTCGAGATCGCGAAGCGCTGCAACCTCGCGCTCGAGCTGGGGCGTTCGCGGCTGCCGAAGTTTCCGACGCCCGACGGCGTGAGCCTCGAGGAGCAGCTGCGCGCGAGCGCGGAGCAGGGGCTCGCGCGGCGGCTCGAGCGGCTGTACCCGGACGCGGCGGAGCGGGAGCGCGCGGCGCCGCGCTACCGCGAGCGGCTCGCGTTCGAGACCCGGACGATCATCCAGATGGGCTTTGCCGGCTACTTCCTGATCGTCGCCGACTTCATCAACTGGGCGAAGACGAACGGCGTGCCGGTCGGCCCGGGCCGCGGCTCGGGCGCCGGCTCCTTGGTGGCGTACGCGCTCGGCATCACCGACCTCGACCCGATCCGCTACGACCTACTCTTCGAGCGCTTCCTCAACCCCGACCGGGTGTCGATGCCGGACTTCGACATCGACTTCTGCCAGGACGGCCGCGACCGCGTCATCGATTACGTGAAGCGCAAGTACGGCGCGGAGTCGGTGTCGCAGATCGCGACCTTCGGCACGATGGCGGCGAAGGCGGTGGTGCGCGACGTCGGCCGGGTGATGGAGTGGAGCTACACGCGCGCCGACGAGCTGGCGAAGCTGATCCCGTTCCAGCCGGGACGGCTGATCACGCTCGCGATGGCGCGCGGGATGGAGCCGCGACTCGCCGAGCGCGAGGCGACCGAGGAGGACACCCGGGAGCTGCTCGCGCTCGCCGGCGAGCTCGAGGGCCTCACCCGCAGCGTCGGGATGCACGCCGGCGGCGTGCTGATCGCACCGGGACGGCTCACCGAGTTCTGCCCGCTCTACAGCGCGAGCGGCGCCGAAGCCGTCATCTCGCAGCTCGACAAGGACGACGTCGAGGCGGTGGGGCTGGTGAAGTTCGACTTTCTCGGGCTCACCACGCTCACCATCCTCGACTGGACGATCCGCTACGTGAAGCGGCTCGATCCGTCCGCGTCGCTCGCCCTGGAGACGCTGCCGCTCGACGACCGGGACACCTACCGCATCTTCGCCGGCGGCAACACCACCGCGGTGTTCCAGTTTGAATCGCGCGGCATGCGCGATCTCGTCCGGCGCGCCCGCCCCGACCGCTTCGAAGACTTGATCGCCCTGGTCGCGCTGTTCCGCCCGGGGCCGATGGATCTGATCCCGGAGTTCATCGAGCGCAAGCACGGCCGCAGCCGGGTGTCGTACCTCGATCCGCGGCTCGAGCCGATCCTCGCGCCGACCTACGGCGTCATGGTCTACCAGGAGCAGGTGATGCAGATCGCGCAGGCGATCGGCGGGTATACGCTCGGCGCCGCCGATCTCCTGCGCCGCGCGATGGGCAAGAAGCTGCCCGAGGAGATGGCGAAGCACCGCAGCGTGTTCGTCGCCGGGGCCCGGGCGAACGGGCTCGCCGAACGCAAGGCGGACGAGCTGTTCGACTTGATGGAGAAGTTCGCCGGCTACGGCTTCAACAAGTCGCACGCCGCCGCCTACGCGCTGATCGCCTACCAGACGGCCTACATGAAGGCGCATCACGCCGCGGCGTTCATGGCGGCGAACCTGTCGGCGGTGATGGACGACACCGACAAGGTGCAGGGGTTCTACCAGGATGCGGCGACGAACGGCCTGAAGGTTCTGCCGCCCGACGTCAACGCCGCCGAGTACCGCTTCGTGCCGGTCGACGCGCGCACGATCCGGTATGGGCTCGGCGCGGTGAAGGGGACCGGCGAGTCGGCGATCGGCGCGATCCTGCAGGCGCGCACCGACGGCGGGCCCTTCGTCGATCTCTTCGACTTCTGCGAGCGCGTCGACAAGCGGATCGTCAACCGGCGGACCGTCGAGGCGCTCGTGCGGGCGGGCGCGTTCGACGCGCTCGACGCTCACCGCGCCCGGCTGCTCGCTTCCGTGGGCATCGCGCTCGAAGCGGCGGAGCAGGCGAGCCGCGACGCGCAGCAGGCCAGCCTGTTCGGCGAGGCGGCCGCGCGCCAGCGGCCCGCCTACATCGCGGCCGAGCCGTGGGACGAGCGCCGGCGCCTCAGCGAGGAGAAGGCGGCGCTCGGCTTCTACCTGTCGGGCCACCCGTTCGGCGCCTACCGGCGCGAGTTCGCGCCGTTCCTGCGCACGACCCTCGGCGAGCTCGCGCCGCGGAACGAGCCGCAGCTCCTCGCCGGCCTGGTGGCCTCGGCGCGCACCGCGATGACCCGCCGCGGCAAGATGGCGATCGTCCTGCTCGACGACGGCGCGGCGCAGGTCGAGGTGTCGGTCTACAACGAGCTCTGGGAAGCGAGCCGCGACCTGATCAAGGAGGATCGGCCGCTCGTCGTCCAGGGCAAGGTGGCGAAGGACGAGTTCACCGGCGGCATCCGGGTCGTGGCGGACCGGCTCTACGACCTCGGCGGCGCCCGGGCGCGGTTCGCGCGCGCGATCAGGCTGGCGCTGAACGGCGACGCGGCGACGGGCGACGCTGCGGCGCGGAAGCTGCGCGAGGTCCTGGCACCCTACCGGAACGGCACCTGCCCGGTGCGGGTGTGCTATCGGAACGGCGATGTGGTCGCCGAGCTGCGCCTCGGGGACGACTGGCGCGTGAGCCCGGACGAGGCCCTGATCGAGGCGCTCGGCGCCTGGCTCCGACCGGAGAACGTCGAGGTGGTGTACGGGGGATGAGGCCCGCTCCCGCTCGCGCGGGCGAGGCGAGCGTCCCGTCGCGCTCGGCGCGACCTCTCGTCACGCCGTCAGCCGCGCCTCGAAGCGCGTGAACGTGCCGTCGGCTTCGCCGACGGTCACCCCGGTGACGCGCGCGCCCGGCGGGCCGGCTTTCGCCCACGCGAGGATCGCGGCCACCGCCGCGGGCTCGCCGTCGACCACGGCCTCCACCGTGCCGTCGCGGCGGTTGCGCACCCAGCCCGTGACGCCCAGGCGGTCGGCCTCGTCGCACATCGATATGCGAAAGCCGACGCCCTGCACGCGGCCGGAGATGACGAGGTGCTTCGGCACCGCCTCGCCCCTCACCCCATGCCCCTCTCCCCCTGCCGGGGCGAGGGGAAGTCCGTGCGTCCGGCCGCTCGCGGCCGGACGCGATGCGGATCGATCAGGTGCTTCGGCATCGGCGGGCGGGTCACGCCTCCGGCGCGCCCTGCCACAGCATCTCGTAGCCGAGCTCCTGGCTCTCGGTGCAGAGCTCGGCCATGGCCGAGAACTTGGCCTTGAAGAGCGCGTCGGCGTGGGATCGCTCGTGCTCCTCGAACGAGCGCCAGTAGGTGACGATGACGATGTGCTCGTCGGCCGCCTTGAGCCCGGCGAGCGAGCCCGCGTCGGAGACGAAGCCGGTGAACTTGAACACCTGCCCGGCGAGGAATCCGCCCTTGTCGCCGCCGTAGGTGTTCTTGACGACGTTGCACATCTCGCCCATCGCCAGCTCGACGTCCGCCGGGTCCACCCCCGGCTTGAGCTTGATGGTGTTGAAGAGCATCTTGGCCCCGTAGGGGATCGAGATCGGCTCGAACATGGGCGGTCTCCGGCGGAAATCGGCGCATGCGGGCGGGGGAAATCGATCCCCGCGGGTCGGTCGGGACCCCGATCCCGGCCGCATCATAGCCAGAAACATTCGAGCGCCCGCCCGGGCCGCGCGTTCCCGGCCCGGGTCGGTGCTAAAGTGAGCGCCAGCGTGCGGAAGGGATCCCGTGACGTTCCTGTGGCCTGAGCTGCTCTGGCTGTTGGCCGGCGCGCCGGTGCTCGTCGGCGCGTACGTGCTGCTGCTGAGGCGGAGGAAGAAGGGCGCGCTGCGGTACGCCAGCCTGGACCTGGTGCGCGCCGCCATGGGCCCGGGCCAGCGGATCCGGCGGCACGTTCCGCCGCTGCTCTTCCTCGCGGCGCTCGTCGCGGCGGTCGTCGCGATCGCGCGCCCGACCGCGCTCATCACGCTGCCCTCCGAGCAGCGGATCATCATCCTCGCCATCGACGTCTCGCTCAGCATGCGCGCGACCGACGTCGAGCCCAATCGGCTCGCCGCCGCGCAGGCCGCGGCGAAGGCCTTCGTCGAGGAGCAGCCCGCCGACGTCCGCATCGGCGTCGTGTCCTTCGCCGGGACGGCGTCGCTCGTGCAGCGGCCGACCCAGAATCGCGAGGACCTCATCGCGGCCATCGACCGGCTGCATCTGCAGCGCCACACCGCGATCGGGAGCGGCATCATCGTCTCGCTGGCGGCGGTGTTTCCGGAGGAGGACATCGATCTCGAGTCGGCGATCTTCGGACGCGCGTTCGCGCGCGAGCGCACCGCCCCGATCGAGGGGGCGCGCAAGAGCGAGAAGAAGACCTTCCAGCCGGTCGCGCCCGGATCCTACCCGTCGGCCGCGATCATCCTGCTCACCGACGGCCGGCGCACGACCGGTCCCGACCCCGTCGACGCGGCGAAGATGGCCGCCGATCGCGGGGTGCGCGTCTACACCGTCGGCTTCGGCACCGCGGCGGGTGGCGCGGTCGACATCGACGGCTGGTCGATCTACATGCGCTTCGACGAGGAGACCCTGAAGGCCATCGCCGAGGTCACCCGCGCCCAGTACTTCCACGCCGGGACCGCCGGCGACCTGCGGAAGGTCTACGAGGGGTTGAACGCGCGGTTCGTGCTGGAGAAGAAGGAGACCGAGATCGCCGCGCTGTTTGCCGCGGCCGCGGCGCTTCTCGCGGCCGTGTCCGCGGCGCTCTCGGTGCTCTGGTTCCACCGGATCGTGTGACCGCCCGCGAGCGCTCGCGCGCGCCGCCCCAAAGCCGGACTATCGGCCGATTCAAGGGCTGAATTGGCTCGACGCAATCGGCCCCGGCAAGATTCGCGCCGTGCCGGGCTCGCGCCGGGCACGGGACCACCTAGGAGGAGGGCGCCATGAGAACTCTGGGCATGTTGTTGGCGGCGGCTGCGATCGTCACGCTCGCCGGCTGTGGGACGACCGGTGGCGGGGGCGGCGGCCCCGACCGCGTCGTGTACCACCTCAACGAAGGCCTGCCGCAGGCCTCGAACGGCCTGCGCAACATCCGCAATCATCTGGAAGTGAACCCGAAGGCGAAGATCGTCGTCGTGTCGCATGCGCAAGGCGTCGACTTCCTGATGAAGGGCGCCAAGGACAGGAACGGCAATCCCTACGAAGTGATCGTCCAGGACCTCAAGTCGCAGGGCGTGCAGTTCGACGTTTGCCAGATCACGCTGCGCAACCGCAAGCTCAGCAAGGACCAGTTCATCGAGGAGGCGACGTACGTCCCCTCCGGCGTCGCCGAGATCACGCGGCTCCAGCAGCAGGAGGGATACGCGTACCTGAAGCCGTAGGCCGCGGGTGACGCCGGCTGGCGGCCTAGCCCGAGAACGCCTGCCGGACGGCCTCGCTCCGCAGCGTGACGATCGTCGCGGCGCAGAGCGCGACGATCGGGATCAGCACGACGAACAGGCCGGCGACGGCCGGCAGCCAGTTGAGCGGCTCGCCGGCGCTGTGCCGCTTGAGCACGTAGAGCCGCGTCGCCGCCGAGAGGCAGGCAAGCACGATCAGCGTCCAGCAGAAGAACTCGAGAATGTGCCGCGCCCACGGCTTCATCGCCAAAACGCCGATCCCGCCCACCAGCCCCAGAATCCAGATCGCGAACAGCGCGACGTCGTTCCAGGCGGTCTTCGCGAGGAACCGGCGCTCGAGCTCCCCGGCGCGGTGCAGCGACATGATGAGGGCTGCGCCGAGGGCGAGCGCGAGCAGGCTCGCGATGGTGAAGAACCAGCCGATGAACGGCAGCGGCAGCGCGACGTCCACGCGTTATCCGTGAGCCTTGGCGGCGATCGCGGTGAGGATCCCCTGGCGACCGGTGTCGGTTGCTCGCGCCAGGGAATCAGGCGAGCGCGATGAAGACGGCGATGGCGGCGGCGATGATAACACTCGCGACCAGCGCGAGCGTCCCGCGCGCGCCGCGTTCGCGCGCCGGCGGCGCCGCGGCGCGCCGGCGGGTCGTGTCGACCGCCGTCTCCGGGCGCGCATCCTGCGCGGTTCCGCCGGGGCGCAGGAGCCGCATCGTCTTGGCGAATGCGTCGACCACCTGCTCGCTCCCGGTCAGCGTCGCGAGCCGGCGCGTCGCCTCCGCCGAGTCGAACCGCTGCGAGATCCGCAGCCGCGGGCCGGGATCCGGGCGCACCGCCTGGAGCGGCAGCGTCTGCGTCTCCGCCGCGTCGTCGGCGACGACGGGCTGCAGCGCGAGCGTATCGGTCGCGTCTTCGTCGGCGCCGGGTGCGGGCGGGGCCGTCGGGTGGGCGAGCGCGGCGCGGCAGGCCCGCAGGTCCGCTGCGAGCTCGCGCGCGTCGCGGTAGCGCGCGTCGGGATCTTTGGCGAGCGCGCGCGCGACGACGCGGTCGAGCAGCGGCGGCAGGCGCGGGTTCACGACCGTCGGCGGGGGCGGCGCGGCGTTGACGATCTGATACATCAGCTGGGTGATGTCGGCGCCGGAGAACGGCGACGCGCCGACCGCCATCTCGTAGAGAAGGACGCCGAGGGCGAACAGATCGCAGCGGTGGTCGATCGGCTTCCCGAGGAGCTGCTCCGGAGCCATGTACTTCGGCGAGCCGAGCAGGAACCCGGTCTGCGTCTTGACGTCGGACTGGCGCATCCGCGCGATGCCGAAGTCCATGATCTTGGCCGGGCCCTCGCGCACGACCATGATGTTGGCCGGCTTGATGTCGCGATGGATGATCCCGCGGCTGTGGGCGTACGCGAGGCCGTCGGCCACCTGCGCCGCGATGTCGAGCGCGACGCCCGGGTCCAGCCGCTCGCCGGCGAGCAGCGTGCGCAGCTCCACGCCTCCGATGTACTCCATCGCCATGTAGACGAGCTCGCCCGCATGGCCGATGTCGTAGATCGTCACGATGTTCGGATGGCTCAAGCCCCCGGCGGCCTTCGCCTCCTGATAGAAGCGCTTCTCGTAGTCGGCGCGCTCCTCGGGGTCCGCGGTCATGCTGATCGTCTTGATCGCGACCGTGCGGTTCAGCATCGGGTCGGCGGCCTTGTACACGACGCCCATCGCGCCGCGGCCGATCTCGCCGAGGATCTGGTAGCGGCCGAGCCGTTCCATCGGGCGCTAGAACGGGAGGCTCTTCCGGAAGTCGTTCCACGCGCGGCGGATCGCGGACGGCTTCTCCGGCGCCGGCGGCGGCGCGGGCTTGCGCGCGAGCGCGGGCTTCGGGGCCGGCGTCGCGAACGAGTGGCGGACGGTCAGCTCCTCGCCGGGGTCGAGGTCGACCTGCACGGTGACCGGCGGCTGCGGCGGGTGCCGGATCTCGATGGTGTGCCGGCCGGGGCCGACCTCGATGCGCTCCAGGGGCGGGCTCCTGCCCTTCGACTCGCCGTCGATGAACACCGCGCCCCAGGGGGCGATCGCGAGCTCGACCACCGCCGGGCGCCGGGCGCGCGCGGCGGCGCGGCGCGCAGCGCGCGCAGCGAGCCCGGCCGCGAGGAGACCGGCGACGCTCAGCCCCCCGATCACGAAGAGCCTCCGTCGGCGCCGGCCCCCCGGGCCGACCGTGGCGCCGAGATCGACGGCGGACGGCTCGAACGTGAAGACCTCGTGCGGGCGCGAAGCGCCGTCGGTGACGGTTCCCGCGGGACGCAGGTGCGCGGCGCGGTCGGGATCGACCGGCTGCAGCGCGTCGCGGAACGAGCGCGAGGCGAAGATGCGTCCGGGCTCGGCGGCGGCGGCGATCGCCGCGCCCGTCGCGATCGCCTCGCCGAGGAGCCAGAGCTCGCCGCGATCGTCGGGAGCGACCCGCAGCGGGCCGTGGTTGAGGCTCACGCGGAGCGGGAGCGACTCCCGTCCCTGACGCGCGGCCAGACGGCGCGCGCGGCGCGCGACCTGGAGGGCATCGGCCGGCGAGTCGAGCACGGCGACCGCGATGCCGTCGACCTGGTCGGCGACGATGCGCTCGGGCGCCGCGAGCGGCGCGATCGCGCGCTCGGCGAGCGCTTCGAGGCGCTCCTTCACGCGCGCCTGCTCCGCGGCCGGCCGCTTCGCGAGCCCGGGCACGTTCAGGAACAGGACGCTCGCCGCGGCGGCGGTCGCGGGCGCGTCAGGCATGGCGTGGCATCGCGCGTCCGGGGGGCCGCCGGCTACTTCACGCGCATGCCGGGCCGGGCACCCGAGTCGGGCGCAAGCAGAAAGACCCCGGAACCCTCGTCGCCGGAGGCCGCGAGGATCATGCCCTCGGAGGTCCCGAAGCGCATCTTCCGCGGCGCGAGGTTCGCGACGACGACGGTGAGCCGGCCGACGAGCGCGGCCGGATCGTAGGAGCCCCTGATGCCGGCGAACAGGGTGCGGGTCGGGCCGCCGAGGTCCACGGTGAGCTTGAGGAGCTTGTCGGCGCCTTCGACCGCCTCGGCGGCAACGATCTTCGCGACGCGGAGGTCGAGCTTGGCGAAGTCGTCGATCCCGATCGTCGGCGGCTTCGCCGCCGACGCGGCGCTCCCCTCTCCGGGGGGCGGGGGTGGAGAGGAGGGCGAGGCCGACTTTGCCTCCTTCCCGGCCGTTTGCACGGCCTGCGGCCCGCGGGATCGCGCCCGCGCCGCGCTCGGCGGATCGTCGCCGTCGAGAAGCGCCTGGACCTGCTTTGTCTCGATCCGGGTCATGAGGTGCCGATAAGGGTTGACCTTGTGGCCGGGCGGCAGCAGAGCCTGGACATCCTGCCACCGTAGCGGCGGCACGCCGAGGAAGGCCTCCGCCTCGGCGGCCACGCTGGGCAGCACCGGCTTGAGGTAGAGGGTCAGCAGGCGGAACAGGTTGAGCCCCACGCTGCACACCGCGTGCAGCTCGGCCTGCCGCTCGGAAGACTTGGCGAGCTCCCACGGCTTGCGCTCGTCGATGTACTGGTTCGCCCGGTCCGCGAGGGCCATGATCGTGCGCAGCGCCTTGCCGAACTCGCGGCTCTCGTAGTGCCCCTCGATCTCGGCTCGCGCCTGCCCGAATTCGTCGACCAGCGCGCTCGGCGGCAGATTGGCGACGATCCTGCCGGCGAACCGGCTCTCGATGAATCGCGCGCACCGGCTGGCGATGTTCACGTACTTGCCCACCAGATCGCTGTTCACCCTGGCGACGAAGTCGTCGGGGTTGAAGTCCACGTCCTCGACGTTGGCGCTCAGCTTGGCGGCGATGTAGTAGCGCAGCCACTCCGGATCCATGCCGACGTCGAGGTAGCGCAGCGGGCTCACGCCGGTGCCGCGCGACTTGGACATCTTCTCGCCGGTGAAGGTGATGAAGCCGTGCACGTACACGTTGTCGGGGACCCGGTAGGGGGCGCCGGCGAACTTGAGCATTGCCGGCCAGAACAGCGTGTGAAAGTAGATGATGTCCTTGCCGATGAAGTGGATCTGCTCGGTGTCCGGGGCGGAAAGGAACGCCTCGAAGCTCCGGGGCTCGCCGTTGGCGCGCGCCTTGCCGGAGTCGAAGTAGTTCTTGAGCGAGGCGAGGTAGCCGATCGGCGCGTCGAGCCAGACGTAGAAGTACTTTCCCGGCGCGTCCGGGATCGGGATGCCGAAGTACGGCGCATCGCGCGAGATGTCCCAGTCGGCGAGCGCCCGGTCGCCTTCGCCTTCCAGCCACTCGCGCGCCTTGTTGGCGACCTGCGGCTGGAGCCGGCCGTCCTGGGTCCATGCCTTCAGGAACGCCACGCACTTCGGGTCCGAGAGCCGGAAGAAGAAGTGCTCGGAGGGCTTGAGCACCGGCCTCGCCCCCGACAGCGTCGAATAGGGATTCTTGAGGTCGGTGGGGGAGTAGACGGTGCTGCAGTTCTCGCACGCGTCGCCGTACTGGTCGGGCGCGCCGCAGTTCGGGCACTCGCCCTTGATGTAGCGGTCGGCGAGGAACATCCCCTTCACCGGGTCGTAGAACTGCTCGACCACCCGGACGTAGATCAGGCCGGCGTCCTTCAGCCGGCGGTAGATGTCCTGCGACAAGACGACGTTCTCGGGGGAATCCGTCGAATGCCAGTTGTCGAAGGAGATGTGGAACCCCTCGAGGTAGCGCGGCCGCTCGGCGGCGATGCGCGCCACCAGCGCCTCCGGCGCCAGGCCCTCGGCCTCCGCCTTCAGCATGATCGGCGCACCGTGCGCGTCGTCCGCGCAGACGAAGTGCACCGCGTGGCCCTGCATGCGCTGATGGCGCACCCAGATGTCGGCCTGGATGTACTCCATGATGTGGCCGATGTGGAACGAGCCGTTCGCGTACGGCAACGCGGTGGTCACGAAAAGCCGGCGGGGCATCGAGTTTTCTCGCTAAGTCCCTGATTTTAGCGTGGCCAAGCCGCTCCACCTACTCTGCTAGACTCTGCCGCCTGCAGGAGCCCTCGTCATGCCGCTCACCGAACAGGACATCCAGTCCGCGCTCAAGCAAATCGTCGACCCGAACACCGGCAAGGACTTCGTCGCCACGCGCTCGGCGAAGAACGTCAAGGTCTCCGGAGCCGACGTCGCGGTCGACATCGAGCTCGCCTACCCGGCGCAGACCCAGATCGAGCCGATCCGCAAGCTCGTCGCGCAGCGGCTCCGCGCGCTCCCCGGAGTGAGCGGGGTCAAGGTCAACGTCGCGAGCAAGGTCGCCTCGCACGTCGTCCAGCGCGGGGTGAAGCTCGTCCCGGGCGTCAAGAACATCATCGCCGTGGCGTCCGGCAAGGGCGGCGTCGGCAAGTCCACGACCGCCGTGAACCTGGCGCTCGCGCTCGCCGCCGAAGGCGCCGCGGTCGGCGTGCTCGACGCCGACATCTACGGCCCGTCGCAGCCGATGATGCTCGGGATCACCGGGCGTCCGGAGTCGAAGGACGGCAAGTCGCTCGAGCCCATGGTCGGCCACGGTGTCCAGGCGATCTCGATCGGGTTCCTGATCGACGTCGACACGCCGATGGTGTGGCGCGGGCCGATGGTGACGCAGGCGCTCGAGCAGCTCCTCAAGGACACGCGCTGGCGCGACGTCGACTACCTCGTCGTCGACCTGCCGCCGGGCACCGGCGACATCCAGCTGACGCTCGCCCAGAAGGTGCCGGTCACCGGCGCCATCATCGTGACGACGCCGCAGGACATCGCCCTGATCGACGCGCGCAAGGGCTTCAAGATGTTCGAGAAAGTCGGCATCCCGATCCTCGGCGTGGTCGAGAACATGTCGATCCACATCTGCTCGAAATGCGGCCACGAGGAGACCATCTTCGGCTCCGGCGGCGCGGAGCGGATGTGCCAGGACTTCGGCGTCGAGTTCCTCGGTGCGCTGCCGCTCGACATCCGCATCCGCGAGCAGGCCGACTCGGGCAAGCCCTCGGTGGTCGCCGACCCGGACGGCCGCATCGCCGAGATCTACCGCCAGATCGCGCGGCGGGCGGCGGTGAAGCTGGGGGAGCTGCAGAAGGACATGACGTCCAAATTCCCCAATATCGTGGTGCAAAACACTTAGTGTGCGGGCCGCCGAGGGGGCCCGGTTCGAGCGGACGGCGCTTCGCGCCGCCGCTCAACCTTGGCCCGCATATCGTCTAGGGGCGGTAGCGCCGTAGACTCGACCGCGTTCGCGCTGCGGGTGTGCCGGCCCCCGTCGCTAGCCACAGGGCGCCGAGTACAATCGCCGCGCCCGAGACTCCCCGACTGGAGCTGAAATGCCCGTCAAATCCGACCGGTGGATCCGCCGCATGGCGCTCGAGCACCGGATGATCGAGCCGTTCGAGCCCGACCTCGTCCGCGAGGTCGCCGGCCGCAAGGTGGTGTCGTTCGGGACCTCGAGCTACGGTTACGACATCCGGTGCTCCAACGACTTCAAGCTCTTCACCAACCTGAACAGCACGATCGTCGACCCGAAGCGCTTCGACGAGAAGTCGTTCGTCGACGTGAAGGGCGACCACTGCGTGATCCCGCCGAACTCGTTCGCGCTCGCGCGCACGATGGAGTACTTCCGGATACCGCGCAACGTGCTCGTGCTGTGCCTGGGGAAAAGCACCTATGCGCGTTGCGGAATAATAGTGAACGTAACGCCCCTCGAGCCCGAGTGGGAGGGCCACGTGACGCTCGAGTTCTCCAACACGACGCCGCTGCCGGCGAAGATCTACGCGAACGAGGGCGTCGCGCAGGTGATCTTCCTCGAGTCGGACGAGGTGTGCGAGACCTCCTACCGCGACCGCGGCGGGAAGTACCAGGGCCAGCGGGGCGTCACGCTGCCGCGGATCTAGGCTCGGCGCGCCGAAATTTCCTGCGCGAGCATATTGACCCCCTGGGGGGTGGGGGGTATATTCGCGCGCATCTTTTTGGGCGGCAAGGCCTTTTCTTTGGCTTCACGGCTGGGAAGGAGGTCATCATGACAGGCAAGGCGAACCCCTACGGCGTCGAGTTCTTCGATCGCGATGTTCCCGTGACCTAGGTTTCTGCGCCAGGGAGACCTTGATGCCTGTTCGCGCCGTTGCCCCCAGGAAAACCACCGTATCCCGAGCCCGGGCGCTCCAACAGCCCGCCCACCTCTTCGATACCCATCCCGAGACGAGCCTCGACTTCGAGGTCGTCCGCGCCGCCGCCAGGGCGCGCTATACCCGGCCGTTCCTCCTGATCGACGCCGGGATCATCCGCGAGAAGACGCGCCGGTTCCGCGCCGCGATGCCGCGGGTGCGCCCGCATTACGCGGTGAAGGCGAACCCCGATCCGCGGGTGGTGCGCGTGCTGATGGAGGAGGGGACCGGCTTCGAGATCGCCTCGACGGCCGAGCTCGACCTCCTGCTCGAGCTCGGCGTGCCCGCCGCCCAGGTCGTCTACTCGAACCCGATGAAGTCCCGGGAGTGGATCGAGTACGCCGCGGCGAAGGGGGTCGAGTGGTTCGTGGTGGACGCCGTCGAGGAAGTCCGCAAGCTGCACCGGATCAAGCCGGACGCCAAGCTGTACCTGCGCATCGACACCCCGAACATCGGCGCGGACTGGCCGCTCGCCGGCAAGTTCGGTGCCCATACCGGGGAGACCGCGGAGATCGTCGCGGCCGCCGCCGCGCTCGGCGCGGACCTCGCCGGCGTGACCTTCCACGTCGGGTCGCAGTGCCGCAACCCGGAGAACTGGCGGGTCGGCATCGAGAAGTCGCGCGCGGTGTTCGACCAGCTCGCCGCCGCCGGGCTGCGGCCGCGGCTGCTCAACATCGGCGGCGGCTTCCCGGTGCGGCACGTGAAACCGATCCCCTCGATCGAGGTGATCGGGGAGATCGTCAACCGCGCGCTCGAGGCCTTCCCGCCGGAGGCGGAGGTGATCGCCGAGCCGGGTCGCTACCTCGTGTCCGACGCCGGCTACTTCGTGTGCCAGGTCGTCGGCACGGCGACGCGCAACGGCACGCGCTGGATGTACTGGGACGCGGGGCTCTTCGGCGGCATCATCGAGACCGCGGAGGGCCTGAAGTACAAGATCCGCACCGACCGCGCCGGGCCCGACGCCAAATGGACGATCGCCGGCCCGACGTGCGACTCGGTCGACGTCGTCCTGCGCGACGAGGCGCTGCCCGGCGACCTGCAGGAGGGCGACTTCATCTACATCAAGAACGCGGGCGCCTACACCACCGCCTACGCCTCCTGCTTCAACGGCTTTCCGCTGCCCGAGATCCGCGTGATCTGAGCCCTTCCCGGGCGCGCCCGTTGACAGGGGCCGGACGTTGTAGGACGCTTCGCGGCGGTGGGGGCGTGCGCAGACTCCCCGCTTAGCCCAAGACGCTGTTCGGCGTCCAAGTTCTGCTTCTCCGTCGTGGAGGAAGAGCTATGGACGCGTTCGCTTCCCCATCCGACCTTCGCGCCGCGGTCGCCTCCGGCCGGCCGCCGCTCGTCATCGATGTCCGGCGCGAGGCGGCGTTCCGGGCCGCGCCGGCGATGATCGCCGGCGCGCTGCGCCGCGACCCGGACGCGGTGGCGAGCTGGGCGCCCGAGCTGCCGGCCGCGAGCGGCGTGGTCGTCTACTGCGTGCACGGGCACGAGGTCAGCCAGAACGTCGCCGCCGAGCTCCGGCGGGTCGGCATCCAGGCGCGGTATCTCGAGGGTGGCTTCGCCGGGTGGGCCGAGGCCGGGCTCCCGGTGCGCGGCAAGCCGGTCGGAGCCGCGACGCGCTGGGTGACTCGCGAACGCCCCAAGATCGACCGGATCGCCTGCCCGTGGCTCGTCCACCGCTTCATCGACCCCGGCGCCGAGTTCCTCTACGTCGCGCCCAAGGAGGTCCTGGAGGTCGCGAAGCGCACGGACGCGATCCCCTACGACGTCCCGGACGTCGAGTTCTCGCACGACGGCGAGCGCTGCAGCTTCGACGCATTCCTGAGGGCCCATCGGCTGGAGGACCCGGCGCTCGCGCAGCTCGCCGTGATCATCCGCGGCGCGGACACCGCGCGGCTCGACCTCGCGCCGCAGGCCGCCGGCCTCGCCGCCATCTCGCTCGGGCTCGCGCGCCGGTTCGCCGACGACCACGAGATGCTCCGGCACGGGATGGTGGTCTACGACGCGCTCTATCTCTGGTGCAAGCAGGGTCAGGACGAGGTGCACACCTGGAACCCGGCCGCCTATCGCTGACGCGGCCCGGGCGCATGCGACCCCGCCCGGAGGGGCGCCTGTGAGCCCGCCGGTCCGCCCCAAGGGCGAACCCCGAGCGCGCGAGCGCGAGGGTAGTCTCCAATGAGCGCGGTGCCCTTCGCCGAGGCGTTCCGCTTCTGGCTCAAGCTCGGCTTCATCAGCTTCGGCGGGCCGGCGGGGCAGATCGCGATCATGCACGACGAGCTGGTCGAGCGCCGGCGGTGGATCTCGGAGAACCGCTTCCTGCACGCGCTCAACTACTGCATGGTCCTGCCCGGGCCGGAGGCGCAGCAGCTCGCGACCTACATCGGGTGGCTGATGCACCGGACCTGGGGCGGCATCGTCGCCGGGACGCTGTTCGTCCTGCCGTCGCTCGCCGTGCTGATCGCGCTGTCGTGGATCTATCTCGCCTTCGGCGCGTTGCCGGCGGTCGCCGGCGCGCTCTACGGCATCAAGCCCGCGGTCACCGCGATCGTCGTGTTCGCGGCCTACCGCATCGGCTTGCGCGCGCTGAAGAGCGGCATCCTCTGGGCGATCGCGGCCGCCGCGTTCGTCGCGATCTTCGCGCTGCGGGTCCCGTTCCCCGCGATCGTCCTCGCGGCGGGGATCGCCGGCTTCGTCGGCGGGCGGCTCGCGCCCGACAAGTTCCGCGCCGGCGGCGGCCATGCGGCGGGGAAGCGGGCCGGGCCGGCGCTGATCGACGACGCGACGCCGGTGCCCGCTCACGCGCGGTTCTCCTGGCGACGGTTCGCGACGGTGCTCGGCATCGGACTGGCGGTCTGGGGCGGCGCGCTCGCGGCTCTCGTGTCGCGGGGCGGGTGGGATAGCACCCTGGCGCAGATGGGGTGGTTCTTCACCAAGGCGGCGCTGCTCACGTTCGGCGGCGCGTATGCGGTGCTGCCCTACGTCTACCAGGGCGCGGTCGAGCACTACGGGTGGCTCACCGCGCCGCAGATGATCGACGGGCTCGCGCTGGGCGAGACGACCCCCGGCCCGCTGATCATGGTGGTCGCGTTCGTCGGCTTCGTCGGCGGCTGGACGAACGCGCTCGCCGGCCCCGACGCCCTGTGGACGGCCGGCGCGATCGCGGCGACGGTCGCGACGTTCTTCACGTTCCTGCCGTCTTTCGTGTTCATCCTCCTGGGCGGCCCGCTCGTCGAGACGACGCACGGCGAGCTGAAGTTCACCGCGCCGCTCACCGGCATCACCGCCGCGGTGGTCGGGGTCATCGTGAACCTCGCCATGTTCTTCGCCTACCACGTGCTCTGGCCGGGCGGCTTCGCGGGACCGTTCGAGTGGGCCGCCGCCGCGCTGGGCATCGGCGCGGCGGTCGCCCTGTTCCGCTTCCGGGTCGGGATCATCCCCGTGATCGCGGCGTGCGGTGCGGCCGGGCTCGCGCTGCGCCTCGCCGGCCTCGTCTAAAGGTCGCGCTCGCGCGACCCGGCTCGCCTCGCAAGGCGAGCCATGGAGAGGGTCGAGAGATCAGCGCGCGAGCTCGAGCTCGAATCGCTGATGGACGACCGGGGCCCCCCACAGCTCGTCGCCGCGCTCCTCGACGAGGCGGAAGCCCGCGGCTTCGTAGAGATGGCGGGCGGCATCGAGCCCGGCGAAGGTCCAGAGGAACACCCGCCGGTAGGCCCGCTCGCGGCAGAAGCCGAGCGCCGCGTCGAGCAGCGCGCGGCCCGAGCCCAGGCCGCGGAGGGCAGGCGCCGTGATGAACCAGCGGATCCGCGCCGCGCCGCCCTCGGACTGGACGGCGATCGAGCCGAGGACCGTCTCGCCGCGCAGCGCGAGCCACAGGCCCTCGCGACCCCGGTCGAGCCGCGCGACGAACGCGCCGAGCTCGGTCGCGACCTCGCACTCGAACTGCGGGCCGAAGCGCCACTCGCGGCCGTAGTACTCGCCGTGCAGCGCCACGATCTGGCCGATCGCTCCGGGGCGAGGGCCGGCGGCGAGGCGCCAGTCGCTCACGGCCGGCGCCTCGCGATGCGGTCGCCTGCCGGCGTCTGCGCGCCGACCGCGCGCAGGCAAAACGCGACGATCGCCTCGGTGACGCGCCGCGTGGCCTCATCGCGGCCGTCGCCGCGCGGCGCGAGCGGACCGACGAGCCCCTCGAGCATCGCCCCGACGACGCACGCCGCGCCCGCCTCGAGATCCTGGGCCGGGAACTCGCCGGTGCGCACGCCGTCGGCGAGGATGCGTCCGAACGCCTCGCCGAGGGCGTGGCGGTACTGGAGCCGTGCCCGGTCGATTTCCGGATCCACCGGCTCGGCGATCAGGGCGTAGGCGAGCTGGCGCGCGCGGAGCGCGCGCGACGCGAACGCCCGGACGGCGTCGGCAAGCCGCGCGGCGGCCTTCCCGCCGGCGGCGGCGATCGCCTCGATCACCTCGACTTCCCGCTGCGAGGTGATCGCGAGCACCTCGGCGAAGAGCTCTGCCTTCGACGGGAAGTAGCGGTAGACCGACCCGGTCGCGACCCCGGCCGCCGCGGCGATCGCCGCGATCTGGGCCTCGCGAAACCCGCTCTCGGCCACGAGCCGCCGCGCCGCGTGCACGATCCGGCTGCGGTTGTCCGCGAGCTTCGCCGCCACGCGCTCGGTCTTGCGGTAGACCATGAACTGAACTACGATTCAGGGCGCTAGTGAATCATCATTCACTTCTTCAGTCAAGCGGCGCGCGGGAGGCGAGCATGGCGTTTCCGCCCCAGGACCCGGGCTTTGCGGCGCGGGTGCGCGAGAGCTTCGCCCGTCAGGGCGCGATGCGCCTCATCGGCGCCGAGCTGACGCGGGTCGAGCCGGGCGTGGTGACGATCGAGCTCGCGCACCGCCCCGATCTCACCCAGCAGCATGGGTTCTTCCATGCCGGCATGACCGCGACGATCGCCGACTCGGCCGCCGGCTACGCCGCGTTCTCGCTGTTCCCCGCGGCGAGCTCGGTGCTCACCGTCGAGTTCAAGATCAACCTGATCGCGCCCGCCGACGGCGCGCGCCTGGTCGCGTCCGGCCGGGTGAAGAAGCCCGGCCGGACGCTCACGATCTGCGAGTTCGAGGTCGTGGCGGTGAAGCGCGGACAGCCGACGGTCTGCGCGCTGGGGCTCGAGACCTTGATCTGCCTTGCCGGGAAGTCGGATGAGCCCAGTGAAGAAAGAGACCGCAGATGAACGCCGTTACGACCAAACCGTGCGCAAGCGACCGGCCGCTGTGCCCGGGAACGGCCTTCGGAATGCGGCGACAGCGCCGTTCGGCTGACGACTCCTGGTTCTATCCGCATTCATCGGCGTTCATCCGCGGTTTCCGGTTCCTTTCGTAGGTCACGAACGCGTAGCCGAGCCCTCCGGCGCCGACTGCCGCCCGGCGCTCGAGCTCGCGCCAGCCGGCGGGGTCGAGCTCCGGAAACCAGGCGTCGCCGGCGTAGTCCGCGTCGATCAGCGTCAGATAGAGGCGGTCGGCCCGGGGCAGTGCCTGCGCGTAGAGCTCGGCGCCGCCGATCACGAACGCCTCCGCCGCACCGGTCGCGGCGGCGAGCGCCTCGTCGAGCGAGTGGGCGACCACGCAGCCCTCCCAGCGCGCCGCGCGCGCGCGGGTCACCACGATGTTGCGCCGCCCGGGCAACGCTCGGCCGATCGATTCGTGGGTCCTGCGTCCCATGATCACCGGCGCGCCCAGCGTCAGCCGCTTGAATCGCTGCAGGTCCTCCGGCAGGCGCCAGGGCAGGCGGTTGCCGACCCCGATCACGCGGTTGCGCGCGAGCGCGGCGACGAGCGAGACGAGCGTCATGCCGGCGTCATCGGTGGGTCGGTGCTCGGGCGCACGCGGGCGAGCGTTTCGCCTGTATCATGCGTGCGCCGGATTCTATCCAACGGCCGCGCTTGAAGCTCGCCGATTTCTACTACCCGAGCTCGTTCCTCAAGCTGCTGCTGATCGGGCTCGTCGTCGTGGCGGCGCCGCTCGTCGTGGCGCTCGTCAACGCGGCGATCTCGATGCAGCGCCTCGCCGGGATGAGCGAGAGCGCCGTCGACCAGGCCGCGCAGGCGGCGCGCGGCTCGCGCCTGCTGATGGAGCAGGTGCTCTCGATGGAGCGCGTGGTGCGCCAGTACCTGGTCCTCGACGACCCCGGCCTGCTCGAGGACTACACCAAGATCCGCGCCAACTTCAAGCGTACGACGAGCGAGCTGTCGCTGCTGCCGCTCGACGAGCTGCAGCTCCGGGAGCTGAACCGGACGATCGACAAGGAGCAGGCGCTCTACGACCAGCTCGCGCAGCATCCGGTGACGGCAACCGAGCGGCGGCAGCTGACCGAGGCCTACATCGAGCTCGCCGGGCTCGCGCGCAGCGTGCTGAACGAGTCGAACCTCCTCATCGACCGCGAGGTGGATCGCATGCGCGAGGCGGCGGCGGCGACCCAGCGCTCGCTCTTCACCCAGCTCCTCGCGGCGTTCCCGCTCGGGCTGGCGATCGCCGCGGTGTTCGCGTTCCTCATCGCGCGGCCGATCCGGCAGCTCGATCGCGCCATCCGCCGCCTCGGGGAGGCCGATTTCGGCGCGGCGGTGAACGTCCACGGGCCGGCCGATCTGCGGTTCCTCGGCGATCGCCTCGAGTGGCTGCGGCACCGGCTGGGCGCGCTCGAGGAGCAGAAGGCGCGGTTCCTCCGGCACGTGTCGCACGAGCTGAAGACCCCGCTCACCGCGCTGCGCGAAGGCTCGGAGCTGCTCGCCGACGGCGCCGCCGGGCCGGTCACCCCGCAGCAGCGCGAGATCATCGGCATCCTCCAGTCGAACAGCCTCCAGCTGCAGCGCCTCATCGAGGACCTGCTGAACTACCAGCGGGCCGTGGCCGGGGTCGGCGAGCTCAAGCTCGCCAAGGTCGATCTGGCGGACATCACGCGCAACGCGATCGACGCGCACAAGCTCGACGCCGCCGGCCGGTCGGTAACGCTCGCGCTCGATGCGCGGCCCGCGCCGCTCCTCGGCGACGAGGAGAAGCTGCACATCGTCGTCGACAACCTGGTGTCGAACGCGGTGAAGTATTCGCCGGCGGGCAGCACGGTGCACGCGGCGGTGCGCCCGGGCGAGCGCGACGTCGTGCTCGAGGTCGCCGACCAGGGCCACGGGGTGGCCGAGGCCGACCGCGACAAGGTGTTCGACTGGTTCTTCCAGGCCGAGCGTCCGTCGGGCGCGCGCGTCAAGGGCAGCGGGCTCGGCCTCGCGATCGCGCGCGAGTTCGTCCTCGCCCACGGCGGGACGATCGAGGCGCTCGACGGCCCGGGCGGACGGTTCCGCGTACGGCTGCCCCAGGTCGGCTCGCGGGAGGCGGCCAGATGAAGCGCGTTGTGCCGCGCGTGCCGTTCCCACCGCCCCCAGCCGAGCGATGGCCCGGCGCGCTGCGCCGGGTGGAAACCGCACTCGTCGCCGCGGCGCTCGCCGCGTGCGTCGAGCTCCAGCCGCCGGCGCCGGTGCAGCAGCGACCCGAGCCGAAGCCGGCCGTCGTTCCGCCGGCCCCCGCGCCGCCGGCCCCCGCGCCCGTGCCGATCGCGGACGAGGAAGCGCGGGAAGTGAGCGAGCTCTTGGGTTACCATCAGCGAGTGGCGCAGCTCGGTCCCGACGACCAGAAGCGCGAGCTCGCGACCGCCACGCAAGGCTTCAACCGCGAGCGCTCGAACGCGAGCCGCATCCGGCTCGCGCTGCTGTACGGCATGCCGGGAACGGCCTTCCAGGATGATGCGCGCGCGCTGCAGCTGCTCGACCCGGTCGTCAACGCCGGCGGCGGCCCGCTGCGGCAATTCGCCGGGCTGCTCCACGCGCACGTGGCCGAGCGGATGAAGACGCAGAAGCGCGCCGATCAGCTCAAGGAGCAGGTCGATGCGCTGCGCGCGATCGAGAAGCAGCTGATCGACCGCGGCCAGCCGCCGCCGTCGCGCAAATGACCAACCTGAGGAACGCGCAATGCAACAGAGTGTCCTCGTCGTCGACGACGATCCCGATCTCCTGAAACTGCTGGCGCTGCGCCTGGGCGCGGCCGGCTACGAGGTGCAGACCGCGGAAAGCGGCGAGCGGGCGCTCGCCTCGATCGCGGTCTCGCGGCCCGACGTGGTGGTCACCGACCTGAAGATGGGCGGTATGGACGGCTTCGCGCTGTTCGAGGCGGTGCAGCGGACCGCGCCGACGCTGCCGGTGATCATTCTGACCGCCCACGGGACCATCCCCGACGCGGTCGCCGCGACCAAGCGCGGCGTGTTCGGTTTCCTGCCGAAGCCCTTCGAGGGCAGGGAGCTGCTCGCGCAGGTCGAGCAGGCGTTGCGGCTCTCGGCGGTGGCGCCCGCCGCGGTCGACGGCGACGACTGGCGCGCGGACTTCGTCACCGCGAGCCCGCGCATGGAGGACCTGCTGCGCCGGGCGCGGCTGGTCGCGCAGTCGGATGCGAGCGTGCTCGTCGTCGGGGCGAGCGGCACCGGCAAGGAGCTGCTCGCGCGGGCGATCCATCGCGCGAGCCGGCGGCGCGCGGCGCCGTTCGTCGCGGTGAACTGCGCGGCGATCCCGGAGGCGCTCCTCGAGTCGGAGCTCTTCGGCCACCGCAAGGGCGCGTTCACCGGCGCGATCTACGACCACAAGGGCCTGTTCCAGTCCGCCGAGGGCGGGACGGTGTTCCTCGACGAGATCGGCGACATGCCGGTCGCGCTGCAGTCGAAGCTGCTCCGCGCGCTCCAGGAGCGCGAGGTCCGGCCGATCGGCGCGTCCCAGGCGACGCCGGTCGACGTCCGGATCATCTCCGCGACGCACCGCAACCTCGAGGAGCGCGTCGCGCGCGGCGAGTTCCGCGAGGACCTGTACTACCGGCTGAACGTCGTGTCCTTCGCGATCCCGGCGCTCGCGGAGCGGCCGGAGGACATCCTGCCGCTCGCCCGGCACTTCCTCAAGACGACCGCCGTGCGCTACGGCAAGGACGTGCGCACGCTCGCGCCGGAGGCGCTCGAGCTGCTCGTCGGCGCGCCGTGGCCGGGCAACGTGCGGCAGCTCGCGAACGTCGTCGAGCAGGCGGTCGCGCTCGCCACCTCGCCGATCGTGCCCGCGACGCTCGTCGCGAGCGCGCTGAAGGCGGAGCCGACCGGCCTCACGCCGCTCGACGAGGCCAAGCGGGGATTCGAGCGCGATTACCTGATCCGGATCCTGCGCATCACCAAGGGCAACGTGTCCCAGGCGGCGCGGCTCGCCCGGCGCAACCGCACCGAGTTCTACAAGCTCCTCGACCGACATCAGCTCCAGCCGGCGATGTTCAAGGCGGAGCGCGGAGCGCCGAAATCGACGCCCGCTTCCGGCGTGTCGTGATCGGACGACGGTTCGGAGCGCGCGCGCCGCGCCCCGCGCCGACGCAGCGGGCGCCGATCGCGGGCAGCGCTTTGGTTTCCAAACCGAAATCGCCGGTCGGCACGGTCGTTGCGAGCGCGGCTGCGCCGGCGAAGTCAACGCGAAAGGAAGCCGTGCGGCCCGCGATTCTCCTGTTGCTGACGTCGATCGCGGCCTGCGCCGGCGGCGACCTGCGTCCGGGCGCACAGCACCCGGCGACCGTGACCGACTCGATCAACCTGTCCGGCTTCCCGCCCGAGTTTCGTAAGGGGTTCACGGACGGCTGTTCCGCCGCCCGCTGGGGCGACGCCGCCGCGCGGCCGAGCGCCGAGGGTCAGTACGCGGTCGGCTGGCGCGACGGTTTCGACTACTGCAAGCCGCGCCCGCCGAACTGACCGCGGTGCTTGTCGTCCTGCAGCGACATCGCGCTCACGAGTGAGAAGCGCGGCGCTGCCGCTGCGATGTCGGGTCGCAGCGACAATCGTCGTGCGCACGCTTTCCCGCCCGCGCCCGATAGCCCGATGATTTGACTCGAAAAGCGCTCGCTGGCACGGCGGTTGCGAGGGCCCGTGGACAACGACCGGCAAGACGGCGATGACCTCCACGATGTTCCGCAACCGCTCGCACGCGCTGATCCTCGGCGTGGCCGCGATCGTCGCGTTGTTGAGCCTCGCTGCCGTGATCGCGATGAGCGGTTCCGGCAACGCGCGGAAGGACGGCGAGCCGGCGGCGAAGAGCGCCGTGGAACCGCGGCCCGCCCCGACGAGCGACGCGCGGCCCGAGCGCGGCGCCACGCGCGACGGCCCGCCGGCGTCCTGTCCGAGCTGCGGCACCGTCGAGGCGATCCGGACCCTCGAGGTGCGCGGCGACCCGGCGGGGTCGCAGGAGCTCGAGCAGCACCTCAGCCGGCGCACGGTCTACCGTGTGACCGTCCGGCTGGACGACGGCTCGTACCGCACGCTCTCGCAGGCGGCGCCGCCGTCGGTCGCCGTCGGCGAGAAGGTGCGCATCGCGGACGGCGCGGTGGTGGCGCGCCAATGATCGCAAGGAGACGCTGATTGCTCGGTCGGCGGGCGCGGGACCGAACGCCCACGCGCCGCCGGTGAAACAACAACCCGACGACATCCTCCCCGGGAGAGCTCTCCCGAGCACCTGCAATCCCAGGAGCTCTCCGCTTCAGGCCCGCTTCCCTCCCCGCGGGCCTTTTTTTTGGTTCTTCACCGAATTCCGGGGAAGGCGGCCCGGATCTTGAGGAAGAAGTACGGGTCATCGCGGAAGCCGTAGGCCATGCGCTTGATCACCTTGATGCGGTTGTTGATGCCCTCGATGAGGTTTGTTCCGAGCGGCCA
>Ga0187892_10001994_pt1 | contig 43486 bp, 57 predicted proteins | sample MA1701073metaG_FD_139345 | JGI IMG/M metagenome (GOLD analysis project Ga0187892, IMG submission 139345) | Bio-ooze microbial communities from a basaltic lava cave in the Kipuka Kanohina Cave System on the Island of Hawaii, USA - MA170107-3 metaG ... | reverse complement strand
CGCCGACGCCGAAGACGGCGGTCGAACCCGATCCGGCCAAGGCGGAGTTCGCCATCCAGTGGCCGAACGTGGTGCGCATCGACCGGGTGTTCCAGCCGGCGCTGACACTCGACTGGTCGAAGGTGCGCCCGCTGGAACTCAACGCCGCACAGACGGCGCAGGTCGCGGAGCTGGCGCCGATCCTCGAAGGCAAGCCCGACGTGACGAAGATCAACCGGATCGAGCTGGAGCGGCTGACGCGCGAGTTCCGCACCCAGCGCATCATCTTCGAGACGGCGCGGGACGTGTTCGCCCAGATGAAGCATGCCTGGCAGGGCAGCCGCGAGGTGCTGCTCGCGCAACTGGTGAAGATCGCCGAGCGGTTCATTGCCTCCGACCGCATCACCATCACGCCGTCGCTGTTCTATCAGGACGAGCTGCGCCGCCGGCTCATCATCACGCTCAACATGTCGCGCATCGTGCAGCACGTCTGGGAGGCGGTGCGGCAGGAGAACACCGAGCGTCTGACGCCGGTGTTCGACCGCGACCATCCGCTCCGCGCCACGGGCGACATGCGCACCTGGTACACCGGCAAGCCATGCGAGCGCACCCGCAAGTCGCACATCAACGTCTGTGTGTACGACAGCACCTGGGAGGCGTCGGATGCCTTCGCGCTGGACGACAGCGACGCCGTGGCTGCTTGGGTGAAGAACGACCACCTGGGCTTCGAGGTGCTGTATGTCTATCGCGGCGTCGTGCGCAAGTATCGGCCGGATTTTCTTGTGCGCCTGGCGAACGGCGACATGCTCGTGCTGGAAACGAAAGGGCAGAACACCGAGCAGGACAGGGTGAAGCGCCGGTATCTGGACGAGTGGGCGCAGGCAGTCAGTGCACATGGCGGCTTCGGGCGGTGGCGGGCAGCGGTCGCCAAGGTGCCCAGCGAGATTCGGGACATTCTGATGGAAGATGAGTCCGCGAGGGCGGGAGGCTAACAACAGCATGCAGCGGACGGCGCTGCGCGCCGCCGCTGATGCTGAGCGTTAGAAGGACAGGAGGGTGAGACCGCGGTGGTGGCGACCAAGGTCGCGGCGAGATCGAAGCTGAAGTTCACTCACCTCCAGGGGCAGTACTTGGCCTATATCGAGACATACACGACGCTCCACGGCGTAGCTCCCGCGGAGGCTGACATGCAGCGGTTCTTTCGCGTGACGCCGCCCGCAGTTCATCGACTGGTTGGCGCTGGAGGAGCGCGGGCTCCTCAGGCGTGTTCCCGGCCAAAAGCAGAAGCATAAGGTTGCTTCTATCTGTGGACGAGATTCCGAGGCTTGAGCGGCGCGAGAGAGATGGTGCCTTCTAACCCCGCGCTGCAGCGGACCGGGCGCTCGCGATGCTCGCTCGCGGCCGCTGACCGCGAGCGTTAGACGGAAGATGGATTCCAGGTAATGCAACCGTTTGATGTGAGGGACGAACGGACCACGGACGTCGTCGTTATCGGGGCCGGTGCAGCGGGGGTCGCCGCGGCACGCAGCCTGCGAGCCGCCGGGCGCGATGTCATGACACTTGAGGCGCGTGATCGGCTGGGTGGACGTGTCTGGACGACGCTCGATCTCGCCCCATTTCCGGTCGAACTAGGCGCCGAGTACATCCACGGCGAGCGCGTTGTCACGTGGGGTTGGCTGCAGGAGTTCGGCCTGGACGCGGTCGATGCCCGCCGCGGCGAGGGCTGGTGGGCGTTCGCGGGAGGTAAGCTGCTCGATCCCAAGGGGTTCGCGGCACTGATGCCAATCCACCCGTTCGATGACCTCTGCGATGCTGCAAGCGCGTGGGAATCGGCGACAGCGACGATGGAGACGGCGTTACGGGTATGGGCGCGTGGGAATGCGACGCGCCAGCTGGAGACCGCCTGGAGTCTCTGGAACAGCGCGGCGTGCGTTGACCGGGGAGCGGATCTCGACCAGCTCGGCGTCGACACGTTCTTGGAAGCGACCTATCCGGGAGACGGCGACGGGAATTTTCGCGTACGCGGAGGCTACAACTCGGTTTTCGAGCGCGCTGCGTCGTTGCTCGACGTACGACTGGGCACGCCGGTCACGGCGGTCGAGTGGGGCGGCCATGGCGCGACCGTTCACTCCGGATCCATGGCGGTCGCTTGTGAGCACGTGATCGTGACGCTGCCGCTGGGTGTTCTCAAAGCCGGCGTTGTGACATTCGACCCGCCGCTACCGGCCTGGAAGCGTGATGCGGTCGAGCGGCTCGGCGTGGGGCACGTCGGTACGGTCGTCCTTGTCTTCGACGCGCCCTTCTGGCCGGAGGACATGTGCGGCTTCTTCACCGACCTCGATGCACAGAGCTGGATCGTGCCGGGGTGGGATTGGCCGCAGCGGGCACCCGTGCTTCGCGCACTGATGGGCGGGCGTGCCGCCGAGCGTTTCGAGACGGCACCCGAAGCTGTCGCGAAGGCCGTTCGCGAGTTGGAAATGGTGTTCGGGGTCGGGCTTGCCGGACGACTCCACAAAGGCCTCTTTGCCGGGTGGGGGACCGACCCGTGGGCGCGAACGGGTTACTCGTACGTCCCGCCGGGCGGCCGCGGGCTGCGTGCGGCCTTGGCGGAACCGGTAGGACGCGTCCTCTTCTTCGCCGGTGAGGCGACACACGTCGTGCGGCCGGGTACGGTGCATGGAGCCATCGAGAGCGGCGAACGTGCGACGACGGAGGTGCTGAAGCAGTCGTGAGCCCGCAGCGCAAAACGGGTTCAGGGACTTGGTGAGACGGCCTGAAGGGCCGGGAAGCGGAATACGTCCGTCTAACCCCGCAGTGCACCCGACGGCCGACGGGGTCGGCCGCGGGTGACCGCGACCGTTAGCCGTACTCGAGAGGCGAGATGGCGAAGTCCAGTTACGCCGAAGCCGTCGACCAGATTCAAGGCAAGCTGCGCCCGCTCATGAAGGCGCGGGGCTTCAAGGTTCATGGACGTACCTTCAACCGTCTCACAGAGGACGGACTCACCCAGGTAGTCAACATACAGATGGGCGCCTCGGATCCCCCGGGCACAACCTACATTCCTGGGCTGCGGGAGAACCTGCACGGACTCTTCACCATCAACCTAGGGATTTACGTGCCGGAGGTCGCAAAGCACCACGGGGGAGGGGAAGCCCGGTCGTGGGTTCAGGACTACCACTGCTGCGTTCGCGCGCGTCTAAGTGAGGCCTCGGGCGAGGAGCAGGACATTTGGTGGCACGCGCATGCCGATGACGCCGTGGTCGATGACGTTCGACACCGTCTTGAACTCGGTGGGTTTCCGTTTCTCGACCGCTTCTCCACTCGGGACAAGATCCTGGCTCAATGGAGTCACCAATCGGAGAAGTCCACCGCGGATAGTGATGGCCATCATCCTGGCTGAGCGTGGCCAGAAGGAGCGGGCACGTGCACTGCTTGCGCTTCAGGTACTTGAAACGCGAAACCCAGGACACCCGGACTATGTGCGAAAGTTGGCAAAGGAACTCGCGGTGGGAAGCCTGGACGGCTAACAACCGGTTGCAGCGGACGGTCCGCTGCGCGGCTCGCCGCTGAATCGGCACGTTAGGCCGACGTGGGGAGCGGCGAATTGACTACAGCAGAGGTCGACGGGCATAGGTAATCTTGAGGTCGGCGTTGGATGCCTGAGAATCGATCCGAGCACCTGGATCCGGAGATCCGCCGCATCGTCGACGCAGCGCGCGGCGTGTGGATGCGCCGTCTCATCGACCACTCGCGAGCGAACACCCTTCTCTTTTACCGAGATCTCAAGGTCGGCACCCTCGACCTGAGTGCCGAGAGAGAAGCTGTGAGCCGCCTGCTGGCAGGCGACGCACTGACGGTCGAATCGGTGGTCTCGGCGAGTCGGAATGCGGAGAGCCCTGATCCCGTCGTGCGCGACCGGGCCGAAGCCGCGGCACGGCAGAAGGTGCGAAACGCCCTCATCGCGCTCCAGCGTAAGGCGCTGGGCAACCTCGAGGAGAAGGGCATCGAGACGCTCCACCTCGCGATGGGGATGGCGACGTGGCCGGCCTCCGACGGCGGGCGGCCGTACGACGCGCCCGTGCTGCTTCTGCCGGCCCGTATCGAGACTCGCGGTCGAGCGAGTAGGGACCTGCGACTCGTGGTCTCGGGCGAGCCCCAACTGAACCCGGTGCTGCTTAATGTGCTCGAGCAGAATTATGCGGTCCGTATTAACGCGTCCGCCGTGCTAGGCGAGTGCGGCGGCGAAGACGAATCGGGACACTGGCGCGTCGATCCAGAGTGCGTGTTCGCGAGCATCGAGCGCGAAACTACGGCCGTGCCGAGCTTCGGATTGAAACGGCGAGTGATCCTGGCCAACTTCCAGTTCGCGAAGATGGCCATGGTCGAGGATCTCAAGAAGAACGGCGATGCCATCGCCTCAAGCGCCATCGTTGCGGCCATCGCCGGCCATTCGGACTCACGACGAAGGCTGGCCGAAGCGGTGATCGACATCGAGCCCGCGCAGCTCGATGAGCGCCCTGCTTCCGACGATTACCTCGTACTCGATGCGGACTCCACGCAGCACCGCGCCATTGTGGTCATCGGCGGAGGCCAGAACGGCGTCGTGCAGGGGCCACCGGGAACCGGCAAGAGCCAAACGATCGCGAACCTCATCGGGCAGAGCGTCGCCGAGGGGCGCCGCGTCCTCTTCGTCGCGGAGAAGCGGGCGGCGCTGGACGCGGTGATCAAGCGGCTTAGCCATCCAGATGTGGGACTCAGTCATCTGGTGCTTGATCTGCACGGCGCCTCCGTGTCACGAAAGGAAGTGATGGCGCGGCTTGCGCACGCACTGGAGCAGATTCGCCACGCGCTCCCGACCGACGGTACGGAGGCAGTGCACCGAGAATTCGAGGCTCGGCGCAGACAGCTGAACGAACATGCGCGCCGGGTAAACGAGGTTCGGCAACCGACCGGACTTTCCGTGAACCGGATGATCGGCAGACTGCTCCGCTTACCGCCGGCGGCGAAATCTGCACTTCGGCTCCGCGGTGTAACGCTGGCCGGGCTCACGGCCGAGCGCGCGGACGAGGTGAAGCAATGGATTCTTGAGGGCGCTGCCAATCGCACCCTCCTGCTCGGCACGGACCCGTCGCCGTGGAACAACGCGGACATCACGGACGGTCGCCGCGCACAGGACGCGCTCGATCTGGCGACGAGGGCGGCATCCGAGCTTTGGCTTGAGTTCGAGAGGCCTCTCGGGCAGCTGGTGCAGCACCTTGGCGTCCGGCCGCCTGGGACCTTGGAGGAGACGGCTGCGTTCCTGGCCCTGCTGCGTGACGCGCGCCACATCCGCGAACAGTACGACTCGGAGATCTTCTCAGCGCGCCCTGGCGAACTGGCACGGACGCTCGAGCCCGCGACGGCCGGCCCGGTCGCCCGGGCGTGGGCGCTAGTGAGCAACAGGGCATACCGCGCCGCGCGCAGACGCATGCTCGCACTGCGAGCGACTCCGGCATCGGCCGCCACACTGCGGGACGAAGCGTCGCGCGCCGAGGACGTGGTCAGCCGCTGGCGCTCGCTGGGTGCGACCTCCGAGGTGCCGATAGCGGCAAACGGCGAGACGGAACTGGCGACTGCGTTCGCCGCGCTGTGCGAGGCAACGGAGGCCCTCGGCGGCATGACGGAAGCGGGTCCGTTCAGCAGCATGCCACTCATGGCGGCGAAGGCGCGGTTGCGAGCGCTGGCCGCCGACCAAAGGACGGCTTACCGATTGCCGGGCACCCATGCTGTCCGCTCGCGCCTCAGAGCGGAAGGCCTCGCCCGCTTCCTCGACGATCTCCGTGAGCACAGCGTTGCTACCGAAGAATGGGCGGCCCGGTTTGAGTATGTCTGGCTCTACTCAGCGCTCGAGGAGGTACTGGCATCTGATCGAGGCCTTGCCTCATTCAACGGCCGGACGCACGAGCAGATCGTCGCGGAGTTCATCCGCCTGGATCGTGAGCGCGTCCGCCTCGCCGCTGACCGCGTGCGGAGGCTTCATGGCGAGCGCGCCATCCATGCGATGAACCAGCACTTCGACCAGGCGAATCTGGTTCGGACCGAGGCGCGCAAGAAGTCACGATACATTCCCCTGCGCGAGCTGCTGGCCCGCGCCCCTGACGTGCTGACGCGGATCGCGCCCTGCTGGGTCGCGAGCCCGCTCTCCGTCAGCCAGTTGCTGGACGGCGGCAAGCGCCATTTCGACATCGTCGTCTTCGACGAAGCGAGCCAGATACTTCAGGAGGAGGCAGTTCCCTCGCTCTACCGTGCGGAACAGGTGGTCGTGGCCGGTGACCGGCACCAACTGCCACCTACGACTTTCTTCGCGACAACCGTTGAGGGTGAGGACGAGAACGTCGAGGACGACGATGAAGTGCGCGACGCACTAGCCAAGGCGACGGCAGCTGTTGGCGGCTTCGAGAGCCTGCTCGACACGCTGGAGCCCTTCCTGCCGAATTGGCTTTTGGAGTGGCACTATCGCAGCGAGGACGAACGGCTCATCACTTTCAGCAACACCCACATCTACACGGGCCGCCTCGTGACGTTTCCGAGCGCCCGCGGCCACGATGCGATCCGACACATCCTGGTACCCCACGACCCTGCGCTGGGTGGACAAGAGGAAAGTGCATCGCGCGAGGTCGAGGAAGTCGTGCGCCAGGTGCTGCTGCACGCGGAAACGCGGCCCCACGAATCGCTCGGCGTGATCACCATGGGCATCAAGCACGCGAACCGCGTACAGGCCGCACTGGATCGCGCTCTCGATCTCCGGTCCGACCTCTCGGGCTTCTTCTCGCTGGACCGGGAAGAGCGTTTTTTTGTCAAGAACCTGGAGACCGTGCAGGGCGATGAACGTGACGCCATCATCCTGTCCATCGGTTACGGTAAGGCCGCGAACGGCGATTTGCCGCATCGCTTCGGCCCACTCACCCAGGAGGCCGGTCACCGCCGCCTGAACGTAGCCGTTACGCGGGCGAAGCGCCGGATGTGCGTCATCAGCTCTTTCTCGCACCATGAGATCGACCTGAACCGCTCCGGCAGTCGGGGTGTGCAGCTGCTCAAAGGGTATCTCGAGTACGCGGCGAGCGGCGGTAGACGGCTGCCTGAGGGAGAGCACGCCGGGGAGATCGGGCTCAATCCATTCGAGGCTGATGTGCGGGACGCGCTGGAGGCCCGCGGCATCATGATACGCCCGCAGTTCGGTGCCTCCCGCTACCGTATCGATTTGGTCGCCATGCACCCTGAGAAGCCGGGCCGGCCGGTGCTCGCCATCGAGTGCGATGGGGCCTCGTACCATTCGAGTGCTACGGCCCGGGATCGCGATCGGCTGCGGCAGGCCCACCTCCAGCAAAAGCTGGGCTGGCACTTTCACCGCATCTGGTCGACGGACTGGTTCCACACCCGCGAGCAGGAGACGGAGCGCGCAGTTTCAGCGTACGAGGAAGCAGTGCGCAGGGCGGACCTGTCGGACGCCGATCCGGCGGGCCCCGCGACTCCGGACCGGAGCGAACCAGTGCTGCAGGCGCCGGAGCAGCCAGTCGCGCGAGAGCGCGGGCCGCGGCCGCTCATGCCAGTGCGCGAGACGATCGACCAGTACGGCGACTGGGAACTTCGGCAGATTGCCGAGTGGGTCGCATCCGACGGCCTGCTGCGTACCGACGAGGAGCTCATCCGTGACATCTTCGAGGCACTACCGTTCCAACGGCTTGGTGGCCGGATCCGGGAGCGCCTCCAGAATGCGGCTCAGACGATACGCTGGAGGCAGGGGCGTGACTCATTCTCGTGATCGACATTGTTTCCCTCAGGCGCCTAACCAACCGGTTGCAGCGGACGGTCCGCCCCGCGGGCCGCCGCTGAACCGGAGCGTTCGGCGGCAGAGTTGCCATCGGAGGCGCTCTCGATGACCGAGACATCGAACGGCAAGGGCGATCGCGTGAAGGAGGGCGAAGGAGAGAGCGTAGTCGCGATAGAGGACTTCTTCGTCTCGCAGTACGCCTCTGTGGAACAAGGGTTCCTCCGACTGGCTGGTTTTGATGGGGCCGTCTACGTCCCCAATCCTGAACCCGCTGGCCCCGTCGATTTCATCTTCATCGCGATGGAGCCGTCACTGGGGCGTTGGGGGCGGGATCGCGAGGGGGCTGAAGGCTGGGTCGGGAGGGGTTTCAGGAATTTCCTTCTATCGATCTATGACTTTATCATGCATTACTCGATACGGGAGTTCCTCTGCAGATCTGGTGAGACTTATCAGGTTACCGATATTTCGAAGGGCGCAATGCTCGTGCGGGATGCCAAGAAGGACCGTGAAAGGCGGTGGAGGAAGTGGTATCCGAGTCTTCTTAAGGAGATCAAACTCCTAGAGAAACCAGGGACGAAGATCATCGCAGTCGGGGGAGATGTGGAACGCTTCCTCAGGCGCATGGGCTTCGCCAAGATAGACGAGCGAATTTGTCACTTTTCGATTGAGGCTCGTGGCTGTTGGAAGCGGATTGTGTTGAGCAAAGAGGACGAGTACAATGCATTTTGTAGATTGATCGACTTCCACGACATCTTGCGCGTTGCCGAGCAAGCGATGATCAAAGCCAAGATGTCTCAGGACATGCGTAAGACGATTCTGCAGAGTCTCCCTTTCGAACTGTCGGACGCGCACAAGTGGCTGCTCTTCTCCTGCAAGATCCAGTTCGAAACTTTCGCGAATAGGGACTAAGAAGCCGTGCTGCTGTCCACGGGGAACCCGCGGAATGTTGTCATGGCAGCCTCTCTAGTGTTTGCTCCAGAAGCATCGCGCTGGACTCCCGGGACGACTGGAAGCATCGTGCAGACCTTTACCCCAGTGGGCCGCCGAACTGAGCGCTTCAGCGGACCGGCTGCGCCAGCCGCTGAGCGCTGGCGTTAGGCTGCGGCTGCCTGGACATCCCACATGAAAATTAGGTTGAGCAACATTCCGGTTCCCGAACACTTCGTTATCGCGCTTGCGGCCGGACTTGTCCTCCACATCCTTACCCCTTCTCGTCTCTTGTCTTCATCGACTGCATTGTTTCTCACTGGGGCCACGCTCATCATCCTCGGTCTCGCAATTGCCGCTTGGTCGGTCATCGCGGCGAGCGACAACGACATGGCGCACCCAAGAGTACTGATTACCCGCGGGCCTTACGCTTTCAGTCGCAATCCTATGTATCTTGGATGGACCTCCCTCTCTGTCGGGATCACCTTTGCAGTCAATTCGCTCTGGATGGCGTCGGCCGTAGCCGCGGCCTGGCCTTATCTGAACTTTGTGTCCATTCCAAGGGAGGAGGCTTCTCTCCAGCGCACCTTTGGTCCCGAGTACGAGGCCTATAGGCATCGCGTGCGACGTTGGCTGTAGGAATTCCACTCTTCGGCCCGCAGCCTAACAACTCGCTGGAGCCGACCCGGCCAGCGGCCCCGGTGATTGGAGCTTGGCTTGCTGGAGATGGCGCGGGATAATGTAGGTAGTCTTGCCCTTGGCTGGCCGGGCGGCTCAGCTCGCATCCGTTAGGCAGACTTTTCGTCGGAGTATTTGCATGGATGCGAATCTCCCAATTCTTGAGTTCGATCCCGAACGTGTGGCAATGGTGGAGCCCTTCCATATCGCGGAGCCGCGTGACGTCCCTGAGCACTGCGTCATCTGCTTTTTCAAGGAGGTAATTGAGAAAGTAGCGGATGAAAGCAAAGCCGAAGTAGTCGCTGATAACCGATGGGCGGATGGTCCCCATCCTCTCTACGAGGTTGCGTACGCAGGGCGCAGGCTTGCTTTCTACCATCCGGGTGTCGGATCTGGAATGGCGGCCGCTCTTCTCGAGGAAGTCATTTCATTAGGCTGCCGAAAGTTCATCGCATGCGGCGGTTGCGGCGTTCTCGAGAGAGATGTGCCTGTCGGGAAGCTCATCGTAGTATCAGCGGCCGTTCGAGACGAAGGAGTCTCTTACCACTACTTGGCCCCAGCGCGGGAAATCAGAGCAAACGAGCAAGTGGTTATGGCGTTGCATAAGACGCTTGGCCAGCAAGGTGTTCCGTATCAACTTGGCAAGACCTGGACGACCGATGCTCCATATCGCGAAACACGCGCGAAGATCGCCAAGCGAAGGAGCGAAGGATGTCTGACCGTCGAAATGGAGGCGGCTGCCATGATGGCCGTCGCGGAGTTCAGAGGCGGCGCATTTGGCCAGGTGCTCTATGCGGGCGATGATCTGAGTGGGAGCGAATGGGATAATCGGGGCTGGCAATCGCGGCGGGAGATCCGAGAGCGGTTGTTCTGGCTGGTGGCAGACGCGTGTCTGAGCCTGTAGATCGAAAGCTGCCTAACCAGTCGCTTGAGCGGACGCAGGATACGCGCGGTCTTACAATGAGGTCAGCGATCGTGCGCCGCTCAGCTCGCAGCCGTTAGGCAGCGCAATGGGGAGTGTCAGAGTCCGGGAAGCCAAGCCCTCAGATCGCGACGCCATCATCGCGTTCGACCACGTCGTCCACCTCGAACCCGGGCGCATTCGCTTTATCGATCGGGTTCTCAGCTCGGCGACCTGCCTTGTTGCCGAGTGCGAAAGTCGCGTGGTCGCCTACGCATCCCTCCGAGTACACGTTCTACGACAATGGGTTCGTTTCCATGGTCTACGTGGCTGAGCCGAATAGGCGCCAGGTCTGGAGCAGGGGCTTGAACCAGGTCCGAGGTCGCCCTAGGGTTGGACGATTCCAACGTCGGGTCGAGGAGGATATTGTGGCAAGGGACATCAAGCAAAAGGTCATCGAGACTGTTGAAAGCCTGCCTGCAGAGGCGACCATCGAGGACGCCATGGAGCGTTTTACTTCCTGGCGAAAATTCAGCGTGGTCTCGACCAGGCAGATGTCGGCGACACCATCTCCCACGGCGACGCTAAGAGGCAGCTCCTCTGCTACAAACTCCACACCTTAGGCGGAGGCCCTTGACAGCACCGTTTCGAGTCCCTTTGGATGGTCAACTGTGGCCATGTGGCTACTTGCTAGGGCCGCGCACGGAAAGTCGTGACGCTGTCCGAGCGTGAAACGACGCCGGGATGAGGCGGCTGCGCCGCGTCGTTGAGTGATGTGCAGATGAGCGGCGAACAACGCGTCACGTCCGCCGCAAAGCGGGCACGATGGACCTTTGGCCCTGCGGCCCTGGGCTTCTTGGCGTCGCCGACCAAGGTCTTCCTTGTGGGTCCGGAGCCAAACGGCGACGGTTATCCTGAGGAGGAGCCCAAGGACATGGGGCACGTCTTCTCCGCCGGGCTGCGGACGCGGGGATTCGGCAACCCGAAGTTCGTACGGGCATCGCTTCTGTGCTTGGAGGGCGTGCTCCGGCCGCTGGCGATCCCGCCGTGGCCGGTCTGGTGGGAGGACTTAGAGCGCGCGAGGCCTTTGCTCGACCATCTGCTCTTTCTGGACCTGAGCGCGATCGAGGGCGGCGGAAGGCACAATAGCGGGGGCATGAAGTCGCGGGTCCGGCAATACGTCCAGGAGAACACCGACGAGGTGATCAGCCACTGGGCAAAATGGAATCCCACTCACACCGTCCTCCTGGGCGGCCTGGTTCACACTGTGTTCCAGGACCTGGTGGCTCCGCAATTGCGGAATCGGAGGATCTGGACCCGCTGGATACGGTGGAGGCACCCGTCGGCAAACGGCTACCCCATCACCGACCTCGCCAGGCTGCAAACGGGCTTTCACGATCTCTAGTGCGCCCAGCTTGTACCGTCAGTTACCGGCCTAAATACGAGTTAGGGAGCGCTTCTTGCCGTGCTCAATTCGGAGGTCAGATGACACTCGAAGAAAATAAGCGACTGGCCCGGCGCTTTTACGAGGATGTTCTCAATACGGGCAAGCTGGACCTTCTGGAAGACGTGCTTTCAGAGAACTTCACTGAACATCGCCCGTCTGAAGAGGATACATCCGGTATCGCAAGCTTTCGAGAATTCCTAAAGATGGTCACTGGGGCATTTCCAGACCTTCGAATTCAGGTCAACGATGTGCTTGCGGAAGGTAACAAGGTCGCGGTGCGTTTGACCGTGCAAGGAACCCACCAGGGAGTGCTGATGGGTGAAAGCGAACCGACGGGGAAGCAGGCTACATGGAGTGGTATCGATATTCTCGAAATCGAATCTGGCAAGATCACGGCCCGATGGAGTGAACGCGACCTTCTTGGCCTGATGCGGCAAATCGGTGCGATCCAGTAATCTGATTGGCGGAGATCTGTACCCCGGAGCAGAGTCTATGCGCTCCCTAAACCCCTCGCTGGAGCGGACGCCGCCACGGCGCGAACTCATGGTCGGAGTAGCTCAGCGGCGCCGCTCAGCTCGAAGCCGTTGTACGGACCAAGCGGTAGGCACCGCTCAATCAGAAGCGTAGGCTGAAGCACCAAGATCGGCAAGGAGGGGAGGCGATACCTGTGTCCGCCATCCTGTTCGTGCGTATCAAGTCCGATCTCGAACCGGAGGAGTTCGACCGTCGTTTGCTCGAACGGCGTCCGCGCTTTCAAGACGTAACGGGTCTCAAGCAAAAGGTGTACGGGCGAGACCCTGCTACAGGCGACGTCTGTGGCATCTACTTCTTTGAGAGCAACGAGGCTCTTGCGCAGTTCCGTGACTCGGGACTCGCGCAGACGATTCCGAGCGCTTACGAGGCCGTAGACGTCCGCCGAGAGACCTACGACGTGCTCTACTCGCTCTGGCCCGAACGCGGACCCCTGCCTGAGGTTGATCGCGCGGCTACGTGACGTCACAAGTCACTTGAACGGGCCGTACAACTCGGCGCAGGAGCGGACGCCGGCCGCTCCGCGGCTCGGCGCCGCTCAGCGCCCAAGTCGTTATACGGTTCGCAAACCGGAGTTCAGCACTTCATAAGGAGGCAGCCATGACCACTCCGCGGCAAATGCGGGACGCATGGGACAAGTTTGCGGCAGGCTATGACGAGGCCGTCACTCCCTTTAGCATGCGTATTGCGGAGGACGCCCTTCGGCGAGTCGACATCCGTCCGGGTATGCGGTTGCTGGACGTGGCAGCCGGCAGCGGCGCCCTCAGCATCCCTGCGGCGCGCCTCGGCGCGCAGGTATTGGCCACGGACTTCTCTCCTGCTATGGTCGGGCGGCTCAATGCGCGTGCACGTGAGGAGGGGCTATCCAATCTCGAAAGTCGCGTCATGGATGGCCATAATCTTAAGCTGGAAGATAACACGTTCGATATCTCCGCCTCCCAGTTTGGCATCATGCTCTTTCCGGACCGCCCGCGTGCACTAGGCGAGCTAGCCCGCGTCACCAAGCCCGGGGGTCATGCGCTGATGGTCGTGTTCGGCCCACCCCCGAACGTTGAAGCCTTTGCCTTCTTCTTTGGCGCCATGCGAGCTGCCGTCTCCGGCTTTACTCCCCCACAGGACTCCCCGCTCTTCAGCCTCCAGGACCCTGAGGAGCTACGCCGGGAAATGGCCGCAGCCGGACTGAAAGACATCCGCGTGGAGACCGTCAATCACGGTATGGAGATCCAGTCCGCAACCCATCTATGGGACATGCTGACGTCCGCCGCCCCTCCCATCGGAGCGCTGGTCGCCAACCTGACGGAGGAGCAGAGAGCTGCGGTTCAGCAGGCGCTCGACGGCATGTTCCGCCAGCGCTCTGGGGGAGGCTCCGCTGTCCTGAACATGCAGGTCCACATCGGAATCGGGACGAAGTGAAGGCCCCGCTCCGACCGGCTGGAGAGCTGTAAGGGTCTTAGGATCGAGGCGCCGTGGCCCGTATAACTCGCAGCTGCACCCGACCGCTCGCTGCGCTCGCGGCGGGTGAGCCGCACCGTTATGCCTCGCAAAGGAGTTCAACCATGAAGCCACGCATTAAGGTCATTACGCTCGGCGTCGATGATCTTGAAAGATCGCTTCGTTTCTATCGTGATGGATTAGGACTAGAAACAGAAGGCATTATTGGGACTGAGTTCGAGCACGGTGCAGTCGTATTCTTCGATCTGGAGGGAGGCTTGAAACTTGCCCTCTATCCTCGGAAGAGCCTTGCACACGACTCTACGCTTCCACTCGGACCGCCCAGCGCAACCGAGCTTTCACTTGGTCACAACGTCGGATCCAAAGAGGCAGTTGACACCGTAATGGAGCAGGCGAAAAAGTGTGGCGCCATCATCGTTAAACCAGCACAGGACACTTTTTGGGGAGGCTACGCCGGGTACTTTCAAGACCCCGACAAACATCTCTGGGAAATCGTATGGAATCCGCAGTGGGTGGTCGAAGATGAGGCATAACAATCGATGCGGGGCGTTAGACGGCAGAGCAGAGAGAGTGTTGAAAGCAACAAATGGCGTACTACCTGGACCTATTCTCACCTGAGACGTACGAAGCTTTTGCGCGGTCGGACCGGAGCATCTCTGGCTTCCGGATGCGGCAGCGCAACGTCGCTCGGCGGGTCAAGCCAGGTGACAAGTTCATTTGCTACATGACGCGACTGTCGCGATGGATGGGACTATTGGAGGTCCTTGATGGTCCCCTCGTCGATGAGACACCGATCTTCTATCCGGAGAACGATCCCTTTGTTGTTCGCTTCCGTGTTCGGCCCCTGGTGTGGCTAGCCGTGGAGAAGGCGATCCCAATTCACGAGAACCGCGTCTGGAACGAACTCTCGTTTACTCGTGGCCAGTCGAAACGTTCCTCAAGCTGGACCGGGAAATTGCGCGGAAGCCTCGTGCGACTCGATGATTCGGACGGAGCCTTTCTCGAAGGCCTGATCCGAGAGCAGATGGATGGCGGCGAAACCTATCCGGTAGACCCCAACGAGTTCAGGAAGCTGGCCACGCACCGTATCCGACGTGCGGACAAAGACGTCACAGTCTCCGTCCCCGAAGCGACGGAGGTGGAGGAAGAAGCGAGCCGGCCCGAGGTGCGGGAGTCTGCTAAGATTCAGGCTCTTCTGGCGGAAATAGGCTCCCGGATGGGTATGCAGATTTGGGTGCCCCGGAGCGACCGCGCGACAGTGCTCGCTGAGTCGCCCAGGGATCACGTACCACTCCTGGAGCGGTTGCCGCTGAACTACGACGAGACGACGTTGAAAACCATCGAGCAAATCGACGTTCTTTGGCTTAAGGGCCGGGCGATCAAGCGAGCGTTCGAGGTGGAGCATACAACGTCGGTCTACTCGGGGATCTTGCGGATGGCAGACCTTCTGGCCCTCCAGCCGAACGTGGACATTCGGCTTCACATCGTCGCGCCTATCGCGCGGCACGAGAAAGTCTTCCAGGAACTCCTTCGGCCGGTGTTCTCCCTACTGGATCGTGGGCCCCTATCCGAGATCTGCACGTACCTTTCATACGACAGTGTTCGCGAACGGGCTGAACAGGAACACCTATCTCACCTGTCGGATAGCGTCATAGAGGAGTATGAGGAAGGCGCTGAGGCGTAGGGTGCCGTCTAACAGCGGCGTGCACCTGACGGGCTTCGCCCGCAGGTGATACCGAAGCCGTTCGGCCGCCGCGTCCCGCCAAGATGGGAGTCAGATCGCGTGAATCCCTACACCGCGTCCGTCGTCATCGATAGGCCCATCGCCGAGGTCTTCCGGTTCGTGGGCACGGAATACGTCGAGAATCACCCGCGCTGGGCCCCACGGGTCGTGGAGGTGCGTTTGGAGAGCCCGGGCGAGATGGCGTTGGGGGCGCGCGGGCACGTGCTCAGGAAGCAGGGGGGCAAGGACACGCCGTTCGCGTTCGAGATCACGGGCTTCGAGATCAACAAGCGCGTCGTCATCCAGGCAGAAGGGGGACCGGGCCGGTTCTCCGCGTCCTACACGATGACGCCCGTGGGCGAACGTCGAACGCGGCTGGACGTCGGGTTCTCCCTGCGGATGCGCGGTCTGTTCGGGCTGGTCCAGCCGTTCATGGGCAGGGTCTTCCGCAAGGAGGTCGCACGTGTGGCGCGTTCGATCAAGGACATGGTCGAGGCGTGAGGATCGGGGTCGCTCGTGGTGCCTCGGGGCGGCCCCCAGATCGCCGTGACCCCGCCCTGCGACGTGGCCTTCCGCCGCTTTCCGCCACGATGCGCTCCGTGAGCAGCAGCTCGAACTCGACAGCGGCTCGACCGGGTCGGCGTTTCCCTGCTGCCGGGATGTTGCGGGCTGTAGGAGGATCCGGAAGCGCCCCAAGTCTGCGAACGCGCCGCCGAACAGATCGCTCGACCCGACCGCGCCGCCGGCGCGGCGGGTCAGCTCTGTCGTTATACGGACAGACTTGACGAGCACAGACAGAGACGGATTTGCTGAGACCCGGGACGACGGGGCCCCCGATGATGGACTCGCGAGTTACGCTGAGCAGTGGGCGTGAACTGGCTTACACGGACATTGGCGAGCCCGGCTGGCCGTGTGTGATCTTCTTTGGTGGGTCGCCGACGAGTCGTTTGCGGCATGCTTACCTCGAGCCGGAGTTCCTTCGCGAGGGCGTTCGTGTGGTGGCACCTGAGCGTCCGGGTTACGGCCGATCCTCCCCCCAGCCAGGACGATCGATGACCGATTGGCCTTCGGATGTTGCCGCCCTCGGAGACGCGCTCAGACTCGACCACTTCTTCGTCGCTGGGCACTCGTCCGGTGGGCCCTACGCTGTCGCATGCGCGGCACTGTTGCCACAGCGGGTCTCGGCGGCTTTGGTCCTCGCGGGTGTGACCGATATGGCCTGGCCGGACGCCTGGGACGGCTACAACGACATGGAGGCCGAGCTCATGCGCATAGGCAACGAGGAAGCGGCCGTCGCTTGGTGCGTCGAGCGCTTCGGTGAGGACGGTAGTGGGTTCCTCGCTGCCGCTGACCTTACACTGACGGAACCCGACGAGGCGCTCTTCTCCGACGAGCAGATCGCTCCGATGCTCGCCGCGGCTCGTGCCGAGGCCTTTCGGCAGGGCGTGATCGGCTATGCGCACGACATCGTGGTCCAGGGCCGACCGTGGCCATTCGATCCGAGCATGATCGGTGTGCCGGTTCATGTCGTCCACGGCGATTCAGACGCCGTCTTACCGCTAGCACACAGCCGCCATACGGCTGAGCTGATTCGCGGGTCCAACCTCCGAGTGCTTGCCGGGCACGGGCACTTCTCGATTCTGGCCGAGTTACCGTCTATGGCTTCTAACCTTGCTCGTTCGTTGGTCTGACGTATATCCTCTTCGCCGTATAACTCGCCGCAGCACCCGACCGCGGCTCGCCGCGCTCGCCCGCGGCGGCTCAGCGCCAGGGCCGTTAGGCAGGGCCCCCAGGCCCAACCGTGCAGGGGGAGCTTGACGGCCGTCTGACGAGTCGTACAATTGTACAGTAACAATGGCGACCGAGATTGTTGTGGACACTTCCGTCATTCTGGCGGCTCTCTTGAGCGAGCCTGAAAAAGCGGGCCTCGTCGCTGCAACCCGAGGTGCGACCCTCTCAGTGCCGCCCTCGGTCCCTTGGGAGGTGGGCAACGCGCTCTCTTCACTCATCAGGCGGCGGCGACTGACGGCCCCGGAAGCCCGGCGAGTCGTCCGAGCGTTCGAGCGGATTCCGTTGCAGCACGTTGACATCGACCCGGGCAGGGCTGTGCAGGTAGCTGCAGAACTTGGTGTGTACGCCTACGACGCCTATCTTATAGAAGCAGCGCGCGCCCGAAGGTGCGGCTTGCTGACCTTGGACCATGGCCTCATGCGTGCAGCGCAAACCGCTGGAGTGTCTCTGGTTGAGGTGCCTCGATGAAGGTCTACACTTACTCGCAAGCAAGGCAGCGGTTGGCATCCTTGCTGGACGAGGCGTCACGGGATGGCAGCGTCCGGATCCGGCGTCGGGATGGTGGGTTGTTCGAGGTGGCCCCGGTTGCACAAACGAAGTCCGCCCTTGATGTTTCCAGCCTTCCTATGGACATCAGCACGAGAGAGATCGTGTCGGTTGTACGAGAGAGTCGGCGTCGTTCAATCGTTAGGGGCCTGCCTAACAAGCGCATGCAGCCGTCGAGCCGCGCGCGCCGGGTTCCCAGAGGCAGGGTAGACTCTCGCTCGGCTCGCGGCTGACGCGCACCGTTAGGCGGCAAGATCAGACATGGCGTTCGACCTCGATGACCTCCGCCACCGCGGGTTCGGCGGTTTCGTGACCATCCGGGAGCTGCGAACCTCTCTCAAGCAGACGCCGGACGTGCACGGGGTATACGCGGTGCTCCGGCCCAACGAGTCTGCCCCTACGTTCCTCGAGAAGAGCCCGGCGGGATGGTTCAAGCGGCAGGACCCATCTCGACCGCTCTCCCAGCTCCGCATGAAGTGGGTGCCAGGCGCCACGTTGGTCTATCTCGGGAAGGCGGGTCCTTCTCGGGGGCGGACGCTCCGGAAGCGCATAGCGCAGTTCCTCGAGTTTGGAGCAGGTAAGCCAGCTGCTCACCGGGGCGGTCGTGCTGTCTGGCAGCTCGATGACGCGGAAGACCTCCTACTCGGGTGGAAGCGGGTCTCTGGGCAATCGCCCCGAGAGGTCGAGAAAGCGTTGCTTGGAGAGTTCGAGTCTCGCTTCGGAGCTCTCCCTTTCGCTAACTACAAGCGGTGAGAGGCTTGCCGCCTAACAAGCCGCTGAGCGGCTGATCCGTTAGGCAGACAGTGAGCATGATGGCAGCACGACAGCGCTTAGCTGCTAAGCTAGGATGGAGCCAAGGAGAACTCCCATGAAAAAAGTGATCGTCGGCGCGATGGTTTCGATGGATGGCGTGATGCAGGCCCCGGGCGGGCCGGAAGAAGACCCCACCGGCGGGTTCAAGTTCGGCGGCTGGGTGGCCCCGGTCGCAGACATCGACCCCGTGTTCAGGGAGGAGATCGGCAAGCTGTTTGGCGAGCCGTTCGACCTGCTGCTCGGTCGGCGCACCTACGACATCTTCGCCGCGTACTGGCCCTATGCCGAAGGCGGATCCTACGACGATATCGCCAAGACCTTCAACCGAATCACCAAGTACGTGGCGACGCGCAAAGGCGTGGACCTGACGTGGAAAGGCTCAGTCGCGCTGCGTGACGCGGCGAAGGATGTCGCCAAGCTGAAACAGGAAGACGGCCCAGTCCTCGTCACACAGGGCAGCACCGAGCTTGTGCATTCCCTGCTTGCCGCCGGCCTTGTCGACGAGATCCGCACGTTCACGTTCCCCGCGCTGCTGGGCAAGGGCAAGCGCCTGTTCGACGAGACCAGCGAGCCGCGCGCGTTCAAGCTGACGCGCAGCGCCGTCTCGCCGAACGGTATCATCGCTGCGACGTATGTGCGCGATGGCGAGGTGAAGACGGCGACTATCGGCGGCGCCCAAGAGCCAACGCCTGCCGAGCTGGCGCGGCGCGAGAAGCTGAAACGCGAAGGCTAGAGGTTCGCTGACGGCGTCGAGCCGCTCATCACTAAGAGCGCATCGAAGCATTGGATGGTGCGCATGAGTGGCGTCAATTGCGATCGCACGAGCCACGCGTTAGCGCCAGGCTGCCTAACAAGCGCGGGAACCTGTCGGTGACGAACGGCATAACTCGGCGCTGGAGCCGGCCGCTCGCTGCGCTCGCGTCGGCTCAGCGCCGCGTTATACGCCACGTGCGACAAGTACGGACATCACCCTTCAAGAGTGGGAAGGAATGACATGACGCTTAAACGAATGGATAACATTCTCATCGTGGTCGACGACCTTGAGGCTGCGAAGGCGTTCTTTGTCGAGCTTGGTATGGAGCTGGAGGGCGAGACGCCAGTCGAGGGACGTTGGGTTGACCGTGTCGTTGGGCTAGAAAATGTTCAATGCGAGATTGCGATGATGCGGACCCCGGACGGCCACGGTCGGCTCGAGCTGGACAAGTTCCACGCGCCGGCGGCGGTCAGAGCTGAGCCGAAGAACGCGCCAGTGAACACGCTGGGCATACGTCGCATCATGTTCGCCGTCGACGACATTGAGGACGTCCTCGCGCGCTTGCATACCCATGGCGCTGAACTCATCGGCGAAGACGCTCAGTACGAGGACATGTACCGGCTCTGTTACATTCGCGGCCCTGAGGGCATCATCATCGCGCTTGCCGAGCAGCTCGGGTAAAGCGTTCCCGCATGGGCGCAGTAGAACGGCACTTGCCTGGCGGCAAGTGAGCTTCGGTTTGGAATACATCCGGCCTTCTTGTCCCTGTCATGTTAGGCTGGCAAGGGTAGGATGTTAGGCTGGTCCGTCAAAACAGGAGTTAGGCGTTCACACAGACGTGGGGATGGGTTTGCGCGGGTCGGCCGGCGGTTTGAGTGGCCGGACTGAGGCGGACTTCACAGATGGGACCCTTCAGACGAGCGTGGGTGCTTGCCGCGGTGCTGATGCTGAACATCGTGCTCGCGGTCCTGCTGACCCCGCTCGGCTTCGAGAGCCGCCCGACGGCTGCGTTGAGGCCTGCGGGCTATCTGGCGATCGGAGCCGTCTTCGCGGGCTTGGCGCTGGACCTGGCCGCTCTCGCCCTGATCTTCTTAGGGAGGATCGGATGGGCCTGCCGTCTTGCCATCGCCGGTTCGGTCCTCTTCTTGTTCCCCAACGTAGTGGACCAGACGGGCGTGTTCTTCTCGGTGCATCCCCCAGGTGGTGAGGATGCTCGAGTACATGTTCATCGTCTTCCTGCTTGTGACGTTGGTCCTTGCCTCGACGATCCAGCGTGAGAGCGACACCGCTTCGGGTTGATCGATCCTCCGGAGGCGCGAGCTAGTTGCCCCCGGGCGTGTGACGCCTAACAAGCGCATCGAGCCGACTTCGCCAGTCCTCGGCTACCATGGAAGCGCACGGGCGCGGCTCATGCGCCCACGTTAGGCGCCGCCAGTGCGGGCTACGTCCCCGCCACCCTCTCACCTGAGGGCCATCACGCTCCGGAGGCATCCAATGGGCAGATTGATCATGTGGAACCTCGTCACACTAGACGGATTCTTTGAGGGCCCAGAAAAGTGGTCCCTCGACTGGCACGACATCGCGTGGGGCGATGAACTCAAAGAGGTTTCCATCGCCCAGCTTCGGTCCGCCGCCATGCTCCTGTTCGGACGCGTCACCTATCAGGGAATGGCGAACCACTGGCCCACCGCCAAAGGCGAGGTCGCCCAGCTCATGAACTCCATCCCCAAGGTGGTGTTCTCGACGACCCTTGATCGCGCCGATTGGAACAACACGAGGCTCGTGAGGGGCAACCCCGTCGAAGAAGTTCCCAAGCTCAAGAATGACTCGTCGAAGGACATCTTCCTCTTCGGCAGCGCCACCCTCGCGTCCAGCCTAACGCCTGTGGGACTCATCGACGAGTATCGTCTCTGTCAAACGCCGGTCGTCCTGGGGAAAGGAACTCCCCTCTTCAAGCCCTCCGGCCGCTGGACGCGCATGCGCCTCCTCGACGCCAGGCCTCTCAAGTCCGGCGCCATTATCCTGCGCTATGAGCCAGTCCAGGCCTCTGGCGGCGGCGCCTAAGAACTCGATGGAGCCGACCCAGCCAGCTGCGAAGAATCGAGCTTACGATGGTATCGAAGAGCTGGCCGGGCGGCTCATCTCGAGACCGTTAGGGCGCCCGGCTCAACGCTCGCGCCGCGCGACAATCAGGAAGGAGGATTCGATCATGGCTTTCTATTTGACGCACTTCAGACTATACGCCGGAAACCTGGGCTCGATTGATGAAGAACCCCGAAGATCGCCGCGAGGCCGCCCGCGAGTACATCGAGGCCGTCGGCGGGAAGCTGCACGGCTTCTAGTGCGCCTTCGGCACCTACGACGGCTACAACCTGGGAAGCACCGGACAATGTCTCGATGGCCGCCGTTGCAATTGCCATCAGCGGCGGAGGCGCATTGTCGAAATTTGAGACGACTGTACTGCTGACGGTCGAAGAGACCCTGGACGCGCTGCGCCAAGCACAGAAAGTCGGCTATCGTTCGGCCGGATCCTAGGTCCGGTGGCATCGGCCACGGCCGGCGCCAAATGCGTCGCGGTCAGTCAGTTCCAACGCCCTTGCGGATGGAGCCGAAGAGCGGTTCGCTGCGATCGTCCAGGTCCTTGCCGGAGAGGAGGGTGTGAGTGTTGGTCGGAGCGGCAAGAAGGGCTTTGGCTCCTCAGCGCTTCAAGTGGGCGGGCATATCTTCGCGATGGTTTCGTCCAAGGGCGGGCTGGTGCTCAAGCTGCCCAAGGCGCGTGTGCAAGAGTTGGAGGCTGCAGGTGCGGGCGACAAGTTCGATCCGGGTCATGGTCGTCTCATGAAGGAGTGGGTAGTGCTGAGTCCGGAGTTCAAAGGGTGGCTTCTAACGTCTCCCAGATCGTAACGTTGGACAAGACCGATCTCACCGAGCGGGCCGGGAAGCTACCAAGATCCAAGCTCGAGCTAGTGCTGTCGGGGATCGATGTTGTCCTTGCCCGCTGAGGAGCCGTCCAACCAGCCGTTGCAGCTGCCGATCGCCTGCGGTGCCCGCAGCTGACGGCAAATCGTTAGGCAGGCACTTCACATCGAGACCAATGGGTCGACACCATGTGAACATTCGCCTGTTAGAAGGGCGAGCGCGCAGAGATGGCAGAGTTGCGGCGCGTCATCGAGGAAGCCCCTGCGTACGCGCAGCTCGTAACGGGTGTTCCGCCAGGGCCCCGCGGACGCTCAAAGCACATACACGATTCTTCCGGACGGCAAGTCTTAAGAGGACAAGTACGTCTTCGGAATCTACCGCGGCGACGAGAATGTCGGCTGTTTAGACCTGATTCGCGGTTATCCTGACGCGGTTACCCGCCTACTTCTCTTTGAGAAGCGCGTGTCTCGCGGGATGCCTAATCCCTAGTTAGGCCGACAAAGTTGCGCCGAGGGCGCTCATGCTAGACTTGGCGCGTGATTCCCACTATCTTCAGAGCGGGTGGCCTCCGGTTCTGTTTCTTCTCGCGAGAAGAGCGGCGGCTGCACGTATACGCTCAGGGTGCACGGGGCGAGGCCAAGTTCTGGCTCGAACCCGAGATCGAACTGGCAGAAGACTACGGGCTTGGCCCACAGCTGGTGCGCAGGGCCCAACGGTTGATCCGGGAGCATGAGGATGAGATCCGAGCAGCGTGGGGGAGAGCACTTTGGTCGCTGAGGTGGCCAGCGTCTCGGCGAATGGCTTCTGGCTCCTCGTGGATGAGCGGGAGTTGTTCGTGCCGTTCAAGCAGTTCCCCTGGTTCCGCGCGGCCACCATCGGGCAGCTTCTGAATGTCCAGCGGCCCCACAAGCACCGCCTTTACTGGCCCGATCTCGACGTGGACCTCACAGTGGACTCAATCGAACATCCCGAGCGCTACCCCCTGGTGAGTAAGGCACGGCCTAACATCGCACTTCAGCGGTCGGGCCGCACGTCACGTCCCGTGCGTTCGCAGGCAACGCGCCAAGCAGCCCGCCGCTGAGCGCTAGACGTTGGTCGGCGACGCGGCTTCACCCCCGCTGTGGATTTCGAGGTGTCGCGTTCGACTACTGGTGGCCAGAGCCCAGCCGCACACAATCGGCCGGTAGGCTGGTCCCTTAGATGCACTTGAAAGGAGAGCTGAGGTGAGAAAGATCATCGCTGCGCTGCGGGTGTCGGTGGACGGCTTCATCAAGGGACCCAAGGGGGAAGTCGATTGGGTCGACACGTGGGAGGATCTCTTCGATCTGCTCCCCCAGATCGACACGTGCATCGTCGGTCGTAGGATGTATCCCGGTCACAAGCAGTACTGGGGCGCCATGCTAGCCAACCCCAAGGGGGCTTCGAAGGGCGAGATCGCATTCGCGCGTTTCACCGAAAGAACACCCCATATCGTCCTATCCAAAACGTTAGACAAAGTCACCTGGAAGAACACGCAGATCGTTCGAGACATCAAAGAAATCCGGCGAATGAAGCAGCTGCCCGGCAAGGACATGTATGCTGTGGGCGGAGCCACGCTGGTCGGTAGCCTGATGAACCAGCGCTTGATCGACGAGCTCCGCCTGGTCGTGTACCCCATCGTCCTCGGTGGAGGAACGGCGCTGTTCAAAGACGTTAACAAGCGGCATGCGTTGAAGTTTGTTGGGGTCAAGCCGCTAGCGTCGGGCTTGGTCCGTCTGACTTACAGCACGTAATCCCTAGCATCTGACTCAAACCAATGAACCGCTGGAAGGCAGCGCCGCAAAGATTGGCCATAGTAGCGAAATCGCCCACCAAACGCTCCAGCGGACGCGCTACACGACGGCGCGCCGCTGAGCCAATCGTTAGGCGGCGCACGTTAAGTTAGCGCGGGTCCGAATTCGAACTGCGGCGAGGTTTCCGACCCAGTCAGTATGAGGAGGTTTCTATGAGCCCAAGGAAGAGAACGCAAAAGTCCGCCAAGAGCACCACCGCGATCAACAAGAAGTCCAAGGGATTCACGGACGAGGAACGAGCTGCGATGAAGGAGCGCGCCCAAGAGCTGAAGGCCGACAAGGCGGACGGGGAAAGCGCCGTATTCGCGAAGATCGCCGAGATGCAGGAACCGGATCGCGCCATGGCCAAGCGGCTCCATGCTATCATCAAAGCCAGCGTGCCAGCCCTCTCGCCGAAAACCTGGTACGGGATGCCCGCGTATGCCAAAGGCGGCAAGGTGGTCTGCTACTTCACAAGCGCGCAGAAGTTCAAGTCGAGGTACGCGACACTCGGCTTCAGCGACGAGGCGAACCTCGACGAAGGCGCCATGTGGCCGACCGCTTTCGCGCTGAAGGAGTTGACCGCCGCCGAAGAGGCAAGGATCGGCGCGCTCGTGAAGAAAGCGGTGAGCTGAGGACTGAGCTCGCCACTGGCCCCGCCCTAGAGGCGCGATGGTCGGTTGGGACGAGGCGTTCCCGCGCGACGAGAACGCGCACCATCGTGCGTCGAACGAGTCCCAGCTGCTCGATCCTCCGGAGATGATAACGGACGAAATGTCGCGAGAAATCGAACTCGCTAGCGAGCTCCGTGGTCGTCGCACGACCCGCAAGGATCGCCTCGCTCTCTAAGGAGAACTAACCCGCTGTGGTGGAGATCGGCGCCACCCAGCCGGGCGCGGCTTCCTTACCACTATGGAGCTTTCAAGGTAAGGCCTGCTCGTGAGAGCGGGCCTTCACTGCCGATGGGCCCTCGAATCCCTATCTGCCTTGAACAAGGAAGGCGTCCTTGGTAGAATAAGGACGTGGCGAAAGTCACGTCGAAGCTTCAGGTGACCGTTCCCAAGGCTGTAGCGGATCACTTTGGTATCCGGCCGGGAGATGAGATCGAATGGCTGATCGCCGGAGACACGATCCGCGTCCTGCCCGCCCGAAAGAAGTCAGCCACCCGGGACGTCCAGGAGCGTCTTCGACTCTATGACCTGGCAACGGCACGCCAGAAGAAACGGAATGCCGCGTCGGGCTTGAAACCCGCGAGCGAACGCGGCTGGACTCGCCAGGCCCTCTACGAGCGTGGCCGCCCTCGTTGATACCAACGTCCTCGTCTACCGCTTCGATCCGCGGTTCCCGCACCAGCAGGCGGTGGCCACAGAAATCTTGAGACGTGGGCTCGTCGAGGACTCCGTCCGCGTGCCCCATCAAGCGATTGTTGAGTTCGTGGCGGCAGTCACGCGGCCTCTCGCGCAGGGAGAGCCGCTGCTTTTCGTTCTGGACGCCGTCCGAGAGGCGGAGGAGATGCTCTCTCAGTTCGTAATCCTCTACCCGGACGAGGTCCTGCTGCGAACAGCCCTCCGCGGGGCCGTTGCCTACCGGCTGCCCTGGTTCGACGCTCACCTCTGGGCATACGCGGAACACTATGGCCTCTCCGAACTGCTCTCGGAGGACTTTCAGCACGACCGTCTTTATGGCAGGGTGCGAGCGGTCAATCCCTTCCGCTGAGCCTCTGGGAGCTTGCAAGGCCAGACGCCCAACTCCCCAGCGCAGCGTGATGACATGAAGCTGAGATGGCAGGGAGAAGTCCACTCGGTCCAGCCGCGCATCCGGCTTCTCCGGTCGTTCGACCAGCGGTCTCACGGCTACCTCGGCTACGCCTTGGGGATTCAGGGAGCGATCGGCGGGCGACGGTGTGAGTTTACGGTCGGCGTCGGGAGGGATGCGCAGGCGAAGCATGCTTTTCGGGTGGGGGATCTTTTGAGCGGCATGTCCGAGCCTGTCGCGGACCCTCGACTGGAGCCGGTAGGGTATTACAAAACGAGCAAGCTCAAAGTGCTCAAGCGCGCTGCGGAATCGACGACGCTTGCACCACCCTGGCTGGGATCCCCGCCCGATCTTGCAGTCTACCGTCAGAGGGGACATCGCAGGCTTGATGCTCGGATCTACCAGAACACGTGGCGCAGCTGTATCTGGGGTTGCCGCATGCCCGTGGAGATGATCGTGGATCAGTGGAAACCATCCAACAGGCGATATCGCTTCGAAACCTTCTGTTACGGCCCGAAGTCTTGTGCGTTCTACAAAGCGGGTCCAACGCGCAAGGTTCCGGGGCGGCGCGGAATGGCGTGGGGGGAAGAGGACTGGGTAGACGACGAGGCAACCGCCCATCGGGAGGGGGACGAGTAGGGGGGAGTCAGCGCGTATCGGGTCCGCGGCCATGCCTATGATGCACGCAGACCGCCGAGCGAACGATCCTGAGGAGGACTGAATGCCTGCCACCCTGTTCGTGCGGATCAAATCTGGTCTTGGCGCAGAGGAGTTCGATCGCCGGCTGCTTGAGCGACGGCCACTGCGGAATCTACTTCTTCGAGACCCACGAGGCGCTCACCGAGTTCAAGGAGAGTGAGCTCGCGAAAACGATTCCGAGCGCTTACGAGGCGCTCGATGTACGACGAGAGATCTACGACCTGATCTACTCATTGCGGCCCGAACGAGGGCCGTTTGCGTGCCCTTAGCATGTGGTTCATTCCAGAACTCACGATAAAGAACATGCGCCGTATGACCAGCGGGTGCAACCGGCCGCCTTCGGCGGCGGACCCGCAAATCCGTTAGTTAGCAGCGCGATCCACTACAATCACTATGAGGAGTCGACATGACGCATCCTCAACCTCAGGGCTTTCTCGCCGTCCCGCCCGCGGGCAGGGGACCCGGTGTATTGGTCCTTCATGCCTGGTGGGGGTTAAACGCCACGTTGAAGGCTTTCTGCACGCAACTTGCTGAATCCGGTTTCGTGGCATTTGCCCCAGACCTCTATCATGGCAGGGTCGCAGACAACATTGCCGATGCGGAAACCCTTGGCAAAGCTCTCGACGCCACTCACCTTCAAAGCCAAAGCCGACATCGCGGATGCAACAATGGTTCTCAACGAACGTGTTGGACAAACCGACCGCGGCCTTGCAGTGATTGGTTTCTCTCTGGGTGCCTATTATGCGCTGGACCTCGCCGCCGCCGATCCCGGACACATCCGTTCCGTCGTCATCTTTTACGGAACCGGGGGCGGCGACTACAGCAGCTCGAGAGCAGCCTACCTCGGTCACTTTGCCGAGAAGGATGAGTTTGAGCCGCAATCTAACGTCGACAACCTGGAGGAATCCCTACGGCGTGCTGGCCGCCCGGTGACTTTCTATCGTTACAGTGGCACTGGACACTGGTTCTTTGAACCTGATCGCTCGCAGGCATACAACCAAGCGGCAGCGAGCCTGGCGTGGGAACGAACCCTAGCCTTCCTGCGGCGTTCCTCCACCTCGTGAGTCCAACCGGTGCGCTGCCGCCTAGCAGGCGGGTGAACACCGGTTGACCAACTCCCGGAGGTCTGCAATGACGCACGCCAACGAGGAGTTCCCCGAAGTGAAATGAAGGCCGCCCTCCGCGGAGACTTCGAGGGCATGCTTGCCCCCGCCACGGGTTTGGCGTTGTTCCATCCCGCCAAACACCGCCCCCGTGAGTCGCTGCAGCCGACCGCAAGCAGCGTGGCGGCTGGGCTTAGTCCGTGCGACGGCAGCACAATGAGATCCCGCGATACCGTGGGTGTGTGGCCCGCTTGCAGGCCGAGGGCGCCATTCCTCGCACCACAGCGTGATGGAAGGCCCGCTTTGAAGCGGACGGCGCCGCGCCATTGCCGATCAAAGATGATCAAGGCTACGTCGATCATGACGGTGTTCGGATCCCCTGCGGGGGCTTCGCGCAGGATCAGGGATGCGCTGCAGACCATACACACCCCAGTGGGCGAGTGGATCACCACTGCTGGCGATTCTGGGTTCCCCCCGCTCCCATTGGCCTTCGTCCCCCCTGATTGGATTTTGGCACCCAAGGAAGCGCTCCCTGATTCTTCGAAAGATCACGTAGTGAAGGACTTCCGGGACGGGGTATGTGACCAATGTTGTTTATGGTGATTGAGCACTTTCGTCCGGGGCAGGCCCCTGAGGTGTACCGTCGCCTCCGTGACCGGGGACGGATGGCGGCGGACGGATTGCGCTACATCTCGAGCTGGGTTGACCTGAACTTTGAGCGCTGCTTTCAGGTGATGGAGGCGGCGGCCGCAATTGCGAAGGACCTCTGAGAATCGGGTTTTCGACCGCGAAGGCGGACGCGCTCTGCGCCACGCATCAGTGCGTTGAAGTGCATCCCAGCCAAGGAGAATAGATGTCCGAACCCATTGTCTACATCGACAGCTCTACGATTCGTGTGGGTAAACTGGCGGAGCTCAAGGCGGCCATCAGGGCAACGGTCGCGTACGTGGATGCGAACGAGCCCCAGCTGCTCTCTTATGGTTTCTTCCTGAGCGAAAACGACACCCGAATGACCGTAGTCGCGGTTCACCCTGACGCCGCATCGATGGAGTATCACATGAAGGTCGGGAGCCCGGTTTTTCGCAGGTTCACGGAGTTCATCAACCTATCAAGAATCGAGGTCTACGGCGACGTGCCTGAGACAGTGTTGGAAAAGCTGCGGGAGAAAGCGGAAATGTTAGGAAGCGGCAGGGTGGTGGTGCACAAGCTCCACGCAGGGTTCGCTCGATTCGGAGGTCGTTGAGAGATCCCCGCAACTCACTTGCTTCTCTCTGCCTTCAGTAGCGTCTAAACCGCCAGGTTGGTCAACGCGTCAAACCAGCATGAACGTCATGCTCGTCATTTGGATGATGACGCTGTTTATGGCTGCTCCCGCAGGAGCCCATCGTGACGAAGTACCCCGACACGGTCAATGATGGAACGTCGGTCACACGTAGGCTCTATGGTTCGGGGAAGGACGGGGCAGAGGTCGTCGTGATTATCATTGAAGGTGGCGGGCACACTTGGCCGGGACAGGAATCGCGACTGCGTGCCCTGGGCAGGTCTACCAGGGACGTTTCGGCCAACGACCTGATGTGGGAATTTTTCCGGAAACACCCCATGAGATAGCCAGAGCGCACTACCCTCCTCTCATCCGCCCGTCGGATTGTCTCTACGAACAGCGTTGACTGCCGCCGGGAAAAGCCCATCGGATCTCGAAGGGAACCAAGACGGGTGCCGGGGCGCGACATGACGGCGAAGGGTTTGGGCCAACTCACGGTCGGGGTGTGGGCGGTTCTCACCCTCGGGCCCGGCGTTGCATCCCCTCCCGCTGTGGCGCAGCCTTCGGCTCCCGGCCCCGTGACGTTTGCCGCCGAGGATGGGGCATCGCTGGCGGGGAGGGTCTTCGGGCAGGGGGCCAACTGGGTGGTCCTGGCACACATGCCGGTGACGCACGATCAGCGCTCCTGGGCGGACTTCGCAGAACTGGTGGGGAGGGACGGCCTGACCGCGCTCACCTTTGATTTTCGCGGGCACGGTGGCTCCGCGGGCCAGCGGGACCTCGCGCGGCTCGATCGCGACGTCCGGGCGGCGCTCAAATTCGCTCTGGACAGAGGCGCCCGAAAGGTCCTGCTGGTCGGGGCGAGCCTAGGTGGGACGGCAGTGCTCAAGGTGGCGGCCGCAGCCGACGTCACCGGCGTCATCGCTGTGGCTGCCTCTCCCTCCGGCGGGGGGCTCAGTGTTTCACACGCGGAAGTGGCAGCAATCAAGGCGCCGAAACTCTTCATCGTGGGAGTCCTCGACCGCTGCGCCGTTTGCGTGCAGGGCGCGCGGGATTGGATGAGGGTCGCGACCGAGCCAAAGGAACTCAAGGAATTTGGCGAGAGTGCGCACGGAACCGACCTCTTCAGCTCGCCCAGCCGCCAGCCGTTCATCGACGTCATGTTCGCCTTCATCCGGAAGTCTTTGAACTGAATCTCAATCGAGAATCGACTGAAGGACCACAATCAGGTAGGGTTGTGGTATCACGTCCTGCGCGGAGGAATGCCTATGTGCCGTAATATTCGGACGCTGCACAACTTCGACCCGCCGGCCACGCACGAGGAGATTCATGCGTCCGCTCTGCAATTCGTGCGAAAGGTAAGCGGCTTCGCCAAACCCTCCAAGGCGAACGAGGCCGCCTTCACCCGGGCGGTGGACGAGGTGGCGCACACGGTGCATGAGCTCCTCCACTCCCTCGTGACGAATGCCCCTTCGCGCGATCGGGCGGTTGAGGCCGCGAAGGCCCGTGCCAGGGCAGCCATTCGTTTCGGGTCCGATACGCACCAGGGAACACATCCTTCACATGGATCAGCAGGTCACGGCGGTGGTTGAAACCATCATGCCGATTCTTCGGGTGCGAAGCCTCTCGGCCAGCAGCGGGGCCTGACCCTATCGCCGCACTGTCAAGAGAGTGAGTTTTCGGGAGAAATCGATGTCCTCCGCGGATCGGGAAACGATCGAGAAGCTGACGAAGCCCCGCTCGGAGTGGCGTACGCTGCTTCCGCCCGAGCAATACGCGGTGCTCTTTGAGGAAGCCACCGAGCGCCCCTATTCGCACCCACTGAACGACGAGAAGAGAGCGGGAACTTTCCTCTGTGCCGCGTGTTTTCTGCCCCTCTTCACCGCCGACGCCAAATTCGACAGTGGAACGGGCTGGCCCAGTTTCACCCAGGCGATTGAGGGCCATGTCGATACGAAGAAGGACTACAAGCTCATCTGGCCCAGGACCGAGTATCGTTGCGCCCGTTGTGGGGGCCACCAGGGACACGTCTTCAACGATGGTCCCCCGCCCACCGGACAGCGCTGGTGCAACAACGGGTTGGCTCTCCAATTCGTTCCCGCAGGAGGGTCGTTGCCGCCCCTTCGAACGTAACCCTATGACAGTTCGGGTAGAGCCTGAGAACAATGAGACCCGTGCCTTATTCGATCTGGCGGATTTTTCCGGACGGCACGTGCTGGAGATCGGGTGCGGCGATGGCCGCCTGACTTGGCGCTACGCGGGCAGGGCGGCGCATGTCACGGCCATCGATCCCTTTGCCGAAGGGATTGCCCGGGCACGGACGAGCCTCCCGGAGGAATTGCGGGGACGCGTGGAGTTCCACCACGTCGCGTTCGAAGACTTCGCGGCCGCCAGCCATCCGGCGGCGTGCGACATCGCGATCTTGTCCTGGTCGCTGTGCTGAATGGAATACGCGGGCATGGTTCATGCCCTGGAGGAAATTCATCGCCTGCTCAGACCAGACGGCTACCTGATCGACATCCACCCTGTTCTGGGAGCGCCCAGCATCGAGGTGCGTCGTGGCGCCGAGCTTCTGTTCGCCGAGGCTGGACCCGACTACTGGGTGGAAGACTACAGGCAGGCGGACCACGCGCTCGCGCAGATCACTCAGCGGCACCTGTTCGTCGTTGAACGGAGCGGCGAGTTTGACTTCCTGACGTATGGCTCGTCGGTCTCCGAGCTTCGCGACTTTCTCACAGAGGCGAGTGCCTACGAAAGCAGACCGAAGGAAGAGGCGCCTGTTGGCTGGGACGCAGATCTGACCGCCCGAGTAGAGGCAGCCCTGCAGGCCGCGGGGGAAGGGGCGGAAGTCGTTTACCACGAACGAGCGCGCATAGCGCGGCTGAAGCCTGTGAGGTGAAGCGGTGACGAGCCTGCTCATTGCTCTTATCCTCTTGTCATCCATTTATCCGAGTGCGATTCTGGCGGGTTCACCCGCCGCGACCCTCGTGGGCACCTGGATACAGGAGGAGATGGGCCCCGTCCTTACGCACGAGAGGGTCTATCGCTTCAATGCCGATGGCACCTATGTGTTCATGTTCACGGCTCGAAATACCGGGTCCATCGATCGAAGGACCCTGGTGCGTCAGAGCGGCAAATTTCGCGTGAGCGGCGACCGGCTGGTGATCGCCCCAAAGGGCGGAACGGCGCGGACATATCTGTGGCGGGTTGAAAAGGATCCGTACGTCGGCGACCTGCGGTTGGTGCTGGTCCTGCCTAACGGAACCTTGGACATCTACTATCGCCAGTGAAAGCTCGATCCAGGCACCTGGACACCCTGCTGGCCTCCCCCGAGCCGTCCATTCGCTACAAGACGCGCGTGGGCGTTTTGGGAGAGAACCCCGCCTCCGGGACCATGCGGGCGCTGCGTGAGGAGATTCGCCGCTCGCCCCGCGTGCGCGCGCTGCTTTCCGGCCGTGCTCGCGACGGACGCCTGCTTCGTGGGCGCACAGTGTATCAGAAGTGGCAGGGTGCCCACTGGGTCATGGCCACCCTCGCGGACCTCGGCTACCCGAGGGGCGACCGCGGGCTCCTCCCCCTCCGCGACCAGTTGCTCGACCACTGGCTCGCTCCCAGGTTTTACGACGAATTTGAGAGCACGAGCAAAGTGAAGAGCTACGAAAGAGACGGGGTACCGGTGATGCGGGGACGCCATCGCCGCTGCGCCTCTCAGCAGGGCAACGCGCTCTTCGCGATCGCCACGCTGGGCCTGGCCAACGTTCGGACGGAAAAGCTGGCCGAGCGACTCTTGCACTGGCAGTGGCCGGATGGCGGGTGGAATTGCGACCGCAATCCCGATGCCGATACCTCTTCGTTCATGGAAACCTTGATCCCGCTGCGCGGCCTTGTGGCCTTCCGCACACTCGGCGGGGATGCCCGGATCGCTCGGGCGATCACCAGGGCGGCGGGCGTCTTTCTGGATCGGCGGCTGTTCCGGCGACGGTCCACCGGCGCGGTCATCCACCGGGAATTTGTCGAGCTGCACTACCCACTCTACTGGCACTACGACATCCTGGGTGCGCTCAAGGTCATGGCGGAAGCAGGGCTGATCGGTGATCGCCGCTGCCGGCCGGCGCTCGACCTGCTGCAGGAGAAACAGCTCGCCGACGGTGGATTCCCCGCCGAGAAGCGCTATTACACGCGATCGAAGCGGATCGTCCTCCGCGGTGAGATGGTGGACTGGGGCGGCACGAGCAAGCGGGTGAGCAATCCGTGGGTCACCGTTGACGCGCTCACGGTCTTGACCGCCGGGGGACGAATGTAGGAGGGGACGGCGCGGGCACCGCCCCCTCCTCAAGCGCGCGAGCCTTAGCGACCGCCGCCGTCGTCTTGAAAGATGCTGCCGCCCGGGGGCCCTCTCGCAACGCAGGGACCCGGCCGTAGATCGTCCAAGTAGCCGCAGGTGTTCAAAGAGCCGGGAAGGCCAGCAGCGGGTGATCAGGCCGCAAGGAGGAGAAGGCATGACGTCGTCACACAAGCCTCAGGGGTATACGACCGTTGCGCCCTACCTGATCGTTGACGGCGCAGGCGCAACGATTGACTTCCTCGCGCGCGTTTTTGACGCGGTCGAGATACGCCGGTTCCCCAACGCAGCCGGCAAGATCAACCACGCCGAGGTGCGTATCGACGACTCGGTGGTCATGCTCGCCGACGGCGGCGAAGGGTGGCCGGCGATGACATCGCACGTCCACGTCTACGTCCCGGACGTCGACGCGACGTACAGACGCGCCCTCCAGGCGGGGGCCAAGTCCGTTCAGGAGCCGGTCAAGAAGGACGACCCGGACAAGCGGGGCGGCGTAAAGGATGCGGGCGGCACGACCTGGTGGATCGCCACCAAGGTGGAATAGTGTGTCAAGACGGCGGACTTCGGACCGGGAGGTGGGTGAGGTGAGGGCAACACTGCCAGTACTGGTCCAATTGTCGTCGCTCTAGCGACGGTTCCACCCGCACAATCTACGCCGCTTGGGCCGATCACGATTGTCACGAGTTTCTACAGTGCCGGCGATGGGGTGACCATCGTCAGGGCGGGCCGGCAAGATCGTTTTCGACGGAACGGAAGCCACCGCACCCCGTTGAGGTCTCAGGCCTCTTCTCGTCCTGGCATGCGCCACACCGCATGCTTACCTTTGAACCTCGTCAGCCGGAACCAGCCGAACGCAGAGGCGGGGGGCGTCAATGTATCAGACCGATTGGTATGAAGGGATGCTGGCGGAAACGGTGGCCTTTCCAGGCGCGAACGGGGAGGTCATCAACGCGTACTTGGCCCGGCCCCTCGGCACCGGCCCGTTTCCGGGCATGGTGGTGATTCACCATGCCCCTGGATGGGACGAATGGTACCGCGAGGCCACCCGCAGGTTCGCGCACCATGGGTACGCGGCTGTCTCACCCAACCTGTACTATCGCGACGGCCACGGCACCCCGGAGGATGTGGCGGCCAAGGTACGGGCGGGCGGGGGCGTCGCGGACGGTCAGGTCATGGGCGACCTCGACGGCTCTGCGCGCTATGTGCGCTCGCTGCCCTACGCCAGCGGCACGGTTGGGCTGTTCGGCACCTGCTCGGGCGGCCGGCATGCCTTCCTGGCAGCCTGCCGGGTGAGGGGCTTTGATGCAGCCATCGACTGCTGGGGCGGCCGGGTCGTCATGTCACAGGAGGAATTGACGGTCAAGCAGCCGACCGCGCCCATCGACTACACGAAGGATCTGTCCTGCCCGCTGCTGGGGCTCTTTGGCGAGGAGGACCGCAGTCCCTCGCCAGAGCAGGTGGCTCATCACGAGGCGGCGCTGAAGAAGGAGGGCAAGGCGTATGAGTTCCATCTGTACCCCAACGCCGGCCACGGCTTCTTTTACTATGATCGGCCGGCCTACCGGCAGCAGCAGGCGGTGGACGGCTGGCAGAGAGTCTTTGCTTTCCTAGAGAAGCATCTCGGGACGCCGGCCCGCTAGAGGGCCACGAAGAGGAGGAACGCACCAATGTGCACCATGATCGCCAGGCGGGCAGCCGTCCAAGGGAGTGGCAAGGGGACGGCCGGCTGGTTTGAAGTGCGCCAGGCGAACGTCTCCTACGACCATCCCTTCTATGCGCCGTTGGAGCACGCGCTGAACATCGACTTCGTGAACGAGGGTCAGGGCCCTGGCGCGAGGGTCGCGGTGGAGCTCGACGTCACGTCGGCGCGAATCCTCATCGAGACCATTCGCGCCGTGCTGGCGCAGGCAGAGGCGGGCGGGTATCTGGAGACGACGCCTCTGTCCGGGGTTGCTTGAACGGGTCTCCCCCTCCCCCGCACCATGGCGACCTTGCCAGCCTGAGATCCCCCAGGCCAGGAAGACTCGAGGGCGAGGCGCGGCTGGTGCGACTTCTAAGGAAGGTTGATGTCCGGCCCTGTCGAAATCCCGACTTCTTGTTCGTCGTCCTCTCGAGACACACAGCGGGTCTCACATCTGCGTGAAAAGGGGGGGTTTTGCGATGCGTTACGGGCTCCTGATCTACCATAACGAGGGCCTCAGTGCCAAGAAGAACCCAGCGGAGCAACAGCAATTGATGCAGGACTACGGGGGCTTCACCCAGTGGCTGACTCGGACCGGGAACAACCTGGGCGGCGAAGCCCTGCAGGCCACGAACACGGCCACGACGGTGCGTGTGAGAAACGGCAAGACCGTGAACACGGACGGCCCCTTCGCCGAAACGAAGGAACAGCCGGGCGGCTTCTACCTGATCAAGGCGGACAACCTGGATGAGGCCATCAAGGTCGCGGCCCGCATCACCGACGCCAAGGATGGATCCATCGAGATTCGCCCCATCTGGGAGGTTCCGACGCAGGGCCAGCCCTGAGGATCGTTCACCCTAGAGGCGCGGAGAGGGACGTCAGATCCTCTCCGCGTTCTCTCTGCTGAGACCGGATGAGCGGCTGAAGCTGATTTTTACCTGCTGCCACCCCGCCCTGGCGTTGGAAGCGCAGATCGCCCTCACCCTCCGCACGCTGGGCGGTCTCACCACGGCCGAGATCGCCCGTGCGTTTCTCACCTCCGTCCCGACCATGAACCAGCGCCTGACACGCGCGAAAGCGAAGATCCGCGCGGCCGGCATTCCGTTTCGGGGGCCGCTGGCGCCGGAGATCTCCGACCGGCTCGAGGCGGTGCTGCGGGTCCTCTATCTCATCTTCAACGAAGGGTACACAGCCTCGGCGGGTGATGACCTGATCCGCCGGGAGTTGTGCGCGGAAGCGATCCGGCTGACACGCGTGCTCGTGGAGCTGTGGGCGCACGAGACAGACCTTACCGAGAACCCCGAACCGCTTGGCCTGCTGGCCCTCATGCTGCTGCACGACTCCCGCCGGGCCGCCCGGGTCAGTGCGAGCGGCCATCTGGTCTTGCTCGAGGATCAGGACCGGTCGCGCTGGGATCGCGGGCGATCGCGGAGGGGGTTGCCCTCCTCGACCGCGCGATGACCCTGCGCCGACCTGGTCCGTATCAAGCAGGCCGCCATCAGCGCGCTCCACGCGCAGGCTCCCCGGCCCGAGGACACCGATTGGGTGCAGATCGCTGCGCTTTACGGTCGGCTCGTCCAGCTGGATCCTTCCCCGGTGGCGCAGCTCAACCTAGCAGCGGCGATCGGGATGGCGCGCGGACCGCTGGCCGGGCTGGCCGCGCTAGAGGAGTTTCAGCTGGACGACCAGCTGAGGGACTACCACTGGTACCACTCCGCCCGGGCCGATCTCTTCCGCCGCGCCGGGTACCTGCCGAGGCTAAGGCGGCGTACGCCCGCGCCCTCACGGTGTGCCACAACCGAGCCGAACGCGCCTATATCAGCCGCCGTCTGGCAGAGGTGAGTGGCGCCGCCGTCGATGGTCTATAGTGTGATCACTACCCCCTCGCGAGGTCACCCGATGCTGGATTTCAGCACGCGATTTGGCCGGCACGTCAGCCGCCGTCTCCGCCAGGAGAAGATCATCTGGCTCATCACCGTGGATGCCGCCCATGCTCCCCAAACGAGGCCGGTCTGGTTTCATTGGGACGGGCGAACTCTGCTGCTGTTCAGTGAAAGGAACAAACCCAAGCTGCGGGACATCGCCCGCAACCCAAGAGTGGCCATGAATTTCAACGCAGATGAGGACGGCAATGACGTGGTGGTGCTCTTGGGTGAGGCGCGGATCTTGGAGAAGCCTCCCGCTCCCGCGCGCCTCAAGGCCTACCTGAGCAAATACCGTCAGGGCATCAAGGATCTGGAGCAAACCGTGGCGGAGTTTCGGAGCGCGTTTTCCGTGCCGCTGCTGGTCACGCCGCGGGCCATGCGTGGGTTCCACTGATTCCTATGACCGTCGCGACCGCCCTGGAACGCCTGTTGCTCGGCGTGACCGATCTTGAAGACGGGATGGAGTGGGTCGAGCGAATAACTGGGGTGAAACCGATGATCGGCGGACGCCACCCGGCGCCGGCACCCGGAACGCGCTCATCTCGCTCGGCGACCGTTTCACATTGAGCACCCCGATCCGCCCGGCGTCGTCGCGGGGCTCAGGGCCCTCGGGGTCGACGCCGAGTGCGGCGATCAGGCCGGGTCAGCCTCACCGCGGCCCTGATGACGCCGAAGGGGGAGGTCGTTCTATCGTGAAACGGACGCTGTTCGAACAGACTGCGGCGGCACCGTTGCGGGACGCGTCTCGTCCAGGTAGGCGCCGCCTCACAGACGCGGGGGGAGAACGGACCGATGGCCGTCGATGAGAAACTCGCGGAAAGGGTGCGCAGCCGGCTGGGCACGCGAGAGGGGCTGGTAGAAAAGAGGATGTTCGGGGGCCTCGCATTTCTCCTGGATGGCAATATGTGCGTCGGGGTCCACGGGAAGGAGTTCATTGTCCGGCTGGATCCCGGAGAGACGCTCAGCGCCCTTGCCCGGCCGCACACCCGCATCTTCGATCTCTCCGGCGGACGTCCGATGCACGGCTGGATCCTGGTCGGGCCTGCGGGCCTGAAGACCGATGCGATGCTGGCCAGGTGGGTCCACGTGGGGGTGGCCTACGCCTCGTCACTCCCGAAGAAGGAGAGGAGCACCCGGAGCACCAGGAATTGACCAGATCAGTAGGCTAAGAGCCGGTGAGCATCGAGGAGAATAGGGATGATCCGTAAACTCAAGTCCGGGCAGTACCGCCTCTACTCCCTGAAGAAGAACCCCAAGACGGGGCGCCGAAGGAACCTCGGGACGTTCAAGACCCGCGCGGCGGCGGAACGGCACGAGCGGGCGGTGCAGTTCTTCAAACGGCGCGGCCGCTGATTGAGGCAACCTCTGGGGACCTCTGACCCATGGGAGCGTTCACTCCCAACGAGAGAGGAGGCCCCATCCACTGGCGTGGCCTTTGGAGGCTGCTGGAGCCACCGATGATTGGTTGGGCCGGCGCGGGGAAGCGGAGAGACTGGTCAAGTTGAAAGGCGTCCTGGAGGGATTGCGATGATCACGGGGATTCACGCCATGTTCTACACGCCGCGGGCCGAAGAGGTTCGGGAATTCATCCGCGACAAACTCGGGCTCTCCTTCACGGACGTGGGGGAAGGGTGGCTGATCTTCGACCCCCGTGCCGCCGAGATTGGCTGCCATCCCGCGGAGCGGGCCTACCACGAGATCTCGTTCACCTGCGACGACATCGCCCAGACCATGGCGCAGCTCAAGGCACGCGGCGTGGAGTTCGCCGCCGATGTCAGCGACCAGGGCTACGGGCTCGTCACGCGGTTCCGGCTGCCGGGAGGCCACGAGGTCGAGCTCTACCAACCCACGTATGCTCGCCCCTTGATTGACGCGGCGGCGTATCTGATTACACTGAAACCCGCCGAGGAGGTGCGCAACGATGATGTCGCATGAACCGCAGAGCGCTCGGCGCGAGGTAGCCACGCTGGCCGGCGGGTGCTTCTGGTGCCTGGAGGCCGTGTTCGAGCAGCTCCAGGGTGTGGAGAAGGTCGTCTCCGGGTATTCCGGCGGCGCCCGTCCCAACCCCACCTATGAACAGGTATGCTCGGGCGCCACTGGTCACGCCGAGGTGGTGCAGGTTACCTTCGACCCATCGCTGATCTCCTTCCGGGAGTTGCTGGAGGTCTTCTTCACCATCCACGATCCGACCACGCTCAACCGCCAGGGCGCCGACGTCGGCACGCAGTACCGCTCCGCGATCTTCTCCCATTCCCCCGAGCAGCAGGCGGTCGCGGCGCAGGTAATCGCAGAGCTCGAGGGGGCGGGTCTCTGGGACGGCGGGTTCGTGACGGAGGTCACACCCTTCCAGGCCTTCTACCCGGCGGAGACGTACCATCAAGAGTACTTCCGCCGGAACCCCTATCAACCGTACTGTCGGGCCATTATCGCGCCGAAAGTGGCGAAATTCCGCAAACAGTACCTGGCCAAGCTCAAGAAAGTCAGCTGACCTGAACACGCTGGCCTAAGCCTCCGCCTCGATGGGCATACCTCAGGCGAAGCGGATTACGGCGTCATTGTCCGTTTTTCGGATCGGTCTGAGGCTGCGGTGACCACCACAACCACCCCTCATGCTATGCTGGTCGACCTCTACCGGCGGGCCCGCACGCTTGCCTCCGAAGAGACCCCCCAGCCGGGACTCGCGGCTGCGCTGAGTCAGGAATCCGCCGCGCTTTTCCGGACCGATGAGGCGGCCCTTCCCGCGGGCGGCCCATCCGGCCCCGACGCCAGGCGGCTCGAAACGATCCGAGAGCGAATCCGCCGGATCAGCATCGTGGCGCTGCGCCGGCAGGCTCTTGCCGGCCGCCAGGCCTGGGTGGACGGCGGTGGCGCTGCTGCCGCCACGGACGCGCAAGCGACGGCGCCGCTCGCGCAGGCCCTGACCTTCGGGGAAGCCGCGCTCGCCCTGCACCGCGATGGCGATCCGGCCCGAGACAGCACTGAGCACGTGGTGACATTTCTGCGGTCCACACTGGCCATCGCTCAGTCCCCGCCAAGGGGACAGCGGGCCGCGCCCGCGGGGGTTGAGACCCCCCTGGAGCCCCCCGAGCCGTCTTCTCAGGCGCCAGAGGTATCGCATCCAGAGCCCCCGGCGGAGCCGCAGGCCACTTCTCTGCCTCCTGCGCCGCCGGCCGCGGTCGAGGTGTTCGGGGCCGGCGAGGATTCGGCTGCGAGGGAGACGCGTGTTTCCGCTGGGGGTAGGGAGCGCGGTCGGGGAGGCGCGCCGGCGAGACGGCCGGTGTTGGTCCCTGCCCTCGTCGCCGTCGCGGGCACCGGGTTCCTCCTCGGATTCGTCGTCGCGCCGCGGATCTGGCGCGGCGGAACGTCACCTCCCCAGGAGGTGCGCATTGCTCAGCCGGCGGTGCAGTCCTCGCCCGTCCCGCGGCGCAACGGTGTACCGGCGGCGGGGGCGGCCGCCCGCGCGCCGGCGCGCCCGCTCACCGCATCGCCGGGAGGCGCGAGCGCGCCCTCTCCAAAGCCGCAAGCGCCTCCGCGCGCCGCGCTCATCCCCGCGCGAGTCGCCATCATCCTGCGCTCAGAGCCCAGCGGCGCCCAGGTCTTCATCGACGGCGTCTGGCAGGGCGCCACCCCGCTGCGGTTGGAGCAGCCCGCCGGCGCGTTCTTGCGCCTCACCGTGCGTCGGGGGGCGCGGGTCTGGCGCGGCACCCTGCAGGTCGGCGAGCGCACCGGACAGGTCCTGATGATCCGCCTGCCCGACAGCGGACCCGTGACGGCGCGCTCCACGCCTGCCCCGCCCGCGCCGTCGGCGGCCGCGACGCTCGCGGCGACCCCGGCCCCCGCGGTCACCGTGGCCAACCGGCAGAAGCACTTCGAGGCGCTGATGGCGCAGGGTGTGGAGCTCTATCGCGCCGGCTGGTTTGGGCCCGCGATGGCGCGGTTCCGCAGCGCCAGCGCCGTCCGTCCCGATGCCCCCAGCCCCTACCTCTGGTTGGCCCGCGCCGCCCTCAAGGTAGGGCGGACCGAGGAGGCGCGGCGCGCCCTCGAGCAGGTCATCGCCGTTGCGCCTGCAAGCGCGGCGGCGCGCGAAGCCCAGGCGATCCTCATCAGGCTCAGGTAGCCGGAATCGGGAGGCCGGAGATGGCCACGGTGCACACCGATGATGTGCTGGGCCGGTTGCGGCGGCTCGATCGGTTGGTCGCGGCGTACGGGCACATCCTGGTTGCCTCAGAACTCGAGCGGCCGCTGCCGTCGGTCATCCCCCTGCTGACCTCGGAGAACGTCTCCGACGTCGAGGCCAGCGGTCTGGTCAAGGAGATCCTCCGCCGCCGCGGCGCTGCGCTGGTGACCGAACTCGAGGACGTGGAGCGGATGATTCGCGGGGGCAAGAAGGATCCCGCTGCCTCCGCGGCGCTTCGCGAGGTCCGACTCGCCTTCCGGCAAACAGCCCACCTGCAAGCTGGGGCGCTGGCCCGCAAGATCGGTCGAGGGGCGCAGGCCGGCGTCACCTCGGATCCTCAGGCCGTCTCGCTGCAGAAAGAACTCGAGGCGTTCATCAGCGGCGTCGCCCACGCCGTACGTGAGGACGGCGTGGAGTTCGAAGAGGTCTTTGCCGATGAAGACCTCTTGACCGATGAGGATGTTGCCTCCGCGCCGGCTGCCGCTCCAGCGGGGTTTCCGGCCACCACCGCCGGCTCGACCGATCTCCCCTCATATAAGAAGGAAGAACCGCAGGGGCAGTTCGACGGGGCGGACGGGGTGGATCGCCACAACGGTATAGGCAGTGAGCCGCTCGCGTCGAGCTGGAGCGCCGGCTTCGCGCCGGAGGTTGGGGGGAACGGCGAACCCCTCACCGTCGTCCCTCCGGAGGATCTGACGGCCGAAAGCGAGGAGGATCCGGTCGAGCCCGAGGAGGAGGAGCGTCCTCTGGACTGGCTGCGCGACCGCACGGACGTGTACAACGAAATGCTGGCGCGATGGGGCGCGGGCGAGGCTTTCGTCCCGCAACAGTCACCGCTGGTCCGCCGGGGCACGCTGGACGTGCAGCGGTGCGCCGACCTGTATCGCGAGCTGCTGGGCGGGGGAGCTGCCGCGCTTGTCGATCGGTTCGTCGAGCTCGCGGCGTCGCCGGGATACGCCGAGGACCGGTTGCGGTACGTGCGCAGCCGCATCGCCGAGGGACTCACTGCGGCGGTGCCACGAATCCTGGCGCTGCTCGTCGCTGACGCGCCCCTGCCTCCCGATTTCGACGACGCTCCGGGGGGGCACCGGGGCGCGCTGGCCGCGCTGAGCGCCTACCTGGGGCGCGCCGTCGATCTCTTTGACGACGCCTCGCCCTCTCAGGCGCGTCTGCGCTACCTGTCCTCCGAACTCCGCTCCGCCATCGCCGCGACGCCAGGATAGACGCGCCGGGCGTTCCGCCCCGGCGACCTCTCCTGTTTCTTCGCATCTGCGACGCCTATACTGTCCTCATACCTTTTTCGCCGGGAGGCTGTGCGTGCGCAAGGCGGTCGGTTTGGGCGATCTCTTTGTCATTCTCGTCGCGGTCATCTGGGCATCGTCGTTCACCGTCATCAAGTCCGCATATAACGAGTTCTTGCCCCTGGCCTTTGCCTCGGTACGCTTCATCGCGGCGACGGGGGGCATGCTCCTCCTCCTGGCCCTGCTGCGCCGGCCGCTGCGCGTGGCTCGAGGCGACCTGCTACGGGCGGCGGTGGTGGGCGCCTTTCACGTCGGCTTCTACCAGATCTTCTTTAGCACCGGGCTGCGCCACACCACCGCGACGAATTCGATCCTGATCATCAACGCCTCGCCGGTGCTTACGGCGGTGATGGTCTGGCTGACGCGAGCAGAACCGATCAGCTGGCGCCAGGGCGCCGGCATCGCGCTGGCCATGCTCGGCACGCTGACGCTCACCCAGGCGGGCGGGGCGGTAGCCGGCGGCCATCTCAAAGGGGACGCGCTGACCTTTCTCGCCGCCGTCTCCTACGCCGTCACGCCCGTGTTGGTGCTGCCGCTGCTGCGCCGCTACGCCACCATCACCGTGATGGCGATCGGCATGCTCTTTGGCACGGTGCTCCTTACCGTCGTCGCGCTGCCGGAATTGCTCCGGCAGAGTTGGGCCGTCAGCCCCGGCGCCTGGGCGCAACTGGCCTACGCGGCGTTCGGCGCGGGGACGCTGGGCTATCTCCTCTGGTATGAGGGCATCAGCCGCATCGGGCCCACCCGCGTGGCGGCGTACAGCTACCTGATCCCCGTCATCGGGGTGGCGCTGGCGGTTGCCGTGCTAAGCGAGGCGTTCACCCTCGCCCACGCGCTCGGCGCCGTGGTCATCCTGGCGGGCGTGACGCTGGCGCGCTGGCCCGCCCGTGCACGCGAAGAGGGGAAGGGCTTCCCGACTCGGAGAATAGAGAGCGCCGAAGCGCTGAAGGGAGGGGGATGACATGGCAAAGGATCTCACCGTGATGCTGGACGACAAGCCCGGGACGCTCGCTCAGCTGGGCGAGGCGCTGGGAAAGGCGAACGTCAACATCGAGGGCGTCTGCGCGCTGCCGTCAGGCGGGGGTCAGGCCGCGGTGCACCTGCTCGTGGAGGACGCCGCGGGAGCGCGGCGGGCGATCGAGGGCGCCGGACTCCGCGTG
>Ga0187892_10001993_pt1 | contig 43509 bp, 41 predicted proteins | sample MA1701073metaG_FD_139345 | JGI IMG/M metagenome (GOLD analysis project Ga0187892, IMG submission 139345) | Bio-ooze microbial communities from a basaltic lava cave in the Kipuka Kanohina Cave System on the Island of Hawaii, USA - MA170107-3 metaG ... | reverse complement strand
GATCGAAGCGGCCGGCGCGAGCCTCCTCTACCTCCCGCCTTACAGCCCCGACTTCAATCCGATCGAGAACGCCCTCTCAAAACTGAAGGCGCATGTGCGCAAGGCCGCCGCGCGGACCGTCGACGCCCTCAACGACGCCGTCGCAGCCGCGCTTGCGACCTTCCGACCCGATCAATGCCTCAACTTCTTCGCTCACGCCGGATACGACTTGGATTATTGAGAATCCGCTCTAGCCGGGCGGAATACGCCGACGCGTAAATAACTTATGCCTAAGCTGCCCGCTTCGACCGGATGACGTCTATCGCCATTTCGTCGGCGATGGCGCCGGTTGCGCGTCGCTCGCGCTCGGCCCGTTCGAAGAGGCGCAAAAGCCGCGGGCCGATGGCGTCGATGCGGCCCGTCATCTCCTCCTCCGACCATGAGCCGAGAATCTCGAGGCCGACCGAAATGACGCCTGCTGCGTTGATGACGTAGTCGGGCGCGTAGAGGACGCCCATGGCGCGCATCGCCTCATCCAAATCCGGGGTCGCGAGCTGGTTGTTGGCGCCGCCGGCGACAATGCTCGCTTTGAGACGCACCAGCCTCTCCTTGGTGATCGCCCCGCCGAGGGCGCATGGGGCGAGGACATCGACATCGGCGCCGACCCCCTCCTCGGCCGACATGGCGACGGCATCGAAGCGCTTTACCGCCGTCGCGACGGCCTGCGGATTGACGTCGGCGACGACGAGCTTTGCGCCGGCGCGATTGAGAAGCTCCGCAAGCGCCATGCCGACCGCGCCGACGCCGATGATCGCGACCTTAAGGCCGCGAAGATCGCTTCGCCTGAGCCGGCAGCGCGCTGAGGCCTCAATGCCGCGCCAGACGCCGCGCGCAGTGTAGGGAGACGGGTTTCCTCCCTTCCCGCCCGCAGCGATCCCGCCGACCCATTGCGAGATTTCGTGCGTATACTGAAGGTCGCGTTCGCTGACGCCGGAATCCTCCGCGGTATGGTAGAGGCCGCCAAGTTCGTTCAAAGCGCGCCCGAAAGCGCGGAACATCTCCGCCGTCTTGTCTTTCGGATCGGCGATGATGACCGCCTTGCCGCCGCCGAACGGGATGCCTGCGAGCGCATTCTTGAAGCTCATCGCGCGCGACAGGCGCAGAGCATCGGCAAGTCCGTCCTCAAACGAGGAGTAGGGAAAGACGCGGACGCCGCCGCAGCCCGGGCCGAGGCTTGCGTCGTGCACGGAGATGACGGCGTCGAGCCGCGCGGCGCGGTCTCGGACATGAACGACCCGCCGCCAGCCCTCGACGGGAATGTCGCGCAGCTCCATGTCACCCTCCCAGGCAGTTGCAATCACCGGCTTATAGGCCGGTCCCCGGGCGCATTTCGGCCAAAGTCCCGCCCTCCATGCTTGACAGTTAGCATTTTCTGCCAAATAGACGGCAAAAACTATCGTCGGGGCGCCATGAAGCTAGACCAGATCGACCAGCAGATTCTTCAGCACCTGCAGGAAAACGCCCGCATCACCAACGCCGAGCTGGCTGAAAAGGTCGGGCTCTCCCCGACGCCGTGCCTGCGGCGCCTGCGCCGGCTCGAGACCGAGGGCATCATCAAGGGCTATCACGCCGAGGTCAACCGCGAGGCCCTGGGCGTGAACGTCACCGTCGTCACGCTCGTCAAGCTCGAGCGCGAGGACGACAGGACGCTCAAGGACTTCGAAGCGCATATCAAGAAGCGCCCCGAAGTCATGGAGTGCTATCTCGTCACCGGAAAATTCGACTATTTCATCCGCGTCGTAATTCCATCGCTCGCCGCCTACGACGCTTTTCTCTCCGAAGTCATCCTCCGTAGACAGAATGTCGTCGTAGAGTCGATCGTCACCCTGAGAGAGGTCGAACGCAAGGTCGTCACCCCGCTTCCCGCGAGCCTCTTCCGGAACTGATCCCGATCAACGCGATTATGCGTTCGCCGGATGTGACGGTCAGAGCGTTCGGTCCTTCTGATACGGCGACGGGCGGGACTAGGCGACTGCGGCGGCTCGTTCTCGTGAGCGCGCGATTTGGGCGATTTCCGTCTCAAGCTGGTCAAGACGCAGCGGCTTGGTCAGATAGGCGTCAAACCCGCAGGCCATGTATTCGTCGATCTGCTGACGCATCGCATGGGCGGAGACCGCCACGACAGGGGTGCGTTCGAGCGCTAGTTCGCGCTCAAGGAACCGCATTTCGCGCAGCGCCTCGACCCCGTCCATCACCGGCATGGAGATGTCCATGAGAACGAGGTCGAATCCGCCCTTGCGGAACTGCGCCACCGCGTCTAGCCCGTTTTTCGCGAACTCCGGCCGGTGGCCGATCGACTTCAAGAGCGCCGCAGCGACGTCGCGATTGACCGCATTGTCCTCGGCGACGAGGATTCTCAAGCCCTGCCGCCCGTCCTTTACGGCAGCATCGGGTAGATCTGATTGGCGAGGGACGGCTTCGCGTTCCATCGGGGCCAGCGGCAGGGGAATGCGAACGCGAAACGCAGCGCCGGCGCCTGGCTCGGAGCGAAGGCAAACGTCGCCTCCCATCGCCTCGGCCAGGCCCTTGACGATCGACAGGCCGAGTCCGGTGCCGCCGAACCTTCGCGTCGTCGTCGCGTCGGCCTGAGTGAACGGCTCGAAAATCCGTTGTGCATGATCGGCGTCGACGCCGATGCCGGAATCGACGACCTCCAAAAGGACATCGGGGGCGCCGCTTCCGACTTCTGGCGCGACAATCCGCACGCGAACTTCGCCGGACGGCGTGAATTTGACGGCGTTGCTGACGAGATTGTGCAGAATCTGCACGATGCGGTGCGCGTCGCCGAGCCGGAGCGACGAGCAGTCCCCGATGCAATTGACAGCGTAATGCAGCCCCTTTTCGCGCGCCCGAAATGCGTGCAGGCTCTCGACCGTACGCGCGACATCGGCCAGCCGGAACGGCGCCTGTTCGATCTGCATGCGCGTCGCCTCGATCTTGGAGAAGTCGAGGAGATCGTTGAGGACCGCCATGAGATGGTCGCCGGATTCGCGGATGGTCCGGATTTTATCCGCCTGCTCCGCACCCAGCGCATCGCGTTCGAGCGCCGCGGCCATGCCGAGAATTCCGTTCATCGGCGTGCGGATCTCGTGGCTCATATTGGCGAGGAAAGTGGATTTGGCGCGACTGGCCTCTTCGGCGACGGACTGGCGCTCTTGAGCCCTTTCGCGCGCCGCGCGCATCTCTTCGCTGAGCGCCCTGTGTCCCTTGAAGGCGACGTGAAGATGCATCCCGTAGAGCACGGCTGCGAGCAGAATCCATGCAGCGGGCTCCCGTCCCGGCTCCGCCCCCGAGATCAGCGCGTAAGCGGGGAGTCCGAAGAAATAGATTGCGTGCGGCGTGATGGCCGCGATGAACGTGCGCTTTTCGTGGTGCATATGCATGGTGACATGGAGAAGCGCGCCGCAGAACCACAAGGTCGCGAAAATCTTTCCGGCCGAGCCGCCCATGAGCCACATGAGGGCGGGAAATCCGGAATAGATAAGCGTCGTCTGGGCGGCTGACGCGCACAGACTCCCCCATTCGGGTCGCGTGGGCGGAGCGGTGCGAACCGAGTCGCAAAACGGCGCCCATACGCGCAGATCGTGCAGCTGACTCGCCAGCACGAGGGAGAGCCAGACAGCCCCGAAAGAGAATCCCAAGGAGCGCGACAGGATGAAAGCGCCGATCGCCGCGATCACCAGACGCGTCGCCAATTGGCTGCGGCGCGCGCGCGCCGTCGCCTGCAGCCCTGAGAGGACCGATGCGCCAGATGATGAAGCGGTCGTCTCAGACTTTCCGGCCATCGCCAAGCCTCGCGAGTTCGCGGCGGCAGCTTAAGCGGGATTGGTTAACTGCAGGCTGAAGGGCGAGGCGAGCGACCAGCGGCTGTGACTAAGTCCAGCCGGCTATTTGTCCCATTCCGGCTGCGCCGCGAGATGCTCGCAGTAGAAATAGGAGTAGTAACCGTACTCCTCGTCGTAATAAGGCGCGGGCAAGGTCGCCTTGCAGTCGGCTTCGGTCCAGTACGGGCCATTGACGATCCAGCCCCAGACCTCGGCGTCCTCGATCTGATACCAGCCGGCGCCGTTCCATTTTGGCGCAGCCGCAGCAGGCGTCGCGGCGGCAAGGAGCGGGACCATGGCCGCCGCAAGTTTCCGCATTGAATCATCCATGCGCGCCTCCATTTCCGCCACCTTATGCCGGGGCGTATTAATCGGCGATTGCAGCGCAAGAGATTTCGACTTCCGCCGGCTCCGCTTGCCGGCGTCGCAACGCGGCGCTTAGGATCGCGGCCGCTGGCGCGTAACCCGAGCCGTTGGTCCGCACGCCCGCGCCATTCGGGAGGAGCCTATGAACCGGTTTTCCATCGCGCTTTGCTTCGTTGTCGCCGCCTCGCAAGCGCAGGCTCAAACCTACGACCTCCCGTTCAAGGCCGACGATTTACGCGACGACGAACGCGTCTATTGGGGCCGCGATTACCACGCGAAGAGCGGTGCGCAGGCCTGGGGCTTCGATTTCGAGATCGTGCGGTATGACCCGAAGAAGAAGAAGTGGCTGAAGTACAAGAGCATCGAAGGCAAGGACGACAGCGACTGGACCGGCCGGCCGAACAAAGATTGGTATGTGCACGGTAAGAATGTCTACGCCATGCGCGACGGCGTCGTCATCGCCTGCTGGCGCAACGCGCCGGAGAACTACCTGTCGGGCCGCGGCAAGGGCAATTATCACGACGAGATGACGAAATATGAGGACGGCGACGGCGCCTGCGACGCGGAGCCCTCGCGTATCTATGGCGGCGGCAACGGAATGTGGGTCCAGCACGCCGACGGAAGCCGCGCCGAGTACGCCCATTTCATGCCGGGCACTGTGCCGGCCGCGCTCTGTCCGAACGATGACGCGCTGCTTCCGAAAATTCCGTCCCAAACCGTCGCCGACGCCTGGACCCATCTGCGGCTGCCGGCGCGGCGAACGCCGATCGCCGTGAGGCGCGGACAGTTTCTCGGCAAGGCCGGCAATGTCGGCTGCAGCTCCAATCCGCACACCCATGTCCATGTCGAAACCGGCGGATCGACGGGCGCGACTTACGCCAGCGGCTCGCCGGTGCAGATGTCGTTCGAGCGCGGGCTTTATGTGAAGGAAAACACCCTCGGCCCCTTCCAGGAATGGAAGAGCTTCGCCGGCAAGCCGATTCCGGAAGGACCGCTCTATATCTGGCCGCCGCGTTCGCTCGGCGTCGAATACGCCCGCCACGGATTTGACGCGGCGAATTTCGGAGCGTTCGTCCAGCACCTCGCCGATTCCGGCTACGGACCGACCTGGATCGACGCCTACAATGTCGGCGGAAAGAATTTCCTCAACCATGTCTGGCGGCCGGCGAGCGGGTGGCGGGCGTTCTTCCTCGTCAATGCGACGACATACCAGCAGGAATTCGACAAGGCCTCGGCGGACGGGCTTGAGCCGATTTTCGTCGAAAGCTCCGTATCCGGTGGACAGGCGCGATACACGATGATCTTCGTCAAGAACGCGCCTGGCGACGCTTACGCCCGCCACGGCCTCACCTATGATCAGCATATGGACGAAATGGCGAAGGCGACCGGAATGGGCATGGTCCCGGTGAATGTCTCGGTCATTTCGATCGGCGGCGAGCGGCGCTACACGGTCCTCCATCGCACGGGCAAGCCAGGCACGCGCGCGGTGAAATCCCAGATCGCCGAAGAAGCTTATCAGCCGGAGTATGACGACCAGACCGCGGCGGGCAGGAAGCCGGTCTATCTCAACGCCTATGTACACGGAGGAAAGCCGTTCATCTCTGCGATTTTCGGCCCCGTTTCGACGCCGGCGCGGAAAGACAGTCACGGCATGTCGGCCGCCTCTTACCAGACCGAGTACGCGAGCGCGCTCAAGGCCGGAATGCTGACCCGCGCGGTGACGAGCTTCGACGGCGCGCAGACGCAGCATCGCTATGCCGCGTGCTGGTGGAAGTAGGCGCGCCATGAGAAGAATTGCGTATCTTCTCGGGAGCGCGGTCTTCTTCTTCATCGCTCCAGCGACGGGAATTCTTTACCTGCCCTATTGGATCACTGGTTTCCGGTTCTCGCCGGAATGGTTCGCGGGCGCGCGCGCGGCCGGGGCCTTTCTGATCGCGTTGGGACTTCTGCCGCTAGTCGAATCTTTCGCGCGCTTCGCCCTGAAGGGCCTCGGTACGCCTGCGCCGGTGCTTCCGCCGCAGCGGCTCGTCGTCACCGGCTTCTATCGCCATGTCCGCAATCCCATGTATGTCGGCGTGATGGCGACGATCACGGGCGAAGCGCTCCTGTTCGCCCATTCCGGCCTGATCCTCCTTGCTGCCGCCGCCTTCGTCGTCTTCCATCTGTTCGTCGTGCTCTACGAGGAGCCGACTCTGCGCCGCAAGTTCGGAGCAGATTACGACGCCTATTGCCGCCATGTCGGCCGCTGGATTCCGCGCGTCGCGCCATGGCGACCGGAAGCGCGGTCCGAGGCCGGCGCGGCTCAGCCGCGCTGAAAATCGTAGAAGGAGCCCATCCCGAGGAGCTTCGTCAGCGCATCGAGGGCGGCGAAGGAGGTCGTCATGAACTGCGGATCGGCGAGATCATCCTGTGAAAGCCGATCGCGGTAATGGCTATTCACCCAGGTTTCGAGCGCGCCGATTTTTTGTGCATCAAGGATGAAATTCGGATCGACGGCGGTTTGCTCCGCTGCGGACAGGACGACGCGGAGCCTGAGGCAGGCAGGTCCGCCGCCATTGCGCATGCTTTCGCGGACATTCAGATAGACAGCGCAATTGATCGGATTATTGGCGGCGAGAGTCTCGTCGATGAACGCCTTGACGCGCGCATTTTCGGCGGACTCGGTCGGCAAAACGAGCGCCATCTCGCCTCCCGCCAAGGAAACGACCTGCGAGTTGAAGAGATAGGTCGAGACCGCCTCGTCGAGCGACACCGCCGCCGATTTCGCTTCGATGATTTCGACGAATGGCGCGGCCTTGCGGATCGCCGCGAGCCCTGCCTCACGGTGCTCGAAACTTTGTTCGTGCAGAAACAGAACCGAATTGTTGGCCACCCCGACCACGTCGTTGTGGAAGGCGCCGGCGTCGAGCGCGGAGCGGGATTGCTGGAGAAAGACGGTTTTCTCGCGCGCAAGCCCATGGTTGCGGGCGACCGCCTCCGAAGCGCGCCGCCGCTGCCGGGCGGGAAAGCGCGCCCCATCTTCTCCGTAGACGAAGAGATGGACGCCCGGGTCGCCATGGCTTGACGCAAGCCGCCCGTGATTGGCGGCGCCCTCATCGCCGAAATGGACGCCGCCGGGCAGAGGCGGATGATGAACGAAATGCTTCGAGTCGCTGAAAACATGCTTGAGCGCTCGCGCGGTCCCCTCGGTTTCGATGGCGCGGTGGAAATTTCCGGCGAGGTTGGCGGGCGTGATATGCACCTTGCCGTCTGGCGTATCGGGCGAGGGCGCAAGCGTCGCCGCATTCGCCGTCCACATCGCCGAGGCCGAATAGACATTGGCGAGGAGTTCCGGCGCCGACTTCGCCGCAGCTTCGATGACCGCTGCATCGGAGCCGACGAAGCCCAGCGCGCGCAAGGACCCGAGATCCGGACGGCCGAGCGGCGGCAGGAATCCCTGCACGCAGCCGAGGTCCATGAGCGCCCGCATCTTGGCGAGCCCCTGCAGCGCCGCTCCGCGCGGATTGGAGACGGACCCGGCGTTCTTCGCCGAGGCGACATTCCCGAGCGCGAGCCCGGCGTAATTATGCGTCGGCCCGATCAGCCCGTCGAAATTGACTTCGTGGAAGTTCACCGCGGCCCCAATTCTGCGAGGATGGCGAGCGCGGTTGCACGCAGGTCCATGAGATCGATTCTCGCGATCTTGAAGACTTCCTCGGCATCTACTTCTCGATACCGGTGGACGAGAATGTTCCGAAACCCCACAATCGGACCGAGTGCGGCAAAGCGGGCGGCGATATCCGGATGCCGTTGGGAGAGCGCGTTTAGCGCCTCACCTATCGATATGAACTTGCGCTCGACGGCTGCGGCGACAAGCGAATTCGATCGAAAGGCATCTAGATCAAGGTCGCCCAAAAAACGAAAAATATCGTCGGCCGCTTCGATTAGATCCTGAAGGCGGTCCGAAACGCTAACCGGCATAGACCAGTATCCGATCCTCATTGATGTATTTCAGCAGGCGCGGTTTACGCACGCCTTTGAGCGGAAGGAGATCGACCGGCCTCCCGAGCACAACCGACAATGCCTTTTCGAGATCCTGGTATTCCCCCATCCATGGCTGGCGCGCCCACTCTTCGAATTCGACTAGAAAATCCGCGTCGCTCTCCTTGGGATCGAAATCGTCGCCGCGAGCGGCAGAACCGAACACTTCGAGACGTTTGACGCCGAGGCGGCGGCAAATTTCTGCGATTTCATCGCGCTTCGATGCGATCAATGGATGCATTGGCCGTCTCCGGGCGTCAATATATTGCCGCTTGCGGGTCCGCGAAAGCCGGCCGTCAGCGCTTCTTGTCCAAATCCGCCAGCAATGAGTCGACGGCCTTGCGCAGTTTCGGCGCGTCTTCGCGGGCGAGGCGATAGAGCAGATTGGGATCCACGGTCCCGTAACCGTGAACCAGGAGATTGCGGAATCCGATGATCCTTCGCCTCTCCGGGACTTTCTCCCCCACCACAAAGTCGATCTTCGACAATGTGGTGAGCGCGTTGCCGATGATCATGAACTGGCGCTCGATCGCCGACTGCACGAGTTCGTCGGACAGGAATGCGTGCGGACCGGCGTTGCCGATGAAGCGCGCAATCGCGTCGGCGCCCTGCCGGACGTTGTCGAGACAGGCGCGCGCGTCACGGCGCATGGGACCGCTCCCGGTCGTCGGATAGAGGCGCGTTCGGCTTCATTCCGACCGCTATAACATGAATTGCGCAGCCCACTCGCGAGTCTCTTTTTTTGGAAGCGAGGCCTATCGCTTCACGCCCACCTGGTCCGCGGGCATATTGACCAAGGATTCGGCTTCCATCGAGGCGACGGGAAAGGCGCAATAGTCGGCGGCGTAATAGGCGGAGGGGCGGTGATTGCCGGAGAGTCCGACGCCGCCGAAAGGAGCAGCCGAAGACGCGCCGGTGGTCTGGCGGTTCCAGTTGACGATGCCGGCGCGGGAGCGGGCGAGAAACGCCTCCCATTTCTTCGAATCGTCGGAGAGAAGTCCCGCCGAGAGGCCGAAGCGCGTGGCGTTCGCGCGCGCGACGGCGGCGTCGAAATCGGCCACGCGCCAGACTTGAAGGAGCGGCCCGAATTGTTCCTCATCCGGAACCGCGCCGGCGCGCGTCAGGTCGACAATGCCCGGCGAAACGAAGGCCGAATTCTCGTCCTGCACCGAAATCGTGCGGATCGCTTCGCCGCCCTGCTCGATGAGCATATCGAAGGCGCGCTCGAGGCCTTCGGCGGCCTTCGCGGATATGACCGGTCCCATGAAGGGCTCAGGATCGTCGAACGGCGCGCCGACGATCAGTCGGTCGGTCAGGCGATGGAGCGCATCCAGATAGCGCTCGCCGCGAGAGTCATCGGGAACGATCAGACGCCGCGCGCAAGTGCAGCGCTGCCCGGATGTCAAGAACGCCGACTGAACGACGGCGAAGGCCGCCGCATCGAGATCCGCCGTATCCCACCAGATGAGGGGATTGTTGCCGCCGAGTTCGAGCGCGGTGATGACATCGAGCCGGTCGACGAATTTTTTGTGGATGGCCAGGCCGGTTCGATAGCCGCCGGTGAAGAAAACCGCGTCGATGTCGGCGTCGAGCAGCGCCTCGCCTGTCTCGCGTCCGCCGTGGAGCAAATTGACCACGCCGGCGGGAACGCCGGCTTCCGCCATGGCGCCGACGATGAACGCGCCGGGGCCGGGCGCGAGTTCCGAGGGTTTGAAGACGACGGTGTTGCCGGCGAGGAGCGCCGGAACGATATGGCCGTTCGGCAAATGCGCGGGAAAATTGAACGGGCCGAGCACCGCCGCGACGCCATGCGGCTTGTGCCGCAGGACTCCACGCGTCGCGCCGGTGGCGGTTTCCTTCGTTCCGGTGCGCTCGCGATAAGCGCGGATCGAGATGTCGACCTTCGCGGCGACGGTCTGGCTTTCGGTTTTTGTCTCCCAAAACGGCTTGCCGGTCTGTTCCGAAATGAGTCGCGCAAGTTTCTCCGCGTCGCGGTTGATGACGTCGCGATAGCGCTCAAGTATTGCGATGCGTTCCTGAAGCGGCGTCAATGCCCATTTCGGATACGCCCCGCGCGCCGCTCGCACCGCGTCAGCCGCATCCTCGCGCGACGCGGCACGCGCTTCAAAGGAGACTGCGCCGGCGGCAGGGTTGATCGACCTGAACGGCGGGCCGGACCCCTCACGCCACCGTCCGTCGACGAAAAGCCCGTTCTTCACCACTTCGCCCATCGCACCGATGCGCCGACCTCGGCGTTGAGGGCGGCGGAGGCGTCACGGCCGATGGTCAGCCGGTCGCCTTCGACGGACGCCTTCGCCCGACAGCAGCGGAAGCTCGCCAGCGCGCCGGTCGCCAGCAGGGCCTCGGGGCCGTCGACCGCGTGCCTGACATCCGCAATCGTCAGCACGCGGCTGTTCTTGATGGTGCGAATGTCCGACTGCTTCGAGTCGACGAGAGGTCCGCCGTCGAACACGTCGATGTAGTTGTTGTAGGCGAAGCCTTCCTCTTTCAGCATCTTGAGCGCGGGGAGCGCGCTGTCATGGGGCTTGCCGAGACACTCGCGCGCATCTTCAGGAAGCATGTCCGCATAGATCGGATATCGCGGCATCAGATCCTCGATGAACTGGTTGCCGTAGGCGGCGTTGTAGGCGTCGGCCTCCTCGAAATCCATGCCGAAGAACCGTCGCCCGACAGCGTTCCAGAATGGCTGCGCGCCGTCCGCGGCGCGCCAGCCGCGGAGCTCTGCGCAGATCGGATCGGCGATGATCTCGGGCCTCTGCGCGATAAACATGTAGCGCGAACGGGCGAGTAGCCGACCGAGCCCCGATCCGCGCGCGTCGGGCGAAATGAAGAGCGAGCCGACTTCGGCGCAATCGGTGAAGTCATGCGTCGGCACGAGCACATCGCGCTCGAACCGCTTCTTCAAGGAAATTGAAAAATAGAACTCGCGATTGATTTTGTAATTGACGAAGCCGGTCTCGCGACCAATCGATGCGAAGATTGCGGCCGTTCCCATCGGCTTGCCGCCCATCGAGAGGACAAGCATGTAGAATTCGCCGCCGGGTCTCGTCGCGCCGCGCGCGAAATCCGCGGCCGACGTCCTGATTTTCGCCTCAAGCGTGCGACCGTCCGCCGGCAGATTGGTCATCCCGCCGCCGGCCGCTTTGGCGAGCGCGTGGACGCCCGGGAAATCGTCTTCGCGCACGGCGCGCATGAAGGGGATCATGCGGCGCGCTGCCGGAACGCGCCGGGATTGGCGATGTCGCCCGCCGCGATGCGCAAAAGGAGGAGCGCGGAGAGCTTCGCGCGCTCTTCGAGGGAATCGAGTCTGGCGGTTTCCTCCGCACTATGAATGTCGGCGCCCCGCACGCCGAGCGTGTCGATCACAGGCACGCCCGCCGCGGCGATGTTGTTGCCGTCGCAGACGCCGCCCGACGGCGCCCAGGCGATCTTGAGCCCGAGCTCCGCGCCGAGCCCCTTGAGGGAGTCGAAGAACGCTTCGAGCTCGCGCGTCATGGCCTTCGGCGGGCGGTTGAAGCCGCCATGAAGATGGGCGCCATAGCCGTCCCGGCCGTCGATTTCGGCGATGACGGAGCGGACCTGGGCGTCGAACCAGCCCATGTCGCCGGGCTTCGAAACGCGCGCATTGAAGCGCACGACCGCTCTGTCGGGGACGACATTGTTGGGTCCGCCGCCTTCGAGTCGCGCGACATTGACGGTGAGCCCATCGCGCTTACCGCTCAGCGCATCGATCCGGGTGATGAATTCAGCCGCCGCGACGACGGCATTGCGGCCGAGATGGGGGTCGCGCCCTGCGTGCGCGGCGCGACCGGAGAAGGCCGCCGAATAATTGCCGCTGCCCTTGCGCGCGCCGGCAAGCGTTCCGTCAGCGAGCGACGGCTCGTAGACGCAGGCGAATTGCGCGCGGGCGGCGGCCTCGGCGATGAGCTGAGAAGACCCGGGCGATCCGATTTCTTCGTCGGCGTTGATGAGCACTTCATAGCCGATGCGTTCGGCGAAGCGCGACCTTTCGATCGCCAAGAGCGCATAAAGCATGACGAGGAGACCGCCCTTCATGTCGGCCGCACCGGGCGCGTTCAAAGTGTCCTTGTCGAGGAGCCGGTCGCCCTGAAAGGAATGATCGGCGGCGAAAACCGTATCCATATGTCCGACCAGCAGGGCGCGCACCGGCGCCTGCGGACGCCTGACGATGCGGAGAGAAGCGCCGATCGCCTGTTCATTCAGGTCGCCCTTGGCGGTCACGACTTTTTCTGCGGTCGCCGCCGCTTCCTCGACCGGCGCGCCGAGTTTGCCGAACGCCTCGGCGAGCGCCGCCCGCATGCGCGCGAGCCCGTCGAGATTGCGGCTGCCGCTGTTGATCGCGCACCACTCCCGCAACGTCTTCGTCATTTCCCGCCGCTGGCCGTCGAGCCAGGCAATGTCTCGCGAAATATCTGTTTTTGTTGACATAACAGACATGGACTAGCCGAGAGCGCCAAGCCGGAGCAAGGCGGCCCCGCTCAGCGGGCGCGATTGCCCTTGGAGCGAACGACCTTATAGTCCGGACGCGCCCGTGGGGGGCCTGCGGCGACCTTCCGCCGCCGAGGTTTGTAGTTAGATCGATGCTGCGCCTGATCGAGCGTTTCCTGGTCGTCTGGGCCGATCCGCGCCTTCGCGCCAGCATGCAGCGGGCTGTGAGCGGGACGACGCGCCTCCGCCTGTCCGGTCCGATCCTCGCGACGCGAAGCCGAAAAGCGGGCCCCAAGTTCTCCCCTGCGGAGAGACCCAAGCGTCGAGTCGCCAGCGTGGAGTCGCCGCCGTGAGCCCCGCCTCCAATGCCATCGCCTCGATCGTCGCCGTCTGCACCCGAGTTTCCTGGCTCGTTGCGGTGGTCCTGATTGGAGCTGCGGCGTACGCCGCGTCCTATGCCGCGACGCACTTCGCCATGACGACCGACACTGACGAACTGCTTTCGCCGGAGCTGGCGTTCCGCCAAAACAAGATGCGGTTTAACGAGGCTTTCGAGCGCGCTGAACCCGGCATGATCGCGGTGATCGACGGAGCGACGCCCGAAATCGCAGAACGCGCGGCGGCGACGCTCGCCGAGGCGCTGGCGGCGCACACGGATCTTTTCCTGTCGGTGCGACGCCCCGATGGCGGCGACTTCTTCGCTCGGAACGGGCTCCTCTTCAGGCCCGTCGATCAAGTCCAAAAGGCGACGGAACAGATGCTGGAGGCCGGCCCGTTCCTTGGACCGCTCGCGCAGAATCCGAGCCTCCAGGGCCTGATGAGCCTCGTCGACTTTTCGTTGGACGGCGTCGCGCGCGGCACGGCGCAACCTGCCGATTTGGATCGCCTGATCCGCGCCCTGAATGACGGCCTCGGTCCGGTCGCCGCCGGCGAGCCGGGCTATTTCAGCTGGCGCACGATGATTGCAGGCAAGGCTCCGGACCCGATGGAGCTGCGCCGCGTGGTGCTGATGGAGCCCAAGCGCGACTTCGGCAAGCTGCAGGCGGCCAAGGTTCAGACAAGGGCTGTGCGCGAAACGGTCAGCCGGCTCAATCTCGTTCCCGAGCAGGGCGTCACTGTCCGTCTCACCGGCAAGGCGGTGGTCGCCGATGAGGAGTTCGCCAGCCTGACGGAGCACATCGGGCTGATCGGGGCGTTGATGTTCGCTCTCATTCTGCTCATGCTCTGGTGGGCGACGAAATCCACGCGCGCCGTCATTGCGATCCTGGTCACGACTCTCGCAGGCCTGGCCTTCGCCGCCGCGTTCGGCCTTTATGCATTCGGGCGCTTTAATGTCATCTCGGTCGCGTTCATCCCGCTGTTTGTGGGCCTCGGGATCGACTTCGGAATTCAGTACACGGTGCGTTTTCGCGCCGAGCAGCGTGACGGCGGCCCGGCGCGCGAGGCTCTGATCCGGGCGGGCGAAGGCATGGGCCGGTCGCTGTTGATCGCGGCGATCGCCATTTCCGTCGGTTTCCTCGCTTTCTTCCCGACCCAGTATGTCGGCCTGTCGCAGCTTGGCGCGATCGCGGGCGCCGGGCTCATGATGGCGTTCGCATTGTCGATTACGCTGCTGCCCGCGCTGCTCCAGATTTCGCCGCCGCAGAAACGCCTGCCGGAAACCGCCTTCGCCCCGCTCGCCGCCATCGACTCGTTTGTTCTCGGGGCACGTTATCTGGTGCTGGCCGTCGGCGCCCTAGCGGCCCTTGGCTGTCTTGCGCTGATGCCGTCCGTGACTTTCGACTTCAACCCGCTGCATCTGCGCCGAGCAACCGCCGAGTCGATCGAAACCATCCATTCCCTGGCGCAAAGCAGGCGCTTGACGCCCTATTTCATCAACGTTCTAGCGCCTTCGCTCGACGCCGCTGAGGCCGAAGCCGAGGCGCTCGAGAAGCTGCCGGAGGTCGATCACGCGATCACTCTCAATAACTTCGTCCCCAAGGACCAGGAGCCGAAGCTGGCGCTGATTGAAGAGGCCGCGTTCGGTCTTGAGGCGGCGATCAACCCGGTCGAGATCGCCCCGACGCCTTCCGACGCCGAAACCGCAGCCGCGCTTCTTGCGACGTCGAGCAAGCTGCGCAAGACCTTCGAGGCGGCGCAAAATGGGGAACGCGCCCCAGAGATCGAGGCGGCGAACAGGCTGGCGGACGTGCTCGCGAAACTGGCCGCCTCTACGCCGGAGGTCCGCGCAGCGGCGTCGGCGCGCGTGATCGAACCGCTCAAGACCGAGATCGAGACGATCCGCCAGGCCATCGCCGCCGAGCCGGTGACCCTCGACACGCTTCCAGATCATATCAGGAACGACTGGCTGGCGCCTGACGGGCGCGCCCGCATCGCCGTCTATCCCCGCGGCGACGCCTCGGATACCGCGACGGCCGTGGCGTTTGCGGCTGCTGTTAGGAAGCACGCGCCGAGCGCCACGGGCACGCCGATTTCGATAACGGAATCCGGCGCCGCCGTCGTGCGCGCATTCATCACCGCCGGGATGCTTTCCTTCATCGCGATCACCTTGTTGCTTTATGTCGCGCTGCGCAGGGTTCGCGACGTGATCATCACAATGACGCCGATCATCCTGACCGGGCTGTTGACGCTCGCGAGCAGCGTCCTTCTGAACGAGCCGCTGAATTTCGCCAACATCATCGCGCTGCCTTTGCTCTTCGGCATCGGCGTCGCCTTCCACATCTATTTCGTGCTGGCGTGGCGCGCCGGAGAAGGGCACCTTTTACAGTCGAGCCTCGCGCGCGGGGTATTCTTCAGCGCTCTGACGACGGCAACCGGGTTCGGCACCCTATGGCTGTCGAGCCATCCCGGCACAGCCAGCATGGGTAAGCTGCTCATGATTTCCTTGGTTTGGACGCTCGTGTCGGCGCTGCTCTTCCAACCGGCTTTGATGGGCAAGGCTCCCCAGACCGAATCAACAAACGGCCGGAGCCGCGGCCTATGAGCTCGCGAAACCGTTATCGACGAGGCGGGTTTCGTCCAAATTGCGCTGGATTGACGCCGCAATCGGCGCTTATCTCCCGGCGCTACGGTGGGAAAGGCGGAGTGAAATGACGGTTGCTCGGGTTTTGATCCTCATGGCGGCAGCGGGCGCTCTCAGCGCGGCGCATGCCGCGCCGGCTTCGACGACCGCTCCGGCGGCGGCGGCGGCGACTCCGGCGCCGAAGCTGAGCCAGATCGATGCGGCAAAGGCCTTCGCAAAGCAAATGCTCGCCGACGCAACTGCCGCGCTCACCAAACCCAAAACAACGGAAGCCCAGCGCCTCGTCGCGTTCCAGGACGTGCTGAAGAAGAGTCTGGCGCTCGACGTCGTCGGCAAATTCGTGCTCGGCGCGACCAACCGCAGCAAGATGACTCCGGCGCAGATCGCCCGCTATGACGCGGCCTTCCCGCCATACATCACCCGTCAATATGCGGATCAATTCAAGGATCTTGTGGGCCGGCCGATGGAAATCACCCGCGCCGTTCCGGTCCCGAGGCGCGCGAGCGATACCCTGGTGCGCGCGAAAATCACGCGTAAATCGGGTCCGCCCATCAATGTCGACTGGCGCGTCCGCAAGCTTTCCGACGGCTCGCAGAAGATCGTCGACATCATCGTTTCCGGCGTTTCCATCATGACAGTAAAGCGCGAGGAATTCGCGTCCTTCATCAAGACGAAAGGCGTTGAGGCCCTGCTCGCCCGCATCGAGAAGGAAGCGAAGGCGTAAGCCCGCAAGAGCCCGTGATCCTCCGATCGCCCTGCAGCTTGCCTTTGCCGGGCGATCGCCCTTTAGTGGCGCGGGGTGTGGAGGGAACGCCGCATGGCTCGCGAGTCGAATGCGACCGATGGCCTCTTGGCAGGTTTCCAGGCATTTCGCCGAAAGGGATACGCCAAGAACCGGGGGCTTTATCGCCGCCTCGGCGAGAAGGGCCAGCAGCCGAAAACATTGATCATTTCCTGCTCGGACAGCCGGGTGTCGCCGACAGCGATTTTTTCGGCCAAGCCCGGCGACATCTTCGTCGCGCGCAATATCGCCGCCATCGTGCCGCCGCACGACAAGGGGCCGCTCGCCCGCACGATCGGCTCGGTGCTTGAATACGCGGTCAAGGCGTTGAAGGTCTCCAACATCGTGGTGATGGGCCATGCGCGCTGCGGCGGCGTCAACGCGCTCGTCGCCGGCGGCCATGGCCTCGATGGCTGGGATTACGTCCCCTCCTGGGTCGAGATTGCGGCGCCGGCGCGCGCACTCTTGCCGCCCGAGTTCGAGCGTCTTGGCGCCGAGGAGCGCGCCTCCGTGAGCGAACAGGCGGTCGTCAAGGTGAGCGTCGGCAATCTTCTCACCTATCCGTGGATCAAGGAGCGCGTCGACGCCCGAGCGCTCGGCGTGCATGGCTGGCATTTCGATTTTCATCCCGTCGCTCTCAGGGTCCTCGATCGCAAGAGCGGGAATTTCACAGCCGTGCGGTAGGCGTTTCCTCCCCCAGCAAGCGGGGGACGAATCCCTATTTCTCCCGTGCAAAGACGAAATCGGCTGCCCCTTTGAGCGCCTCCGCGCGCGCCCCGAAGCGTTCAAGGCGCGCCTTGGCGCTGGCGACGAGCCGGCGCGCCTTGTCGCGTGCGCCTCCCGCGCCCAGAAGTTTCACGAACGTCGCCTTGTCCATATCGGCGTCCTGGCCGACCGGCTTGCCGAGGGCCTCGGCGTCGCCGAATGCGTCGAGGAGATCGTCGACGATCTGGAAGGCGAGGCCCAAATCCTCCGAGTAGCGGGCGAGCGCGGCGATATCCTCGTCGCCGGCTTCGCCGATGACGCCGCCGGCGAGCGCCGAAAAGCGGATCAGCGCGCCAGTCTTCAGGCGCTGCAGCTCCTCGATGCCGGCGAGATCGAAGGCCTTTTGCTCGGCGTAGATATCGATCATCTGTCCGCCGACCATGCCGTTCTTCCCGGCGGCGCGCGCAAGTTCGAGCGCGAGGCGGCAGCGCACTTCGGCGTTGGGATGTGTCTCCTTCGATGCCAGAATCTCGAATGCCTGGGTGAGGAGCGCGTCGCCGGCGAGGATCGCAGTCGCATCGTCATACGCCTTGTGGACCGATGGACGTCCGCGCCTCAAGTCGCTGTCGTCCATCGCCGGGAGGTCGTCATGGATGAGGCTGTAGCAGTGGATCATCTCGATCGCGCAGCCGGCGCGAACGGAGCGGTCGCGCGGAACGTCGAACATGTCGGCCGATGCGATCAGGAGAAAGGGCCGAAGCCTCTTGCCTCCATCGAGCGCGCCATGCCGCATGGCAGCGACGACGCGTCCCAACGGCCCTTCGCGCTGCGGGAGAAATCTGTCGAGCGCAATTTCGACAAGCTCGGCGGTTTCCCGAATGCGGGATTCGAAACCGCTCATCGCGTTCCATCCGCTCGAACCGCGCCAGCGCTTTCGCTTGCGCGGAACGCGCCGACGAATCCCTTGCCCTCACAGGCGTCGCATTCGCGGCGAAAGAGTCCGGCGCGGCCGCGGCCCCTACAGCGCCGGCATAGCGTTTTGGGATCGTTCCGCCAGAAATACGCCATGGCGAAGACCGTCGGCTGCTCCTTGATCCGGCCTGCATCGAAGCCGAGTTCGGGAGGACCGGCCTCCGCAGACTTCTTCCCGCTTAAAGTCGCCATGACGAAGGTCATGTCCCGCCGCCAGGCTTCAAGCATGAGTCCAAAGCGCGTCTCGTCATAGGATCCGGTCGCGGCGATGCGCGCGATCAGATAGAGTTCGCCGCTTTCGATGAAGGCCGAAGCGAGGTGGAGGCCGCTGTTCAAGGACCGTAACGCCTTGTCGCTCACCGGATAGCGCAAGAAGCGGGCGAGAAATCCGATTTCGCAAACGCCTGCATTTGCCGAGCCGTGATGCACGAGCGCGATGACGAAGCGCAAATCGCCATCTTCGACCTCATAGATCGTGTGGCCCTGATCGTCTCCGATGACGGTGACGGCGCCGAAGGCGCGGCGAATCGCGGCCTCGATCGGCGGCCTCGGCCAGGCGTCGGTCTGTTGCCTTGCGCTGAAAAACGCCCTCATGACTCTTGCCGACAATAGTGTGCGGCGCCTAACGGCGGGAACGCTCGATGAGACCGGTGCCGCCGCAATCCTCGCACTCCCTGGCGATGAATCCGATCTTGCCGCGTCCGCCGCAATGACTGCAAGCGGCCTTGAGGCGATCACGGCCCATCAGCGAAGCGAACAAATCCGTCGCAGCAGCGTCCGCGGGCGCGGCATTGGTCGCCAGCGATCCGAGGCGGTCGTCCTTGTCCAAACCAAAGGCGGCGGCGAACGAGCTCTGCCCCGTCAGCATGCCCACGACAACCATGAGGTCGCGCTTCCACGCCTCGAACGCCGATTGCAGCGCCGCTTCGCTATAGGGCCCCTTCGGCTCCAGCCCGGCGAACATGTCGAGCGCGCCGTCCCGCAGCTGGACGGCCGAAATGTGCAAATTGCGGTTCATCGCCGCCGCGCCCGATTCATCGACGCCGAAGCCTTCAAAGCGCGTGTAGAACAGGAGCTGATCGATGCCGTCGGCGTAATTGGCGGGATGATGCAGGATCACCACAAAAGCAACGGCCCCGTCTTGAACGCCGTAAAGCACATACTCGTCGCGCAGATGCGGACCCTCGACGCGTCCGTAACGCTTGACGATGTAGGCCTCGATCCGATCGCGCGGCCATAGCCCGGCCGCCAGGGACGCGCCGGCCCCCCCGAAAAACCGTTTGAACATGAAAACTCCGCCACCCCGATGAGAGCGCCTTCGCCAGCGCTTCGCGTCACGAGCCTACACGAGGTCCCAGCCGCCGCAAGGGCTCGCCGGTTTGGGTTCCCGCGCGAAATATCCGCGACAAATCCGTGTGTTGCGGCGCAGCGAACACTTGATATAGACCGGTCACAGGAAGGTTCCGGCCCGGTTGCCGGGTCCGCCTGTGCATGGAATAACGGATCTCCGCCTGCTGCGGGGAGGCGGATGTCGAGGGGTATGCTTATGGCCGAAGCGTCCGGACCGCTGCGCGTCATTCTCGCGCAACCGCGCGGGTTTTGCGCCGGCGTCGAGCGCGCCATCGACATCGTCGAGCGGGCGCTCGAGAAGTACGGTGCCCCGGTCTATGTCCGCCACGAGATCGTGCACAACAAACGGGTTGTCGACACCTTGAAGGCGCGCGGCGCGGTCTTCGTCGAGGAGGTCGACGAAATCCCCGAAGGCGCGGTCACCATCTTTTCCGCCCACGGCGTCTCCAAAAAGGTCGAAGACGGGGCCGAGCTTCGCACCCTCGACGTCATCGACGCGACCTGTCCGCTCGTGACCAAGGTCCACAAAGAGGGCCGGCGCTACGCTGAAAAAGGTTTCGACATCGTCCTCATCGGGCACCTCGGCCACCCCGAAGTCGAAGGCACGCTCGGCCAGATCGAGGGCACGGTTCACGTCATTAGCGAAGCCGATGAGGTCGACGGACTCACCGTCGCCGATCCTGAGCGGGTGGCCTTCGTCACGCAGACGACGCTCTCGGTCAACGACACAAGGGATGTGATCGCCGCGTTGCGTAAACGGTTTCCAAAGATCGTCGGGCCCGACACGCGCGATATCTGCTATGCGACGCAGAACCGCCAGACAGCAGTCATCGAGCTTTCCAAGAAAGTCGACCTGCTGCTCGTGGTCGGCGCCGGCAATTCGTCGAACTCGAACCGGCTGCGCGAAATCGGCGAGAATTTCGGCGTGCCGAGCTATCTGATCGAAGACGCGACGATGTTCGATCCCGTATGGCTCAATGGCGCATCGACTGTCGGCATCACCGCCGGAGCGTCAGCGCCGGAAACCTTGGTCCAGGAAACGATCCGCCGACTGAAGAAATACCGCACGGTGACCGTCGAGACGCTCGATGGCGTCCAGGAGAACGTGCACTTCAAGCTGCCGGCCGAACTGGCGGAAGTTCCGCGCCCAAAAGACGCGATGGACGTTTGGGCGGTCGAGCCGGCTTAACGGTAAGCATTGCAGCGTTTCTGGATTCGGAGAGGGGCATGGGCATTTCGTTTCATCAGCAGGTCCGCGTCGGCGCTTATGTGATGAAGCAGACCCTGGCGGGGCGGAAACGCTACCCGCTGGTGCTAATGCTCGAACCCTTGTTCCGCTGCAATCTCGCCTGCCCGGGCTGCGGCAAGATCGATTATCCCGATCTCATTCTGAACAAGCGCCTCTCGGTGAAGGAATGTCTCGACGCGGTCGATGAATGCGGCGCGCCGGTGGTCGCCATCCCGGGCGGCGAACCCTTGATCCACAAGGATATCGGCGAGATCGTCGCCGGAATCGTCGCGCGCAAGAAATTCGTTTCGCTATGCACGAACGCGCTCTTGCTCGAGAAGAAGCTGCATCTGTTCACGCCGTCGCCATTTCTGTTTTTCTCGGTCCATCTCGACGGCCTTGAGGAGCATCACGACCGCGCTGTCGACCAGAAAGGCACGTTCAAGGTCGCGGTGAAGGCGATCAAGGCGGCGCAGGAAAAGGGCTTCCAGGTCAACGCCAACGCGACCATCTTCAACAATATGCCGGCGAAGGACATCGCCGACTTCTTCGATTACGCAACCGAGCTCGGCGTCAACATCACCTTCTCGCCCGGTTACGCTTATGAGCGCGCGGCCGACCAGGAGCATTTTCTTTCGCGCGAGCGCACCAAGAATCTCTTCCGAGACGTGTTCCGCGTCGGCAAGGAGCGCGGCGCGAAGTGGAATCTGAACCATTCGGCGCTTTATCTCGATTTTCTCGCCGGCAATCAGGATTATCTGTGCACGCCGTGGGGCATGCCGACGCGCAACGTCTTCGGCTGGCAGAAGCCCTGTTATCTCCTTGGCGAAGGTTATGTCTCGTCATTCCGCGAGCTGATGGAGACCACCGACTGGGATCAATACGGCACCGGCAAATACGAGAAATGCTCGAACTGCATGGCGCATTGCGGCTATGAGCCGACCGCCGCCATCGACGCTGTGAAGAACCCCTTAAAGCTGATGAAGCTCAAGGACCTCTTCAGCATAAGGACGGAAGGCCCGATGGCGCCCGAAATCGACCTGTCGAATGCGCGGGCGGCCGAGGACGTCCACGAGAAGCTCGTCGCCGAGCAGATCCTAAAGATCGAGGCTCAGAAACAGGCGACGAAACAGGCGGTCGAGGCCGCCGCGTAGGCTTTTCAGCGCGGCCTCCGAGTCTGCGCCGAGACGCAGAAGCGCCGGAAAATCCGACGGACGCCTCGCGCATTCGATCAGGACCGGCAGCACGCGCGTGCCGCCGTCTGGCCCGACCGCGTTCAACGCCGCTCGCGGCAGGGCGCGCGACGCCGGGTCGGCGATGGCGCGGATCGCGGCGAACGGCGTTCCGGCGGCCTGAGCCGCGCGCGCCACGCCATGGCTTTCCATATCGACGGCGACGCATCCGTGGCGGTCGAACAGTGCGGCCTTAGCGCGCGGCGTCGCGACGATCTCGTCGGACCCAAACAAAACTGCGCGGGCGCCGCTAAGCCCTTCGGCCTCCAGCGCCAACGCTTCCAGCAGCAGCGGATCGCAGCCGAATTCGCGACCGTCGGCGACGCGAACGCGCTCGCCGAGGATGAGGTCGCCGGCTTCAAGATGCGGCGCGAGCCCGCCGGAGACGCCGACGCTGACGAGCGCGGCCGCCCCCTGTGCTGCGTAACCCCTCGCAATCTGCTCGGCGCGCGCCGCATTCGCGCCCGAGATTCCGACGGCGAGTCGGTCGGAGCCGCGGCCTAATGACCTGAGCGCCGCACGCGCCGCCGCGGCCTCCGATTTGAGCCCGCACACCACGCCGATAAAAGCGCGCCTCATGGCGGCGAGCGACCGTCACGATCGCCCTTGCATTGATCCTTTGGCGGAATTTCGCTGGCTGCAAGTCTCGTGGTCATGGGATCATCTCATCCGCCTCAAGACGATCGCAGCCGCGCGCTCGCCGGAACGGATCGCCCCTTCTATGGTCGCCGGCACGCCGGTGTCGGTGTGGTCGCCCGCAAGAACGAAGTTCCGCCAACGTGTTCGGGGCTTGAGTCGCTTGGCCGCGGCCGCCGGCGACTGGTCCGGCGTCGCCCGCCGCTCGCGAATGACGCGCACCGCCTCATAGGGCTCGTTCCGCAGGTCGAGGGCGATTTGCGTCTCTCTCCACAGATCCTGCGCGGCTTTCTCGTTCGGCACGTCGTCCATGCCGATGACGTGGGCGGCCGAGACGGTCAGCGAAATCACGTCGCCGCGCACGAAAGCCCATTGCGCGTCGGATGACACCATTCCGATGAAAGGCGAGTCGCCCAGCACGCCGTTCGAGAGCGGGGCGCGCAGGCGGTAATGCACATTCAGAATTGAGGCGTCGTCGTCAGGAGGATCGAGTTCGGGGACGAGTTGTTTCAATCGCGAAGGCGGCACGGCGAAGATGACGCGATCGTCGCTCCCGATATCGACGGTCGCTTCCGGAAATTCGAGCTTCGTCAGGCGATCGCCTTCGAATGCCGCGGACCGAAGCCTGCGGTTCAACAAAACGTCCGCGCCCTTCGCTCTAAGATAAGAGAGTGCGGGCTCGATGAATGTCGGGCCAAGCCCGTCCCTGGCGACCAGCGGCCGGGAAAAAGCCGCGCCCAAGGCAAACGTCTCCCGGATGACCGACCACAAAAGCCGCGCCTGGCCGAGCCGCGGCGTAGTGTTGAGCACAGCAAGGGTCAGCGGCTCCCAGAACGTCCTGTACAGCGGGCCGTCGCAATCGACGACGTCGGCGACGGTCTCATCGGCGCGCGCCGTCGCAATGCCGGCGGCTTTGACGTAGTCGAGCAGATTCGTTCCGGGCACGCGCGATTTCGGATCGAACAGCCATCTCGGGAAAAGTCCGTCCGAAATGCGCACGGTCCAGCGCGCGCCGCTCTTGATATCGACAAAGGGATAAGTCGCGGCTGAGGGTCCCGCGAGGGCGTCCCTCGAGCCGATCCGCGCCAAATAAGAGAGAGCGCGGCGATTCCCGGACATGATGAGGTGATTGCCGTTGTCGATCATCCGATCGAGCGTCTTGTCGTAGAACGACCGGCAGCGCCCGCCCGCCTGGCCGGCCGCTTCATAGATCGTCACCGCGCAGCCCGCCTCAGCGAGCGATGTTGCGGCCGACAGGCCGGCAAGTCCCGCTCCGACGATGTGGACCCGCTTTAAGGAGGGCTCGCGCATGCGATCGTCAGGGGGCCGATTTCAACGGCGGCGCGAAAAAATAGCGGAGCGATATCGCCGCTTTTTCGACCTTGGAAAGCGCCACCGGCGTTCCAACCCGCTCCCAACCGCGCGCCGCAAGACGCCGCAAATATTCCTCATAAACTCCCATCATGAGCAGAGCGGGTCTTACGATGCGCCAGTCGAGATCGTTGAGGGCCGCGCGCGTTTCGCCAAAACGCTGCCTGGCCAGATCTGCGACGGCGTTCGCCGCGTCACCAAGGCGAGGCGAATCGAGGATCGCTTCGGGGGTTTGCGGCGCGCCGCATTTGAGGAGAAGTTCGTTCGGCAGATACAGCCGGCCAAGCGCCGCATCTTCGGCGATATCGCGCAGGATGTTGGTCAGCTGCAGGGCGTCGCCCAAAGCAAGAGCGAAACGCTTCGCTGAATCGCTCCGCGGCGCGCCGAAGACCGGCATCGACAGCATGCCGACGGCGCCGGCGACGCGGCGCGTGTAGGCCAGCAATTGCGCCATGGAGGGCGCGACGACCGGCCCGTCCGCATCCATCTCCATGCCTTCGATATGCAGAAAAAACTCCTCCTTCGGCAGCAAGAACGACCGCACCGGCTCGAGCAGCGCGAGACCGATCGCCGTTTGCGGCGCGCCAGCGTAGAGGCGATCGATTTCGGCGCGCCACGCAGCAAGTTCGATCCGTTTTTCGACCGCCGGGAGATCGCCGTCCGCCACGTCGTCAACCGCGCGGCAGAAGGCGTAGATCGCGTGCATCGCCTCGCGTCGCGGCCTCGCGAGGATGCGCATGCCTGCGGCGAATGACGTGCCCGAGCGTTTCACGGTTGCTGCGGCGAATGCGCGTGCGGCTTCGGGAGTTACGTCCAACACTGTCATCAAGCCTCTTCGCCGTACATATCGAGGTCGAGAACAATGCCGCGATCCGCCAGCAACCGGAGTGATGCCGACGAGAATAGAGTCTCTCCCATGCCCTCGCTGAGCCATAAACCGCAAAACAAATCGGCCTGGTGCTCCATCGTTAGCCTTTCCCAGACTGTCAGGTCAGTTGAGAGTTTTGAGAAAATTTCGGCGATTTGAGAATCCAGATCGGCGGGCTTCCAAATTGCCGCCTGAAGACTCCAATACCCCCGGCTTGCGACGTACCTTGATCCACTCGGATTGATTATGGTTTCGCCCCTGGCATAGGACCGGGTTGGGTTGCAGCCCAGATACCTCGTGATCTCCGAAGGGAGCAATTCCGCGCCAAAAAATCTCAGCGCGGCTGCGGATCTAACCGGCTCGGTCATTGTCAGCGCGCAATTTTTGTTTGTGCCGGCGCACGGCGAAGAGTCCGCTGGCAGTGCCGACGACGCCGGCTGTCGCGAAATCGAATTTCGACAACGCCACTCGGCGGGCGAGTGGATCGCCTCGCCTTAAAAGCGCGATGAGCCGCGCGGCGAGCCGGACGATGACGGCCGATTCCATGGCGAGGCGACGGCTCTTAAGGGCGGCGGGGAGTTTTCGGGCGTCGGGCATCAGAGCGTCGCAGCCGTCGAGCATGCGACCTACGACGCGGCGAAGCGCCGGCGAGAGCGCTTTTCCGTCAAGATCGACGATTGCGCCCCCCTCCTCGGCGAGCCAATCGCCGATGACGTAGACCCGGTCGAGATTACGGCGATCGTCGCCCATGTCCTGAAGATGGTTGACGATCTGCAGCACCGTACAGAGCGCGTCCGAGTACTGGTAGGCGGAGGGGTCCTCGCCATGAAGGTCGAGGAGATATCGTCCGACCGGGTTCGCCGATAGCGCGCAATAGCCGATGAGTTCGTCCCAAGTCTGATAGCGGAGCTTCACCGCATCCTGAATGAACGCCTTGACGAGATCGGATCCGTGTTTGGTCGGGACGCCGGTCGCCGCCATGCTTTCACGAAGCCTGGAAGCCTTTTCATATCCGACAACGACAGCCTCGCCCGTCAGCGCGGCGTCGAACGCCTTGAGGCGCACGATCTTGTCATTGGGGGCAAGCGCTGCGTTGTCGGCGATGTCGTCGATCGCCCGGGCGAAGGCGTAATAGGCGGCGACGTGAGGTCTTAGCCGCTTCGGCAGCAGGAACGACCCGACCGGAAAGTTCTCATCGCGCGCGCCCTTGCCGGATGGCGTCTCCGGATGGGCGCGGGCATCGTCAACTTTAGTATCGGTAACCGCTGTCACGCCGGCAGGTTTAGAGCGCCGGCCGAAAAAGTGGAATTCGGTTTTTCATCGAAGCCCGCGCAAGCCTCTGGCGCAACGGGCGGTCTTGCCGGCCCGAACGCCGCCAGTAGAACCTCTTTTCATGCTTCTGGCGATTTCCGCAGCGACGCTTGCGGCCTGGCTCTATCTCGCATTTTTTCGCGGGTTCTATTGGCGCGCCGATACGCGCCTTGAACCTGCCCCCGCGCCGAGCACCTGGCCTGAGATCGTGGCGATCATCCCGGCGCGGAATGAGCGCGAGACGATCGCCCAGGTCGTTGCGGCCCATGACGCCACGGACTATCCGGGGCCCTTCCGTGTAATCTTGGTCGATGACGAGTCGGCCGACGGGACCGCGGAGGCCGCCAAGACCGCCGCCGGAAGCCGCCGAGAGCTCACAATCGTCGCCGCGCCGCCGCTTGCGGGCGGCTGGAGCGGGAAGCTCGCGGCCATGAACGCCGGCCTCGTCGCCGCGCGGAACGCCGCGCCCGAAGCGTCTTACATCCTCTTCGCCGACGCCGACATCGCCATTGGGAGGACGACGCTCCGACGTCTCGTCGCCAAGGCCGAGGACGAAAACCTCGCCATAGTTTCGCTGATGTCGCGACTCGACTCGCGAGGCTGCTGGGGCGGGCTCCTCATTCCAGCCTTCGTCTACTTCTTCCAAAAACTGTATCCGTTTCCGTGGACGAACGATCCCAAGCGCAGGACGGCGGCCGCTGCCGGCGGCTGCATGCTGGTCCGGCGAGACGCGCTGGTGGCGGCGGGAGGCCTTGAACCGATCCGCGGCGCGCTGATCGACGATTGCGCGCTCGCCGCGCTGATCAAGGGCGCAGGTCGTCCCATCTGGATCGGCGTCGCCGGCGCCGACGACGCAGCGAGCCTACGCGACAATCGGCGATTGAGTTCGATCTGGTCGATGGTCGCGCGCACCGCGTTCGCGCAACTCCGGCGTTCCAGGCTCCTCCTCGCCGTGACAGCGGTCGGCATGGCGGTCGTCTATGGCGGTCCGCCGGCGATTGCACTCTCTTATCCTCTGCACCGAGACGAACTTGCCGGAGCCGCGGCGCTCGGGGCGTGGATTCTCATGGCGGCGACCTATGGGCCGACTGTCCGACTCTATGGCGTCCATCCGCTCGGCGCGGCTCTGCTTCCGGTATCCGCAACGCTCTATCTGCTGATGACCCTCTCCTCGGCGCTCCGACACGCGCGCGGCCGCGAGGGGTTTTGGAAAGGCCGCTACGCCCCGCGCGAAGCCTGAAGCGCGGCCTCGCCTCCGGCGCGAAAAACCGGCGCTTTTGTCGATTCGACCGTCGATGATATGCTCGCCGTGGGCGTTTCTATCGGGACTGGGAGGGGCGTTGTGTTTCTATTCGGATTTCGCAAATTCATCGCGCCGACGGTGATCAAGCTGATGTATTATGTCAGCCTGCTGACGACAATTTTCGGCGCCGCTGGAGTGGTGATCTACGCGCTTGCGGAGATGAAGAATCTCGGCGGCCGCGAGGCGATCATGATGATCGCAGCAGCGCTCGTCGGCGCGCCGATCATAATTCTTCTGACGCGCTTCGTCGCTGAAATGTGGCTCGTGCTGTTCGAAATGAACCGACGGCTGGGCGAAATTCGCGACAAATAGGCCTCAGGCTGCGAGCCCGGTCTGCTGCATCCAGCAGACGGCGCCTCTGAGCGCGGGCTCGAACGGGCCGGCGCGCCAGCCGAGTTCGCGCGCCGCCTTCTCGCTTGAGAAAGAAACACGTCGTCCCGCGAGTCGAACGCCGGTCAGGGGCGCTTTTGGCGGCTTGCCGGTCGCGCGCGCGAAGAGGTGCGTATCGACCAGGCCGGCAATCTGCGCCACGGCGTAGGGCAGTTTCGTTTTCGGCATCGGCCGACCCGAGATTCGCTCAAGCGCGGCGAGCAGGTCGCTCATGCCGACATCCTGTCCGCCGAGCAGATAGCGTTCGCCGCGTTGGCCGCGATCGCGCAATGCGATCAATCCTTCAGCGAGACTGTCCGCCGGTACGAAATTCAAGACACAGTCTATATAGGCCGGCGTCTTGGCGTTGAGAAAATCGAGAATCATCTGCGAGGGCGGAGTGAGCCCCGCGTCGCCGGCGCCGAGCGGTTCGGTCGGAATCCCGATGACCGCGTCGAGACCGTCGCAGACCGCAGTCTCGATGGCGCGCTCGGCCAGCAGTTTCGATCGCGGATAGGGCCCGAGCATGTCGCGGGCCTCAAGCCGGACCCGCTCATCGGCGCGCGAGACGCCAATTGGCGTCCGCCTTCCGACCAGCGTTGTCAAACTGGAGCAATGGACGAAACGGCGCACGCCGGCGCCGCGCGCCGCTTCGATCATGATCTCGGTTCCCGCGCGGTTGACCCTGTCGAAGACGCGCGCGTCGCGGGCCCAAAGTCCGGCGTTTCCGGCGAGGTGAAAGACGGAGTCGGCACCTTCGGCGGCGCGACACGCCGCATCGGGTTCGCAGATCGATCCGACGAGGTTTTCATCGCCCGCGCCGAGTTTCAGGTCGAAAACCCGTACGCGTTCGCCGCGCGCCCTAAGGGCCCTAACCAGGTGTGCGCCGACGAAGCCGGCCCCGCCGGTCACCAGCGCAAACGTCACGCCCGCGACGCGCAGACAAGGAGGCCCTCGTCGGTGGCCGATCCGAGGATCAATCGGCCGCTCCACTCGACGGCCGCGGTGGCGCCGCTGAAGACCGCGCCGCTCGGGTCGTCGAACAGGAATTCGATCCCGGCGCCGTCCAATGGAGTATTGACGACGCGCGAGGGAGACTTTCCGAACCCTGTCTTGCGGTGAAGACCCATCCTCAACAGCGAGGGGTGGAGCGCAGCGATGATGCCGCCGTCGGCCGCAAGCGCGAGGTTGTCGGGTCCGCCCGGCACATGGATTCGCCGACGTTCGGCGTAGCCTTCCGGGGTGCGTTCAAGAATCAGCACCGCCTTTTCGCGTGTGGCGGCGAGGGCGATGTCGCCGCCCTCGACCTCGACGATCCCATTGGCGTGCGCAGCAGCATCGTAGAGCGTTGCGCCGTTTTCGCTGGCGACGCCGCTTCGCCGCAAGGACAGCGCGTCTTCGACCGCCTTGCGCCAACCGCAGTCGCTATGGTCGAAAGTGATCAACAGGCCTTCGCCGTCTCGCGCCAGGTCATTCGCGGCGCAGCGGGCTTCAACTTCTGCGCCGATGACGACTTCGCCGCCGGCGCCGATGCGTTCGATGCGGGTGGCGGAACGCCAGCGGCCGTCGAGCTTCTGGTAGCCGCGATTGATAAAGGCGATTTCGTCCGTAATCGGATCGTAGGTGATTCCGTGCGGCCTCAAGCCGCCCGCGATATCGTCGCCATGCGCAAGCGCTGAAGCGGCGACCGGGCGATCGTCGCCGGCAAGGGCGGCGATCGATATCGCGTAGAGCCCGCCCTGAGGCACGCTCGGCGCCCGCTTCCGAAGCGCCCGCTCAGCTCCGCGCCGGTCATAGGCCGAAACAATCAGGCGTTCGCGGGCAAGGTCGAGCGCCAGGTCCTCCGCGCCGCGAATGACGGCGCCGGTTCCCGCGTCGACAAGCGCGACGCGGCGGCATTGATCTAGAGGGTATTTCGCAGCCGGCAGGGCCCGCGCGCAGGCTGCCGCGGCTACAGCAAGGCACGCGGCAGCCATCAGGCGGCTAACCGACGCCGGCCGATGCGATGTCATGGCGCGACCCCTCGTTCGGCCCCGGCCGCCGATACCCCCACTTGTCGAGGAAGCGACCCCACCTCGCCTCGACCTTGGCTGCGGCCTCTTCCGGGCAGTTGAACCTATTTTTCTCGAACCCGCCGACAGAAGCAAGATAGGCTTCAAAGGTCGGCTTTGCGGCCTGAAACCCCGGGATCCCAAGCCCCTGGTAGATCGTCTTCAACGCTACCATCGGGCTTTCATCGAGCGCCGCATAGTCGAGCTCGACGTAACGGTCCTTTCCCAGACCGGCGCAGTCCCGCTCCTGCGCGCGCATCATCCGGTCGTAGACGGATAGGATCGCCTCATCGATGTCGACATGTCCATAAGCCTGAAGCGCGAATTGGGCGAGAAGCTTCCGGTAGAAATTCCGCATAGAGACGAACACGTCATAGGGATTGCGATGGATGTGGATGAATTTCGCCTGAGGAAACATCTGCGAAAGCAGCGCCGCCCGCCCGGTGTAGACCGGGTTCTTGATGAGCAGCGGCTTCCCGTTCTGATGCATGCTGAGTTTGCGAAGGAAATAAGCAAATCGACGCCGCCAGGACTCGATCTCTTCCTGCGAGCAGCCGTCAAAAAAGAGGCCGCGCCCCAGAAACTCTGTAAACGCTCTCGGAAAATAGATCGCATGATAGAACGACACGTCCGACATATTGGCGATGGCGATTTCGTCCTCCTGCGGACTGTCGGGACGCACCGGCATGTTGTCGATATAGCGATGCGCAGGCAGCGCACGCTCGAGCAGCGGCCTGAAGGCCCGTGCAAGCCCAAAGAGATCCCAGGGCAGTCCGGTCGCGACCGGCGGGACGAATCCCCAGTCCCCGCCGCGCGTCATGATGTTGTAGAGATGAGTCGTGCCCGACCGCCAATGTCCGAGGATAAACACGGGCGCGAGACTGTCTGCGGACGGCAGGCTCCGCTCGATCATCAGCCTTTCGACGGTTGAAAACGGCCAGCGCGCCAGGGCCGCCGCTGCGATGAGACTGGCGCTGGCGATTTTTTTTGGCGGACCTGCGCGTCGGACGACGGCGGCCAGGGTGCCGAGATTTGCGCCGGAAAGCGGATGAGCCATGGGACTGCCGATCGATGGCCTCTATCGCAGCCCCAATCGATGAGGGCAATTACGCGAACCAGCGACTACCGGCGTAGCGCCCCGGATAGCCCGCGCGTCCGCCCGTTCGCCTCGCCGTGGAATCCGTCGAACCACGGATTGGCGATCGCCGCATCGGTCGGGGAATTCCCCTCGGGGTCTAGTGTCCCGATCGAGAGATAATTGGCGATGACGGCTTTCGGATTCTGCTTCTTCATCGCATCGACCCACGCTTTCGTCACCCGCTCGCCTTCCGCGCCGACCGTGAACGCCTCCGCCCAATTGACGATCTTCGGGTCGGCCTTGAGGTGATCTGGCATCACGTCATGGGCCTCGCCCTCATAGTCGCCGAGGAAATAGGCTCCCGCCTCCTCAGCCGCTTTCTGGTTCATGGTCCGGGTGAGAACGATCCACGGGATCGTCCCCATGCGCTTTTGCGGGTCCGATATCGTCCAGTCGGCGCGCCGTTTCGCTAACCCCGCCGGATCGGCATCGATCGCCGCGCGCCATTTGGCGCGGTGCTCGGCCGGCGTCGCGGCGGGCATGAAGCCATGCGGTTCGATCGCGAACGCTTCGCTGTAATAGGAGCCGACGGCGAGGCCGACATGGCGGAGCCATGGCGCGGGGTCGCCGCCGCGCTCGGCGAAGTAGGCCTTGAAGCCCTTGAACCCGGCCTTCGCCTGCTCGTCTAAGGCGAGATGCGTCCCCATGGCGATGGTCCACGCCTGCTTGCGCCCCGCGCGCTTCAAGGCCGCGTCGAACGCGACCATGACGTGCGCGGTCATGTACCCGTAGCCATAGCGCCAGGGGATGATTGCGGCGGGATTGGATCCAAGGCCGTTGCTGAGCCCGTCGCAGAAGGCCGTCATGACGCCCCAAGGCGGGCCGTAGTTCCAGACTTCGTTCCAGGGTTCGAGATAGACCATCCGGTCGGCGGGATAGTTCGAGGCGATCAGCCCGCGGACGATCCCGTCCATATAGGCGGCCCAATCGGGCGAGACGAGGATCGCGCGAAAGTCGTTCTGGCCGGCCGATTTCCATGCCGCGTAGACATCGCCGGTCGCATCGGAGAGCTTCGCCGTTGCCCCCGGCAACCCCGCGACATGAACCCACGCCGCCGTATCGGTCGCAACCGACGCCCGAAACAGCAGCTCGAACGGCCACTGCTTCGGCGCATCTTGCATGCGCGCGTCGAACGCATAATTGAGGTTCGGATAGCCCTGATAGGCGGGGCCCATGAAATCGCCGGCATGGAACGGCCGCGCACGGCTCGCGTCCTGCACGTCCATGAAGCGCAAAATCTTGTAGCGCCGCGCATGGGCGATCCAGGCCGGATCGAAAATCTCTCCCGCCTTGACGCGCGCTTCGTTCTCCTTGCGGTAAATCTTGAGCGACTTCAGCCCGCCGGGACCGAGCCGCCAGATATTGATCCATGAGAGTTCGCGGCGGGTCGGAGCGAAGCGCGCCTCGATGCGCCCGCCGCTCGCGTCGGCGGGCGCCGTGACGAGGCAATCCTCTTGGGTCGGCGTCGCGCACTCGACGCCGAGCGGATGCACGGCGATGTCGGCGTCGCCTGTCCACTCGACGACATAGGTTCCGGCGTAATAGGCGGGGTTCGCGATCGAGCCCTCGCGGAAATGCCGGCCTTCGAGGAAGCCGCCAGAGGGGATCGCCTTCGGGTGTCCCGTCGCCTTGTCGATGAAGCCTTCGGCCCAGAGATCGGCAAAGCTCTTGCCGCGCCGGTCTTTCCATCCACCCTCGTCGCCGAGCCTCGCGAGATCGAGGAACGGCCCCTCCTGATTGGCGTACCACCACGGATAAATCCCGAGCTGCATGAGCGGCTTGCCGTCGTCCGTCGACGGAAATTTCGCCGCAAGAACCGCCGGACCCTGCGCGGCCGCTTCGTCTTGAACGCAACCGGCGACCTGCAATGCGAGGACAATCGCTCCGATCGCCGACGTAACGCGCCCGGCGCGTCTGACGCAAACGCCCATGCCACAACCCTCGCCCAACTGCCCATGCGCTCCTTGCCCGGAAGAAAAGCGCGAGGCTAATGAACCATCGGTAAAGCCGATGGAGTCGTAGCGCAAACTGATAAAAAGGCGGAAAGCGGCATCCAGAACTGCGTTGGTTCATGGCGGCCGGTCGCCGCGCTCAGTCATAGCAATCCTTGCTGCGGTGCATGGGCGGCGGCTATCTGGTCGGATGTTTGTCGAGGACTCATATGGCGCGCGTCTATTGCATCGGCCATGCTGTTAACGATTACATATTCAGGGTCGACCGCATGCCGACGGCGGCGACCAAATATCGCGCGACAGGCTTTGAGATGGTCGGCGGCGGGCCGGCGGCGACCGCGGCGGTCGCGATAGCCAGACTTGGCGGTAAAGCGGCTCTCGCCAGCCGCGTCGGCGATGATGCAATCGGCGAATTGATCGTCGCGGAACTCTTGGGGGAAGGAGTCGAATGCGGCGAGGTCAGGCGTATGGAGCATCGCGCCTCGGCTGTCTCCGCGGTAATCATCGACAAATCCGGCGAACGCATGATCGTCAGTTGCGCCGATCCGCAAATGCCGCAGGGCGCTGATTGGCTGCCCGACCGATTGCCCGATGGAACCGGCGCCGTGCTCGGCGACTCGCATTGGCCGCAAGGAGCGGCGAAAATGTTTGCGCTCGCGCGCGCCGCCGGCGTTCCGGCCGTTCTCGACGGCGGCGCGGTATGGACAGACGATTCGGCGCACCGCGCCGCGACGCATCTCGCGTTCTCGAGCGACGGATTGAAGCGCTTTTCGGGAGACGGCGATCCTCGCACGCTGCTGAAACGGGCCCGTGGGCTAACCGGCGCGTGGTGTTGCGTCACCGAAGGTCGAATGGGCGTACTCATAGACGACGGCGTCGAACAACGACGGATTCCTGGCTTCAAGGTCGATGTCGTCGATACGCTCGGCGCGGGTGATGTGTGGCACGGCGCTTTTGCGCTTGCCCTCGCTGAGGGGAAAGGCGAATTCGCGTCGGCGACATTCGCAACAGGCGCCGCCGCGCTGAAAGTCACGCAGGGGGGCGCCGCGCCGCGCCGAAGTCGACGAGTTTTTGCGCGGCAAAATGGCCTTCTAGGGTCAGGCGGTAGGAACGCTGCGGCCTGAAAACGCCAAGTCCCACGGAACCTAATTCATCAACGCGGATTGAAAGAGAGTCGTTGACCCAAGTCAGCGGAGGGCAGGCGCGCGGCGCAACTCCGGAGCGTTGAAATGCACGGGATTATCTATCTTGTCGGCCTTATTGTCGTGATCATGGCGATCCTCTCGTTCCTTGGGGCCTAATCCATGGAACGCGTCGAGATTACGGGCGCGGTCCCGCTGACCGACCAATCAAGCAGGTCCTACGTTGAATGGGGGGCTGTTTTCGCCGGAGCGGCGGTGGCGGTCGCCCTGTCCTTCACGCTGTTCGCCTTCGCCGCCGGAGTCGGTCTCGCTGTCGCCTCGCCTTGGCCCGGCTCCGGGGCGGAACCCGAGACTTTGAGCTGGCTCTCTGTCGTCTGGCTTATCTTCGTCATGATTTTCAGCTCGCTCGCCGGAGGCTACATCGCCGGCCGCCTGCGCATGCCGCGGGTCGGCGCCACTGCGGATGAAATCGAGTTTCGCGACGGCGCGCACGGCCTCCTGGTGTGGGGAACCGGATTGATCCTGGCGGCGATCGCCGCGATGGCGCTTTCCCTTGCGGCAGGCGCGGCAGCCGGCGCCGCCGCGGTGGCCCTGGACGATGACCCGGTCGATTATACGACTAGCCTCTTGCTTCGGGACATGGACGAAAACCGCGACGCAATCCGGGCGGAGATTGCGCCGCTTTATGCCCGCCTTGCTGCCGGCGAGGATGTCAGCGACGCGGACCGCGCTTATGTCGCCGCCCTGCTCATGGAACAGGGGGTTGCAGAAGCGGACGCGCGTTCGCGAACTGACGCCTGGGTGGCGGCGCAGCGCGAGACTATTGACGACGCGCGGCGGGCGGGATCGATCGCCGCGTTCCTGATCGCGGCATCGTTGCTCACTGCTGCCGCAGCGGCGTATTTCGCCGGCGGCGTGGGCGGTCGCCACCGCGACCGCAATGCGCCCTTTCCCTGGACGCGCACGCGGGTTGTGAGCCGTCCCGTCGAGGCCAGCGCCGCAAAGCTCCGCTAGAGCGGTTTTCAGGCGGCGCTTTGCTGCGGGTCGTGTCCTTGCCCGTTGCCGGGAGCCGCCGATGACGCCTATTGCGTGAACCTTGAGATCGTGAGCGACTCGCGGTCGCCGTCCGCCCCTCGCGTGGAGGCGTCATGCCCGCCAGTCCTCAGATTAGAACCGAGCGATTGATCCTGCGGGCGCTTGAGCCTGCTGACGCACCGAGGCTAGTCGAGCTGATGCGCGACAAATCGATCGCCTGGAACACGGCCACGATCCCCTATCCGTTTCGGCGCGAAGACGCTGACGCATTCCTGGCGCGTCGAGCGGGAAGGACACGCACAGCGCCGACATTTGCGATCGCGCTCGACGGCGAGCTTGTCGGGGTCATTGGACTCGTTCGCACCGCCACGTTTGGCGAAGATGTCTGGGGCGTCGGATACTGGATCGGCGCAGACTATCGCGGCGCGGGACTGATGACGGAAGCGCTTATTGCGGTTGCGGCTTTCGCGCGCGACGAACTCGGAGCCGCGGCGATCGTCGCCGGTCACCCAGCCTCCGCAGCGGTGCTCAAAAAGGCAGGCTTTGCGCCGACCGGAGAGAAGACCATGACCAAGAGCGTCGGCCGCGGCTGCGAGGTCGAGACGATGAACTACCGGATCGAGTTCAAGCGCCCTCTTTAGTCTCTCTCGTTGGTAGCGGGGGGCGGGATCGAACCGCCGACCTCAGGGTTATGAATCCTGCGCTCTCACCAGCTGAGCTACCCCGCCGGGATCGGCCGCTATAGCGGCGCCTCGCGGCGCGGGCAAGGCGAGCGGGGCAGCGAACTAGGGCCTACTCGTCCGCAGCTTCTTCGCCCTTGCGCGGTTCAGGCGGGATGATGCGGGCGATCGGTCCGCTCCTCGGAAACGGCGCGGTGACGACGCGGCGCGCTGCGTGCCAGCCGCCGCCGAGCAACACCATCGAAAAGCCGAGCGTCAATAGCGTCACCCCGGCGGTCCAGCCGGCGTCGAGTCCGGTCTTGGAAAAGAGCACGGCGATCGATGCGCCCGCCGACAACAGTCCCGCGACCAGCAGCGCACGGCGATTGATCAGCAGAGAGACGAAAGCAAAAGCAGCGACCACGCCGAGCGTCGCCAGTGCGGGATGAGTCTCGCCCGTGTAGGGTCCCATGGGCCCCGCGACCTTGCTCGTCACCGCGCCGAGGATCGTCGGCGCTGCGAAGAAGTGGAGCCAGAAGGCGTTGTCCGAATACCGCGTCCGCCGCCCCGGGTCGCGCGCATCGAAGACGATCCCAAGCAGAAACATGAAGACGCCGGCTGCAAGCTGGAGATCGAGAAATCGCGTTTCCACCAGCGTCGGCGCGAAATACCAGGCGGCGACGATCGCGGTTCCGGTCAGCAGCGACATGCCGAGGCCCATGGCGAAGGGCAGGCGCATGCGGAGATAAAAGGCGAGCGTTCCAGCTGTCTGCGCAGCGGCGACAATGAGGATGAACCGCATGAATTCGGATCTTCCCTGAGCGGCGACGGCGTCAAAATCACCGGCGCCCTCCATCGCGCCGAACAGCTCCGGCAGATCGCGGATCGCCGCATAAGAGGCGACGACTCCGACATAGAGGAATGCGAGGAAGGCGAGCAGGATGACGATCGACGGCAGGAAGAGGCGTCGGCCTCGCGCGAACACCTCTCCGATCAGCCACATCACTGCGGCGTTCAGAAAGGCGACGGCGGCTACTCCGTAGAGGATTCCCGAAAGCTCGCCCCGCGAGGCGTCCTTGATAATCGGCGCGAAGAAGAGGCTCGTCACGAGCCCGAGGCCGGCGGCGAAAAGGACGATCCCGATACTAAGGAAGACATCGTGGAAATTGCGGATGAACCGCAGCTCTTCCTCGCCCGGCGGCGAAGACGCCACGGGCTTCGCAGCCAACGCGATGTCCGACATTCCCCCTCGCCCCTCAGCCCCTGCCCCGCGCGGCAATCTCGGCCACAAATTCGCCGATCGCAAGCGAAGCGGTGAGCCCCGGCGATTCAATGCCGTAGAGCCCGATATAGCCAGGCGTTCCGTGTTCGGCCGGGCCGAGGATGAGGAAATCGCCTTCTTCGCCGGGACCTGTGGTTTTCGGACGCTGTCCGGCATAGCCGGGATGGAGGCGTTCGGATTCGAGGTCCGGCCAATAGCGGCGCGCAGCGCGGGCGAAGTCGCCGCGGCGCGCCTCGTCCACGGAGTAATCGCCGAGCGGAGCGTCCCAGGAGATGTCCGGCCCGAGCCGCGCCTGCCCGCCGAGATCGCGCGTGTAATGGATGCCCTGCGAATCGGCCGCAGAGAGAGGATAGATCAGCCGCGAAAACGGCGCCCTGCCTGAGTAGGCGAAGTACACGCCCTTGGCCGGACGCTGCGCCGGAACCTTCGCCGAATCGAGACCTCCGATCATGCGCGCGACTTTGTCGGCGTAAAGCCCCGCGCAATTCACCACGAGCTTTGCAGCCAGAGTCGTCGGCTCGGCGCCTCCAATATCGATTTCGAATAGGTCGCCGCTGGAGCGGCCGCCGACGACGGAACTCGTGAGCGCAAGCGCCCCGCCTCCCGCTTCGAAATCGCCCAGAAGCGCCAGCATCAGCCCGTGGCTGTCGATCACGCCCGATGACGGCGAATGGATCGCAGCGTCGCAGCGCACTCCCGGTTCGAGGCGCCCCGCCTCGAAGCCGGAGATGATCGAGAGGTCGAAAACGCCGTTCTGTTCCGCGGTCGCCTTCAGGTGAGCGAGCCGGGCGACCTCATCGGCGCCGATCGCGACGATAAGCTTTTCGCATTGCGCGTGCGCCACGCCATGCGCCCGGCAATACTCGTAAAGCAGGGTTTTTCCGCGTACGCATAATTGCGCGCGAAGCCCGCCCGGCCGGTAATAGATGCCGGCGTGGATGACCTCCGAATTGCGCGAGGAGGTCTCCGTGCCGAACGCCTCGTCGCGCTCCACGCACACCACCTCCCGCCCTGTCAACGCCAGCGCCCGCGCGACCGCAAGACCGACGACGCCGGCGCCGATGACGAGGACGTCGACGGTCTCGGTCATCATGCGAACCTCGCCTCTCCCGCTTGCGGGAGAGGGGCCGGGGGTGAGGGTGCGCAACTCTGAACCGCGCAAGGTCTTGGGTCGTTGCGTTCCCCCTCACCCCGAAACCGCTTCGCGATTTCGACCCTCTCCTGCAGTCGGGAGAGGGTCGGCCTGCGCGTGCGTTGACGCCCCTTGCGAGGCTCCGGTTCGCCATGCATAGGCGGTTTCGTCGGTGGGCCGATCAATTCGTCGTCGCGACCCATTCGGGATCGTCCTGGACGCCGCGTTCGAATTTCAGAAATTCGTAATAGCCGCAGCGCGACTGGGTCGGGAAATCCCGACAGATGCGCGGTCGCGCGCCATAGACGGTGCAGCGCCGCTTCTCCTTGTCGAGGAACATGCAGGAACTGATGAAATGCTCGTCGGCGGAATGGCGTAGGACGACGGGGTTTTCCTTGTCTCCGGCCTTGGTGAAGCGCGCGCGCGCCTTTTTTTCGGAAATTCCGAAATGCTTCGCCAGCCGCCGCACATCGCTCGGGGTCGCCGGGATGAGCGTGTAGGAGCAGCAATAGGCCGGACACTTCATGCAATTGTAGAGTTTCGCGGCCATCTCGTTTCCAGCGCCGGATGCGCCCTATTGTAGCGCCGACTCGGTCGCTGAAATCCAGCCCCCGCCGAGCACGCGGTCATGGCCGGCCTCCGGAGAATAGAAGACGCAGGCTTGTCCCGGCGACACGCCTTCTTGAGGATCGTCGAGCGCAACGGAAAGGCCGTTGTCGCAAATCAGCCTTCCCGGCGTCGGCGGGCGCGTCGAGCGGACTTTCACGGCGACGAGGGTTTCCGCCCGCGCCGCGTCGTCGAGCGCGCCGTCGCCGATCCAGGAGAAGTCTTTCAGGCGAATGCGGTCGACGAACAGCGCCTCGCGCGGGCCGACGACCACGCGACTGCGGTCCGCCTCGATTTTGACCACGAAGAGGGGTTCGCCTGTCGCGAGCCCGAGCCCGCGCCGTTGTCCGACCGTGTAATGGATGACGCCCATGTGCCGACCGAGGACTTGACCTTCAAGATCGACAATGTCGCCGGGTTCGGCCGAGCCCGGACGCAATTTTTCGACGACCGAGGCGTATTTCCCTTCCGGCACGAAGCAAATGTCCTGACTGTCCGGCTTGTCGGCGACGACAAGCCCCAGCTCGCCTGCGATCCGGCGGACGGCCGATTTCGGCAGATCGCCTAAGGGAAAGCGCAGGAACTCCAGCTGTTCGCGAGACGTCGAGAACAGGAAATAGCTTTGGTCGCGCGCCTGATCGGCCGGGCGCCGAAGTTCCGCGCCGCTCGGGCCGGCCGTGCGGCGCACGTAATGGCCTGTCGCCATGGCGACGCCGCCGAGGTCGCGCGCGACATCCATGAGATCGCGGAACTTCACCCGTTCATTGCAGCGCACGCAGGGGATTGGAGTGGCGCCGGCAAGATAGGTGTCGGCGAAATCCTCCATCACGGCCGCGGAGAACCGGTCTTCGTAATCGAGCACATAATGCGGAATGCCGAGCCGTTCCGCGACGTTGCGAGCGTCTTGAATGTCTTGGCCGGCGCAGCACGCTCCTTTGCGCCTGATCGCCGCGCCATGATCGTAAAGCTGCAGCGTGACCCCGACCGCGTCATAGCCCGACATTTTCACGAGCGCCGCTGTCACTGATGAATCGACGCCGCCGGACATCGCGACGACGACGCGCGCGCCCGCGGCAAGCCCAAGATTCACGCGGGGCAGGTCTTCGGTTATGGCGAGCGCGGCGGTCATGGCCGCGAGAACATAGGCAGGGGCATAGGGCGACGCCAGAGAGCGCCCCCTTCGCCTATGGACTTCGCCGCTCTATAACCGCCCTCCGGAAGGGCTGCCGTGGGCAAGGCGAAATATCGGGCCTTCATCAGCTACAGCCATGCTGATGAAGTAGCTGGCGACTGGCTGCAGCGTGGGCTCGAGACGTGGCGCGCGCCGGCCTCGCTTGTCGGGCGTCCGGCGGCCTTCGGTCCGATTCCGCGCAAGCTGACGCCGATCTTCCGCGACCGGGCCGACCTTCCCGCCTCGGGAAACCTCAACGTCGAGATCCAGGCGGCTCTGACCGACAGCGATTTCCAGATCGTGCTGTGCACTCCAAACGCTGCGAAATCGCGTTGGGTCAACGAAGAGATCAAATTCTTCAAGAAGCTGCACGGCCAGGACCGGACTCTCGCGGTCATTTACGACGGGGAACCGGGATGCTCGGCGATTCCGGGCCGCGAAGCCGAGGAGTGCTTTCCGCCAGCCCTCCGCTTCGAAGTCGACTCCGCGGGCGAGGTGACCGATCGACCCGCCGAGCCGATCGCCGCCGATGCGCGCAAGTCCGGCGACGGGCGGCGCGGGGCGATCTCGAAGCTCGCCGCCGGTCTCCTCGGCGTCCGCCTCGACGATCTCGTTCAGCGCGAAGCCCATCGCCGCACGCGCAACGCCTGGATGTGGACCGGCGCGATGGCCGCAATCGCGGCGATATTCGCCGTGATCTCGGTTTATGCGTTGCAGCAGGGCGCAGCAGCAAAGCGCATGCGTGGAGAGGCCGAAGATCTGATCCAGTTCATGATCACCGATTTCCGCGACACCCTGGAGCTCGTGGGCCGCCTCGACCTGCTCGACAAGGTCGGTGAAAGGGCGCTCGCCTATTACGGCGCGCAGGACGAAACCGAGCTCGACGCCGACGCCCTCGGCCGGCGCTCTCGCGCGTTGCTTCTCGTCGGCGAAATCGACCACCGCGGCAATCATCTCGATTCCGCACTCAAGGCTTATGAGGAGGCGGCGGCGACGACGGAAGAGCTATTGCGCCGCAAGCCCAACGATCCGCAGCGCATTTTCGATCACGCGCAAAGCGTCTCTTACGTCGGCTTTATCGCCGGCGAGCGCGGCGATCTCGCCCGCGCGGAGACCAATCTGGTCGAGTATCTGAAGCTGGCGACTCAGCTTGTCGCCATCGATCCGAAAGACGCGAAATGGTGGCTTGAGCAGGCCTACGCGACGAGCAATCTCGGCGCGCTCAAGGTCAAGGCGGCGGACTACGACGCGGCGATTCCTTATTTCGAACAGTCGGTCGCCGCGCGAAAAATCCTGTTCGATGAAGCCCCGGGCGACGAAAAGGTCGCCCTCGCCTACGCCTATGCGCTATCCTGGCTCGGTCGCGCCGAACTCCTTAGAGGAGGCTTTGCTCGCGCCGAACCGATCATCCAGACGCAGCTCTCCGTCTACGAACCAATCCTTGCGCGCGAGCCCGATCATTTTCAGGTGCTCGACGCAGTGGTGACGGCGCAGCGGCGGCTCGCCAACGCGCAGCTCGCGCGCGGCGAGACGAAGACGGCGGCCGAAACGCTGGAAGCGGCGCGACGGACGTCGGAACGGCTCCTCGCGCGCGACCCGACGAACGCCAACTGGAAACTCAATGCATCCCATATCGAGCGGGCGCTTTCCGCCGGCCGTAGCCGCTCCGGGGACGTCGCCGGCGCAATCGGAGCGGCTGACCGCGCCGTCGCGCACGCGCGCGACGTCCGCGCGGCTGACGCGTCGCACCTCGATGCATTGACGACGCTGACCCGTGCATTGGCGCGCCGCCTCGCCGCGGGCGGCGCCAGGGCCGATCTTGCCGGCGCTGCGGCCGAACTCGCCGCCTTGCAGGACGCAGTCATCGGCGCGGAAACCGAGACTTCCGCCGCGGCTCTCGCGGAAAGCGCCCGCGAACTCGCGCGCTTCGCTGCAGCTAATGGCGATGCATCGCAAGCGCAGCGCTACCGCGCGCGGGCCATTAAGCGGCTGCATCGCGATTCTGGGCGCCTCGACTTCGCGGCGCGCGTCGCCTTGATCGAATTGCTTTTCGAGAATGGCGACGGCGATGAAGCCCGCCGGCTCGCCAAGGAAATCGACGCGATCGCCTATCGCGACCCCGACTATTCGGCCTTCGCCGGTCGGATCGCCGTTTCGCCTTGATTCATGCGGCCCAAGTCGCCTGCAATTTCGGATCCTTGCAAGACTATGCTGTCCCGTCCTATTGAATTGGCGCTATTCGCCATTCTGAACCTACATTGGAGGGGACAATGGTCCTGCGATTTCGAAGATTTGTCGTCGAAGCCGGCGCGGTCCTGTGTGTCGCCGCGCTGACAATAGGCTGCGCCCCTAAGGAGGCGACGCAAGGAGGAGGCGCGACCGCCGCCGAGACGCCTCCCCTTCCGGTCGCGTCGTCAGTCTCGATCGCCAAGCTTGATGAGGGCGGTTACGATTTCACCTATAGCGGCGAGTATTCCGACGCTGACGGCGATTTCGATTTCACGAAGGTCGACCGTCCCGTGCTGGTCGAATTCACAATCGCGCCCGGTTCGCTCGAAGGCCTTAAGTTCAAGAGCCGCGGCGAGGACGCATTGTGGATTGCGGAAAAGGCCGGTCTTGCCGAGGGCGCCAGCCCGGAAGGGCCCTATAGGGGCGCTGAATTCGCGAGTTTCGCGACCGAGGCTGACGGAATGCGCATGCGCGTGCTCAATCGGAACGATGACGGCAAACTCTATCGCTATGCGTTGCGCTTCGAGCTCAACGGCGAAACGATCGCCGACGATCCCGACTGGCAAAACGGCGGCGGCGACGACGATTAATGACGATGGCGTCTGCGCGGCTCGATTTTGGGAACCGGGTCTAACACCAACCTGCGCAGTCATCGACTCATGCAACGCGCACGGATTACCTCTCCCCTTCGGGGAGAGGTCGGATTTGCGCAGCAAATCCGGGTGAGGGGAAGGGCCGAGCGCTATTCCCCAGCCCTTCCCCCTCATCCGGCGCTGCGCGCCACCTTCTCCCCGAAGGGGAGAAGGAAGACCGCGCTCGGTTCACGATGAGTTCCGATCCATGCAAGTTGGTATGCAGCCGCGTCGCGATCCGCCTGCTTGACGCGAAGTTCTTCAAGCGCGTCGAAAATCGACGATCTCCGCCGCTGACGCTCATTCGCGTCGACAGGTCGGCGGCGCGGCGGGTAACTGGAAAACGATCCGTATACGGATTTATGCGGTCCAGTCGGACCTCGGGGCGCCCAATCGGTGTTGCGCGAGAGCCGCGTCAAGCCGCGATTAACCATATAACCGCTTGATCCGTATCCGGAAAAAATACTTATCGGACAGTCTTGACGCGCCGTTATGATGGTTTCGTCGGAGTTGGAGAGGCGGCAGGCCAACCGTTTCCTGACGGCTTCGACACGGCGAGCGAGGGGCGCACCGCAGCGTAACGGAAGCGGAGCGTTACCCTAGCCGGTCGCAG
>Ga0187892_10001992_pt1 | contig 43533 bp, 48 predicted proteins | sample MA1701073metaG_FD_139345 | JGI IMG/M metagenome (GOLD analysis project Ga0187892, IMG submission 139345) | Bio-ooze microbial communities from a basaltic lava cave in the Kipuka Kanohina Cave System on the Island of Hawaii, USA - MA170107-3 metaG ... | reverse complement strand
TTCCGAGACGTGTGGGAGACCTGGAAGCTCTTTCCACGGTACGTCTGGACGATGGTGCGCTCGACGATTCTCGGGTTCTGGATCGGCGTGCTGCCGGGGACCGGCGCCACGCCGGCGTCGTTCATGGCCTACGGCCTGGCCAAACAGTTCAGCAAGCGCGGCGAGCGGTTCGGCACCGGTGAAGTGGAAGGGGTCATCGCCCCCGAGACGGCCGCGCACGCCGCCGGCATCGGCGCGCTCTTGCCCATGGTGACGCTGGGGATTCCCGGGTCGCCGACGGCCGCGGTCATGATGGCGGGCTTCTTCATCTGGGGGCTCAACCCCGGCGCGCTGCTCTTCAAGGAGCACCGAGAGTTCGTGTGGGGCTTGATCGGCTCGATGTACGTCACCAACGTCATCGGCGTGCTCATCGTGCTGACCCTGGTGCCATTGTTTGCCGCGATCAACCGGATTCCGTTCGGCGTCCTGGCGCCGCTCATTGTGATCCTCTCCAGCATCGGCGCCTTCGCCGTCAACAACGCGGTACTCGATCTCTGGCTCATGCTCGGCTCCGGCGTGGCGGGCTACCTCTTCAAGAAGCTGGGCTACCCGCTGGCGCCGCTCGTCGTGGCGCTGGTGCTGGGCGACATGATGGAGCAGGCGCTCCGGCAGAGTCTGATCATGGGACAGGGATCCGCGGCCATCCTCTTCACACGGCCGATCGCACTCGCGTGTATGGTCGCCAGCCTGCTGTTGTTCGGCTGGCCGGCCATCCGCGGCCGGCTGGGGCCGGCGAAGGCCTGAGCGATGAGCATCGTCGCCATCACCCGCGAGCTCGGCAGCTTGGGCACGTACATCGCCGAGCAACTGGCAACACAGCGGGGATACCGCTTCGTCCGGCGCGAGGTCCTGGAGGAAGCCGCCAAGGTCGGCGAACTCAGCGAAGCGCGCCTGATTCAGACGATCGAAGACCGGCCGGGTCTGTGGGAGCGCCTGAGCCTGCCCGCCCGCCGGAGTTACCTGCACGTCGCCGCCAGCGTGCTGGAATTCGCGGCGGGCGACAACGTGGTGATCCTGGGGCGCTGGTCCACGATGCTGCTGCGTGGCGTCCGCCACGCGGTGCGCGTGCGAGTGTGTGCGCCCCCTGAGGTGCGGACGGCGCGTCTGATGAAGCGGATGAGCATCCCGCACGCGGAGGCGCAGGCCCTCAGCCAGCGCTACGACGAGGGCGTCCGGGCGAGGTTGCGGCAGTTCTTCGACGTGGAGTGGGAAGACAGCGACCTCTACGATTTGGTGATCAACACGGAGCGGATTCCCATTGATGAGGGGTGCGCCCTGATCGCGCGGCTGCTTGACAGCGCGGAGTTCCAGGCCGATGATGTTTCTCGTCGAGAAGTCCAAGATCGCGCGCTGGCCGCGCGGGTGTCCGAAGGGATGAAGATCGACGAACGGACCGCCCACATCGATCTCCGCATCACCGCCCGTGGTGGAACGGTCACGCTGCACGGCCTCGTGTTTACGCCCGAGGACCGCGCCGCCGCCGCGGATGTCGCCGGCCGGACCCCCGGCGTCATGCAGGTCACCACGAGCGTGACCATCGCGCGGATGCCGCCGCGCTAGAATCCGGCGCGGTCCACTCGAGGGGACGCCATCGTGCCTGACTGGTTCGACTGGAGCGCCGTTCTCATCATTGTCCAGCTCGTCTACCTCGAGGGCATCCTCTCCATTGACAACGCGGCCGTCTTGGGCGCGATGGTGGCGCCGCTGCCGCGGCATGACCCGATTCCCTGGCCGCGTCCCTTGCAGTTCCTGGAGCACCCGGTGCACCGCCTGTTCGGCGGACAGCGGCTCGCGGCGCTCAAGGCCGGTTTGCTGGGCGCCTACGTCGGCCGCGGCGCGATGCTCTTCATCGCCAACTGGGTCATTCAGAATCACTGGCTGCTCTTGGCCGGTGCGATGTACCTGATCTGGCTCGCGCTCTCGCACTTTGGAGCCGAGGCACGGGAAGCCGAGCATGCCGAGGCGGGGCTCCGGACCATCCCCCCGGCGATGGGATTCTGGACTGTCGTCCTCAACGTGGAACTCGCGGACCTGGCGTTCAGCCTCGACAATGTCGTCGCGGCGGTGGCCCTGTCGCGCGAGATGTGGGTGGTGCTGACCGGCGTCTTCCTGGGCATTGTGACGATGCGGTTCGCCGCGGGCATCTTCGTGGTCTTGATCCAACGCCAGCCGATCCTGGAGGCGGCCGCCTACTTGCTGGTCTTCGTCATCGGGCTGGAAGTGCTGGCCGAGGACCTGCTCGCCGTGCACATCTCCCACACCGGCAAGTTCCTCATCTCGCTGAGCGTGATCCTCGTGACACTGGCGTACGCCCGGTTTGCGCCGCTGCAGGCGCTGGGACGGCGGCTGCGTTGGATTCGCCGCTGCGTGGCCGCGGTGAGTGTGGGAATCCGCATGTTGGCGTGGCCGCTGCGGGTGGGCGTGGCGGGGATCCTCGGTCTCGTGCGCTGGTTTTTTCGCCTGGGGCGCGCGATCAGCCCGGCACGGCGCCCGGGCGAAGACCCCGGGGGATCCTGAGCCCGACGGTCGGCCCTGGCCCCGCGAAACCCGTCTGTTCTGGACAACCTACCACGCCGTCCGCGCGCTGCTGCGCGTACTGTGCGCCTTCAAGGTGGAAGGTCTTGAGCACTATCCCCGCGGCCCCGCGGTGATCGTCGCGAACCATCCGAGCGCCCTTGACGCGCTGTTCCTCGCCGCGGCCCTGCCGGAGCGTGTACTCTTCATCGGCGCGGAAGAGTTCCTGGCGATGTGGGCCGTCGGCTGGGCAATGCGGACCTACGGGTGCATCCCGGTGCGGCGCGGTGAGGTGGATCTCGCGGCGATTCGCGAGGCGCTCCGCGCCCTTCGGGATGGCCGGAACGTCGTCGTGTTTCCGGAGGGGCGGATCAGTCCGGAGCCCGGTCCGCTGCACCGCGGGGCAGCGCTGATCGCCGCGCAGGCCGGTGTGCCGATCGCGCCCGCCTCGATCGATGGAACGAGCCGCGCTTTTCCGCTGGGTGCGCGTCTACCGCGACCGGCGCGCGTGCGGGTGCGGTTTGGGCCGATCCAGCCGGCCCCGACGCCGAGCCGCGCGGGCCAGGACGCGGCATTGGCGGCCGCCATGGCGTGGGTCCGGAGCGCTTGACAGGCCCCCGAGGCCCTGCTACAAGTGCATCAACGGAACTCACCATGAGCCACGCGCTGCCTTCGGATCCAGCCAGTGGTCTGTACGCCCCGCGCAAATGCATCTGTCCGCGGCGGAGGTCGCCGAGCGCCTTCGCCACCCGCACTCGATAGCCCGTTAATCTCCACCGGCAGTTTCCCAGGCGCCCGGTCAGGCTTCCGCCCCAGCTGATGGAGTAGGCTCGCGATCGGCGGCCTTCGTTCGCGAGACTGCGACGACATCGCTTACGGGAGTGTGAGTTCATGGCACAGGCGTCGGCCGTGGATCAGACGGCCATCAAGTTCACCCAGAGCCTGATCGTGGTCTGGATCGTCGTGGCCGGCGCCCTGGCGGCGCCCTGGCTGATTGCGTTTCTCGCGGCCGCGCTCGCCACGAGCGCGGGATCGCCGTCGCGTAGTCTGTTCCGGCTCCTCTACCAGCGCGCCGCGTTACCATTGGGTATCGTCCGGCCGCGCGTGATCCCGGACGATCCCGCGCCGCACCGGTTCGCGCAGGGGGTCGGTGCCGCCTTTCTGGCGGCTTCGACGCTCGCCCTGTTTGTGGGCGCCGGCGTGGTGGGCTGGGTGCTGGCCGGGATCGTGGCGGCGCTCGCGCTGCTCAACGTCGTGGCCGGGTTCTGCGCTGGGTGCTTTGTGTACTACCAGCTGGCCCGGCGCGGGTGGCTGCGTCGGGGTCCGCAGGGGGCCTAGGTGCGAGACCCGCTGCTGGCACTCGGCATCCTGACCATCGCCGCGGCCCTGCTCTGGCTGTGGCTGGGAGCGCGACAGGCGCGCGCCTTGCGCATCGGCGCCGCAGACCTGGTGGAGACCTATCTGGCGAAAGAGGCCGGCGCCCTCATCCTGGCGTTCACCGCGCCGGACTGCGCGCCGTGCAAGACGGTACAGCGGCCGGCGCTGGACGCCTTGGAGCAGCGCTATCCGGGTCGGATCGTGGTCAGCGAGGTAGACGCGCTGATCGAGCAGCGGCTGGCCGCCCGGTTTGGGATCCTCACCGTGCCGAGCACGGTCGTGATCGGGCCGGGCGGCGACGTCCGGGCGATCAACAATGGCACGGCGACGGTCGAGCGGCTGGCGGCGCAGGTGGGATTGAACGGGGCGCCCGCGGACATCGGAGTGTGACGAGACGCCGTCACGCCCCCATCCGGCGCGCTCGTAGCAGGCGGCGCGCCTGAGCCTCTTCCCAGCGTCGCCGCTCCGCCGGCGTCCGTGGCTCAAATGGCGGCACCGATCTCGGCCGGCCATCCGGGCCCACGTGCACCACGGTCATGTAGGCCGTGCAGGTGTGGCGGACAACGCCGCTGCGCGCCTCCTCGGCCGGCACGCGCACGCCGACCTCCAGCGACGTCCGCCCCACGTAGTTGATCGCCGCCTGGTACGTGACGATGTTGCCGACGTAGATGGGTGCGTAAAAGTCGAGCCCGTCGATCGACGCGGTGACGACCGGCCCGCGAGCATAGCGGACGGCCACGATGGATGCAACTTCGTCGATCACCAGCAGCAGCCGGCCCGCGAACATGACCTTCCCGGTGAAGGCGTCATCGGGAAACACCAGGCGCGGCGCCTCCACGGCGTACCGCAGATCATCCTCATGCTGCTCCTCCACCGCGGCCGCTGAGGCAACCTCACGCGCGCGATGGGCCAGCCGCTCGTCCCGCGCGGCCTTGCGCGCCCGCGCGGCGTTGACCGCCTCGTGCTCGGTGTGATCGGCAGGCACGATGGCCGGCCCGACCGGCCGCGGCCGTCCGGCGTCGTCCACGGCGACCATCGCCAGGTGCGCGGAGGTCGCGCGGCGGCTCGCGCCGGTGCGGGGATCCTCGGCGTCCACTTCCACCGTGACGTCCATGGACGATCGTCCGATGTACTCGACCTGCGCGCGCAGCGTCACGAGGTCGCCGACGCGCACGGGCGCCAGGAAGTCCAGGTCGTCCATGCTCCCCAGGACGACCGGCCCGCGCGCGAGTCGCATCACCGGGAGGGTGGCAGCGCGGGTGATCCAGTCCATCATGCGCCCGCCAAACAGGTTTCCGTGGATGTTTGCGTGCTCGGGCAGCACGAGCTGGACCAGTTCCTGACGGGTGTCGGCGATGGAAGGCATCAGTCCGCGCGCCTACTCGCGCAGAGCCCGCTGCGTGGCCGCGTACGCTTCTTGGGCGGCTGCAAACTTGGGGGAGCGCTCCCGCAGGCGCTCGTGGCTGATGGTGCCGCTGCGCATCATGTAGTCGTAGGCAAACGACAAGGGATCGAGGCGCAGCTTCTCGCGCATCTGTTCATACCAGAGAAAGCTGTGCGCCGCGACCTGGAGGAAGCGCTCGAGCGTGGGCCTCCGCGCGCGCTCGAACGCCTCCAACGCCGCCTGCACCGTGCGATGTGCGGCCAGCGTCTGGGCGAGGGCAATCGCATCCTCGAGCGCCATCCGCGTGCCCGATCCGATCGAAAAGTGAACCGTGCGGAGCGCGTCGCCCAGCAACACGATGTTGCCGTGACTCCAGCGCCGGTTGGTCAGCACCTTGAAGTTGAGCCATTGGGACTTGTTCATCAGCAGCGGGTGGCCACCCAGGTCATCGCGGAAGACCTCCTCGCAGTAGCGCCGGCTCTCGTCCTCCGATTTCTCAGCCAGCCGCGCGCCGGCCCACGTCTCCGCATCGCATTCCACGATGAAGGTGCTGGCGGTCTCACTGTACCGGTAGTGGTGCGCCACGAACACCCCGTCGCGATTCTGCCGAAACGTCAGCGTCAGACAGTCAAACAGCTGATGGGTCCCGTACCAGACATACCTGTTGGTCAGAGTCTCCACGGACGGTTGGAACTCCGCACGGTACGTTTCCCGCACGACGCTGTTGACACCATCGGCGCCCACAATGAGATCGCAGCCCTGGAAGGGCGTCAGATCGGCCAGCCGCGTCTCAAATTGAAGCCGGACGCCGGAGCGCCAGCAGTGCGCCTGGAGGATGCGCAGGAGGTCGATGCGGGCGATCCCTGAAAACCCCAGGCCGTCGATTGGGACCCGCCGCCCCTGATGGACGATCGCCTGATCGTCCCACGTCTGCAGCCTGGATTCGATGTCGCGGTACGAGTCGGGATCGCTGACGGCGAGATACGAGAGCGCCCGGTCGGAGAAGACGACGCCCCAGCCATAGGTCGCGCCGGCCGGGTTCTGTTCGATGACGGTGATGTCGTGGGTCGGGTCTTGCTTCTTCGTCAGCAGGGCGAGATAGAGTCCCGCCGGACCGCCGCCGGCGATGCCGATCCTCATGCCCCAGCATTCTCGTCCCGAGGGCCAGTTCATTCCTGCCGGGGGGGCACTCGTTGGGTCCCCGGAAGCCCCGCGCCCCCTTGACATATAGGTTGTATTCGAATAATTATTAGATTATGAACGAATTCACGCTGGACTACGTTGCCTGTCGGGCACGGTTGGCCGAGCGCCTGGCCGAGCCTCCGCCCGGCCGTATCCAGCTTCTCACCGGCCCGCGACAGGTTGGAAAGACGACCCTCCTGCTAGAACTGGCCGGGCAGCAGGGTGCCGGCGCCCTCTACGCGGCCTGCGATGGACCCGCGGCCGGCCTCCCAGGGTTTTGGGAACGGCTTTGGGCTGCGGCCCGAGGGCTCGCCGAGGAACACGGCGCAGCCGCAATCTTTCTCGATGAGATCCAGCACGTCTCACAGTGGGCCGCCCGGCTCAAAGGCGAGTGGGACCGGCTGCGACGGCACAAGACGCGGCTCCACGTCGTGGCGTCCGGGTCGTCGGCGCTTCGCCTCCGCGCCGGATCACGCGAAAGCCTGGCGGGGAGATTTGAGAGGTTAACGCTCTCCCACTGGTCGGCGTCGGCGTTGAGTCGTGCCTTCAACCTGGATACGACGGCGGCCGCAGAGCTCATCGTCCGGCTCGGGTCATATCCGGGCGCCATGGAGTTCCGTGACAATCTGCCTCGCTGGCGCGCGTACATACGCGATGCCATCATCGAACCTGCTATCGGGAAGGACATTCTGACGCTCGGTGTGGTGCGCCGTCCCGCCCTCCTCCGTCAGGTCTTCGCGCTCGCCGTGAGCATGCCGGCACGAATCGTGTCGATACAGAAGCTGCAAGGTCAGCTCCAGGATCCGGGTACGCTGGAGACCATTGCTCAATACCTGAGGCTGCTGGAGGAGGCGTATCTCGTCGCGCCACTGGAAAAGTACGCCCCGCAGCCTCTGCACCGCGCGGCGCCTCCGAAGCTGGTCGTCCTGAACAACGCATTGATGGCGGCCATGGAACCGGCGGCTCCGCCTGAGCCTGGAACAGATCCTGCCCGGCACGGCGCATGGGTAGAGAACGCGTGCCTGGCCCACGCCCGGAATTCAGGGCAGCGCGTGACATACTGGCGTGCCGAGCCTCTCGAGGTCGACGGTGTCGTCGAAGGGAGTTGGGGGGCGTGGGCTTTGGAAGTCAAGACGGGGCAATTCCAGCCCAGCGCATTGCGCGGCGTCCTGGAGTTCTGCCGGCGGTACGCTCGCTTTCGTCCCCTCGTGATAGCTGATGCGTCCGGGGTGCGGGTGGCGCGCGCCGCGGGTGTGGCGGCGCTTCCCTGGACGGAGTTTCTTGTGGGCGGGCCGTCCTCGGCGAGGTGAAGTCTCCGCAGAGCACCCGACCTGGAGTCCTCTCGCCCTTGTCCACTCGTGCCGCCCATGCTAGACTCCCTCTACACATATGGCGATGAGGGGGCCTACCCACCCCTGAGCCGCGGCCGCCGAGGCCGCCGGACGCGCCCGAGATCGCGCGCAGAGTGCCAGACGGAACAAGGGTGGTACCGCGGGAGCCTCCCGTCCCTTGAGGATGCGGGGCTCTTTCATTTGGAGGCAGGATGTCCACCGACGCACAGGCGTTCGTCAAGGAAATTCCGAACCGCGCCGAGTCCCTGTCGGACTGGTATACCGCCGTCTGTCTGAAAGCGGAACTGGCCGACTATTCGCCGGTTCGGGGCAGCATGGTCATCCGGCCGTACGGGTACGCCCTGTGGGAGGGCATCCAGCGCTGGCTGGACGAGCGCTTCAAGGCCACCGGGCACCAGACCGCGTACTTTCCGCTGCTCGTGCCCGAGTCGCTCCTCAAGAAGGAAGCCGAGCATGTCGAGGGTTTTGCGCCGCAGGTGGCCTGGGTGACGCATGGCGGCGACGAAGAGCTCGCCGAACGCCTGGCAATTCGACCGACGTCCGAAGCCATCATTCTGCCCATGTATGCCAAGTGGATTCAGTCGTACCGCGACCTGCCGATGCTGCTGCTGCAATGGAACAGCGTCGTTCGCTGGGAGAAGTCCACGCGCCTGTTCCTGCGCACCGCGGAGTTCCTCTGGCACGAAGGTCACACGGCGCACGCCACCGCTGAAGAGGCTGATCGGGAATGCCTGACGATCCTGGAGATCTATCGCCGGCTCCTCGAGGAGGTGCTGGCCATCCCAGTGTTGGTCGGCCGTAAATCGCCGTCGGAACGGTTCGCGGGCGCGGACAACACGTACACCGTGGAGGCGCTGATGCCCGACAGCCAGGCGATCCAGGCCGGCACGAGCCACTTTCTCGGGCAGAACTTCGCAAAGGCGTTCAATGTGAAGTATCTGGATCGAGACAATGCGGAAAAGCATGTCTGGTCAACCTCCTGGGCCGTCTCGACGCGCCTGATCGGGGCCTTGGTCCTGGCCCACGGCGATGATCGCGGTCTGGGTCTGCCACCCCGCATTGCACCGTACCAGGTGGTGATCGTGCCGATTCTCGGCAAAGACGGCGAACGCGTGCGTGCGGCCGCGCAGCAGTTGGCCGAGCGCCTGCGGCCCGTGGCCCGCGTGCGGCTGGACGATCGCGACGAATACTCGCCCGGCTGGAAGTACAACGACTGGGAGATGCGCGGCGTCCCGATTCGCCTGGAGCTCGGGCCGCGGGACATCGCGGCCGGCCAGGTCATCCTGGTGAAGCGCACCGGCGGCGGCAAGACGACGGTGGCGCTGGCCGGGATCGAGCAGGCAATGACAAGGGCGCTCGACGATGTGCAGGCCGCGTACCTCGACCGGGCAAAGGCCTTCCTGGATTCGCACATCGTCGAGGTCAAGACGATGGACCAACTGGAGGAAGCTATCCGCGCGCGGCGGGGCTTTGTGAAGACGGGCTGGTGCGAACAGCAGTCGTGTGAAGACGCGGTCCGCGAGCGCACCGGCGCGTCACCCCGGGTGATTCCGCTCGATGATGTCCCGAGCGGGGCCTGCGTGGGGTGCGGGAAGCCTGCAACGGCCACCATGTACTACGCGCGCGCTTACTGATGACGCCTTCGTGGTTGAGGAAGTCGTGGCTGAGGCGGCGGCCCACGGGCCGGGGCGACGGCACGCCGTCCGTGTCCCTGGAGCGCGCGCCCGACGACGAAAAGCTCTGGTACCTCCAGCGCATCAACATCTTCGTCGACATGACCGAAGCCGAGATGCGGCGTCTGGCTCAGCGTACGACGATGCGGACCTATGCGCGCGGGAACGTCATCGTGCGGCCGGACGATCCGCCCGAGACGATCTACCTTATCAAAGAAGGCAAGGTCAAGATTTGCCGCTACTCGGCAACGGGGCGCGAACAGATCCTGGCGATCCTCGACCGCGGGGATTTCTTTGGTGAACGGGCCCTGGTCGGTGCGCGGGCCGATGTGCAGTGCGAAGCGTTCGAAGACACGCTGATTTGCATTCTGCGTCGGTGGGACTTCGAGGAGTTGTTGCAGTCGAAGCCCGACCTGGCGTTGCGTGTCATGAAGGTGCTGGCCGAGCGGCTGCGGCAGGCCGAAGACGCGATCGAAAACCTAGCCTTTCGCGACGTGCCCGGCCGGCTGGCCGCGCTGCTCGTCCGCCTCGCGGAGGCCTACGGCGAGCCGCACGGCCAGGGCCGGCGTCTGGCGCTGCGCTTCACCCATCACGACCTGGCCAGCATGATCGGTGCGACCCGGGAGACCGTGACGAACGTCCTCAACAGGTTCCGGGACGATGGCCTGATCACCATCGAGGAACGCCACATCGTCATTAGAGAGGCGGCGAGGCTTCGCGGTCTCGGCGTGTGACCGTCTTCCCTCGCGCGGCGCTACGCTTTCCAGGTCACGGGGGCGGTCACCGGCACGGGGCAGTTCACCACGAACAGCTGCCCCTGCGTGTCGGGTGTCCCGGGCCAGCGCTTGAGTGAGCCGGCCTTCTCCAGGGCGAGGAGTGCATCCTGGTTCCGTACGACTCCAGGCGCCTTCCCTCCAACCCAAGTGAACGTGTAGTGATCCCAGAACGGGCTCCACAGGGGTTGTCCTGGAAGGCTGTCCACCACAGAGGGCTGGAATCCCATGGGCCCGGCGCCTTTGACGCCATTGCCGAACACCAGTATCTTTGCCGTGGCCCCAGATCTGGTGAGGGCGGCGGTCTTCGGAGAGGCGGCGATGCGCATCATGGGGGCCATGGGCGACGCTGAAGTGTCGGTCACGATGTACCACTCGCCGGGGAAGCACTGCTGGAGTTTGAAGGTCACCTCGCGCTTCTCCACATTGGGTGGCTCCAGGAGCTGCCCGTCGCCCAGGTAGGCATCGCGCTTCCGATCGCGCGGCAACTCTCCGCCTGGCCACTTCACAAAGGGATAGTTCACGACGATATTCGTGGCTTCGATCCTCGCCCTGGCGCGGGCCTCGGCATCCTTGATCGCCCCAACCGAGTTCAGGACTCGCGGGGCACCCGTGAACCTGACCCGCGAGAGGCGGAAGGCGGGCGTGTAGTCGTCACGGCCCGGCGCCGTGCTCACGACCGGCAACTGACCCCGTGCGCCTCCAGCGAACGTGTAGTAGTCTGCGTGAGCTCCGGTCTTGAGGGCTCCCGCGAGCCGGATCACGAGAACCAGCCCAACGCGCCTAGCGAAATCTTCATCAGAGGCATCCGTGCGGATGTGGTAAGCGCGGTCGCCGTCGATGAAGACCGGATGCATGCGGAAGGTCACGAAGCCGAACGATCCCTTCCATCCCTGCGCCTTCGTCGAGAAGCGCAGGACGTCCGCCACGTTTTTCCTGGGCGCTGCGGCGACCGCGGCCTCCGCGACGGGCAGCAGCCGACCGAGCCCCGCGGCCAACGGAAGCGTCGCCCCGGTGGCGGCGAGCAATTCCAGGAATCGCCTCCGGCTCAGGCTCTGCGAGACGAGCGAGTGTTCATTGCTATGCATGCCCCTGCACCTCCGGATTGGTGGTACGCTATGGCAGTACAGGATACTTCGGCCCTGCGCGACCGGTCTGTAAGCGTCCTCACTAATGCCGTTCCGGGCGCATGTACGCTGGACTACAGAAGGCTGTGCCGGGGACGGATCATACTTGAATGGGCTCGAGGCGAATGCGGCGGCGTGTGACGGGAACCCTGGGAATCGGGATACTCGTCGCGGTCATACTCGCGGCGGCAGCCGGTATGGGTGGCCGAACTCCCGCGGCGGCGCAGGACCTGCCGTTCGACACTTCGGAGTGGAAGACTAACTTCAAGAAGGCCAGCATTCCGCTCAACGAGATTCGCTCAGGCGGGCCGCCCAAGGACGGCATTCCGCCCATTGACCGACCCAGGTTCGAAACCGTGGCCGAAGCCGGGAAGTGGCTCAAGCCCGCGGAACCCGTTGTGATCGTTGAGCACGGGACCGACGCCCGCGCCTACCCCCTCCAGATCCTCATCTGGCACGAAATCGTGAACGACACGGTGGGCGGTGTTCCACTCTCGGGCACCTTCTGCCCGCTCTGCAACACCTCTATTGCGTTCGACCGGCGCCTGGAGGGCCGCGTCCTGGACTTTGGGACCACCGGCAAACTCCACAAGAGCGCGCTGGTCATGTACGATCGGCAGACCGAGTCCTGGTGGTGGCAGGTCTCGGGCCTGGCCATCGTCGGCGACCTCACGGGCAAGCGCCTGACGGTCCTGCCGTCGCAGATCGTGTCGTGGGAGTTGTTTCGCCGCGCCCGGCCGACCGGCAAGGTGCTGTCGCGAGACACGGGGCACCGCCGGGCCTATGGTCAGAATCCCTACGTGGGCTACGATAATATTAATTCATCACCGTTCCTCTACACGGGGACCCGCGACCCGCGCCTGCGACCCATGGAGCGTGTGGTGACGGTGTCGCTGGGCGGTAGCGATGTGGCGTATCCGTTCAGTGTCTTGGAGAAGGCTGGCGTCGTGCATGATACCATCGCCGGGTTGCCCATCGTCATCCTCCATCAGAAGGGCACGGCCTCGGCGCTGGACGCCGGGGACATCGCGGCTTCCCGCGACATCGGCGCGGCCGCGGTCTTCAGTCCAGTCGTGGATGGGCGGAGGCTGACCTTCAGGGCACAGGGCGTCGAGTTCGTGGACCAACAGACGAAGAGCAGTTGGAGTATCCTGGGGCAGGCGACCGGTGGTTCCCTCGCGGGCCGGCGTCTCCCCCCGATCGTCCACGGGAACCACTTCTGGTTCTCATGGGCCTCCTACCGACCGCAGACTCGCATCTACGCCCCGTAACCAGCCATTCCGCGCATAGGACCATGGCCTCCCCGGCTCGAACCTCTCGGCCGATGCGCCATCTCGTCCTCGACCGCCCGCTCGTCTTCCTGGACTTGGAAACGACGGGGGTGAGTCCGGTCGCCGACCGGATCGTGGAATTCTCCATGATCAAGGTGTATCCGGATGGCATCCGTGAGGCGATGACCCGGCGCGTGAACCCCGGCGTCCTGATTCCTCCGGACGCCACGCGGATACACGGCATCACCGACGCCGACGTCGCGGACGCGCCGGCGTTCGCGCGGATCGCCGACGAACTGCTGACCTTCATTGGTGCCGCCGATCTCGCCGGGTTCAACATCCACCGCTTCGACCTCCCGATGCTCCATCGGGAACTGGCGCTCGCCGACCGGCAGCTGGACATGCACGGACGCGCGGTCATAGACGCGCAGGTGATCTACCACCGCAAGGTCCCACGCGACCTGGCGGCCGCATACCGGCTCTACTGTGGGAAGGAGCTGACTAACGCGCACCGCTCTGCGGCCGACATCGAGGCGTGCGTGGAGGTGCTCGACGCGCAGCTGGCCGCCTACCCCGACCTGCCGCGGGCACCGCGCGACCTGTACGAACGCTTCGCCCCGCGTGATGTCACCGCGATCGACACTCAAGGTAAGATTCGCTGGGATGGCCGCGAGGCGGTCTTCGGTTTTGGGCCAGCGGGCATCCGCGGCCGGCCGCTCCGGGAAGTGGCGACCGGCAATTCGCGGTTTCTCAGCTGGATTCTCCGGAAGGACTTTAGGCCCGACGTGAAGGCGATCGTGCAAAGCGCGCTGCGGGGGCGGTTTCCGTTCAGGCGTTAGGGCGGTGCAATCTCCACCGGCCGGTTGTAGTCGAAGAACTCGGCCGCCATGTGGTGCGCCTCTCCCACCATGTACACCCGCGCCGGCAGCTTGCTGGCGACGTCGATCCAGACTGCGAAGGAGAGCCTCCCGCCCGGATCGGCATACGTCACGACCTGCTGCGCGCGGCCGTCCTCCTCGGTACGGATCCCCAGTCGGGCGCCGGCGACGTTGGTGGACAGCGGAAACGGGAACGCGACCGCAATCGGATTTGGCCGCTCGGTCACCGTCCACGGCCCGCCGCGGTCGCGCGCGAACGCGCGCGTGCCGATCACGCGGCCCTCGGCGCCGAGACTCGTTGAATACATGAGGCGATCGGGTACCGCGAAGACATAGCGCCGCGTGATCGCCCCACCGTCACCCGTGGAAAAGTATTCCACCTCTCGCCATGTGCGCGCGGCCGCAGCGGCCTCTTCGGCCTGGGTGAGCAATGCGAGGGCCGCCGCGTCGCTGGGGCCTGGGGCCGGCGCGTCGATCAGAAGAGGCAGCACGAACGAGACATCCTCGATGCCGCGCCGCCGCACGACCACGTCCACGCTCCACCAGCCCGGCGCGGCAATGAACGGCCCGTCGCCGGTCGCGCTGCCATCCGGACTCGCGTCGAGCCGCAGCGTCACGGGAGGAATGTCCTGGCTCAGCGCGCGCACACGGATGTAGTAGCGTACCTCTCCGGCCGGTACCGTCCCGTCCGGTCGCTTCCCCGCGACCGTGATGGTGTTCGCTCCCAGCCCGGCCGGCGCGATGGTCACGGTGAGACTCACGTCGCCGGCGGTGCCGCCCAGGATGAGTTTTGGCGGCGTCTCTGGGCGGGCCTGGGCGCTCCTGGCGGGCGTCGTGATAGCCACCGCCGCGGCGATGAGCGCGACGCACAAGGCCAGACACGATTCCAGCCGCACCACCAGTATCAGCGGACGCCACAGTCGCGTCAGGCCGGCGAGCCTGGGCACGATGCCCCAGCGGTTGATGGCCGCCAGCCCAAGCAGCGGCGCGACGATGATCAGCTTGACGAGCAGCGTCCGCCCGTATCCCGAACCGACGAGCGCGGCGGGAGACCCCAGGTACAGGTAACTCTGCGCGATGCCGGTGGCGACCAGCACGATGACTGAAATCAGGCCCAGGCGCGAGAATCGCAATGACGCGCCGCGCACGGCGTCGGGAGCCACGCCGTGCACGACCGGCAGATAGGCCGCGCCGAAATAGGCCAGCCCGCCGACCCAGACGCTTGCCGCCAGCACGTGCAACGCGGAGACCAGGATGCCGGGCAGGCCGATGGTCGGTCCGTGCGACGTCAGGACTGGTCCGATAAGAAGCACGGCGATCATGGCCAGGAGGCCCTGCCGCTCCGGCGCCAGGCTGGGGCGCAGCATCAGGGTGATGAAGATCGCGGCCACACCCCGGAAGATCAGATCGTGCCCGGGGTGCGAGTCTGCCAGTACGCGGATGAGCGCGGCTGAGGTGACGCCGGCGAGCGACGTGCCTCCTCCGATCGCGGCCGCGCTCTCCGTGACTCTGTAAATGCCTGAGGCGAGGATGCCGGTCGTAGCAGCTACCGCCATCACGTACAGTCGCCGGCGTAACTGGTCGGCAGCGCCATCAGGGCGTGGGAGCCAGAAGAACGCCACACTGCCCCCGATCAGGATAAAGAGACCGATCAACCCGACCCAGCGCGCGGCCACCTCTGTCCACGTGGGCGCGGCCGTGGCGGCGACCTGGGCGGTCGTTGGCGCTGCGACCTTGCCGATCCCGAACGATAACGCGCCGCGCGTCAGGTGGCCGTCGAGGGTGGAGATGACGCGCCAGTCCACGGTGTAGAGTCCATCGGCCAGCGACGGAAGCCGGTAGGCCAGCCGGCGCCCCTCCCCCGACAGTGGCTCCAGGGTCGTCCGGGTCGTCCCTGCGATCAGCGTGACCGTGCTGAGGCGCGGGTCCACGGGCTCGTTGAAGCGCATCTCGAGGCGGCCGAGCGCGGCCGGGAACACGCTGCCGTGCGCCGGCGTGGACCCCTCCAGCATGGCGTGCGCGGACGCGGGTGACGCGATGCCGACGATGAGCGCCGCGGTGGCGACGAACAACCACGACCGGGCGCGGCAGGCGGGAGAGTGAACCTTCATGATAGCCGACTGCGTCTAAGCATACTGGCGGCCCGAACAGGGGAGCAAGGGGCTGTGGGGCGCGGGTCGTGCTACAATCAAACGCCGTAGGAGCGTCGCGATGACAGGACGACTGATCGGGACACTGGCGGTCGCGGCGGTCATCGCGACCGCGTTTGCAAGCGCGGCGGATGCGCATGCCAAACTTGTGCGGGCCGACCCGGCGCCCAAGTCCGTCGTGACGGCTGCCCCGAAGATCGTCCGTCTCTGGTTCAATGAGGAGCTGGCCTCGAAGGGGAGCACGGTGGCCGTCGTGGACGGCCGCGGCCGGCGGGTGGATGATGGCAAAGGCCGCCTCGATCTCGAGGACCTGGACCGGAAGTCCATGATCACCGGGCTCAAGCCGGTTCCCCGCGGGACGTACACCGTGAGGTGGGTCGCGGTCTCCGCCGACGATCGCTTCGTCGCCCGCGGCACGTACCGCTTCACGGTCCGCTGATGCCGGCCGCCACCGAGCGCGTGCAGCTGGCGCTGGGCGCGCTGGGTATCGCCGCCGACATCGTGGAGTATCCACAGGGGACGCGCACCGCGGCGGACGCCGCGGCAGCCATCGGCACGACGGTCGGACAGATTGTGAAATCGCTGGTGTTCCTGGCGGATGGCCGGCCCGTGCTCGTGCTGGCGTCGGGGCGCAATCACGTCGACACGACCAAACTGGCCAGGACGGCGGGCGCGACCCGCATCGAGCGGGCCGACGCGGATCGCGTGCGGGCCGAGACCGGCTTCGCCATCGGAGGCGTGCCACCGGTAGGGCACGCGAAAGCGCTCGATACATTCATTGACGAGGATCTCCTCGGTTACGAGGTGGTCTACGCGGCGGCCGGTACACCGACCGCGATCTTTCCGATCGCCCCACCTGACCTGGTGCGGGCGACCGGGGGCCGCGCCGCGGATCTGGCCAGGCCGCAGTAGCCCGGAAACAAAGCGCGCCGCAAGCGCGTAGGTATGGCTAAGACGTGACGGACATGCTGGAGGTGTAGTGTGCGAACGGCCAGGGCGCTCCTCTCCGTACTCCTCGGACTCTGCCTGAGTGTCGGGCTCCATCCGCCGGCCGCGGCCCAGACCGCGCCGGCCGGGGCCTCGGCCTTCGCGCACGTGCAGCATCTGGCCGGGACGATCGGTCCGCGTGTGGCCGGTATGGCCGGGGAGCGGCAGGCGGCCGAGTACCTGGCCGCCCAGCTCCGGCAGTACGGATATCCGGTTGAACCTCACTCGTTCCAGTTTCCGTTCTTCGAAGCCCGCTCGGTGCAGGTGCAGGTGCTCGGCGCGACGCCCCGCGCCGTCGTCGCCCAGGCGCTCCTGCTGACGACGCCGACACCCGCGGCCGGGATCGAGGCCGACGTCGTTGCGGTCGGCCTGGGCCGCCCCGAAGACTACGAGGGCCTGCGCGTTACCGGGAACATCGTCCTGCTCGAGCGCGGCGTCATCACCTTTCGCGAGAAGGTGGCCAATGCCGCGGCCAGAGGCGCGGCCGGGGTCGTCGTGTACAACAATCAGTCGGGCATCGTGGCCGGGACCCTCCAGCAGCGGTCCGAGATCCCGGCCGTCATCATTTCACAAGAGGACGGACGAGCGCTCCTCGAGGCTGCCCAGCGCGGCGGGCTGCGCCTGCGCGTCATGGTTGACGCGGTGCACGAGACGCGCACGACGGTCAACGTCGTGGCCACGAAGCGCGGGACGGTCCGGCCGGATGAGATCGTCGTGGTTGGCGGCCACTACGACTCCGTGCCCCGCAGCCCCGGTGCGAACGACAACGCTTCGGGTACGGCTGCGGTCCTCGAAGCCGCCCGCGTGCTCGCGTCTATCCCGACTCAACGGACCGTGCAGTTCGTCCTGTTTGCCGCGGAGGAACTGGGGCTCTTTGGGTCGGCGGCGTTTGTCGCCGAGCGGCGGCAGGGGGTCGTTGCCATGGCCAACCTGGACATGGTCGGTTGGGGTGAGCGCCTGATGGTGGGTAACGCCGGGCGGGATGAGGCCATCGTGGAACTCGCGGTGCAGGCCGCCCAGGGGGCGGGGATTCAGGTGTCGCGGTTCCGCGCCGGCGCGAGCGATCATGCGAGTTTCGAGCGGGCCGGCATCCCCGCGCTGTTCCTGCATCGGGGTGTCGATCCCGACTACCACCGCCCCACCGATGTCCCCTCGAATGTGGATCCCCGCCACCTCGAGGAGGCCGCTCGCCTCACCGTAGCGATCGTGCGCGAGCTGGCGCGCCCGCGCACCGGTCAGCCCGTGGCGGCGCGGCAGGATAACTAGGCGAATTCCAGCAGGGGGGATCGGCGATGCATCTGCTTGACCGTGCACACGAGCTCGGTCTCGCTGACCCGCGACCGCTTCACATGATTCTTCCTCCATACGCGGCCGGGGCATCGCGAACCTACATCCACCGTTCCTGGCCAGGGTAGTAGTCGGCCGGCCCGGTGGGGTGCGCTTGACGGAACTCCTTGAACTCAGCCAGCAGCTCTCGGTAGCGCCTCCGCGATGAACGCAGCCGCTTGTGGGGGTAGTCGATCAGGAACTTCTCGACCTTCCACATGTTGCGGTCGTTCAGCCGCCAGTCGTAGTTCCCCATTTCCCGGAGATCCGCGACCGTGTAGCCCGTGATCATCCCCGTCCAGTCCACATACGGCGGGTAGTAGCTCCACACGAGATCCCGGATCGAGCGGAAGACCGGGCGCCGGCCGTGCAGGCCGAAGTCCCGCGATCGCGCCACCGCGCCCCACCGCCCGCGCCGGCGAAAGACAAAGATGACGTGATCGAGGTTATCCTGCGATTCGAGGCTCATGACCAGCGGCGGATACCCGTGCTGCTCCATGATCACGGTCGCCGTCAGCGCGGCCTCCAGGCAGTGTACTTCCCCAATCTTGACGATCTCGCGGAACGACCGCAGGGTCTCGCCGAGCCGCTCGTGGTTGTAGCGCAGCGACCTGAGAAATTGCTGGACCTGCTTCGGCGTCCTGTGCTCTTGAATGATCTCCCATTCCCTGCGTGTGAAGGCCGCGCGGGGCGGCGGAGAACCGTGATCCATGCCCCGTCTGGTTCGCAGCGGAGCGCCGGATGCCTGCCTTGCTGCTGCGGGCCGCCAGTGCTAAACTTGACAGAAGAGGCCAACTACATAGCAGACCTTCAGGGCAGGGTGAGCCGGCTGCGAGGCTGGCAATTCCTGATCGGCGGTAGAGCCCGCGAGCCCGGCGATCGTGCCGGGCAGATCCGGTGAGACTCCGGGGCCGACGGTATAGTCCGGATGGAAGAAGGTCATGCTGGAGCCGGGCATTGGACCGGCGGTGCGGTATTGTCGCCCGCTGGGTCTGACGCCTACTCCCGCATCGCACGCCCGGAGGTCTGGAGCCGGGCGTGATTGTTTTGGCCGTGGTAACGACTGAGGACACCCGCATGATGGAGCAGGCCCTGGGGCTCGCCCGCAAGGCCGAGGGGCGGACCAGCCCCAACCCACTGGTTGGGGCTGTGATTGTCGCCGACGGCGTAGTGGTCGGACATGGGTATCACGTCAAAGCCGGAGAGCCCCACGCGGAGATTGTGGCTTTGAATGATGCGGGGCGCCGCGCCCAGGGCAGCACCCTCTACGTGACGCTGGAGCCCTGCGCGCATGTCGGGCGTACCGGGCCATGCACGGAGAGCCTCATCGCGGCCGGTGTTCGACGGGTGGTCGTGGCGATGGTCGATCCCGATGCCAAGGTGAACGGCAAAGGGATCGCCCGGCTGCGCGAGGTGGGTGTGGAGGTCGAGGTCGGTCTCCTGGAGACGCAGGCCCGCCGGCTGAATGAATTCTACGTGAAGCACCGCATGACCGGGCTGCCGTTTGTCACGCTGAAGTGGGCCATGAGCCTCGACGGCAAGATCGCCGCGGACCGCCGCAGCGCGACAGCCATCACGGGTGAGTCGGCGCGCCGCTTTGCGCACGAACTGCGCAACGTCTATGACGTGGTGCTGGTCGGGGTGCAGACTGTACTGGCTGACGACCCCCAACTGACTTGCCGGATACCAGGAGGTCGAAATCCGCTTCGAGTCATCCTTGACTCGCGGCTGCGCATACATGTTGCGGCGCGCGTTGCGACGGACACTGTTTCCGCGAAGACGCTCATCGTCACCACACGCGCCGCTTCCTCCGAACGCGTGGCGAGACTGCGGCGGGCGGGGGTGGATGTCCTCGTCCAGGAGCACGACGAGGGCCGTGTGCGCCTCCGCCCATTGCTCCAGGAACTCGGCCGCCGCGGCCTGCTGAGCGTCTTGATCGAAGGCGGCGGGACCGTGAATGCATCGGCGCTGGCAGAGGGGATCGTCGACAAGGTCATCGCCCTGATTGCCCCGGGTCTGATCGGTGGCGCGCACGCGCCGACCGCAGTGGAAGGCGAAGGGCTCACACACATCAGCGGCCCGGTGCGGCTGCGAGACGTGAGTGTGATTCAAGGTTTGGGCGATGACATCGCCATACAGGGATATGTGAGCACCTGATGTTCACCGGCATCGTCGAAGCACTGGGCGAGGTGCTTTCGGTCGATCGGACGGCTGAGGGCGGCCGGCTGCGCGTGCGGGCGGGTACACTATTGGCCGGCGCCCAGGTGGGCGAGAGCATCGCTGTCAGCGGCGCGTGCCTGACCATGGCAGAGCTGGAGGGTGATGCCTTCACCGCTGACCTGGCAGCCGAAACCCTGCGCCGGACGACCCTGCGTGGGCTGCGGCCGGGCGATCCGGTGAATCTCGAGCGTCCCCTGCGCCTCGACCAGCGTCTCGGCGGCCACATCGTGCAGGGGCACGTGGATGGCGTCGGCACGGTGACCGCCGTCCGGCGCGAGGGCGAGGGGCTCTGGATGGAGATCGAGCCGCCGCCGGCCCTCACGCCGTACCTGGTGGAGAAGGGCTCGGTAGCCGTTGACGGTGTGAGCCTGACGATCGCCCGGTTGACCCGGGACGCGTTCGCCGTCGCATTGATTCCGCACACGCTCGTGGTCACGACGCTCGGGCGGCGGCGGGCCGGCGATCCGGTGAACCTGGAAGTGGACATCCTGGCCAAGTACGTCGAACGGCTGCTGGAGGGAGTGCGAACACGATGAACGATCGAGAAGGGGTCGCGGTGCGCGGGTTCGCCACCGTCGAAGAGGCGATTGCGGAGTTCCGCGCGGGTCGGATGCTGGTGGTCGTGGACGACGAGCAGCGCGAGAACGAAGGCGACCTCGTGCTGGCCGGCGAGCACGCAACCCCCGAGGCGATCAACTTCATGATCACCCACGGGCGCGGTCTCGTGTTCGTGCTCATGGCGCCTGAGCGATGCGAAGAACTCCGTCTGCCCCCCATGGTGACCGAGAACACATCTCACCACGGCACTGCGTTCACGGTGTCGGTGGATGCACGGGTGGCGACCACGGGGATTTCCGCTTATGAGCGAGCGCTGACCGTTCGGCTCCTGGCTGATCCAGCCAGCAGGCCGGACGATTTCGTCCGACCTGGACACATCTTTCCGATCCGGGCGGCTCCCGGCGGCGTGCTGCGTCGTGCAGGGCACACGGAAGCCGTGGTGGATCTTGCGCGCCTGGCGGGCTTGCAGCCGGTTGGCGTCGCGTGTGAGATCGTTCACGAAGACGGGACCATGGCACGGCTGCCAGAGTTGCGGCAGTATGCCGCGCGATGGGGTCTGAAGATCTTGACGGTGCGCGATCTGATCGAGCATCGCCTGCGCGCCGATCGCTTCGTGCACCGCGAAGGCGAAACGCGTCTCCCCACCCTCTACGGTGAGTTCAAGGCGGTCGTGTACGAGAACATCCTGGACGGCTCCACCCACCTGGCCCTCGTCAAGGGCACCGTGGACGGCGGCGAGCCCGTCCTCGTCCGCATGCATTCCGAATGTCTCACCGGCGAGGTCTTTGGGTCGCTGAGGTGCGATTGTCGCGAGCAGCTGCAGGCCGCGATGCGGGCGATCGAGCGTGAGGGGCGCGGGGTTATCGTCTACATTCGCCAGGAAGGCCGCGGCATCGGGTTGGGCAACAAGATCAAGGCCTACGCCCTGCAGGATCAAGGGAGCGACACGGTTGAGGCCAACGAACTGCTGGGGTTCCCACCCGATCCCCGCGACTACGGCGTCGGCGCGCAGATCCTGGTGGACCTGGGGCTGCGCCACATCCGCCTGCTGACCAACAACCCGCAGAAGCGCGCCGGGCTGGAGGGGTACGGGCTCCAGGTCGTCGAGCGCGTGCCGCTGGAGATCCCGCCGAATCGGGAGAACTACGCCTACCTCAAGACCAAGCGACACCGGCTCGGGCATCTTCTCAGTCTTGACTGAATTGATGGGCACGGTGTTTCGCGGGAGTGAAGACGCGCGGGGGCTCGCGTTTGCCATCGTCGTCAGCCGCTACAACGAGGCCATCACACAGCGGCTCCTCGACGGTTGTCAGCGGACGCTGGCCGCACAGGGCGCGGTCCATGTGGACGTGGCCTGGGTGCCGGGTGCCCTCGAGATCCCGCTGGCCGCCCGCCGCCTGGCCGAGACGCGAGTGTACGACGCCGTCATCTGCCTGGGCTGCGTGATCAAGGGCGAGACCCTGCACTTCGACTTGGTCGCACAGCAGGCCGCCGCGGGGATCAGCCGGGTGGCGTTGGAGACCGGCGTGCCGGTGATCAACGAGGTCCTCGCGGTCTTCGACCCTGCGCAGGCCGCGGCGCGGGCCGGCGACAAGGTCAACCGCGGCGTGGAGGCGGCGCACGCTGCGGTACAGATGGCCACGCTGTTGCGGACGCTTCCCTCGCAGTAGGAGGTCGGTACTCCCATGGTGGTGCTCTACCACAACGCGCGCGTGCACGGAGACGGCGGGCCTTCGCCGCGCGCCGACGCGCTGGTCGCATCGGGCGGCCGGCTGCTCGCCGTGGGCTCGGGCGCCGACCTGGCCGGCGCGTTCCCGCAGGCACAGCGAGTTGATCTGCTGGGTCTGCACGTCTTTCCGGGATTGATCGATGCGCATGTGCACGTGGTGAGTTACGGGATGGGACTGTTGCAAGTAGAGCTTAGGGAAACCCGGTCGATCGATGAGGCGGTGCGTCTGATAGGGCAGCGGGCAGCACAGCTGCCCGCTGCGGCATGGGTACTCGGCCGGGGATGGGACAAGAACATCTGGGCCGAAGGTCGGTTTCCGACACGCGGCGACCTCGACCCGATCACCGCAGACCGTCCCGCCGCGGCCGCGAGCAAGGACGGCCACGTCCTGTGGGTCAACACCGCCGGCCTGCGGCGGGCGGGCATCACTCGCGACACGCCTGACCCAGCCGGCGGCGCCATCGGGCGCGACGCGTCCGGCGAGCCCGACGGGTTGTTGAAGGAAGAAGCCAAGACACTTGTGCAGCGCGTGGTGCCCGACCCAACTCCCACGATGCGCGAGCAAGCAGTACGGGAGGCCCAATCGGAGTTTCACCGATTGGGTCTGACAGGGGTGCACGCGTTCACCGGCGCCTCGGCCGAGGGTCCGGACCAGTTTGCGACACTCCAGCGCCTCCACGCGCGCGGCGAGCTGACCATCCGCACTGTCGCGACGGTGCCGGACCGTCTGGTCGACGCGGCCGCCGTCGCCGGCATGCAGACTGGCGTGGGCGACTTCATGCTGCGCGTCGGACCCCTGAAGATCTTTGCCGATGGGACGCTCGGCTCTCAGACCGCGAGCATGCTCGAGCCGTTCGATGGGCAGCCCGGCAATGTGGGAATCCGGGTGCGCACGCCCGAAGAGATTGACGTGCTGGTCGGGAAGGCCGTGGAGGCTGGTCTGTGGACCGCCATCCACGCGATCGGTGATCGCGCGAACCACGACGTGCTGAACATTCTGGAGCGACACCACGCCGCATCGCGGCGCATCGGGGCGCGTCACCGCATCGAGCACGTGCAGCTGCTCCACCCCGCGGATCTGCCGCGCTTTGCCCGGCTGGGCGTGGTGGCGTCGATGCAGCCGATCCACGCGACCGCGGATCGCGACATCGCCGACCAGTATTGGGGCACGCGGGCGCGGTGGAGCTACGCGTGGCAGTCGTTGGCCGCCAGCGGCGCCACGCTGGCCTTCGGTTCGGACGCGCCGGTCGAGACCCCCGATCCGTGGCGCGGACTCTACGCGGCGGTGACGCGCCGCCGCGAGGAAGAGCCCGCGCGCGCGTCGTGGTACGCGGCGGAGCGGTTGTCCCTGGAGCAGGCCATCCGCGCCTACACCCACGGCGCGGCCTTCGCCGCCGGCGCTGACGCCTGGCAGGGCACGCTGGAGGCCGGCCGGGTCGCGGACTTCATCGTGTTGGATCGTGATCCGTACGCCGTCCCGCCCGAGGGATTGCTGCAGACGCAGGTGCTGGCAACCGTCGTGAACGGCCGCGCGCGGTACTCTACCGGAGCCCTCGCCGGCCTGGACACCTGACCATGGAGGAGGCGTCGCCTTGAGAGACACGGTGCTGCTCGAAGAGATGTCGTGGCCGGACGTGCAGCGGGCGATCGAGTCGGGGGTGCGTTCCGTCGTCATCATGACGGCTTCGATCGAGCAGCACGGCCCTCACCTGCCGACCATGACCGATACCGCCATCGGCTATGCGGTCGGCGAGCGTGTGGCGCGGCGCCTGGGGAAGACGCTGGTCGCCCCGGTGATCCGACCCGGGTGCTCCGACCATCACCTGGCTTTTCCGGGCAGCCTGTCCATCCCCACGGAGGTCTTCATCGAGACCGTGATGGCCTACGTCCGTTCACTGGCGCCACACGGGTTCAACACGTTTATTCTGCTCTCATCGCACGGCGGGAACTTCACGGCGCTGGCGACCGCGGCGCAGCGCTTGCGCGACGAGTTCACACCAAAAGGCGTCCGCATCATCGACCTCGGTGGGCCCGAGGGGTTGACCGACGTCATGAAGACGATGGTGGAGGCCGCGGCGAGCCTCGGCGCGCCGCAGGACGTGGACGCCATTCACGCCGAGGTGACCGAAACGTCGGTCATGATGCTGCGTCATCCGGCGCTGGTCCATGGCGACCGGCTCGCGCAAGGGTATCTGGGCCGGCTCGATCGCCAGGAGCTGTTTCGCAAGGGCCTGCGGGCCTTCACGCCCAACGGCATTCTCGGGGACGCACGGGGGGCGAGTCCGCAGATCGGCGAAGCCGTGTTGGAGCGCTTGACGGGCTACCTCGCCGCGTTCGTGCAGCAGCGGCTCGGTCAGGGGTGAGGACGCGGCCCGCCAGGTGCGCGGAGGGCGACTAGGAGTGCAGCGGCGTCTGGAGCTCGTCTTCTGGGGTCTCGAGGTGATCGCCCCGTTGGACGGCGCGGTGCCCGCAGATCGGGCACTCGTACCAGACATGCTCCGGGACGTGCAGGTGGAAGCGGCGCTCCATCACCGTTTCACAGAATGGACAGCACAGTTCCTGTGACGCCATGTGCACATCCCCTGTTCGTCGGCGCCGCCAGTCTTCGGCTTGGTGGCGCCGACCTCCTGCCGGTGTGCCAGGGGCACCGGGCGCGTCAGCCGAAGTAGTCAGCTTGCCGCACGAACTCACGAGAGGGAGGAACGCGAAATGGGAACCACCGGCCGTGCCGTCGTTGATCTCGATGTCAACGCGCTCGTCACCGACCTGCGGAAAGCGATGCTCATGGAGCTCCAGACGTTCTACTCACTGTGGATGACCGCGATCGTCGCAGAGGGCTTTCACGGCGAAGAGCTGACCGAGCACTTCAAGGCCGACGCCCTGGAAGAGCTGGGGCACGCGGAGAAACTCGCCACACGGATGCTCGAGTTGGGCGGCAACCCGGTTGTGGATCCGGGCCAGTGGGCCGCCGGCACAGGCACAGCGTGGATCGCACCGCGCAAGAACTTCGCGGACGCCGACGGGATGGTCGCCGATCAGATCAAGGCCGAGGCCGCCGCCATCCGGCACTACAGCGCCGTCGCAAAGATGACGTTCGGCAAGGATCCAGTGACGTATGCGCTCGCCAGCGAGCTGCTGGCGGATGAGGTCGGGCACGAGGAGTTTCTAGAGAATCTCCTCGGGCCCAGGGGCGCGAAGACTCGGAGCCACCACGCTCGCCCTGCCGGGAGGGCCGCAGCCCGACGGAAGCGCTAGGTCAACCCTTTCGCGCCTTCTGGTAGCGCGCGGCGACCTCCGTCCAGTTGACGGTATTCCACCACGCGGTCAGGTAGTCTGGGCGGCGGTTCTGATACTTGAGATAGTACGCGTGCTCCCAGACGTCCACGCCGAGGATCGGGTGTTGCCCGGTGGAGAGGGGGCAGTCCTGATTGGGCGTGCTCACGACCGCCAGCTTGCCGCCCTTCTCGAGCACGAGCCAGGCCCAACCGCTCCCGAAGCGTCCGAGCCCCGCGGCGTTGACCGCCTCCTTCAATTTGTCGACTGAGCCGAGGGCGGCCGTGATCGCCGCCGCCAGGTCCCCGCTGGGGGTGTTGGCGCCGCCGGGCTTCATGATCTCCCAGAACATCGTGTGGTTATAGTGGCCGCCGCCGTTGTTCCGGACGGCCATTCGGATACCTTCCGGCACCGCGTCAAGGCTCGGAAGCAGTTCGTTGATGGTCTTCCCCTGCAAGTTCGGCGCGCTCTCAAGGGCCTTGTTGAGACTCGTCACGTACGTGCCGTGGTGCCGATCGTGGTGGATCCGCATCGTCTGTTCGTCGATATGGGGTTCCAGGGCATTGTAGCCGTACGGAAGCGCGGGTAGTTCAAACGGCATGGGACTCCTCCTCCTGGCGTGCTGTCTGGGGCTCAGTGGCGTTTCTTCGCGGCCGAATGGACTAAACCTCCTCAAGCCTGTCGATGTTACACTATGGAGAAAGGGGCGGGTGGTTGAACGCCGAGGACCTGCACCTCCTGGAAGCGTTCCGGCGCGGCGAGGAGAGCGCCTTTACGGCGCTTGTCATCAAGTATCGCGAGGGCATCTACCGCGTGGCGCGCCGTATGTTGGGCAACCACGAGGACGCCTCTGACGCCGCTCAGGAGGTCTTCATCCGGGCACACCGCGCGCTGGCGCGGTTCGACGGCCGGTCGCAAGTCTACACGTGGCTGTACCGCATCACTCTCAACCTCTGCCTGGACGCCCGTAGCCGAATGGCGCGGATGCCTCTTCTCGACGACGGGGAGCTGCTACGCGATGTGCCGGCCTCCGAGGGCATTGCTGAGCAGGCCGAGGGTCGGCAAGTCGGCCGGGTGGTCGCGCGCGCGGTCAACGCGCTGCCCCCACGACAGCGGGCGATGGTGGTGCTCCGGCTCTACCAGGACCTGCCCTACCAGGAGATCGCCAGTATCATGGGGTGTGCGGAAGGGACCGTGAAGGCCACGATGTTTACCGCGCTGCGCAAGCTCCGCCGTACGCTGACGGACGCGGGAGTGCGAGCGCCATGACGAAAGATTGCGAGCGCATCCTGGAGCGCCTGGTGGAGGGCGTCACCGGATCGGTGCCGCCGGCGGAGCGGGCCGCCATTCTCGAGCATCTCGCGACCTGCCCCCAGTGCCGCCAGGAAGCGGCGGAGCTGGAGGCAACGGTCGCCAGCCTGCGCGAGTCGGGTCCGTTCGCTACACCGCCTGGCTTCTGGGGCGAGTTCATGACGGGGCTGTCCGCGGCGGTGGCAGGCGAGCGGTTGCCGGTCGTGCTGCGACTGCGTCGCTGGCTGATCATGCCACGACACGCCTGGGGGACCGCACTGGTTGCGGCCGCTGCGGCGGCCATGGTCATCTCGACCGCGCGGCTGCCTCTGCGCCCGGAAGCGACCCCCGACCCAACGCGAGCGACCGCGCGCGTCCTGCTCACGGAGACGATGACCACGACCCTGCCCTCGCTGGGCGAGATGCTGGACATCTGGCGCGCGGGGCTGGTGACCGAAGGGGAGCCGCTCGGGGCGGCGGAGGGAAGTCCGTAACGTGCGGCGGCTGCTTGTCGTCCTGCTGATTGCCGCTGTCGCGGCGACCCTGCCCGCGGCGGTGACGCTGGCCGCGGCGCAGGAGATTCAGCCCACACCGCGTGGCGAGCGTATCATCGAGGCGCTGTTGATTTGGCGCCTGGTGGATGAGCTGGACCTGAGCGAGGCGCAGATGGCCAGGATCTTCCCCCGCATCCGGGCACTGAAGGCGATCCGTCTCGAGATGGGCCGCCGCGTGCCACCGCTGCTGCGTGAGATCCGGCAGCACCTTGCTCAGCAGCCGCGCGACGACGAGGCGATCAAGATCAGGGTTGCCGAGTTGAATCTACTCCGCTCCGAGATGGAAGGCAGGCGCCGGCGTCAGCTACAGTTTATCGCCGCGGTCCTGACCCCCGAGCAACTGGCGCGGTTTGCCCCGATTCAAGAGACCTTCGAGGTCGAGACGCTGCGGCTGCTCCAGGAAGCCCGCCGCCTCGCCGAAGAGCAGACTCCCCGACGCTAACACCGGCGTTCCGTCGCCGTTGCACAGGAGACGGCGGCCCGGGTGGTGTATCCCACCTGTGCCTGATGGACCGCATCCCGTCACGCATCAGCACGACCAGTGAGGAGTTCCAGGCCAACCGGCGGCACCACGAGGCCCTGGTCGCCGAGCTGCGAACCCGGCTCAACGTCGCGCGGGCCGGCGGCGGGGAGCGTGCGCAGCGGCGTCAGCGCGAGCTAGGCAAGCTCACCGCGCGCGAGCGGGTGGACCGCCTGCTCGATCCCGGCGCGCCGTTCCTCGAGCTCTCGCCCCTGGCCGCGTGGGAAATGTACGACGGCGAAGCGCCATCCGCCGGGGTGGTCACCGGTATCGGCCGCGTCCACGGGCAGGAAGTGGTCATCGTCGCCAACGACGCCACGGTGAAGGGCGGGACCTACTATCCCCTCACCGTGAAGAAGCACCTCCGGGCCCAGGAGATCGCCTACCAAAACCGGCTCGCGTGCGTCTACCTGGTGGACTCCGGTGGGGCGTTCCTGCCGCTGCAGGACGAAGTCTTCCCCGACGTCGACAACTTCGGGCGGATCTTTTTCAACCAAGCCCGCCTGTCCGCGGCCGGGATCCCGCAGATCGCTGCGGTGATGGGATCCTGTACGGCCGGGGGCGCCTACGTGCCCGCGATGAGCGACGAAGCCGTGATCGTCCGCGGCACTGGGACGATCTTTTTGGCCGGGCCGCCGTTGGTGCGCGCGGCCACCGGTGAGGACGTCACCGCGGAAGATCTCGGGGGCGCCGAGGTGCACGCGCGGCGGTCGGGCGTCGTGGATCACTACGCGGAGGATGACGCGCACGCGCTGCGGGTCGTGCGCGACATCGTCTCGACCACGAACCGCCGCAAGACTGTCGACCTCGATACTGTGGAGCCCGAAGAGCCGGCCTACGACCCGACCGAACTCTACGGCATCGTCCCGGCCGATTTGAGGCGAATCTACGACGTACGACAGGTCATCGCGCGTCTGGTCGACGGCAGCCGGTTCGCCGAGTTCAAGACCCTCTACGGCAAGACGCTAGTCTGCGGCTTTGCGCGCCTCCAGGGAATGCTGGTGGGCATGGTCGCCAACAGTGGGGTCCTCTTTGTGGAGAGTGCCGAAAAGGCGGCCCACTTCATCGAGCTCTGCGGTCAGCGCCGCATTCCGTTGGTGTTCCTCCAGAACATCACCGGATTCATGGTGGGTCGGCAGGCCGAGGCCGCCGGGATCGCGCGCGCGGGCGCCAAGATGGTCCACGCGGTGGCCACATGCGGCGTGCCCCGTCTGACCGTCATCATCGGGGGGTCGTACGGCGCGGGGAACTACGCCATGTGTGGACGGGCCTACGAGCCGCGGTTGCTGTGGATGTGGCCGGGGGCGCGGATCAACGTCATGGGACCGGAGCAGGCTGCCGGTGTGCTGGTCACCGTGAAGCGCGAGCAGCTGGCGCGCGAGGGCAAGACCCTGTCGGCGGCGGAAGAAGCCTCGATCGCCCAGCCGATCCTGGCCAAGTACGAGCGCGAGGGCAGCCCGTATTACAGCACGGCGCGGCTGTGGGACGACGGGATCATCGAGCCGGCGCAGACTCGCGAGGTGCTGGCGCTTGGGCTGTCGGCCGCCCTGAACGCGCCGATCGAGCCGATGCGTCCAGGCGTCTTCAGGATGTAGGATCCGCCGTGGCCGATCCCGTACGCGTGACGATCGACGGACCGCGCGCGGACCTCGCGCTGTGCCGTCCCCAGGTGCACAACGCACTGAACGGCGAGCTCCTGGACGCGCTCGCCGCGGCCATCCGTGACGTCGCGCGCCGTCCCTCGGTTCGCTACGCCGTCCTCTCGGGCGACGGACCCTCCTTCTGCGCCGGCGCCGACCTCCACTGGATGCGTGCGTCGCTCGACATATCTGTGGAGGAGAACCGGGCTGACGCGGCCCGGTTGGTCGGCACCCTGACCGCGATCACGACCTGTCCCAAACCGATCATCGCCCGGGTGCACGGGGCCGCGCTCGGCGGAGGGGTCGGCCTGGTCGCCGCGTGCGACCTCGTGGCGTCGACGCCCACCGCGGTCTTCGGTCTGGCTGAGGTGCGCCTGGGCCTGGTGCCGGCGATGATCTTCCCGTTTCTCCTGGGGCGCGTCGCGCTTCCCCACTTGCGTTGGGCAGCCATGACGGGCGATCGCTTCCCAGCGGCGCGCGCGATGGAGATCGGGCTGGTCAACGAGGTCGCCGATGACCCGGAGACGATCATCGGTCGCTGGGCAGGGAGCCTGGTGGCCGCCGGGCCGCACGCCCTGGGGGGTGTCAAAGAGGTCTTCAACGTCTTTCCGTTTCTCCCACCCGACGCGCTGCGCGCGCAGGCGATCAACGTGGGCGCCAGGGTGCGTGCCGGCCCTGAGGCCCAGGAGGGCATGCGGGCGTTTCTCGAGCGCCGCAAGGCGTCCTGGACGCCGTGAGGCTCACCGACGCCCTACCCCGCAGGGTTCGGGTCGTCGAGGTTGGCCCGCGCGACGGGTTGCAAAACGAGCCGGAGCGACTCTCGGTCGAGACCAAGGTGGCATTTATCGAGGGGCTGGCCGACGCCGGCGCCCGAGTCATCGAGGTCGGATCGTTCGTGCGGCCTGACCGCGTCCCACAGATGGCCGACACAGAGGATGTCATCGGGCGTCTGCAACCACACCAGGGCGTCACCTACGTCGCGCTCGTCCCCAACCGGCGCGGCCTTGACCGAGCACTGGCCAACGGGCTTCGTGCGGTCGCCGTGTTCACGGCGGCGTCCGAAGCGTTTGCCCAGGCCAACATCGGCATGACGATCGATGAATCACTGGTGCGCTTCCGAGAGGTCACGTCGGCTGCCTCGACGCACGGTGTTGCCGTGCGCGGCTACATCTCCACCTGCTGGTGGTGTCCGTACAGCGGCCGCGTCGACCCCGCAGTGGTCGTGCGTGTGGCGCTCGATCTGGTGGACATGGGCTGTCGAGAGATCGGGATCGCGGACACGATTGGCGCCGCCACACCGGGGGAGGTGCGGGACCTCCTCGAGCGTCTGGCGGCCCAGATCCCCCTAACGCAGATCGCCGTGCACTTCCACGACACCCGCGGGACGGCACTGGCCAATGTACTGGCCTCCCTGGCGATGGGGATCACGACCGTGGACGCCTCGGCCGGCGGGTTGGGTGGCTGCCCCTTCGCGCCCGGTGCGCTGGGCAACCTAGCGACGGAGGACCTGCTCTACATGCTCGATGGAATGGGCGTCGAGACCGGGATCGATCTGGAGAAAGTCACAGCGGCATCACGTCAGATGGAAGCGGCGCTGGGCCGCCGTCTGCCCTCGCGGTATCTTCAAGCCGGCCCGCGGGCGCTCGTGCCCCGCCCGGGCGACGCCTCACGCAAGTCGTAGTCTTCCTTCCGATAGGTCTCGCGCGCGCCGCAGTGAGGGCAGGGGTGGTAGTTGGCCGCCAACGTGCCGCGCTCGAACGACGCACGGTCCATCCGGAGACCGCTGTCAAAGGCGTTCCCACACGTGCGGCACCTCACCCACAACGCGAGCGCAGCCATTCTGCTCCTGCGGATTCGCGCATTCGGGCCCAGATACCCCCGCGCGTGCGGCAGCCCGAACGGTCAGGGGTGATCGCGACAGCCGCGGCCGCCGATAACCTCCACAGAAGGGCGGGCCACGCTTGCCGAGAGTGGGAATTATGGCTATACTTATAGTTATAACTTCTCGGAGGTTGGCGATGCGGTTCGCCAGCGTGGCGGAGGTGAGGAGTCAGTTGTCAGCCTACCTGGCGCGAGCCAGGCGGACGCGGCAGGCCATTGTCGTGACGCATCATGGCAAGCCCTATGCTCTGATTCAGCCGCTCTCGGAGCATGACCTGGCCGATGTGGGATGGGACCGGCTGGCTGAGGCGCGTCTGCGTCAGGCCTGGGACGACGAGGACGATGCCCTTTATGATTACCTTTAGACGGGGCCAGGTTGTCGTGGTGGAGGTTCCGTTCTCCAATCACTCCGGGGTCAAATTGAGACCCGCCTTGATCGTCAGCGCCCACACGTTCCACCGTGAGCTGTCTGAATTCATTGTGTGTCCCATCAGCAGCCAACCCCGCTACTATCAGCGGCCCGGCCAGGGGGACGTTCCCCTGCTGGACTGGCGAGCGGTCGGCCTTCGACACCCGAGCACCGCGCGCATCGCCAAACTGCTCTCCGTCGACAAGGCGGTCGTGCGCCGCCCGCTCGGCATGCTGTCACGGCGTGATCTGGGGGGCGTCGAGGCTCGATTGCGTCGAGCCCTGGTCTTGCCCTAGGCCGGGTTGCCGGCCCGGTACGCCTCGACGTCCGCGCGGCGCCAGATGCGCCGGTGCTCGGCGGCGAACACCGGCTCGGGAAAGTCCGGTCGCGAGGCGATCTCGTCGAGAAACTGACGCGGGGGCACGGCGAACAGCTCGGCCGCCTCAATCGCGCTGATGATCGGAACACCCTCGGACAGGCTGCGGGCGATCGCCGCGATCAGCGAGGCCGACGACGCCGGGCGACTGAGCACCATGCGCACGGCGGACATGCCCCGCGGGTGCGCCTGCTTGATCAGGTTGCTGTAGTGCCGCAGGTCCTCCGGATACCCGCGCAGATGCGTGAGGATTTTGAGGTCCTCGTCGAACATGTCCGCGTCCATCGCTGCTTCATTCTACCAGGAGACGAGCGCCGATCTGGCGATGGACGCGACGTCATGGAATAGGGCGTGGCGCACCGCGCGTTGGGACGTCGAGAGACTGGAGGACGCACATGGGATTCCTCAGCGATCAGGACGCCGCGTTTGTGCGCAAGCGGCTCGCCGACGACATGAAGGACGACGTGCGCCTGGTGTTTTTTGCCCCCAGCACCGGCGGCCTGGCCCTGCCCGGTGAGGACTGGGAGATGGCGGAATACACCCGTACGATCCTCAAAGAGGTTGCCGGGCTCTCTGACCGGATCACCTTGGAAGAGCACAGCATGGTCAGCGAGCCTGAGGTGGTCGCCCGGTACGGCGTCGATCGTACTCCTGCGACCGCCGTGATCGGTGCACGGGACTACGGCGTCCGCTACTACGGGATGCCGGCCGGCTACGAATTCGTGACACTGCTCGATCTAATCATTGACGTGTCGCGCGGCACCGCGGGACTCACGCCGGCCACGCTCGACTCGCTGGCGGCGCTACCGGCCGACGTACACCTCCAGGTGTTTGTCACCACGACCTGACCCCACTGTCCCCGGGCGGCCAGGCTGGCCGCCCACCTGGCGATCGCGTCCCCGCGCGTGCGCGCCGATATCGTGGAGGCCAGTGAGTTTCCTGACCTGGCGCGGCGTTACAATGTCTACGCGGTCCCCAAGACCGTGATCAACGACACCGCGGAGGTTGTCGGCGCGGTGCCAGAAGCGGCCTTTGTGGATGCCCTGTCCAAGGCCGTGAACCCGCCGCCGGCGCAGACGTCGGGATAGCGCCGCCGCCCGCCGCAGCTAGATTTGCTACCATAGCGGCTGTGACCACACGCCGTCCTGACGTGGTCGTGACCGGCCTGGGCGCGGTCACGCCCCTGGCGCTTTCCGCAGCCGATACCTGGCAGGCGCTCGTGGCCGGCCGCTCCGGGGTGGGCCGCATCACAGCCTTCGATGCCTCGGCGCACTCCGTCCAGATTGCCGGAGAGGTCAAGGAATTCGACCCCGGCCTCTACATGGATGCCAAGACCACGGGACGTCTGGAGCGCTTCGCGCAGTTCGCGGTGGCGGTTGCCAGGCAGGCGCTGGCGGACGCCGGCCTGACCGTCGAAGGAGAGCTGGGCGATCGCGTGGGGGTTGTTATGAACACGGGCGCGGGGGGCACCGCGCTCGTCGAGCGGGAGAAGGTTGTGCTGCAGGAACGCGGGCCGCGCCGCGTGAGTCCGCTCTTTGTCCCCATGATGATGTCGAACATCGGGGCCTGCCAAATATCCATTGAGCTCGGGCTACGGGGGCCGGCGATCACATCGACCGCGGCGTGTGCATCCGGTGTCCTGGCGGTCGTCGATGCGATCCGGCTGATCCAGGCGGGAGATGCGGACGTCGTGATCACTGGCGGGAGTGAATCGGCGTTGACGGCTCTCTCGATCGCGGCCATGGCGAACATGCGCGCGCTCTCGCGCCGCAACGATGACCCGCCCCGGGCGAGCCGGCCATTCGACGCCGATCGGGATGGGTTTGTCTTTGGCGAAGGCGCGGTGGCCCTTGTGCTGGAGCGGCGCGCGTTCGCAGAGGCCCGCGGCGCCCGCATCTACGCGGCGGCCGTCGGCGGCGGGCTCACCGCCGACGCCTTCCACATCACGGCGCCCGATCCCGACGGCCGGAGTGCGGCGCGGGCCATGCGTCATGCCCTCGAGCACGCTGGACTGCAGCCGGTGGACATCGACTATGTCTGCGCCCACGCCACATCGACGCCGGTGGGCGACGTCGCCGAGGTCCGGGCGATCCGGGAGGCGTTCGGCAGCCATGCTGAGCGGCTGGCGATCAGCTCGCCCAAATCCATGGTGGGACATCTGCTGGGGGCCGCGGGAGCGCTCAGCGCCCTGGTGGCCGTGAAGGCGATTCACGAAGGCGTCATTCCCCCGACCATCAACCTCGACCGGCAGGATCCCGAGTGTGATCTGGACTGCGTCCCGAACGTGGCCCGCCGCGCCCGCGTGCGCGCCGCGCTTGCCAACGGGTTCGGCTTCGGCGGCCAGAACGCCGTGGCGGCGTTCACGCAGGCCTGAGCCCATCGCAAGCCGAACTACACCTGGGGACTCGAACGGGGATCTCGAAGGCCGCGGGCGCCGGAGCGACCAACCCTCGCAACCTGTGGCTCCAGGAGGAGCATGTGTGCGTACGTCACTGACCATGATCGCGTCGCTGGCCATCGTGGCGCTGCTGGTGGGTGCTGGGGGCCTCGCCGCGGCGCCGTCGGGCAAAGTGCTCGTCGTGGCCATTGCCAAGATGGACATCCGCACCCTGGATCCGCACCGGCAGTATGAGATCTCGCCGCCCCAGATCATGCGCGCGGCCTATGAGACGCTGGTCACACCCGGCGACCAGGGACGGAGCCTGACGAAACTGGAGCCGCTCCTCGCCGAGTCCTACACGATCTCACCCGACGGCAAGGTGTACACGTTCACGTTGCGCCGGGGCGTTCGGTTCCACACCGGTGCGGTGATGACCGCTGCCGACGTCGTCTTTTCGTACCGGCGGCTCGGAAACCTCAAGGACAACCCCGCCTGGCTGCAGACCGATCACGTCGAGCGCATCGAGGCCGTGGACGGCTCGACGGTGCGCATCGCGCTCAAGGAACCCAACGCGGCGTTCCTCTCCATCCTGACCTCGCCGAACTTTGCCGTCGTTGACGCCAAAGCCGTGCAGGCCCACAGTGGCACGGACGCCGCGAACGCCGACAAGGCGGACAAGGCGACGGACTGGCTGGACCAGAACTCCGCGGGAACCGGTCCCTTTGTGCTCAAGAAATGGACTCGCGGGGTGGAGGTCGTCTTGGAGCGGAACGGCGCCTACTGGCGGCAGCCGTCCACGCTGGGGCGGATCGTCATCCGGGATATCCCCGACCCGGCCACCCAGCTGGGGCAAATTGCACGCGGCGATGTCGCCATCGCACAGAGCCTCGACGCCGATCTCATCGCGCGGTTCCGCCGGTCAGGGCGGGGCCAGGTCGTGGAGGGCAACACCCTCGACATGACCTACCTGGCCATGACGACGAACGTCACGATCTCATCGCCGTTGGCCGAACGACGTGTGCGCCAGGCGATCGCCTATGCGATCGACTATGACGGGATCATCAACGGCCTGATGCGCGGCTCGGCGGTGCAGATTCCTTCGATCATCCCGGTGGGGTTGCTGGGTACGGAGCCGGCCCTCGCACTGAAGCGTGACGTCGCGCGGGCAAAGGTCCTGCTGCAAGAAGCGGGCTATCCCAACGGCTTCTCCATCAAGATGGTCTATCCCACGCGCGTGCTGGTGGGCGGCCTGTCCGCGGAAACCCTGGCCACCAAGTTGCAGGCCGACCTGGCGCAGATCGGCGTGAGCCTCCAACTCGAGCCCCGTGAGACTGTGGCCTGGCGCGCGGACTATCGCGCCGGGAAGCTGGCTATGACCATCGCGGACTGGACACCGGACTTCGCGGACTCGCACGGTTGGGCGATTCCCTTCGCGGTCAGCGGCGCCAGTGCCGCCAAGCGGGTCTACTACGACAACCCGCGGGCCGGTGCCCTGGCGACTGAAGCGGGCCGCATCAGCGATCCCGGCCGGCGGGCCGAATTGTACCGCAACCTACAGCGGATCCTGATCAATGACGCTGCGTTCGTGGGGCTCATCCAGCCGAAGGTCAACATCGCCGTGAGTCCACGGACCAGTGGGGTCGTGTACAACGCGGTGTATTTTCTCGATTACTACTACGTGAAATAGCGAGCGCCGCGGACGCCGCGGCTCGCGGGGGCGGGGATCGGTGACGAACTTCTGGCGCTTCGTCGGACGCCGGGTGGTCGTCACCGTCCCCGTCCTTCTCTTGATCACCCTGCTCGGGTTTGTCCTCACCTACCTGATCCCGGCCGATCCGCTGGCCATGGTCCTCTCGGAGCGCGCGATGGCCAATCCCGAGATCGTCCGCGCCTATCGGGAACGTTGGGGACTCGATGCCCCGCCCCACATGCGCTATCTGACCTATGTGCGCAACTTGGCGCGCGGCGACCTCGGCGCGTCCATTGCGACCCAGCAGCCCGTCGCCGAAGACCTCAAGACCTTCGTGCCGGCCACGGTGGAGCTCGCGACCGCAGCCCTCCTCCTGGCGGTGGCTATCGGCGTGCCCCTGGGCGTCCTCGCCGCGGTCTGGCGGGATCGATGGCCCGATCACCTCGCGAGGGTGGGGTCGCTGACCGGCGTCTCGATGCCGGCGTTCTGGCTGGGGCTCCTCGCCCTGACCATCTTCTCGTACCGGTTCCAGATCGCCCCCGGGCCTGGGCGTCTCGATCCGCAGATCGTGCCGCCGCCGCTGTGGACCGGGATGCTGGTCGTCGACAGCCTGCTGGCCCGACGCTGGGATGCCCTGGCCGACGCTCTCCGGCACCTGGCCCTGCCGGCCCTGGTGCTCGCGGCCTATGTGATGGGAGTGATTACGCGGGTGACGCGCGCCAGCGTCCTCGACGCCCTGACCGAAGACTATGTCCGCACCGCGCGCGCGAAAGGCGCGCCCGAACGTGCCGTGGTCTTCCGCCATGTGTTGCGCAACGCCTTGATACCGACCCTGACCGTCATCGGCCTGGCTGTCGGCAACCTGATGGCCGGCGCGGTGATGACCGAGACGATTTTCGCATGGCCGGGCCTGGGACGCTACGCCGTGGATGCAGCGGGCAAGCTCGACTTCCCGGCGATCATGGGTGTGACGTTGTTCGTCGCCGTGGTCTACGTGGGCGTCAACTTCGTGGTGGACGTGGCGTACGTCGTGCTGGACCCCCGGATCCGGTTGGACTAGCGCATGGGTCGGGTGGTCCGCCGCAGCCGCGCCGCGATCGCCGGGCTGATCGTCATCCTGGTCTGGCTCACGGCCGCCGTCTTCGCGCCCGTGCTGGCGCCCTACTCGCCCATCGAGCAGCATCTCGCGGACCGGCTCACGCCGCCTGGCCCCCGCTATCCCCTGGGGACCGACGAGCTGGGGCGTGACGTGTTGAGCCGCGTGCTCTTCGGCGCGCGTCTGTCTATTCCCGCGGGTCTGCTCGTCGTGGTGGTGACCGCGCTCTTGGGGACCGCGCTGGGTGCCGTCGCCGGATTCACGGGCGGTCTCGTGGATGAAGGCATCATGCGGATCTGCGACGCGGTGCTGGCCTTTCCCGCGCTGATTTTGGCCATGGCGATTACCACGGTGCTCGGGCCCGGTCTGCTCAACGCGCTGGTCGCGGTCGTCTTGGTGCTGTGGCCAGAGTACGCGCGCATCATCCGCGGTCAGGTGCTGAGCCTCCGGGGAATGGAGTACGTGACCGCGGCCAGGGCCCTGGGCGTTTCGAACTGGCGGATTCTCTGGCGGCATGTCTCGCCCAACGCCGTCCCGCTGGCGCTGGTGAAGGCGAGCCTGGACGTGGGCAACGTGATCATCATCGCCGCGGCACTGTCGTTTGTCGGGCTCGGCGCGACCCCGCCGACGCCGGAGTGGGGGGCGATGGTCGCCGCGGGCCGTCTAAAGTTCTTCGAGTGGTGGGTCGGGACGTTTCCCGGGCTGGCGATGTTTACCGTCGTCATGGGCTTCAACTTCTTGGGCGACGGGTTGCGCGATGCGATGGACGTGCGACTGCGCGCTCGACGATCGTGAAGGTACTCGATCTTGTGGAGGTGCACCTATGTGGAAGGAGTTTAAGGCGTTCGTCACCAGCGGGAGCGCCATCGACCTCGCCGTCGGCATCATCATCGGCGCGGCCTTTGGGAAGATCGTCTCCTCCCTCGTGAATGACATCATCATGCCGCCCATCGGCCTGCTGCTCGGCCGGGTGGACTTCTCCAACCTGTTCATCAACCTATCGGCGCAGTCGTACGCCACCCTGGCAGAGGCGAAGCGAGCTGGCGCCGCCACGCTGAACTACGGCCTGTTCCTGAACACCGTCATCGAATTTCTGATCGTGGGATTCGCGATCTTCCTGGTCGTGCGGCAGATCAATGCGCTCAGGCGCCCCGCGCCGGCCGCGGCGCCCACGACCCGTGAGTGTCCCCACTGCGCCATGACGATCGCGGTCAAGGCGCGACGGTGCCCGTACTGCACGTCGGAGCTCAAGGCCGCGTGAGCAGGAGTTTGGGACGCGCCCTGTAACATTGGTCAACACGTTCACCACACAAGGGGGTAGGATCCATGGCTGACCAGTCCGGCCGCGAGGCGAACCTGCTGTCTCGCCGGGATCTGCTGCGGTATGGGGTGCTCGGAACGGGCGCCGCCCTGACGACGCCGCTGTGGTCCACCTGGGCGCTGGCCGGACCGGCCGCGCCCGCCGTTCAACCAAAGAAGGGCGGCACCATCGTCATCGCCTGGGAGGCGGATCCCGGGGTCCTGGTGCCCGGGTTGTCGACCGGCGGCGCGACCGTGCGCGCGCTGGTGCTGATGTACGACAGTCTGGTCGGCGAGGACTACACCAAGCCCGCTAGCCAGGTCGACACGCCGCCGCTGATTCCCGGCCTGGCCGAGCGGTGGACGATCTCGCCCGACGGCCTCACCTACACCTTCAACCTCCGCCGCGGCGTCAAGTTCCACGACGGTTCCGAGCTGGACGCCGAGGCCATCAAGTTCAACTTCGACCGCGCGATCGACGAGCGGCACCCCTTCTATGACGCAACGTTGCGAGCGATCAACTTCTCGCTGGTCGGGTATCGGGTCATCAAGGAGACACGCGTCATCGACCGTCAGACGTTCCAGCTGATCCTCTCAGAGCCATTCCCGTCTATGCTGCGCAACCTGGCGACCCTGACCACGGGCATCGTCAGCCCAACGGCCATGCGGCGTCTGGGCAAGGACCGCTTTGCGCTCAGTCCGGTCGGTACCGGTCCGTTCAAGTTTGTGGAGCAGGAGCGCGGGGTCAAGGCGGTGCTCGAGCGGAATCCGGACTACTGGGGCGGCGCCCCGCTCCTGGATCGCGTGGTCATCCGGCCGGTCGTCGAGGCGTCGTCGCGCGTGGCGGCGCTCATGGCCGGCGAGGTCGACGTCATGGTGGTTATCCCGCCGGACAGCGTGCACCAGCTGCGCTTCAACCGCAGCATCACGGTCGCGTTCGCGGGCCCCCCGCACATCTGGTTCTGGATGTTGAACAACCGCGCAACCCCGACCCGGGACCGGCGTGTCAGGCAGGCGATGAACTATGCTATCAACCGCGAGGGACTGGCCAAGGATATCCTGAGAAATACGGCGACCGTCGCCAAGGGGGCATTCCCACCCGGCAACCCCGGTTTCGAGAAGGGTAACACGACGGGCTACACGTACGATCCTGCGCGGGCGAGGCGGCTGCTGGCCGAAGCGGGGTACGCCAACGGCTTTGAGATGAAGTGTTTCTATCCCGCCAGCGGCAGCGGCATGATGGTGCCCACACCTATGAACGAGTACATCCAGGCGAACCTGCGCGACGTCGGGATCCGCGTGGAGTATGAGGTCATGGAGTTCGGCGCGTTTATCGCGCGCGCGCGGCTCGGGTTGGATGATCAGACCGGCGGCCTACAGACGTCGTGGAGCAGCAACGATCCCTGGTGGCTCGAGAGCATGTTCTATTCAGAGCTGCACCCACCGCGTGGGAACGTCCGATCCTGGTACAAGAACGCCGACGTCGATCGGCTGCTCGCCCAGGCCAGCCGGGAGCTGAACGATCAGCGGCGATTGCAGCTGTACCGACAGGCTGAGAAGACGATCGTGGACGACGCGGCCTGGCTCTTTGTGGTCCACGACCGGAGCCCGATCGCGTACCGCGCGAAGGTGCAGAACTTCGTCGCGCCGCCGTCGTGGAACTTCGATTTGAGGACGGTCTGGCTGAGGTAGGTGGGACGGTACGTCGCCAATCGCATAGCGCTCGCCGTGCCGGTCGTGCTCGGGATTTCGATCGTCGTGTTCTTGATGTTGAAACTGGTCCCGGGCGACCCGGCCATCGCTCTTCTCGGCCCCCAGGCTGAGCCGCGTGACATCGAGATCCTGCGGCGGGCCTGGGGGCTCGATCGTCCGATCCCCGAGCAGTATCTGACCTGGCTGGGGCACGTGTTGCGGGGCGACCTCGGGCTGTCGCTCGAGCAGCGGGTGCCGGTCGTCGACCTCGTGCTCACCCGGTTCAAGAACACCGCGATCCTCACGCTCGCCAGCATGTTCATCTCGTGCGTCCTGGGCCTCACCGCCGGGGTGGTCAGTGCCACCCGACCCCGCTCGATCTTCGATCGCCTGACCATGGTCCTGGCCCTGTTTGGCAACAGCATGCCGGCGTTCTGGCTGGGGCTCGTCCTGATCCTCGCGTTCTCGCTCGGCCTGGGTTGGTTTCCCGTCAGCGGAATGCAGTCCATCCGCGGCGAGGGTGGCCTCCTGGATCTGCTGCATCATCTGATCCTGCCGGCGATCACGCTGGGCGGTGCGACGACCGCGATCGTCGCCCGGCTCACGCGGTCCAGCATGCTAGAGGTGATCCGCCAGGATTACGTCCGGACCGCCCGCGCCAAGGGGCTGTACGAGCGCCGGGTGATCCTCAGCCACGCGCTGCGGAACGCCCTGCTGCCCGTGGTCACCGTCGTCGGCCTCCAGGTGGGGTTCCTGCTGGGCGGGGCGATCTTGACCGAGACCGTGTTCTCGTGGCCGGGGGTAGGGCTGCAGCTGTTTCGGGCCATCTCGACGCGGGACATCCCGCTCATCCAGGGGAGCGTCCTGCTGATCGCGGTGACCTTCGTGTTCATCAACCTGCTGGTGGACGTGACCTACGCGCTCCTCGACCCGCGGATCAAGTATTCCTGAGGCGGGGGTCCAGCGCGTCCCGAAGCCCGTCGCCGAACAGGTTGAATCCCAGCGTGACGATGAAGATCAGGATGCCCGGCACCGTCGCCACGTGCGGTGCCACCGCCAACACTTGCCGGCCCGCCGACAACATCGTGCCCCAGTCGGCGGTCGGCGGCTGTACGCCCAGGCCGAGGAAGCTCAGGCCGGCGGCGAAGATGACGACCCGTCCGGTCTCCAGGGTGGCGTAGACGATGACCGGCGGCAAGATATTTGGCAGCACGTGTAGCAGCGCGATCCGCACGTTGCCGGCACCCAGGCAGCGAGCCGCCTCGACGTACTCGCGCTCTCGAATCGACAGCACCAGGCCGCGCACCAGTCGAGCGAAGATCGGGATCGACACGACTACGATGGCCATGATGACGTTGCGCATGCCGGGGCCGAGCGCGGCGGCGATGCCGATGGCCAGCAGGATCGACGGGAACGCCAGCACAATGTCCAACACGCGCATCATGACCTGGTCGACCCAGCCGCCGTAGTAGCCCGAGGTGAGGCCCAGGATCAGCCCGATGCTGCCAGAAATCAGGACCGGGAAGAAAGCGACCCAGAGCGAGATCCGGCCGCCGTACAGGAGGCGGCTGAGAATGTCCCGGCCAATGTCATCGGTGCCCAGGACGTGATCGGGAGTGCCCGGCGGCAGCAGTCGGGTCGAGGAGCTGACGCGGTAGGGGTCATGCGGCGCCAGGTACGGCGCCAGGATGGCGCTGACGATGGCCAGGGCGACGATCAACAGGCCGATGATCGCGAACCGGTCGCGCCGCAGGCGCCGCCACGCGATCGCGATCTGCGAGGTCGAGGCCGGGGCGGCGGGAACGGCCGCCCCCGCGAGCGGACTCTCAGGTGTCGGCACGACGCGATCAGGCATCACGCGCAAGTTCTGCCGCCGCGCGCGGTTGTCCTGTCAGCGACACGAGCGAGGGGGGAAGGATGCGATGGACACACCGGACGAGCGTCGCGCGCGGGAGTTCTTTCATGCGGCGATGCAGGCCGCGGGCGTGCCCGATCATGTCGCCGACTTCGACAGGTTGGGACGCGCCTTCCGCGGCTACCTCGCGGACGGCCGGCGCCTCGCCGCGGGGGTCACCACCGAGACCGAGCCACTGCCGGTGGTGCGGGTGGAGGAGTAGGCCGTGCTGGCGGATGAGCTCGCGACGGCGACGATCACGAGCGTCAGCACGGCCATTGCGCGTCGAGATCTCTTACCGCTCGAAGTGGTCGACGCCTGCCTGTCGCGGATCGCTGCCCTGGACGCAAAGCTTCGCAGCTTTATCACAGTGCTGCCCGACAGTGCCCGCGAGGCCGCGAAGCGGGCCGGAGAGGACATCGCGCGTGGACGGCATCGCGGGCCACTCCACGGCATCCCGGTGGCGATCAAGGACATTATCCAGACCGCGGGTGTGCGGACCACGTGTGGCTCGAAGGTCCTGGCCGATTGGGTACCCTCTGGGGATGCCGAGGTCGTTCGTCGGCTAACAGTCGCGGGGACCATCCTGCTCGGTAAGTTGAACATGCATGAGTTGGCGTTCCGCGTGCCCCACCCCGACTATCCCACGCCGCGTAATCCCTGGAACCTGGGGCGGTCGTGCGCCGGCTCGAGCAGCGGGTCGGCCGCGGCCCTGGCGGCGGGCCTGTGCCTGGGATCGCTGGGGACCGACACCGGCGGGTCCATCCGATTCCCGGCTGCGTTCTGCGGCATCGTCGGCTTCAAGCCGACCTACGGGCTGGTCAGCCGGGCGGGCGTGGTGCCGCTGGCGTGGACGCTGGACCACGTGGGGCCCATGGCCCGGACGGTCGAAAACTGCGCGCTGCTGCTGGATGCCGTTGCCGGCTACGATCCGGCCGATCCAGGGTCCGCGCGCCACGCGGTCGGTTCATTCCAGAACGGACTGACGCAGCCGCTGCG
>Ga0187892_10001991_pt1 | contig 43547 bp, 38 predicted proteins | sample MA1701073metaG_FD_139345 | JGI IMG/M metagenome (GOLD analysis project Ga0187892, IMG submission 139345) | Bio-ooze microbial communities from a basaltic lava cave in the Kipuka Kanohina Cave System on the Island of Hawaii, USA - MA170107-3 metaG ... | reverse complement strand
TCATGTTCTCGCCGATCGTGCCGATCATCTCCGTGATGGTGTCGGCCACGGTGGACTTGCCGCCGGGAAACTTGGCCTTGAGCAGCTTGTCGAGGTCGCCCTTGGTGGCGACCGCAGCCTTTGCGATTCCTGACGCCATGCTCTGAAACGTCGCGTTGCGCGCCACGAAATCCGTTTCGGAGTTGACTTCGACGAGTGCTGCCTCCTTGCTGTCGGCGGCAAGCCCGATCAGTCCTTCGGCGGCGACGCGCCCGGCTTTCTTCGCGGCCTTGGCAAGGCCCTTGGCGCGCAGCCAATCGACCGCGGCCTCCATTTCGCCACCGGTCTCACCAAGCGCCGCCTTGCAATCCATCATGCCCGCGCCGGTCTTATCGCGCAGCTCCTTCACCATGGTCGCGGTAATGGTGGCCATTCCTCGCCTCTGTTGCTTCGTCCCGCTGGTCAATGCCAGGCGTTACGCTTTCTCGTCCTGAGCCTCGACTCCCTGCTCGTTCGACGCCGCGGGCTTTGATTTCCGGACGGGCTTCCTGCCGTCGTTCTTGCCTCTGCCGGCGCCCCTGGCGTCACCACGCGGAGGCTTCTTCCGCGGCCGGCGATCGGCCTCAGGCGGCCGACCCTCGCCAGCCTCCTCGCCAAGGCCGGGCTCCGGCGCAGGCTCTTCCGCCGCCCCGAGATCGACCCCGACCGCGCCTTGCGCCCGTTCGATCCCGTCGATCGCGGCCCGCGCGACGAGGTCGCAATAAAGCGTGATGGCGCGTCCGGCATCGTCGTTGCCGGGGATGGGATGGCTGATGCCCTCCGGATCGCAGTTGGAGTCCACCACCGCCACGACCGGCATATGCAGCTTGCGCGCCTCGGCGATGGCGATCGCCTCCTTGTTGGTGTCGATGACGAACATCAGATCCGGCAACGCACCCATGTCCTTGATCCCGCCGAGCGACCGCTCGAGCTTGTCCTTCTCGCGGGTGAGCTGGAGCAGCTCCTTCTTGGTGAGGCCGTGACTGTCGCCCTGCAGAATCTCTTCAAGCGATTTGAGCCGCTTGATCGAGTTGGAGATCGTGCGCCAGTTGGTCAGCGTGCCGCCGAGCCAGCGGTGATTGACGAAATACTGCGCGCAGGACTTGGCGGCATCGGCGACGGCCTCGGAGGCTTGGCGCTTGGTGCCGACGAAGAGAACGCGGCCGCCCTTGGCTACGACATCGGAGATGGCAAGCAGCGCCTGATGCAGGAGCGGCACGGTTTGGGTGAGATCGATGATGTGGATGTTGTTGCGGGACCCATAGATGAACGGCTCCATCTTCGGGTTCCAGCGATGGGTCTGATGACCGAAATGCACGCCGGCCTCGAGCAGCTGGCGCATAGAAACATCGGGCAGTGCCATTGGACTGCAAACTCCTTTTTCCGGTTCTGCCGCCGCGGGATAGGAAACCTGGGTGTGGGCCGGAGTGGCTTGGCCCCAAGTCACCGGAGCGAGCGCAAAGGCTGGCAAGCCTAAGTGACGCTGAGCATCCCGCGTGTGAGATGGTGCGGTTTATAGGGATGGCACCCCTCCTTGGCAAGCCCGGGGCTCGCGGAGGTTGAGCACCTTAGAGGGGGCTGATCGCGGCCACGCCCGCTACGAGCTTGAGCGCGCTCCTCTGCTTCGGTGTCGAGTCGATCCCTTGCGGCAGCACGAACTCGACCTCGCGAGAGAGGTCGTCGAGGCGAAGCACGAGGCGGAACTGGCCCTGACCGCCGACCGGTCCCACCTGTTGGGCAAGAGGTGCCAGAGCGCGAATGTCCTCGACATAGATCTTCATGCCGGCGTGGCAAGCCTCGGCGGCGCGGTCGAGCGAGGCTAGGCGCTGGACCCTGACCTTGACATTCTCGCCGTCGGCCTCGGCCTCGACGTCAAGGAGGACCGCGGTTCCGGGCTCGAGCAGCGGCCGAGAGGCCAGAAGCGCCTCGGAAAACACCACCGCCTCGAACTGACCGGTCGGGTCCGAGAAGGCGACGAAGGCGTAAGGATTGCCGCTCTTGCCCTTGCGTTCCCGCGCATGAAGCACGGTCCCTGCGAGCGTGCCCACCACGCGGCGAAGGCGCGCCTTGGCGGCGAACTCGACCCAGGTCTCGGCGCCGAGCGCTTCGAGCACGTCCTGATAGTCGTCGAGGGGATGGCCGGTGAGGAAAAAGCCGACGGCCTCGAACTCGCGCGACAGCCGGTCAGTCGGCACCCAGGGTGTCGCGGGGCGTAGCTCGATCGGAGGCGGAACCTGCTCCGCCCCCGAGAAGAGATCGTCTTGGCCTTCGGCGCTCGCCTCCACCGACCGGTTGCCGGCGGCGATGATCCGATCGACATTGGCAAAGGCGGTAGCGCGATCGATCCCCAATTCGTCGAGGGCGCCGGCGGCAGCGAGCGTCTCCACGGCGCGCTTGTTGATCAGGCGTGGATTGATGCGCCTGGCGAAATCCGAAACGTCGCCGAACGGTCCCCGTGCTTCACGCTCCTCGGTGAGATGCTCAACCGCCTGGCGGCCGACATTCTTCAGCGCCGCAAGCGAATAGCGGATGGCGCCGTCGCCGGGCAGGAAATCGACCTCCGAGCGGTTGATCGAGGGGGGCTCGATGCGGAGGCCGAGGCGGCGCGCTTCTTGCGCAAAGCTGCCCAACTTGTCGGCGTTCCCCATGTCGAGGGTCATCGACGCCGCCAGGAACTCGGTCGCGTAGTTGGCCTTAAGGTAAGCGGTCTGATAGGCGATCAAGGCGTAGCCCGCGGCGTGCGATTTGTTGAAGCCGTAGCCTGCGAACTTCGCCACCAGCTCGAAGATGTATTCGGCGCGGGCGCGGTCCACGCCGTTTGCGACCGCGCCGTCGACGAAGCGCGATTTCTGCGCCGCCATCTCCTTCTTGATCTTCTTGCCCATGGCGCGACGGAGCAGATCGGCCTCGCCGAGCGAGAAACCTGAGAGCACCTGCGCGATCTGCATCACCTGCTCCTGATAGATGATGACGCCGTAGGTCTCCTGAAGGATGGGCTCGATCATGGCATGGAGCGTCTCGATCGCCTCGCGCCCGTGCTTGCGGTTGACGTAGGAATCGATGTTGTCCATGGGTCCCGGACGGTAGAGCGCCACAATCGCGATGATGTCCTCGAAGCGGTCGGGCTTGAGCTTGCGGAGCGCATCGCGCATGCCCTGACCTTCGAGCTGGAACACGCCGACCGTGTCGCCTTTTTGCAGCAGGGCGTAGGCCGCGGCATCGTCGAGGGGAAGCTTCGCCGGATCGATGTCGATGCCCCGCATCGCGATCAGTTTCCGTGCCGTTTCGATCACGGTGAGCGTCTTGAGGCCGAGAAAATCGAACTTCACCAACCCGGCGGCTTCCGCCCATTTCATGCTGAATTGGGTCGCCGGGAGTTGCGCGCGGGCGTCGCGGTAGAGCGGCACGAGATCGATCAAGGGACGGTCGGCGATGACCACGCCTGCGGCATGGGTCGAGGCATGGCGATAGAGGCCCTCGAGGCGCTGGCCGATATCGAGCAGCTTCGCCACGATCGGTTCGGCGTCGCGCGCTTCCTGGAGCCGCGGCTCGGCGGCGATGGCCTGCTGCAACGTGACGGGATTGGCGGGGTTCATCGGCACGAGCTTGCACAGCCGGTCGACCTGACCGTAGGGCATCTGCAACACGCGGCCCACGTCGCGCAGCACCGCGCGGGCCTGGAGCTTGCCGAAGGTGATGATGTGAGCCACGCGGTGAGCGCCGTAGCGCTCGCGCACATAGGCGATGACCTCGTCGCGGCGGTCCTGGCAGAAGTCGATGTCGAAATCGGGCATCGACACGCGTTCGGGATTGAGGAAGCGCTCGAACAGCAGCCCGAAGCGGATCGGGTCGAGATCGGTGATGGTGAGCGCGTAGGCGACGAGCGAGCCCGCGCCGGAGCCGCGGCCAGGCCCGACCGGAATGCCTTCCGCCTTCGCCCATTTGATGAAGTCGGCGACGATGAGGAAGTAGCCCTGATAGTTCATGCCGGTGATGACATCGAGCTCGAAGGCGAGACGCTTGGCGTAAGCCTCCGCGTCAGAGCCGGGCGCGGTGCCATACTCTGCGATGCGGTCTTTCAGGCCTTGTTCGGACTGGCGCCTGAGCTCGGCCGCCTCGGTTTCGACGCGCTCGCTAGAAGCAGCGCCGGAGGCAAGGTAAGGCGGAAGGATCGGCTGGCGCTGCAGCGGCCGGTAGGCGCAGCGGCGCGCGATCTCGACAGTGTTGTCCAGCGCTTCGGGGAGATCGGCGAAGAGCGCCCGCATCTGGTCGCCCGTCTTGAAGTAATGCTCGGGGCTGAGCCGGCGCCGATCATCGACCGCGACAAAGCTTCCTTCGGCGATGCAGAGCAGCGCATCGTGGGCCTCGAAGTCGTCAGCGCCGGCGAAATAAGGCTCGTTGGTCGCGACGATGGGGAGGTCGAGGTCGTAGGCGAGCTTGAGCAGAAGGGGCTCGACCGTCCGCTCCTGCGGCAGCCCGTGGCGCTGGATCTCGATATAGAACCGGTCGCCGAAAATGCGCTTGAGCTCTTGCGCCTGTGCGCGGGCAAGCTCCGGATTGCCTTCGGCGAGGCTTGTATCGATCGGCCCCTCTGGTCCGCCGCTGAGAGCGATCAGGCCATCGGCCCGCGCGGCGAGGTCGGCGACTGTAGTGACAGCCTCGCCGGTTTCGCTCGCGGCGAAATAGGCGTCGGTCGAAAGCCGCATGAGGTTGGCGTAGCCTTGGGCGTCCTTGGCGAGGAGTGCGATCCGCCCCTCTGCCCGCTTCCTGTGATTGTCGCCCCCTGGGATCGGGGTCGGCTGCTCGGCGGTGAATGTCAGCGACAGCGTCATGCCCACGATCGGCTGGACGCCAGCCTCGGCAAGCGCCTCTGAGAATTCGAGCGCGCCGAAGAGATTGTTGGTATCGGTGAGGGCAAGTGCCGGCGCGGCATCGGCGCGCGCGAGCGCGGCGAGCTTCTGAATGGTCAGCGCGCCCTCGAGCAGCGAATAGGCCGAGTGCACGCGAAGATGCACAAAGGGCTGCCCCTCGCTCGTCATGCTTCACCGTCCCGTTCCCAAGCGCCTTCCGCCTCTCAGCCTGGAAGATTCGAGGACCGGATCGAAGGGGCGCACCTTCCCAGCCGCCAGCTTATCCCCGCTTTCCGAGGACTGGCCTGCGGGCAATCTTAAGTTCTTCTTTTGTTCTCAGTCAAGTCTGGAGGCGCGCGCTAGACGGCTTGCGCCCTCTCCACGACCACCTCCTCCTCGACGAGGCGTCCCTCGATGAGGCGAAGCGTGCGGTCCATGCGGGCGGCGAGGTCGAGATTATGCGTCGCCACGACCGCCGCCACGCCCGACTGCCGGACGAGTTTCAGAAGCTGCTCGAACACGAGCTGCGCGGTATGCGGGTCGAGATTTCCAGTAGGCTCGTCCGCCAACAGCACCTTCGGCTCGTTGGCGACGGCGCGGGAAATGGCCACGCGCTGCTGCTCGCCGCCTGAGAGTTGCGCCGGGCGATGATCCCAGCGCTCTCCGAGACCGAGTGCCCCGAGCAGCTCCTTGGCCCGGCTCTCGGCGCTCACTCGGCTCGCTCCAAGGATAAGCTGCGGCAGCACTACATTTTCGAGCGCCGAGAACTCCGGCAGGAGGTGATGGAACTGATAGACGAAGCCGACCTCCATGCGGCGCACGCGTGTCTGCTCGTTGTCGGAGAGCTCGCCGCAATCGACGCCGTTGATGATGACCTGGCCACCATCGGGCCGCTCGAGAAGTCCTGCGATATGGAGCAGCGTCGATTTGCCGGCGCCGGATGGCCCAAGCAGCGCCACGGTTTCGCCGGGGAAGAAGGCGGCGGTGGCGCCCTTCAAGACATCGATGCGGCGATTGCCTTGGACATAGGCGCGCTCAAGCCGCTCAAGTCGAAGCACCGGTGACATCTTGCTATCCACCTTCAGCCCTACTCGTAACGCAACGCTTCGACGGGATCGAGACGCGAAGCGCGCCAAGACGGATAGAGCGTGGCGAGGATCGATAGCACGAGAGCCATGATGACGACGGCAATGGTTTCGCCCGGATCCATCTCGGCCGGCAGCCGCGTAAGATAGTAGAGCTCGGGCGCGAACAGCTCGGTGTCGGTCAGCCAGCCGATGAACTCGCGCAAGCTGTCGATGTTGAGGCAGACCAGCAAGCCGAGCAGCAGTCCTGCCAGCGTGCCGACAATGCCAATGCTCGCGCCGGTGATGAAGAAGATGCGCATCACCGCTGCGCGGGTCGCACCCATCGTGCGCAGGATGGCGATGTCGTGGCCCTTGTCCTTCACCAGCATGATCAGGCCCGAGATGATGTTGAGCGCGGCGACGAGCACGATCAGGGTGAGAATGAGGAACATGACGTTGCGCTCGACCTGGAGCGCGGTGAAGAAGGTGGCGTTGCGCTGCCGCCAGTCGGTGACATAGATGCTCGAGCCGCCGGCAGTGACGATCTGGGGCGCGAGCCTGCCGACATTGTCGGGCGAATCGAGCACGACCTCGAGCACGGTGACCATGTTCGGCTGGTTGAAATAGAGCTGCGCCTCGTTGAGCGGCATGAAGATGATGCTGGCGTCGTATTCGGACATGCCGATCTCGAAGATCGCAACGACCGGATAGCGTTTGACCCGCGGCGCGGTGCCGAGCGCGGTCGCGGCTCCGCGCGGGGTGAGCAGCGAGACCTGATCGCCGAGCTTGACGTTGAGCTCGTTCGCGAGCCGCGTGCCGAGCGCAACCCCAGGAGCCTTGTCGAACCCGTCGAGAGTGCCGAAGCGGATATTGTCGGCGATCGCGTTTAGCTGCTTGAGGTCGGCTTCGCGTAAACCCCGCACCAAAGCCCCGCTCGAGGTGGACGGCGTCGAGATCATCACTTGCCCCTCGACAAGGGGAAGCGCGAATTTGACGCCCGGCACGGCGCGAACCCGGTCCGCAACCGCGTCGTAATCGTTGAAATTGGCAAGGCTGTGCACGACCACATGGCCGTTCAGCCCGAGCATCTTGTTGAACAGCTCCTGGCGAAAGCCGTTCATCACCGCCATCACGATGATGAGCGTGGCGACGCCAAGCATGATGCCGATGAAGGAGAAACCGGCGATGACCGAGATGAACCCTTCCTTGCGGCGCGCCCGAAGGTAACGGAGCGCCACCATCCACTCGAAGGGGGCAAAGGCCCGGGTACCGGTCTCTGCGCTCATGCGGCTTCCTTGCCGGCATCGCTTGCCGATTGACGGAGGCGATTTAAGGCGGATTCAAAGGTCAGACTATGGCGGAAGCCGGTCGCGCGCTGCTTCAGCTCGATTTCGCCCGACGCCACGCCCTTGGGCCCGACGATCAGCTGCCAGGGCAAGCCGATCAAGTCCATGGCGGCGAATTTGGCCCCTGCCCGATCGTCGCGGTCGTCATAGAGCACGCTCAGGCCGGCAGCCTGAAGCTTGCCGTAAAGGTCCTCACAAGCGGCGTCGGTCGCTCGATCGCCGACCTTGACGTTGATCAGACCGACATCGAAGGGCGCCACGGCTTGCGGCCAGATGATGCCGGCATCGTCGTGGGAGGCCTCGATGATGGCCCCGACCAGCCGCGATACGCCGACCCCGTAGGAGCCCATCTGCACCGTCACCAGCTCGCCCCCGGGCCCTTGGACCTTGCACCCCATCGCTTCCGAATATTTCGTGCCGAAGAAGAAGATGTGACCGACCTCAATGCCGCGCGCGGTGACGCGGTCCTTGGCCGGTACCTCGCGGGCGAACCGGTCGGCATCGTGCTTCTCGGAGGTCGCGGCGTATTTGCCAGTGAAGGCCTCGACGATCGGCGACAGATCGCCGTCATAGTCGATGTCGGCGTCGGGCGGTTCGAGTTCGATGAGATCGCGATGGCAATAGACCTCGCTCTCTCCCGTGTCGGCGAGAATGATGAACTCGTGACTCAAGTTTCCGCCGATCGGTCCGGTCTCGGCGATCATCGGCACCGATTTCAGCCCCATCCGGGCGAAGGTCCGCAAATAGGAGACGAACATCTTGTTGTAGGACTTGCGGGAGTCCTCGACGGTGAGATCGAAGGAATAGGAATCCTTCATCAAGAACTCGCGTCCTCGCATCACGCCGAAGCGCGGCCTGATCTCGTCGCGAAACTTCCATTGGATGTGATAGAGGATGCGCGGCAGGTCCTTGTAGGACTTGACCGCGTCGCGGAAGATGGCGGTGATCAGCTCCTCATTGGTGGGTCCGTACAGCATTGCGCGCTCGTGGCGGTCGCTGATGCGGAGCATCTCCTTGCCGTAGACTTCGTAGCGGCCGCTCTCCTGCCAAAGCTCGGCCGGCTGAATGGTGGGCATGAGAAGCTCGAGCGCGCCCGCGCGGTCCTGCTCCTCGCGCACGATCTGCTCGATCTTTTTCAGAACGCGAAATCCAAGCGGGAGCCACGAATAGATACCGGCGCTTGCCTGGCGAATCAGTCCGGCCCGGAGCATCAACCGGTGCGAGGCGATCTCGGCTTCTTTGGGATCGTCGCGGAGAAGCGGGAGGAAATACCGGCTGAGGCGCATGGGCACCATTCCTGGCGGTCTGGGGATGGGCAGCGGGTTCTCGCCGCCCGGTCGAAATGAGCCATGCCTTACGCGGAGGGGGCTCCCCTCCCCGCCGGCCCCGTTTCCGGCTAATAGCTTACTTTCGCGCGAGTAAGCAATCCTGGGAAGGCCATGCTGCCGGATCGCAGATAGCAGTTTCGCAGGGCCGGAAGCGGCCGGTCCCGCGGCCGCAGACCATGCCGAGGGGGCGCAACGGGAGGTAGAGAACGCCCGCCATCGCTGCCTCTTGCGAGCCATATTCAAGTGCAGCACCCGGCGCTTCGCCGCGCGCGAAAATTTCGAGAGAACCGGATGTTAGCGACGGCACGGTCGTTCCGCCCTCACCGATTACAAACGTGCTGCTGCCGGCCACAATCATGGTGACAATTTGGCATGCCTAGAGTAGGGTGCCCGCCACAACGCGAAGGGTTCGAGACCGGTTGCGATCTCGAAGTCGGGCGTTGAGATTGGACAAGGTCCAAGTCTTGGGAGGAAGTAGCTCCAGGCGCGCCGATCTTGCTTCAGGCATGGGCGCAGCCGCTCTTAAGCCGGCAAATCTTGATTGTCGTGAAGGCGAGCGAGCCTTGGTGGCTTAGGAGACAAGGAGTGAGTTACTCAAGCAAGGCTGAACGGCCTTGCTTTTTTTTGCCCAAATCCATCTTGCAGCGCCCGCCTGCCGTTCCAGAGCAGTGCGGCTCATTGCACGCGCTCGAAGCGCGGAAAGAACGGAATGTCGTCAAGCGTGATCACGCGATGGACGATGATGGCGTAGAGCGCGGCGAAGATGACGCTTGCGACGACTGTTGTGGCAACCATCTTGGGCAAGAGGTTCGGCATGTGCGGGGCGCTCTCGGCGGTCCCGGGCGCGGCCTTCTCGCCCGCTTCCTCGGCGGTACGGACGCCGATCGGCAACATGGCGAAGAGCACGAGCCACCAGATGATGAAATAGATCGCAAAGGCGAAGGCGAGCGTCATCGCCTACGCCTCCTCGAGCTCGACAAGCGTCCCGCAAAAATCCTTCGGATGGAGGAACAGAACCGGCTTGCCATGCGCGCCGATCTTGGGTTCGCCCTGGCCGAGCACGCGTGCGCCTTGCGCCACCAAGCGGTCGCGCGCCGCCTTGATGTCGGGAACCTCGTAGCAGAGGTGATGAATCCCGCCATTCGGATTTCGCTCGAGAAAGCCGGCGATCGGAGATCCCTCGCCGAACGCCCCGAGCAGCTCGATCTTGGTGTTGGGAAGCTCGATGAAAACGGTGGTCACGCCATGCTCGGGCTGGTCGACCGCCTCCGACACGCGCGCGCCAAGCGTGTCGCGGTAGACTTGGGTTGCGGCCGCGAGATCGGGCACGGCGATAGCGACGTGGTTGAGGCGACCGATCATTCCAAGCTCTCCGTTCGGCGGGGTATGGCTTCTCAAGTCTATAACACTGTCACAAGCACCAAGCACACCGGCTTCTTGCCCCAGGCCTGGTTCACGGCGGCGCGGACGCTGCGGCGCACGGCTTCGCTTACCAGCGCCTGATCCTTGCGCTTGTGGCGCGGGATGCTTTCGATGGTGCCGACCACGGCGTCGCGGGTAATGTCGGCGAACGACGTGCCCTCATTGTCGGCGGCGGGAAGACCGGTGAGGGCAATCTCGGGTTCGGCGAGCAGCACGCCCTTTGCCGACAACACCAGCGACACGGCAACCGACCCCGCGAAGCTCAGCTTGCGGCGCTCGCGCACTTGCCCGTCATCGGCGCGGGTGAGGATCATGCCGTCGCGATAGAGCCGTCCCACGGGAACGTCGTCGATGATCTCGGCGGGTCCCGGAAGGAGCCGCACCATGGCGCCGTTGCGCGCCCTCACCACATGCTTGATGCCGAGTCTTTCGGCGAGCTTGGCATGGGCCTCGAGATGCCGCCCCTCTCCATGCATGGGAATGGCGATGCTGGGCTTCACCCAGCCATAGAGCTGCTCGAGCTCGCCGCGGCGAGGATGCCCGGAGACATGGACCGGCGCATCCTGGTCGGTGATGACTTCCACGCCCATGTCCGCCAGGCCGTTCTGAACGCGCGACACGGCCTTTTCGTTGCCGGGGATGGTGCGCGAGGAGAAAATCACCCGATCATCCTTTTCCAGCTCGACATTGGGGTGCTCGCCTTGGGCGATGCGCGCGAGCGCCGCGCGCGGCTCGCCCTGGCTTCCGGTGCACAGCGCCACCACTTTGCGCGGCGGCAGCTTGGCGAAATAAGTCTCGTCGTGGAAATGAAGATTGGGGTCGAGGTAGCCGGTCGCCTGCGCCGCCTCGATGACACGAAGCATGGCGCGACCGACGACGACAAGCTCGCGGCCTGCGGCGCGAGTGGCCTTGGCGACGGAACCGAGACGGGCGACGTTTGAGGCGAACGTGGTGACGGCCACGCGCCTCGGGGCTTCGCGAATGAGACGCGCGAGCACCCCCGCCACGTCGGCCTCGGAAGGAGAAACGCCGTCGCGGATGGCGTTGGTCGAATCGCAGATCAGCGCCGCGAGGCCGTCGTTGCCGAGCGCCTGCAGCCGGACGGCATCGGTCGGGGCGCTCGTCAGCGGATTGTCGTCGAGCTTCCAGTCGCCGGTGTGAAGCGCCGCGCCAAGCGGCGTCCTGATCACCACGGCGGAAGGTTCGGGGATGGAATGCGACATGCTGATCAGCTCGACATCGAAGGGGCCGATGGTGCGGCGATCCCCCATCGGGATGACCTGCAAGGGGAAGCCGTTGACGAGGCCGATCTCGCCGAGCTTCGATTTGAGCATCTCGGCGGTAAACGGCGTTGCGTAGACCGGAACGCCGGCGAGTGCAGGCCACAGATCGACCACCGCTCCGAAATGGTCCTCGTGGGCGTGGGTGAGCAGGAGGCCGACGATATTGTGCCGCTCCTCCTCGATGAAGCGGATGTCGGGGAGGATCACATCGACGCCCGGTTCGGCCTCGCCGCCGAAGGTCACGCCCATATCGACGATGAGCCATTGGCGGTCGCCTTCGCTCCCGTAGCCGTAGAGATAGAGGTTCATGCCGATCTCGCCCACGCCACCGAGCGGCAGGAAGACGAAGTCGGCCTCCTTGGCGTGAGATTTTTGCGACATGTGTGGGGTCAGGTCTACCGGCCCAAGAAGAAAACATCGCCGGCGGCAATGCGATGCTCGCCACCGTCGGGCGTCAACAGCCGGAGCGCGCCGTCGGCATCGAGCCCGCCATAGACACCGTCAGTGTCCTCGCCATCGACTTTGACGCGGAGCGGCCTGCCGGCGGGACCGGCGCGGTCGATCCAGGCGCGGCGGATGGTCGGGAAGCAGGACCCCTCGCCCCAGCGCCCGAGCCACTCATGCGTCGTGGCGGCGAGCGCCTCGAGCGCATCGGCCGGCGTCACCGTCATGCCATAGGCGGCGAGGCTGACGGCCGGTTGCGGAAGATCCTCGGGATAGCTATCGAGATTGATGCCGGTGCCGATCACCACGACCGAACGGTTCTCGATCTGGGTCCCGAGATTCTCGAGCAGTATGCCGGCGAGCTTCTCCCCCGACAGCAAGATGTCGTTCGGCCATTTCAGCAGCAGCTCGGATCGACCCTCATAGGCAATCAACTTGGCGATGGCGTCATAGGCGGCGATGCCGGCAAGGAGCGCAAGCTGCCCGGCGATGCGCGGGGGACACGTCACGCCGATCAAGAGGCTCGCAAACAGGTTTCCAGGCCGCGAGATCCATTCGCGGCCGCCGCGGCCGCGGCCTTGGGACTGCCGTGCCGACCAGATCCAGAGCGGGCCAGGCTCCCCGGCCTTGGCGCGGCGCCTCGCTTCGGCATTGGTCGAGTCGACCGTTTCCATCCGCAGCAGCCGGTAGCCGCTCGGCAATCTGGGGATCGAGGTTGTTAAAGAAGCCATTTAGAACAGTGACTTAGCGGCGAAGCCGGCAACTTCTACGAGGGGTGCCGGGTAAGCGAAATAGAAGAGGACGAAGACCCCGCTGATACCCAACACTGTTGCGAGCGTCGCCGGCATCGGCTCGAAACGTTCGGCGGGAGCATCGAAATACATAATCTTGACGATGCGCAGATAGTAGTAGGCCCCCACCACACTCAAGAGCACGCCGATGACGGCGAGCGCGTAAAGGCCGGCGTGGATGGCGGCGAGGAACACGTAGAACTTGGCGAAGAATCCTGCAAGAGGCGGAATGCCGGCGAGAGAAAAGAGCAGCATCGCCAATAAGAAAGCCATCGCCGGGTTGGTGCGGGAGAGACCCGACAGGGAGTCGATATCCTCGGTCATGCGGCCGCCGCGGCGCATGGCGAGGATGCAGGCAAAAGTGCCGAGCGTCATGGCGAGGTAGATGGCGAGATAGATGATCACGCCGGCCACGCCCTCGGGGCTGCCCGCGGCAAGCCCGATCAGCGCGTAGCCCATATGCCCGATCGAGCTATAGGCCATCAGCCGCTTGATATTGGTCTGGCCGATGGCGGCGAAAGCGCCGAGCGCCATCGAGGCGATGGCGAGAAAGACCACGATCTGCCGCCACTCGACGGTCACTGCCGGGAAGGCCGTAACGAGCACGCGGACCGTGAGCGCCATGGCGGCAAGCTTGGGTGCGGCGGCGAAGAAGGCGGTGACGGGCGTGGGAGCGCCCTCATAGACGTCGGGCGTCCACATATGGAACGGCACGGCCGAGATCTTGAAGGCGAAACCCGCCATCAAGAACACGAGCCCGAAGATCAGGCCGAGATTGGCGCCCGAAGGCTGCACCGCGGCGGCGATGGCGGCAAAGCTTGTCGACCCCGTGAAGCCATAGACGAGCGAGGCGCCATAGAGCAGCATGCCCGAGGAGAGCGCGCCGAGGACGAAATATTTCAGTCCCGCCTCCGCGGAGCGCGCCGAGTCGCGCTTGAAGGCGGCGACGACGTAAAGCGACAGGCTTTGCAGCTCGAGGCCCACATAGAGCGCGATCAGGTCGTTGGCCGAGATCATCATCATCATGCCGGACGCAGCGAACAGGACGAGCACCGGGTACTCGAATTTCAGCCCGCCCTCCTCGCGCCAGTAGTCGGTCGACATGAGGAGCGCGACGGCAGCGCCAATGAGCGTGAGAAGCTTCAACAGGCGGGCGAAGGGATCGACGATAAAGCTGTCGCTGAACGTGGTCGCCGTGCCGGAGCCGGTCACGACAAAGAAACCGGCAATCGCCAGGAGAAGCACCGCAAGCCACAGCACGAGCTCGCCGCGGGATTTGCCGGTGAACACGCCGAGCATCAGAAGCGCCATGGCGCCACAGGCCAAGATCATCTCCGGAAGCGCGATGGCAAAATTGGCGGCCTGGGCCACGGATACGCTCCCCTAAGGCACCAAGGCGAGCCGCGCCTGCTCGGCCGCGGCAAGACTTGCGTTGAAGCTCTTGATCAGCGCCTCGACAGACGTCGCCGATACATCGAGGATGGGCGCGGGATAGAAGCCGAACAGAATCGTAAGCACGACGAGCGGCGTCATCACCGCGATCTCGCGCCAGGTGAGGTCGCCGATGTAACGGAGGCTTGCCTTCTCGAGCTTGCCGAAGATGATGCGGCGATAGAGCCACAACGCGTAAGCGGCCGACAGGATCATGCCGGTGGTAGCGAGAAAGGCGACCCACGTATTGACGCGGAATGCGCCGGTAAGAGCCAAGAATTCGCCGACGAAGCCGCTAGTGCCGGGAAGTCCGACATTGGCGAGCGTGAACACCATGAAGCAGAAGGCATAGATCGGCATTCGGTCGGCAAGCCCGCCGTAGGCCGCGATCTCCCGCGTGTGCATGCGGTCGTAGATCACGCCGACGCACAGGAACAGGGCCGCCGAGACGATGCCGTGCGACAGCATCTGGAAGATGCCGCCCTGCAAGCCTTGCATGGTCAGCGTGAATACGCCGATGGTGACAAAGCCCATATGGGCGATGGAGGAATAGGCGATCAGCTTTTTCACGTCTTCCTGCGCCAGCGCCACGAGCGAGGTGTAGATGATGGCGACCACCGACAGCGCGAAGATGAGCGGCGCGAACTCGGCCGAGGCGAGCGGGAACATCGGGATCGAGAAGCGCAGGAAGCCGTAGCCTCCCATCTTCAAGAGGATGGCGGCGAGGATCACCGAGCCGGCGGTAGGCGCCTCGACATGGGCGTCGGGCAGCCACGTATGCACCGGCCACATCGGGAGCTTGACGGCGAAGGAGGCGAGGAAGGCGAACCACAGCCATGTCTGCATTTCCGCCGGGAAGCCGTAGGTCAGCAGCACCGGAATGTCGGTCGTGCCCGCCTCCCAATAGATCGCCATGATGGCGAGCAGCATCAGCAGCGAGCCCGCGAGCGTATAGAGGAAGAACTTGAAGCTGGCATAGACGCGGCGCGCCCCGCCCCACACCCCGATGATGAGGAACATCGGGATCAGCCCGCCCTCGAAGAACAGGTAGAACAGCACGAGGTCGAGCGAGGTGAACACGCCGAGCATCAGCGTCTCGAGCACGAGGAAGGCGATCATGTACTCCTTCACCCGCTCGGTGATCGCGATCCAGCTCGCCAAGATGCAAAGCGGCATGAGGAAGGTGGTGAGCAGCACGAACGGCATCGAGATGCCGTCGACGCCCATGTGAAAGCTGATCGGCCCCAGCCAAGGCCTGAGCTCGACGAATTGGAACTGGGCGGTCAGCGGATCGAAGTCCCGCCACAGGATGAGCGACAGCGCGAAGGTGATGAGCGTGGCCCACAGCGCGATGAAGCGGGCGTTGCGGAAGGCGCTCTGGTCCCCGCCGCGGAGCAGAAGGATGAGAAGCGCGCCGAGAAGCGGCAGGAACGTTACGGTGGAGAGGATCGGCCAGCTATAGCTCATGGCTTGAGCCCTCCGCCGGCAAAGAGGAAATAGGTAATCAGCAGCGCCACGCCTATCAGCATGACGAAGGCATAGTGATAGATATAGCCGGTCTGAAGCTTGATGGCGCGGTTGGCGATGTCAATGACGCGCGCGGCGATGCCGTCGGGGCCGATGCCGTCAATGATCGTGCCGTCGCCGGTCTTCCACAGGAAGCGCCCGAGCCGCAGCGCCGGCCTGACGAAGAGCGCGTCGTACAGCGCGTCGAAGTACCAGGCGTTGACCAGGAAGAGGTAGGCGCCGCGGAAGCGCTTGGCGAGGCCGAAGGGCACGAGCGGATTGGTGATGTAGAAATACCAGGCCACGGCGAAGCCCGCCGCCATGGCGACGGTCGGAGCGAGCAACACCCATAGCGGAACGTCGTGGTGCTCGCCGCCATGGGTGACGAGGGACCCGCGCCAGAACTCGGCCTGCCCCGTCCCGATGAAGAGATGGGCGAAGAGCCCGCCCGTGAGCAGCGCGCCCAAGGCGAGTAAGGCGAGCGGCACGCTCATGGTCCAGGGCGGCTCATGCGCGTGCTCGAGCACCTCCTTCGGCTCGCGCGGCTTGCCCTCGAAGGCAAGGAACATCAGCCGCCAGGAATAGAACGAGGTGAGCAGCACGGTGACGAGCGTGAGCACGAAGGCGTAAGTGCCGACCCAGGAATGCGCCGCATAGGTGGCCTCGATGATGGCGTCCTTCGAGACGAAGCCGGCGGTGAAAGGGAAACCGGTGAGCGACAGCGTGCCGACCAGCATCATCGCCCAGGTGTAGGGCAAGACCTTGCGCAGCGCGCCCATGCGGCGGAGATCCTGCTCGTGATGGAGCGCATGGATCACGGCGCCCGCGCCGAGGAACAGCAGCGCCTTGAACGAGGCATGGGTGAAGAGGTGGAACATCCCGGCGCCATAAGCGCCGACGCCCTCGGCGGCGAACATGTAGCCGAGCTGCGAGCAGGTCGAATAGGCAACGACGCGCTTGATATCGTTCTGCACCAGGCCAACGGTCGCAGCGAAGAAGGCTGTGGTGGCGCCGATGATGGCGACGAAGGCGAGCGCAATCGGCGCAAGCTCGAACAGAGGCGAAAGCCGCGCCACCATGAACACGCCGGCGGTGACCATGGTCGCGGCATGGATGAGCGCCGACACAGGGGTCGGGCCTTCCATGGCGTCGGGAAGCCAGGTGTGAAGCAGGAATTGCGCCGACTTGCCCATCGCGCCCATGAACAGAAGGAGACAGATGAGCGTCAGCGCATCGACCTGCATCCCGAGGAAGTTCATCGTCTCGCCGACATGGTCGGGCGCGGAGGCGAACACCGTGTCGTATTGGACCGAGTTGAACAGGGTGAAGACGGCGAAGACGCCGAGCGCGAAGCCGAAATCGCCGACGCGGTTGACGATGAAAGCCTTGATGGCGGCCGCATTCGCCGACGGCTTGTGATACCAGAAGCCGATCAGGAGATAGGACGCGAGCCCCACGCCCTCCCAGCCGAAGAAGAGCTGGACGAAATCGTCGGCCGTCACCAGAGCCAGCATGGCGAAGGTGAACAAGGACAGATAGGCGAAGAAGCGCGGGCGCCCGGTATCCTCTTCCATGTAGCCGATGGAGTAGAGATGCACGAGGCCCGAGACGTTCGTGACCACAACCAGCATCACAGCGGTCAGCGTGTCGATCCTGAGCGACCAGATGGACTTGAGGTCGCCGGAGACGATGAAACGCGCAAGCTCGATGCGGTGCTCCTGACCCTGAATGGCGACCTCGTAGAAGCCGAGCCAGGACAGGAGCGCGGTGATCAGCACCAGCGTCGTGGTCACGACTTCGGACGGTCGCGGGCCGGCAAACGGGCCGAGTAGCCCTGCGAAGATCGCGCCGACGAGAGGGAGGAAGAGAATCGCCTGATACATCGGTCTTGAGGCTAGCCCCTGAGCAGGTCGATCTCGGCGACGTCGATTGTGCCGCGATTGCGGAAATAGACGACCACGAGGGCGAGCCCGATGGCCGCCTCGGCCGCCGCGACCGTAAGCACGATCATGGCGAAGATTTGCCCGGCAAGATCGCCGTGGAAGGCGGAGAAGGCGACGAGATTGATATTCACAGCGAGCAGCATCAGCTCGACCGACATCAGAATGACGATGACGTTCTTGCGGTTGAGGAAGATGCCGAAGATGCCGAGCGTGAACAGGATCGCGGCGACGGTGAGGTAGTGGGACAACCCGATGGTCATGACAGCCCCCTCCCCGAATCGACCTCGACCAGCTCGACGGACTCGGCACGGGTGCGCTGTACCTGGAGGCCGATTTTCTGGCGCTTCACGTCGCGCTTGTGATGCAGCGTGAGAACGATGGCGCCGATCATGGCGACGAGCAGAATGAGGCCAGCGGCCTCGAATAGATAGACGTAGCGCGTATAGAGGATGAGACCGAGCGCCTCGGTGTTGCCGATGTCGTCGGGCGGCGGCGTCGGCGCTTGCGCCGTAATTTCAGGTGCCGTGACCCAGGCGCCAAGGATCAAGATCAGCTCGACGAGAAGCAGGAGGCCGATGGTGGCGCCGATCGGCAGATATTTGAGGAAGCCTGCGCGCAGCACCGCGAAATCGACATCGAGCATCATCACCACGAACAGGAACAGCACCATCACGGCGCCGACATAGACCACGACCAGGATCATGGCCAGGAACTCGGCGCCGAGCAGCACGAAGAGACCTGCGGCATTGAAGAAGGCGAGGATGAGAAACAGAACCGCATGCACCGGGTTCTTCGCCGCGATGACCATGAAGGCGGCGCCGACCAAGATCGCGGCGAACAGATAGAAGAACAGCGCGCTTAACATTGAGCGGGCTCGCGCTCCCTCACCGGTACGGCGCGTCGAGCGCAAGGTTCTTGGCGATCTCGCGCTCCCAGCGGTCGCCATTCGCCAAGAGCCGCTCCTTGTCGTAGTAAAGCTCTTCCCGGGTCTCGGTGGCGAATTCGAAATTCGGTCCCTCCACAATGGCATCGACCGGACAGGCTTCCTGGCAGAAGCCGCAATAGATGCATTTCACCATGTCGATATCGTAGCGGGTGGCGCGGCGCGTGCCGTCCTGGCGCCTGGGACCGGCCTCGATGGTGATGGCCTGGGCCGGGCAGATGGCCTCGCACAGCTTGCAGGCGATGCAGCGCTCCTCGCCGTTGGGATAACGGCGAAGCGCATGCTCGCCGCGAAAGCGCGGGGACAGCGGCCCCTTCTCGAAGGGGTAGTTGAGCGTCGCCTTGGGCGCCACGAAATATTTCAGCGCGAGCCAGAAGGCCGACAGAAACTCTAGTAGCAACAATGACTTAGCAGCTTCGGCCCAGCGCTTCACGCCCGCATTCCTTTCACGCTGCCTGCTGCCAGAGCCGCAAGGTCGCAGCGACGACCGCGACCATGGCAAGCGACAGAGGCAGAAACACCTTCCAGCCGAGCCGCATCAGCTGATCGTAGCGGTACCGCGGCACCATGGCTTTGACCATGGCGATCAAGAAGAACAAGAAGCAGACCTTCAAGACGAACCATACCACGCCCGGAATCCACGTGAAGGGCGGCACCGGAAAAGGCGGCAGCCAACCGCCGAGAAACAGCACCGTGCCGAGCCCGCACATGAGCACGATGGCGACATACTCGCCCAGCATGAACAGCATATAGGGCGTGGAGGAGTATTCGACCATGAAGCCCGCCACGAGCTCTGACTCCGCTTCGAGGAGGTCGAAGGGCGGCCGGTTGGTCTCGGCAAGGGCGGAAATGAAAAACACCACGAACATGGGCAGGAGCGGCAGCCAGTACCAGCCGAACAGGCCCAAGGCGCTGTTTTGCGCCTCGACGATGTCGCCGAGATTGAGCGAGCCCGCGCACAGCAGCACGGTGATGATGACGAAGCCGATCGAGACCTCGTAGGAGACCATCTGCGCCGCAGAGCGGAGCGCGGCGAGGAAGGCATATTTCGAGTTCGACGCCCAGCCCGCCATGATCACGCCGTAGACCTGAAGGCTCGAGATGGCGAAGACATAGAGGATGCCGACATTGATGTTGGCGATTTCCCAGCCCTTGGCGACGGGTATCACGGCCCAGGCTGACAGAGCGAGCCCGGCGGTGATAAGCGGCGCGAGAAGAAAAATGCCCTTGTTGGCGCCGGCGGGGACGATCGGCTCCTTCAACACGAATTTGAGGAGGTCGGCGAAAGATTGCAGCAGCCCCCACGGGCCGACGACGTTAGGTCCGCGCCGCATCTGCACCGCGGCCCACACTTTGCGGTCGGCATAGAGCAGGAAGGCCACGGCGATGAGGAGGATGACGAGCAGCGCCACGCTTTGCGCCACGATCAGGGCGAACGGCAGACCATAGCTCGTCCAGAACTCAGCCATCGGTGCCCGTTGCCTTGTCGTCATGGTTGGCGTGGAGCGCGCTCAAGCTCGCCATGATCGCGGATGCCCGCGCGATCGCGTTGGTGAGGTAGAAATCGGCGACGGCCGGCTCGAAGCGGCCTTTGCCGGGCTTCGACGGCCGGCCGGCAAGATGCTCGATGGCGCCCGCATCGGCGGGAGCGATCGAATCGAGCAGAGCCAAATGCGGATGCTCAGCGAACATCTTGGCGCGAAGCTCCTGCACGCTGTCGAAAGGAAGCTTCTTGCCGAGACACTCGGACAAGGCCCTGAGGATCGTCCAATCCTCGCGCGCCTCCCCCGGCGGAAACGTCGCACGCGAAGTCATCTGCGGCCGGCCTTCGATATTGACGTAGATGCCGGCCTTCTCGGTATAGGCGGCGCCGGGGAGGATGACATCGGCGCGGTGGGCGCCCACGTCTCCGTGGCTTCCCTGATAGATGACGAACGCGCTCCCCAGTCTCTCCATGTCGATCTCGTCGGCGCCGAGGAGGTAAAGGACTTGGACCGTCCCGCTCTCAGCGGCATCGAGCATGGCCTCGACATCGAGACCGCCCTTCGCGGGAACGAAACCGAGATCGAGGCCGCCGACGCGCGCGGCGGCCGTGTGCAGCACGTTGAAGCCGTTCCAAGGCAGCGCGGGCTTGATGCCGCCGATGGCGATCGCGGCCTTGGCGGCAAGGGCGAGAACCGCAGCGCCGTCGGGCCGGGCAAGCGCGCCCTGGCCCACGATCGTCATCGGCCGCTCGGCCGCTTCGAGCGTCTTGTAGAAGGGATGGGTTCCGATCGCGATCTCGGCAAGCGTCTCGGGCCCGGCGCCGAGATAGTCGTAAGCATAAGTCAGATCGGCCTCAGCGCCGATCATGCCGATCGGGAGCTTTCCTAACGCGTGGCGCGAGCGTTTGAGGATGCGCGCGTTGAGCACGGGGGCTTCGAGGCGCGGATCGGTGCCGACGAGGAGGAACGCATCGGCCTGGTCGATCCCGGCGATGGTGGAATTGAAGAGATAGGTCGCGCGGCCAAGGCTCGGATCGAGCTTGGCGCCGTCCTGGCGGCAATCGATATTCGGAGAGCCGAGCGCGTCGGCGAGACGCTTCAGCGCGAACATTTCCTCGGCCGCGGCGAGGTCGCCCGCGATCGCCGCGAAGCGCGAACCGTCAAGGCCCGAGAGCGTCTCGGCGATGGTCCGAAAAGCTTCGTCCCAGCTTACCGGCACGAGCTTGCCGTTCCGCCGGACGTAAGGCCTGTCGAGCCGCTGCGTGCGCAAGCCATCCCACACATGGCGGGTCTTGTCAGAAATCCACTCCTCGTTGATGGCGTCGTTGACGCGCGGCAGGATGCGCATGACTTCGCGGCCGCGGGCATCGACCCTGATGGCGCTGCCGAGCGCGTCCATCGTATCGATCGACGGCGTCTTGGTGAGTTCCCATGGACGGGCCGTGAAGGCGTAGGGCTTTGAGGTCAGCGCCCCCACGGGGCACAGGTCGACCACGTTCCCCGACAGGTTCGAGAGCAGCCCGCGCTCGAGATAGGTGGTGATCTCCATATCCTCGCCGCGGCCGATGGCTCCAAGCTCCTGCACACCGGCCACCTCGGTCATGAAGCGCACACAGCGCGTGCAGTGAATGCAGCGCGTCATGTAGGTGTCGATCAGAGGTCCGAGATATTTGTCCTCGACCGCGCGCTTATTGTCCTGGAAGCGCCCGGCGTCGAAGCCGTAAGCCATGGCCTGGTCTTGCAGATCGCATTCGCCGCCCTGGTCGCAGATCGGGCAGTCGAGCGGATGATTGATGAGCAGGAATTCGAGCACGCCCTCGCGGGCCTTCTTCACCGTCTCTGAGACCGTGCTGATGGTCGGCAGCGTGCCGTCGAGCGAAGGCCTGAGATCGTTGACGGCCATGGCGCAGGAAGCGACGGGTTTCGGCATGCCGGCCACTTCGACCAGGCACATGCGGCAATTGCCGGCGATGGATAGGCGCTCGTGAAAGCAGAAGCGCGGAATCTCGATCCCCACGAGCGCGCAGGCTTGGATCAGCGTGATCCCCGCAGGCACGTCGTGCTCTATGTCGTCGATGATCAGCCTAGGCATGCCGTTCCTGCCCCTCGCTCAACATGGCGTGAAGGAAGGCGCGAAACTTCGGCGTGTATTGCTCGATATAGCCGGACTTCACGTAGTGCTTGGATTGCAAATAGGCGCGATGCGGACGAAGTTGGAGACGAAGCGCCGCGAGCCACTCCCTGGTGGGCGACACACTGAAAATTTCCTCGCTGGCGTTCAGGATCGTATCCACGAACATCTCGTATTTCTGGAACAGCTCGGGGCTTCCGTCGATCGTGAGCTTCTCGTAGTCGAACGCGCCGGGGTTGAGCGTTGGATCGGACAGCTTAGGATTGTCGAAGCCGAGTCGCAGCGTCTCTCTCCACAGCTCATTGGCATTGCCCCGGCTTTCGGCCTTGCGGTTCTCCGAGATCTGCCAATGCGCATAGATCAGGGCGATGATGGCGGCGCCGGCCATCACCAGGGTCCCGATCGTTACGGCATTGTCCCAGAACCATGCCATGCGCGTCCCTACTCCGCCGCCACGGGAACGGACGGCGCAATCGGTTTGGTCGCGCGCGCGTCGATGCGCTCCTCGATGACGTGGCGGAAATGGCGGATCAAGCCCTGGACCGGCCAGGCGGCGGCATCGCCGAGACCGCAGATGGTGTGGCCTTCGACCTGATGGCTGACGTCGAGCAGCATTTTTATCTCGCCCTTCTCGGCCTCGCCCTTGGCCATGCGCTCGAGCACCCGCCACATCCAACCGGTGCCCTCGCGGCAGGGCGTGCATTGTCCACATGACTCGTGCTTGTAGAAATAGGACAGGCGGCCGATGGCGCGGATGATGTCTGTCGATTTGTCCATGACGATGACGCCTGCCGTGCCGAGACCCGACTTCAGCGCCTTGAGGCTGTCGAAATCCATCGGGAGATCGTTGCATTGGCTGGCGGGAATGCAAGGCACCGAGGAACCGCCGGGGATGACGGCAAGGAGGTTGTCCCATCCGCCGCGCACGCCGCCGGCATAGCGATCGATCAAGTCGCGCAAAGGCACCCCCATCTCCTCCTCGACATTGCACGGGGTGTTCACGTGGCCCGAGAGACAGAAAAGCTTGGTGCCGGTGTTGTTGGGAGAGCCGAGCGAGGCGAACCAGGTGGCGCCCCGGCGCAAGATATCGGGGACGACGGCGATGGTCTCGACATTGTTGACGGTGGTGGGCGCGCCGTAGAGCCCGACATTGGCGGGGAACGGCGGCTTCAATCGCGGCTGGCCCTTCTTGCCTTCGAGGCTTTCGAGCAGGGCCGTCTCTTCGCCGCAGATATAGGCGCCAGCCCCGTGAGTGAGGTAGAGATCGAAGTCCCAGCCGCTGACATTGTTCTTGCCGATCAGCTTCGCGTCATAGGCCTCGTCGATGGCGGCTTGCAGGACCTCGCGCTCGCGGATGAACTCGCCGCGGATGTAGATGTAGGAGACGTGGGCGCGCATGGCGAAAGACGAAAGGAACGCGCCCTCGATGAGAAGCTGCGGGTCATGACGCATGATGTCCCGGTCCTTGCACGTGCCGGGCTCGGACTCATCGGCATTGACCACGAGATAGGACGGGCGTCCATCGGACTTCTTCGGCATGAACGACCATTTGAGCCCGGTGGGGAAACCGGCGCCTCCGCGCCCGCGCAAGCCTGAGGCCTTCACCTCGTCGATGATGGCCTCATGGCCGCGCTCGACGATGGCCTTGGTGCCGTCCCAGGCGCCGCGCGCGCGCGCGGCCTTGAGCCGCCAACTGTGGAGGCCGTAGAGATTCTTGAAGATGCGATCCTGGTCTTGCAGCAGCATCAGGATGACCTCGGCCTCGGGCTCTTTCGCGGCCCCGACTTCGCGCCCGACTTCACAGGGCCGGCAGGCTCGCCGGCCTCCTCATGGCGGTACAGCTCCGAATCGATGAGCGTGATCGGGCCTCCGAGCGGTGCTGAGGCCTGGCGTCCATTCTGCGGACCCGGCGCTACGGGGCGTCCGGTCTTCAGGCTCTTAAGGATGTTTTCCAAGCTCTCCGGCGCGAGATCTTCGTAATAGTCCTTGTCGATCTGAACAACCGGCGCGTTGACGCAGGCGCCGAGACACTCGACCTCGGTCCAGGAGAACATGCCGTCGTCCGTCACATGGCCCGGCGCGCCGATCAAGCGGCGACAGGTGTCCTTGATTTGATCCGCCCCGCGGAGCCAGCACGGCGTGGTACCGCACACTTGCACGAAGTGGCGGCCGACCGGCGCCAGATTGAACATGGTGTAGAAGGTCGCGATCTCATAGATGCGGATATAGGCGACGCCGAGCATGTCGGCGACATAGCGGAGTGCGGGCTCCGGCAGCCACCCTCCCATCTGCTCCTGGGCGCGCCACAGGATGGCAAGCACGGCAGAGGCCTGCCGTCCTTCCGGATATTTCTCGATCTGGGCGCGGGCCCATTCAAGGTTCTCCGGGGTGAAGGCAAAGCCGTCAGGCTGATCGGCGGCTAATCGGCGGACGCTCATTCTCTCACGTCTTGTTGTTCGTCTTTCCTGTCTGGCCCAGCCGAAGCGAGCGCTCTCCTAGCGGTGAACGGTGCAGGCGGGAATCGTACTCAGCTTCCTACCCACATAGGCCTTCAGCGTGTAAAAGCAAACGGCGGTCGCGGGCGCCTTTTGCAAGGTGACGACGACGGCGTCGGAGGAGACCTTGCCAGATTGGCGCGTCACCGCATCGGCTGGGACGAAAGTCGTGGCGCGGATCTCAAATCCGTCGCGCATCATTTCGGCAAGCGTCACCGGCTGGCTTTCGCCTTCGGGCTGGGGTGCTGGACTTTCGGTAGCGGCGCCCGGCGCTGGCTCTGCGGGCTTCGGCGGCTCAGGCTTCGGACCGGGTGAAGGCGGCTCGGGGGCGGCGGGCGGCGAAGCGGGCGCCGGCCCGCCCTGCCCTACAGCGGGTGCCTCGGTCAGCGCCAGGGCAAGAGCCGTGACGCAAGCCAGCGTTAGCCTCGCTCTTGCCATTCCGTCTCCCGTCACCGGTCGATTTCCCCGAACACGATGTCGATCGAGCCGAGAACGGCCGAGACGTCGGCAAGCATATGGCCGCGGCATAAGAAGTCCATCGCGGCGAGATGCGGGAAGCTCGGCGCCCTGATCTTGCAGCGATAAGGCCGGTTGGTCCCGTCGGAGACGAGATAGACTCCGAACTCGCCCTTCGGCGCCTCGACCGCGGCATAAACCTCGCCCTTGGGCACGTGGTACCCCTCGGTATAGAGCTTGAAGTGGTGGATCAGGGCCTCCATCGAGGCCTTCATCTCGGCGCGGCGTGGCGGCACCATCTTGTGGTTCTCCACCGTCACCGGTCCGAATTCGGTGGTGAGCCGCTCGCAGCACTGCTTCATGATACGGATCGATTGGCGCATCTCGTCCATGCGCACGAGATAGCGATCGTAACAATCGCCGTTCTTGCCGACAGGAATGTCGAAGGCGAGCTCGTCATAGCATTCGTAAGGCTGAGCTTTGCGCAGATCCCAGGCGGCGCCGGAGCCCCGCACCATGACGCCGGAAAACCCGCGCCCCCAGGCATCGTCGAGCGTCACCACGCCGATATCGACATTGCGCTGCTTGAAGATGCGGTTGTCGGTGAGAAGGTCCTCGATGTCGTCGCAGACTTTGAGGAAGGGATCGCAGAAGGCGTAGATGTCGGCGACAAGCTCGGGCGGGAGGTCCTGATGAACGCCGCCAGGGCGGAAATAGGCGGCATGCATGCGGCTGCCCGACGCCCGCTCGTAAAACACCATTAGCTTCTCGCGTTCCTCGAAGCCCCAGAGCGGCGGCGTCAGCGCTCCGACATCCAAGGCTTGCGTCGTGACATTGAGGAGATGGGACAGGAGCCGGCCGATCTCCGAATAGAGGACGCGAATGAGCTGGCCGCGCTTCGGCACGACGACACCGACGAGTTTCTCAACCGCGAGCGAATAGGCGTGCTCCTGATTCATCGGCGCCACGTAGTCGAGACGGTCGAAATAGGGGAGCGCCTGGAGATAGGTCTTGTATTCGATGAGCTTCTCGGTGCCGCGGTGAAGCAAGCCGATATGCGGATCGACGCGCTCGACCACCTCGCCGTCGAGCTCGAGCACGAGGCGGAGCACGCCGTGCGCGGCCGGATGCTGCGGACCGAAATTGATGGTGAACTTGCGTTGGTCCCCTTCCCGCTTGCCGCTGTCGGCTTCGCTGTGGGGCGCTTCGGTTTCCGACATCACGCTTCGATCCCGCTCGTGGCTCTCGCGAGCTTGGTCGCGACACCGCGATTGAACCGATCCCACCTGACGATGAAGCGCTCGTGCGTTCCAGCGCCGATCTCATCGATGCCGTCATGGACGACGAGCTTGAAGCGGGCGCGCGGGCCGCGCAACTCGATGCACTCCGCATCGACCGTGACGGTGAAGCCGGCAGGCGTCGCGGCCTTGTGCGCCACGTCGATATGCACCCCGAGGCTGCCCTCGCCGTCATCGAGATGCGGCTCGAGCAGTCGCACGCAGGTCCATTCCATCAATCCGACCATGAAGCCGGTGGCGAACACTTCGGGCATGGCCTGAAGCTGCGGGGATTCGCGATAAAGGTGCGGCACGGTCTTGGTCTTCGGCACCTGGTAGGAGAAGCGATGCCTGAGCCCCGGTTTGAGCGACGGCTTCATGGTTTGCGGTCCCGGTCCGGTGCTTCGCCCGCTTTCTCGTCGCCGGGGATGGCGGTGTCCATGCCCTCCCACGGGCTCAAGAAATCGAAGCTGCGATATTCCTGCATCAGCTTCACCGGCTCATAGACCACGCGCTTCAACGTATCGTCGTAGCGGAGCTCGACGAAGCCGGTGAGCGGGAAGTCCTTGCGCAAAGGATGACCCTGGAAGCCATAATCGGTGAGGAGGCGCCTGAGGTCGGGATGGCCTTCAAACAAGACGCCATAGAGATCGTAGGCCTCGCGCTCGAACCAGTCCGCGCCCGGGAACAAACCGACGATGCTCCTAACGGGGATCGCGGCATCCGTCTTGATGCGGACCCTGATACGGTGGTTCAGCCAGGGGCTCAGCAGATGATAGACGACGTCGAATCGCTCCTCGCGGTCGGGGTAATCGACGCCGCAAATGTCGATCAGAGAGCCGAAGCGGCAGCTTGCGTCGTCGCGCAAGAACTGGACGGTCTCGAAAATATGCTCGCGCCCGACCGCGATGGTGAGCTCGCCGAGCGCAAGTTCCGTGCTTAGGAGTTTCGCTCCGAGAGTGTCGCCGAGATAGGCGGCGAGCTTGTTAAGGGCGTCGTCCATCATGGCTCCAACGGGACGCGATAGCCGGATCAGCGCTCGATGTTGCCGGTCCGTCTGATCTTCTTCTGCAGAAGCAGCACGCCATAGACGAGCGCTTCGGCTGTCGGCGGACAGCCCGGCACGTAAATGTCGACCGGAACGATACGGTCGCAGCCCCGCACCACCGAGTAGGAATAGTGATAGTAGCCGCCGCCATTGGCGCAGGATCCCATGGAGATGACGTAGCGCGGCTCGGGCATCTGGTCGTAGACCTTGCGCAGCGCCGGCGCCATCTTATTGCACAGCGTGCCGGCCACGATCATCACGTCGGATTGCCGCGGACTGGCGCGGGGTGCAAAGCCGAACCGCTCGAGATCGTAGCGCGGCATCGAGGCCTGCATCATCTCGATGGCGCAGCAGGCAAGCCCAAAAGTCATCCACATCAACGAGCCGGTGCGGGCCCAGTTGATCAGGTCGTCGGCGGTCGTGAGCAGGAAGCCTTTGTCGGCGAGCTCTTCAGAGTAGACGCCGAGGCTCGTCGCGGCCGGCGCGATGAGACCGCCGCTCCGCCCCTCTCGTTCCAATTGACGCTCGGGCATCAATCCCATTCAAGCGCCCCTTTCCGCCATTCGTAGATGTAGCCGATGGTGAGAACGGCGAGGAAAACCATCATCGCCCAGAAGCCGAAGGCGCCGATGTCGTTGAAGGCGACGGCCCAGGGAAACAGAAACGCCACCTCGAGGTCGAAGATGATGAAGAGGAGCGACACGAGGTAGAAGCGGACGTCGAATTTCATCCGCGCGTCGTCGAAGGCTTCGAAGCCGCACTCATAGGCCGAGACCTTCTCGGGGTCTGGCTTGCTCACGGCAATCACGAAGGGCGCGAGCAGAATCGCCGCGCTGATGGCGAAGGCAATGCCGATAAAGATGACGAGCGGCAGATAGTCTTGAAGAAGCTGGGTCATGATCCTGGCGCCTCGCGCAGACCGAACGCACTGACGGGCAAGGGGTATTCGGCGGCACGGGCCTTGTTAGGTCCGAACGAGCCTTAGCGCAGGGCGCTTCCGCTGGCAAGAAACGGTGCCTTCCGGCCAAGCTTGAGGCCGGTCCATGTGAATAAAGTGACCACTCCCGGGCACGACTTCAAGCCGCCTCGCGGGAAAGCTTGAGACCCTGGCTTGGGTGGCTGCTCGCGGCCTTTGCTGCGGCGCGGCATCGCCGGGAGTGGGAAAGTGAAGGGCCCCGCCGCATGGGCGGAGCCCAATTTGTCGCACCCTACTCCGTCACGGAGCCGGTGCCCTTCTTGTGGCGATCTTTCAGCTTCGGGCAGGGACTGGGAGTACACTGATGATAGTGCTCCCACTTCGAGACATGCGCGACCTGCCAAGCCGCTTGCGCTTCGGTGGAACGAATGCCGGCATCAAGGCCGGCTTCGGGGGAAGCAGCCGCTTGCACCTGCGCCGCAGATACGCCAACGAGGATCATCGCTGCGAGCGTCGTCATGCTTGTCTTCAACATGGATGTTCTCCTTCGGAGTTTGCTTCAGTGACACTTAGGTCGCAGCAGGACCGAAGAAGGTTCATGACAAGACGAAACAGGGACCAGCGCCTAATGCACTAGGTTCGCGGCCAAAAAATCCGAGAAGGCCTTCCAGGATTCCTCGTCGGCGCGCTTTTGGTACTGGTCGGAGCCGAACTTAGTGAAGCCGTGCGGTGCCCCGGAATAGATCTGAATTTCGTAGGGAACCCCGGCGCTCTCCAGTTCCCGTACAAGAGCCGCGACATCCTCCATGCTAACTGAGACGTCGGCACCCCCATGGGCAACCAAGATAGGCGGGGTATCGGACGGATAGGTTTGACCCTCGGGCGTGGCGATGGCGCCATGGAAAGAGGCGTAGCCCGCGATGCCTTCCGCCTGGCCGGAGCGGGCAAGTTCGAGCGTCGCGGCGCCGCCGAAGCAATAGCCCATTACAACGGTCTTTTTGTCATTCGACATGCGAGCCTCTTGGAGGCCGCCGACAATGAGACGCCGCATGCGATCTCGGTCCTGGTAGAGCTTGCCCGTCTCGTTCTTTTTTGCGGCGGTGTCGGTGGGGCGGTTTCCCTTGCCGAAAAGATCGATGGCAAAGACGTCGTAGCCCGTGCCAGCCAGCATGTCGGCCCGCTTCATCTCGTATTCGGTCAAACCGTCCCAGTCGTGGATGATGAGGACCAGTCCCTTGGAGTCGGCCGGTGCCGCGGAGCGATAGCCCTCGAAAATCTCGCCATCGACGGCATAGGTAACGGCTTCGCCTGCTCGGGCGGCAAAGGGGACGATGGCTAGGGCGAATGCAAAGATAAGCGCTTTCATTTCCCTTCCCTGTTTTCGTTGTGTCCAACGATCAGTCGATGGCGGAGGCGATCAAGAAAGTCAACCATTGGACACCGGCAGATAACGACCAATAGGTCCAACGCGTTGAGGTCGTCGCAAGGTCTACACCAAGGGGGCAAACAAGCGGCGCATGGCTCAAGAAGGCTTACAACAAGAACAGGCTGGCTTTCGCCGGCCGAGCCGTTCAGGCGAGATGGTGGCGGGAGTGACGGGACTCGAACCCGCGGCCTCCGGCGTGACAGGCCGGCGCTCTAACCAACTGAGCTACACCCCCTAAGGGCCGCGAGCGGCAGCCAGAGGCGATCCTCGCCAGCATGTACGGGCTCGGATTCTGCAAGTCAAGGCGAGCACCTGAGGCGGTGCGGCCGCGACCAAGAGGCGCCGCAGCAAGCGGGGCAGCGAAGGCTAGAGAAGCTTCCGATCAGAATGCATCATAGCCTGCACCGTCACCCTGAGAAGGCCGCGGAACGCGGCCGTCTCGAAGCGTGGTCGCGCATCAATGCCGGTTTCCCCGTTGTCTCCGTCATGGCCGGGCTTGGCCCGGCCATCCACGGGCCGGCGGAGCCGGACCCGGGTGGCCGGGCATGACAAGCAAAGTAGTTTCGGTATTCGTCTCGTGTGAACTGCAATATGGCGCGGACCCATATAGATTTAGCCCGGTGGGCAACCGCTCTAGACGCATGTTTGTTTTCTACGGGTCCGTTGGAGGCGGCGGCCAGGGGTGATCGGGGGTGATGATACTCACGATCTCTTCGACCATGTTCCAAACCCCGACCAGATCGACACTCGAATTGACGATGACCACCATCGTGGTGCGCTCGGAGGGAAGGTAATAAGCGTAGGTCTGGTAACCCGAGATGTTCCCGTTGTGGCCGATCCAGCCGTTTTGGTTCTCGACTCCAAGCCCGTACAGCGACCCGTCGCCCTCAGACGGTGCAAGCTGAAACTTCTCGCGTTCGCGCTGAGTGGCCGGCGAGAGGAACTTGCCGGTGGCCAGGTCGCGGGCCCAGACATGCAGGTCGTCGACCGTCGAAACCATCTGCCCCGCGGCCCATCCCCACGAGGGATTCCAGTCCGCCGTGTCTACCACCTTGCCGTCGGGGGTTTTCAAGTAGCCGTGGCTGTACGGCGACGGCAAAGTGGCATCGGTGGGAAACACAGTGTGCTCGAGTTTTGCGGGTCGGACGATGTGCTCGTCGATATAGGCGGGAAGCGACTGGCCGGAGACTTTCTCGACCACGAGGCCGAGGAGCACGGTGTTGGTGTTGGAGTAGTCGAACTCAGCGTCCGGCGGGAACAGCGGCGGATGGCGGAAGCCAATTTCGAGCACTTCCTGGGGCGTCCATTTGCGCTGCGGCTGGCTCGGGAGCATTGGGTTCGTCACATCCGTATAGTTGAAAAGCCCGCTGCGCATGGCCGCCAATTGCCGGATTGTGATCGTGTCCCCGTTTGGGACGCCGGGCACGTACTTGCCGATCGGATCGTCGAGACCGACCTTTTTCTGGTCCACCAACTGCAGGATGGCGGTTGTGGTGAAGGTCTTGGTCACGCTGCCAATGCGCGTGTAGAGGTCAGTGGCCATCGGTTCGCCGGTCGCCGTGTCGCGGACCCCGAACGCCCGGACATAGGGCGCCGCGCGGTCCTGCCAGACACCGACGATGGCGCCGGGAACTGAGGCTTGCCGCATCGCCTTCGGTATCAATTCGGTGAGCTTTGCCTCCCACGCCGCTTGCTCGGCTGCCGCCGCAGCACATCCCATGAGCCCCGTCATCAGGATTGCGAGTACGACACTCGACACTCTTCTCACCGATCCCCTCCAGATGTGTTTTCGAACCAGTTGCAATCAGCGAACGCGCTGACGATATGTGCGCGTTCGGACTTGTAAAATATGGCAAGTAGGGAACCCATGAACACCATCTACGCCGCCTGTCTTGCGGCCGCTACGGCTTCGCTCGGCGACATGCCCGACGAGAAGCTTCGCGGCGCTCTTTGTGACGCGACTAAGGCGATCATGGCCGCCTCGGAAGCCGGCGACCTCGAGCAGAAGGGCGCGTGTTACGAGACTGCGACGAAGCTCCTGGTCGAGCTCAAGCAGCGTGGCCTTGCTCTCGGGAATTGCCCGCAATGAGCGCGAAGCAGGATGGTGGGGCTCGCATTCCGAGAAACCCCTTCACGCCGCACCACGCGTGACTTCACGGCTCTGGACTTACCAAAATCGCTTTCTTGCAAAGGCGTGACCAGACCCGGATTTCAGATAGCGCTCGAAAGCATCAGCCCTTTGGTCATCCGAGAACGCGACATAGGCCACTAGCTTCCAAGGAACATATTTGGAGGTGTGTGGCGAACTTCCAGTATTGTGCTGGGCGAGGCGCTTCTTCAGATCAGTCGTTACCCCGACGTAACGCCGGCCTGCAAATGAAGTGCTTTCTAGAAGGTAGACATAACGCAATTTAGCTGGCCTCCTCCGCCAAGGCTTCGGAGGGCATCCTGCTTCGCCGGCTAAGACAGCGCAAATCCTGCGAAGCGCGTTAGCGCGAAGCAGGATGGTGGGCGGTGACAGGCTCGAACTGCCGACCTCCTGGGTGTAAACCAGGCGCTCTTCCAGCTGAGCTAACCGCCCGCAGCCAACAAGCGATAGAGCAGCCGAGCGCCTCCCGCCACAGCAAAACAAACGGCGAAGCCCCGCCGGACGTGCAAGGCTCCGCCTCACAAAATTCGGTCGGCTCGAGGGCCTAGCTGTTGCAGGCCTCTTTCAGAGCTTTTCCTGCGCGGAATTTCGGCACGCGGGATGCTGGAATCTTCACCTCGGCGCCGGTGCGCGGATTGCGGCCGGTCGAGGCCTTGCGGTGTGCGACCTGGAAATTGCCAAAGCCGACGATCCGCACGGTGTCTCCGCCGCGCAGGGCTCTTTCGATATTCCTGAATATCGCGTCCACGGCCTTTTCGGCCGAGTCCTTCGACAGATCAGAATCCTTCGCCACCTGGGCGATCAATTCAGCTTTGTTCACGGGTCTCATCCTTTCGCTCGGGCCCATTCGAGAGGTTTCGTCACCCTCCAAGGCCTTGGGTACGCTCCGATTCACAAATAAGTGGTGTATGACTGGAGCAAAAAACCCGGAAAATCAACAAAAATGGTCCAACTCCGCGAGCGGAGCCGGACCATCTGATTGCGAAAAATCGCCCAGGAAAATGGCGGATTCCCGCCCTTTTAATGCGCCGTGACGCCGGGCTGGGTTTCGTCCTTGGGTGGAACGACTTGGGCTGCCACCTCCCTGTCCTCCCACGCGATCGGCTGCGGAGGCCGGGTAAAGGCGATTTTCAGGACCTCCTCCATGCGCGAGACCGGGAGAATGTCGAGCGCGTTCTTTAGCTCATCCGGTATCTCGGTGAGATCCTTGGCGTTTTCGTCAGGGATGATCACGGTTTTGATCCCGGCTCGCAGTGCCGCAAGAAGCTTCTCTTTCAGCCCGCCGATCGGCAAGACCCGCCCGCGCAGCGTGATTTCGCCAGTCATCGCAACCTCGCGTTTCACCGGGATCCCGGTCATGAGCGAGATGATGGCCGCGACCATGGCAACGCCGGCCGAAGGGCCGTCCTTGGGCGTGGCGCCCTCGGGCACGTGGACGTGAATGTCCCGCTTCTCGAAGAGCGGGGGCTCGATGCCGAAATCGACCGCCCGCGACCGCACATAAGCATTGGCCGCCTGGATCGACTCCTTCATCACGTCGCGCAGATTGCCGGTGACGGTCATCTTGCCCTTGCCCGGCATCATCACGCCTTCGACCGTAAGCAGCTCGCCGCCGACCTCGGTCCAGGCCAGGCCCGTGACAACGCCGACCTGATCCTCGAGCTCGGCCTCGCCGTAGCGGAACTTCTGCACGCCGAGATAGTCCTCGAGGTTCTTGAGCGTGACCCTGATCGACTTCTTCTTGGTGGTGAGCAGCTCCTTGACGGACTTGCGGGAGATCTTGGCGATCTCGCGCTCGAGATTGCGCACGCCCGCCTCCCGCGTATAGCGGCGGATGATCTCCTTCAGGGCATCGTCGTCGAGCCCCCACTCCTCCGCCTCAAGGCCGTGCGCCTTGGTCATGGCGGGGATCAGGTGGCGTCTCGCGATCTGCATCTTCTCGTCCTCGGTGTAGCCCGCGATCCGGATGATCTCCATGCGGTCCATCAAGGCCGGAGGGATGTTAAGCGTGTTCGCCGTGGTGACGAACATCACGTTGGAGAGGTCGTAATCGACCTCGAGATAGTGATCGTTGAAGGTGTGGTTCTGCTCCGGGTCGAGCACCTCGAGCAGCGCCGAAGCGGGATCGCCGCGGAAATCGGCGCCCATCTTGTCGACCTCGTCGAGCAGGAATAGCGGGTTGATCTTCTTCGCCTTCCGCATCGACTGGATCACCTTGCCCGGCATCGAGCCGATATAGGTGCGGCGGTGGCCTCTGATCTCGGCCTCGTCGCGCACGCCGCCAAGGCTCATGCGCACGAACTCGCGGCCCGTCGCCCGCGCCATCGACTTACCGAGCGAGGTCTTGCCCACTCCCGGAGGGCCGACCAGGCACAAGATCGGGCCTTTCAGCATATTGGTGCGGTTCTGCACCGCCAGATATTCGACGATGCGGTCCTTGACCTTCTCGAGCCCGTAATGGTCTTCGTCGAGGATCTTCTGCGCCTCGTCGAGATCGCGCTTGATCTTGCCCTTGACCCCCCACGGGATGGTCAACAGCCAGTCGAGATAGTTGCGGACCACGGTCGCTTCGGCCGACATCGGGCTCATCTGGCGGAGCTTCTTCAGCTCGCCGAGCGCCTTCTCCCGCGCCTCGCGCGACAGCTTCGTCTTCTCGATCTTCTGCTCGATCTCGGTAAGGTCGTCGCGGCCTTCCTCGTTGTCGCCGAGTTCCTTCTGGATCGCCTTCATTTGCTCATTCAGGTAGTACTCGCGCTGCGTCTTCTCCATCTGACGCTTGACGCGGCTCCTGATCTTGCGTTCGACCTGAAGCACCGAGATCTCGCTCTCCATCAGGGTGAAGACGCGCTCCAGCCGCTCGGAGACCGAGGTGATCTCGAGGAGCTGCTGCTTCTCGGCGATCTTGATGGCGAGATGCGAGGCGATGGTGTCGGCGAGCTTCGAGTAGTCCTCGATCTGGCTCGCGGTGCCGAGCACCTCCGGCGAGATCTTCTTGTTGAGCTTCACGTAGCTCTCGAACTGGGAGACGACCGAGCGCGCAAGCGCCTCGATCTCGTCCTCGGCGCCGACGGTCTCGGCGACGCGCTCGACCTCGGCCTCGAAATAGCTCTCGTTTTCGGTGTAGCGGCGAATGGCGGCGCGGCGCGTGCCCTCGACCAGCACCTTCACGGTGCCGTCGGGCAGCTTCAGCAATTGCAGCACCGAGGCGAGCGTGCCCATCGTGTAGATGCCGTCGGTTGACGGCTCGTCGTCGCTCGCGTTCTTCTGGGCGACCAGCAGAATTTGCTTGTCGGACCGCATCACCTCTTCAAGGGCTGCGATCGACTTCTCGCGGCCGACGAACAGGGGCACGATCATGTAAGGGAAGACGACAATGTCGCGGAGCGGCAGGACCGGATAGAGCTCCGGCCCACCTTCTTCCTTGGTCGCGGGCGCTGTTGTTTCGGTCATGGCAACTTTGTCGCTTTCTTTCTTGTGCGGGAGCGCGACAGGCGTTCCCGCTTCAGTCTTTTACCCCCTCCCCGGAGCCCAATTGTCACCCTTGAATAATATGGTCAACGGGCGCGGCGGACTTGTGGCATGTTGCCCCGCCGCTTCCGGCTACGTGGCGACCCTTCCCGCCGCCGTCAAGTGGCCGCTCAGCAACACAGAACGGCGATTTCCCGGCCATTTTGAACGGGATTCGCCCGGACCTGCAACAGGAATGATGGAGGGGGGCTAGGCGCTCGTGCCGAGCTCCTCGTGGCGGTCGGAGTAAATGCGGAGCGGCCGGGCCTTGCCCTCTACCACTTCCGAGCTGATCACCACCTCTTCGACGCCGCGCAAGGAGGGCAGCTCGAACATGGTGTCGAGCAGGATGCCTTCCATGATCGATCGGAGGCCCCGGGCGCCGGTTTTGCGGTCGATCGCCTTCTTCGAGATCGTGCGCAAGGCCTCCTCGGCGAAGCTGAGCTGAACGTCCTCCATCTCGAACAGGCGCTGGTACTGCCTGACAAGCGCGTTCTTGGGCTCGGTCAGGATGCGCATCAGCGCCGCCTCGTCGAGGTCATCGAGCGTTGCGATCACCGGAACGCGGCCGATGAACTCGGGGATCAAGCCGAACTTCAACAGATCCTCGGGCTCGACCCCTTTAAGGATATCGCCAGTGCGGCGCTCGTCTACGGACTCGACCTTGGCGCCGAAACCGATCGAGGTCGACCGCCCGCGCGCGGAGATGATCTTCTCGAGCCCGGCAAAGGCGCCACCGCACACGAACAGGATATTGGTCGTGTCGACCTGGAGGAACTCCTGCTGCGGGTGCTTGCGGCCTCCTTGCGGCGGCACCGATGCGATCGTGCCTTCCATGATCTTGAGCAGCGCCTGCTGCACGCCTTCGCCCGAGACGTCGCGGGTGATCGACGGATTGTCGGACTTGCGGCTGATCTTGTCGACTTCGTCGATGTAGACGATGCCCCGCTGCGCCCGCTCGACATTATAGTCGGCGGCCTGCAGCAGCTTGAGGATGATGTTCTCCACGTCCTCGCCGACATAGCCGGCCTCGGTCAGCGTGGTGGCATCGGCCATGGTGAAGGGCACGTCGAGGATGCGGGCGAGAGTCTGTGCAAGCAGAGTCTTGCCGCAACCGGTCGGACCGATCAACAGGATGTTCGACTTGGCGAGCTCGACGTCGGAATTCTTGGTCGAGTGGTTGAGCCGCTTGTAGTGGTTGTGCACGGCAACCGAGAGCACGCGCTTGGCATAGTCCTGGCCGATCACGTAGTCGTCGAGGACGGCGCAAATCTCCATCGGCGTCGGCACGCCGTCGCGCGACTTGACCAGCGAGCTCTTGTTCTCCTCGCGGATGATGTCCATGCAAAGCTCGACGCATTCATCGCAGATGAACACAGTCGGCCCGGCAATAAGCTTGCGCACTTCGTGCTGGCTCTTGCCGCAGAAGGAGCAGTAGAGGGTGTTCTTCGAATCGGTTCCGCTCACCTTGCTCATTCGATCTTCCAGTTCTCAGTCGTCGTGTGGCGCCGCTCAGTTTCGGCGTGGCGCCATGGATCTTAACTCGCCGCCTCGCAAGTGTGAGCCCCCTTCTCCAGCGAAAGCGCCTGAAGGGCAATCTCAGCATGCTAGGGCGGCACTATCAAGGATTGATTAAATCCCTGATTCTTCCGCGGAACAAAGCACCTCGATGCGTTATCCCGAGGCTTGCGTTCCGGCTCACGCCACCGCACGCAGGGCGAAATTTCGCCCCTCGGCCCTCGTACCCTGCTCGAACGTTCAGGCAACAGAGGCGCCCGCCCTACGATACCGGAGCGAGCTTTTCCACCTTCTCTTCCAGCGGGTGCCGCTTGGTGATGACCTCGTCGATGAGGCCGAAGGTGCGGGCATCTTCCGCCGACATGAAATAGTCGCGGTCGAGAGTCCGATCGATCGTTTCGTAGTCCTGCCCGGTATGGCGGACGTAGATATCGTTCAGGCGCCGCTTCATCTTGATGATGTCCTCGGCGTGGCGCTCGATGTCGCTGGCCTGGCCTTGGTAGCCGCCGGAGGGCTGGTGCAAGAGGATGCGGGCGTTCGGTAGCGCGTACCGCATGCCCTTCTCGCCGGCGGCGAGCAGGAGCGACCCCATCGAGGCGGCCTGCCCGATGCAGAGAGTCGCCACCGCGGGCCTGATGAACTGCATGGTGTCGTAGATCGCCATGCCGGAGGTCACGATGCCCCCGGGCGAGTTGATATACATGGAGATCTCTTTCTTCGGGTTCTCGGCCTCCAGGAACAGGAGCTGCGCGGTGATGAGCGAGGCGACATGGTCCTCGATCGGCCCCGTGACGAACACGATGCGCTCCTTGAGCAGGCGCGAGTAGATGTCGTAGGCGCGCTCGCCCCGATTGGTCTGCTCGACCACCATCGGCACGAGCGTGTTCAGATAGATGTCGGCTGGATCTGGCATTGCTGTCCTAGGAGCGGAAGCCGCTCGCGAATCTCAATCCTACTACATATGGCGTTGCTGCCCCAAACGGAAGGGGTACGGTTCTCGCCCCCTACCCCCGCTTCTTGCCGCGCTTCTTGCGGCCGTGGCCGTGCCCGTGGTCGTGAGGGTGGTCATGGTCGTGATCGTGGTCATGATCGTGGTCATGGCCATGATCGTGGTCATGGTCGTGGTGGTGGTCCTCGTCGGGGTCGGCGTAAAGCTCCTCGGGAGTGACCGTCTTTTCCGTGACCTTGGCCAGTTCGAGGATGAAGTCGACCGTCTTGTCCTCGAAGAGCGGCGCCCTGAACTCGGCGAGGAGCTCAGGGTGGTTGCGGTAATGATCGTAGACCTTCCGCTCCTGCCCCGGGAACTGCCGCACGCGCTCGAGCAGCGCCCGGCTCACCTCCTCGTCGGCGACGGCGATCTTGTTGCGGGTGCCCACTTCCGAGAGGATCAGTCCGAGCCTGACCCGGCGGGCGGCAAGGTCGCGATACTCCTCGCGCGCCTTCCCCTCGGTCGTGCCTTCATCTTCGAAGCTGCGCTTGCTTCGCTCGAGATCGGCCGTCACTTGGTTCCAAATCGACTGGAACTCGTTGTCGACGAGCGTCGGCGGAAGCTCGAAGCTGTGGGACTCGTTGAGGGCGTCGAGGAGCGCGCGCTTCACCTTCAGCCGCGATGCCCCGGCTCGCTCCTGCTCCAGCCGCTGCTTGATCGTTTCGCGCAGTTTTCCGACCGACTCGAGCCCGAGGCTCTTGGTGAAATCGTCATCGAGCGGCGGCGTCTCCGGTGCCCCCACTTCCTTGACCTTGACGACGAAATGCGCAGGTCTGCCTGCAAGGTTCGCTTCCGGATAGGCCGCGGGGAAGGTCGCATCGACCTCGCGCTCCTCGCCGGCCCGCGCGCCTTTAAGTCCTTCCTCGAAACCGGGGATGAAGTTGCCGCTCCCGAGCACCACGGGAGCGTCCTCCGTCGAGCCGCCCTCGAAGGGAGTGCCGTCGATCGAGCCGGTGAAATCGATGATGAGCCTGTCGCCGGTCTCGGCGGCGCCGTCCTTCGGCTTGTAACGCAGATTGGCGCCGCGAAGGCGCTCGATCGACTTGTCGATGTCCGCATCGCTCACGGGTGCGACCGGCTTCGCAAGAGCGAGCTTGCTGAAATCCATCAGCTCGATTTGCGGCAAGACCTCGAAGGAGAGCGTGTAGGCGAGGTCGCTCCTGCCGGCGAAGACCTTGTCGATCTCCGCTTCGTCCTCCGGCAGTCCGACTTTGGGCTGGAAGGCGGGGCGCTCCTCGCGCTCTGACAGTGCCTGCCGGCTCGTCTCGGCGACCGCTTGCTGCACCACCTCTGCCATTACCGAGCGGCCAAAGACTTTGCGCAAGTGCTCCTTCGGCACGCGACCTGGCCTGAAGCCCTTGAGCCGTGCCTTCCCCTTGAGCTCGTCGAGCCGGGCGGAGAGGCGCCGTTCGAGCTCGTCGGCGCCGATCACCACTTTCAGCTGGCGCCGCAAACCTTCGGTCGTCGTCTCGGTGACGTTCATACTGCCCTCAACCTGCGTTCCTTTTGTCCAGCCGATGCGCCGGCGCGATATGGCCTCGTCACCTCTCATGCTTGGTGCGGGCGGAGGGAGTTGAACCCCCACGGCCGAAGCCACCAGAACCTAAATCTGGCGTGTCTACCAGTTCCACCACGCCCGCATGAAAGTGCGCCGGTCCGCCGTTTTCGCCCGGGGTCTATAACATAGGGGATTCCTCGGCTGCTACCCCAACCGCTTCCCCGGCGCAATCCCCGCGTACCGTCGGGACGGCATCTTCGATCGACTACCTCACGAGCTCGGCGCTGCTCCTCCCCCCACCCCGACGTCGCTAGGGCGACGCCGGACCTCCCCACGAGGGGGAGGTTAGACTTTCCGCGTGATCCGTCATTCCGGCGAAAGCCGGAATCCAGAAGCCACTTGCACTCAGTTTGTGAGTCTGGATACCGGCTTCCGCCGGTATGACGAGCCGGACCGTCAGGACGGTGCCTTGGATCGAATACACATCACGAGCTAGTCATCCCCCCACCCCGGCGTCGCTAGGGCGACGCCGGACCTCCCCACGAGGGGAGGTTAGACTTTCCGCGTGATCCGTCATTCCGGCGAAAGCCGGAATCCAGAATCGGCTTGCACTGCGCTTGTGAGTCTGGATACCGGCTTCCGCCGGTATGACGAGCCGGACCGTCAGGACGGTGTTTCCGATCGAATAGTTCACGGGCTCGGCGCTACTCCTCCCCCCACCCCGGCGTCGCTTTCTAATTCTAACCTCCCCCTGGTGGAGAGGTCGGCGCGCCGCTCTATTTTTGCGCTGCCGCTGCGCTGCTTGAGCGCGCGACGCGCGGTGGGGGGATCGTATAGTCGAGGGCATGGCTAACGAGTTGGCGCGTAAGCTGCGCAAGCGCATGACACCCCCAAGGGGCAAATTGCTGCCGCCGATCCCGGGATGGGGCCAGCCTTCGATCTAAAACGGCGTGCATTCTTGGAATTTCCCCGCCTTGCTTGCATCCCTCCCGCTCATTAGGTTGCCCCGACCAAAGAAGACCTGAAGGCTCCCCGTGACCCCCCGCAAAGGCATCATCGAGGCAATCGGCAATACCCCGTTGATCAAGCTCAAGCGGGCGTCGGAGGAGACGGGCTGCACCATCCTCGGCAAGGCCGAGTTCATGAATCCCGGCCAGTCGGTGAAGGACCGCGCCGCCCTCTTCATCATCCGCGAGGCGCTCGATTCAGGAAAGCTCCAGCCGGGCGGCACTGTGGTCGAGGGCACTGCCGGCAATACCGGCATCGGCCTCGCTCTGGTCGGCAACGCGCTCGGCCTGAAGACAGTGATCGTCATCCCCGACACCCAGTCCGACGAAAAAAAGGAGATGCTCCGCCTGACCGGAGCCGAGCTGATCGAGGTCCCCGCAGTTCCCTACAAGGACCCGAACAACTACGTGAAATATTCGGGCCGTCTAGCCGAGGAGCTCGGCCGCTCTGAGCCGCACGGCGCGGTCTGGGCCAACCAGTTCGACAACGTGGCCAACCGCGACGGCCATATCGAAACGACCGCCCAGGAGATCTGGAACGAGCTCGGCGGCAAGGTCGACGGCTTCATCTGCGCGGTCGGGACCGGCGGCACGCTTGCCGGCGTGTCGATGGGCCTCAAGGCGCACAACCCCGACGTTGTGATCGGCCTTGCCGACCCGTTGGGCGCCGCGCTCTACAATTTTTACAAGCACGGCGAGCTGAAGGCCGAGGGCAGCTCCATCACCGAGGGGATCGGTCAGGGCCGCATCACCAAGAATCTCGAGGGAGCCGAGATCGACGAGGCCTATCAGATTCCGGATGCGGAGGCCCTTCCCATCGTTTTCGACCTGCTGAGCGAGGAAGGCCTCTGCCTCGGCGGCTCGAGCGGCATCAATGTCGCCGGCGCCATCCGGCTCGCCCGCGATCTCGGCCCGGGTCACACGATCGTCACGGTTCTGGCCGATTACGGCACCCGCTACCAAAGCCGGCTGTTCAACCCCAAATTCCTTCGCGAGAAGGGCTTGCCGGTCCCCAAATGGCTCGACCGCGACCAGGCCGCCGCCCCTCGCGTTTTCGTCTAGGTTCAAACGGGAGATTTCACTTGCTGCAGACTAGGACTTGGTTGACCGAGACCGACGAACTCGCCCATGAGCTCGATGCGCCCGATATCGTCATCATCGACGCCTCCTGGCATATGCCGGACGCAGGCAGGAACGCGCATGAGGAATATCTCGCCGAGCACATCCCCGGCGCCATCTTCTTCGACATCGACGAGATCGCCGATACCAGGAGCAAGCTTCCGCATATGCTGCCGCCGCCGGAGAAATTCTCCTCGCGCATGCGCAGCATGGGCATCGGTGACGGCTCGCGCATCGTCGTCTACGATTCGCTCGGTCTCTTCAGCGCGGCGCGCGTGTGGTGGACGTTCAGGGTGATGGGCGTCGAGGATGTGAGCGTGCTCAATGGCGGTTTGCCGAAATGGAAGCGGGAGGGACATCCGCTAGAAAGCGGCGAGCCGAGAAGCCGCACCCCGCGGCACTTCACGGCACGGCGCAACTTGGATCTCGTCCGCGACGCCGCCGACATCAAGGCGCTGCTCAAGGATCGGTCGGCCGAAATCGTCGATGCGCGGTCGGCGGAACGATTTACCGGAAAGGCGCCAGAGCCGCGCCCCGGGCTCCGCTCGGGCCATATCCCCGGCTCTCACAATCTTCCGCACGCGAAGCTCCTCAACCGCGACGGCACGCTCAAGTCCCCGCGCGAGATCGAACGCCTGTTCGAGGACGCGGGCATCGATCTCGGCAAGCCGGTGGTGACGAGTTGCGGTTCCGGCATCACCGCAAGCGTGCTGGCGCTCGGTCTGGCAGAGATCGGGCATCGCAAGACCGCCGTCTATGACGGGTCGTGGTCTGAATGGGGCGCCGACAAGAGCCTTCCCATCGAAACAGGCGAGGCTTAAAGCGAGTGAAGACCCGCGCCTTGGCCGAGGCCAGATGAGCAAACGGACCAGGAAGCAGAAAGACCTGACCCGGCTTGCGCATGCCGGGCGCGAACCCTCACGCCAGCACGGCTTTGTGAATACGCCGATCTACCGCGGCTCCACGGTGATCTTTCCCACGCTCGCGTGTCTGGAGGCCGAAGATCAGGATTACAGCTATGGCCGCCTCGGCACCCCCACGATCAGGGCGCTCGAGGAGGCGATCGCCGAACTCGACGGCGGATACCGCACGCGGCTCACGCCGTCGGGCCTGTCGGCGATTGCGGCCGCTCTCATCGCCTTCGTCGCGGCGGGCGACGAGATCCTCGTCTCCGACAGCGTCTATCGGCCGACGCGGCGCTTCTGCGACGATGTGCTGAAGCGGCTCGGCGTCACGACGACCTACTACGACCCCCTGATCGGGGGCGCGATCGAGACGCTCATCACCAAGAAGACGCGGATCGTGTTCGCCGAATCTCCCGGCTCGCAGACCTTCGAGGTGCAGGACGTGCCGGCGCTTGCCAAAGCCGCGCATGACGCCGGCGCGGTCATGATCTTGGACAACACGTGGGCGACGCCGCTCTACTTCAAGCCGTTCGCCCACGGCGCCGACGTGTCGATCCAGGCCGCCACCAAATATCTCGTCGGCCATGCCGACGCCATGCTCGGCGTCGTCACGGCAACCGAACAGGCGTTCCCGGCCCTTTACCGGACTCATGAACAGCTTGGGCTCTGCCCCGGGCCCGAGGATGTCTATCTCGGACTGCGGGGCTTGCGCAGCCTCGGCGTGAGGCTCGAGCGCCATCAGAAGTCGGGGCTTGAGCTTGCGCGCTGGCTCGCGGAAAGGCCCGAGGTCGCGCGCGTCATTCATCCCGCCCTCCCCACAGATCCCGGACACGCGCTCTGGCGCCGCGATTTCACCGGCGCCTCGGGACTGTTCTCGATCGTGCTGAAGCCGGTCGCGCAAGCCAAGCTCGCCGCAATGCTCGACGGCCTCGGCCTGTTCGGGATGGGTTATTCCTGGGGCGGCTTCGAGAGCCTGATCCTCCCCTTCGATCCGCGCGCCTATCGCACGGCGACCAAATGGCAGGCAGAAGGCCCGGCGTTGCGGCTGCATGTCGGGCTCGAAGACGTCGAGGACCTGAAGGCCGACCTTGCGGCGGGCTTCGCGCGCCTCGCCTCGTAGTGCGCTCGCACCGTTAGAGCACCATCCATCGAATTGAATCATGACCCCCCTCTTACTCCCCCCTTTCAGGGGGGAGAAACATTGGGAGCGACGTATTGCTCTCCCTCCCCCTGCAAGGGGGAGGGCCGGGG
>Ga0187892_10001990_pt1 | contig 43547 bp, 48 predicted proteins | sample MA1701073metaG_FD_139345 | JGI IMG/M metagenome (GOLD analysis project Ga0187892, IMG submission 139345) | Bio-ooze microbial communities from a basaltic lava cave in the Kipuka Kanohina Cave System on the Island of Hawaii, USA - MA170107-3 metaG ... | reverse complement strand
ACATAAGATACTTCACAATCAAATACTTATTACAGGGAGATTCAACATAGCACAGAACGTGAACATGAACAAATTAACAATAGCAAAGTTTGGCGGCAGCGCCCTAGGAATGAAGGGTACAGGGATACCAACCGTAATAAACAGAATAAAGCAGATGCGAAATGAGAGCAAGGTATTGGCGGTATTCTCTGCACCTCTTGCACATTATGCGGATAAAACACGATCGTTGACCGACATAGCACTCAAGATTGGCAGAAGCCATGCAGAATCCAAACCTGTCGATGCAGAGATCTTAAGGGAAGTGTACCTGGATATTGCGTCAAAATATATTAATGAAAATCACAGAAAAGAATTCCTTCCAGTACTCGATGGGCTCTACAGACAGGTGACAATTTCACTCAAGCACGCAATGGAGTATAAGAGATTTATCGATGTAACTAGAGCGAGGGTTCTAGCCCACAGCGGGGAGATCCCGATTTCGTATGCCATGGATTATGTGATGAAGAGTAATGACATAAACTCGTCATATGTTGATCTTAACGCATGGCCAATAATAACAGATGATAACTTTGAAGCTGCGAACTTCTTGGTTGAAGAATCTAGGCACATGAGCAAGCCATTGTTTGAACTGGTGGAAAACAATGATGTTGTTTCTATTGGCGGTTTCATAGGCAAGACGCCAGATGGCCTAGAGACTACTTACGAGCGTGGAGGTTCTGACAGAACCGCAGCCGATCTAGCTATATTGCTAAATGAAAAGTACGACGTCAAGGTTGATTTTGAAAAGGATAATGCCGTTTTAAGTGCGGACCCAAAGATAGTGAAGGATGGTCTTGAGCACGTAACGTATCTTTCGTATAACGAAGCAAAGCTTGCGGGAATGTTTGGTATGAAGATACTCGATCCTGTTGCGATAAAGGAGATTGAAGAGAATGATCTTGACGTGCCTTTGGTGATAACGAATATGAACGAACCTGATAATCTAACACTGATAAAGCGGGAATCCCAGAGCGGAAATGACAATCCGCTAAAGATAGTCACAGGTAGGAAGAAATGTGCTGTTGTAAGGATGGAAGGAGCGGCAGCATCTCACTTTCGTGCTTCATTGCAGAGAGATAAACGATACAACGAATTCGTGCAGATGAGCCCTTATGCGATAGATGATACGGAGATATCTAGGATGCTGTTTCTTGACTCGGATTATGTGAAGAGACATGAAAGACACATCAGGGCATATGACAAGAACACGGAGATAGTTTACGGAAGGGGCGTAGTAACATTGATCGGAGATGAGATGTGGAAGGTACCAAATATAGCATCGATGGCAAGTAGTACAGTTGGTGAAAACCACATAAACATACTGAATATGGATGCGCAGGAGGAGACATCGCGTATACTTATCATTGTTGATGATAACGGTGAAAACGTCGAAAATGCCATCAGGGCAATTCATCTCAAGAGAAGTCAGATAAAATTATAGCATGAAATAAGATGTTGAATAGATTGGTGTTACATTTATTTAAGAATCTATAGCGCTGATTTGCATGCAAAAAGCATCTAAGATATGGTTAAACGGTAACTTGGTCGATTGGGACAAGGCGACGATCCATGTTCTTACCCATGGATTGCACTACGGCACGGGAGTCTTTGAAGGAATACGGTGTTTTGAAACTGTCAACGGACCTGCATTGTTCAGGATGCATGATCATGTAAAGAGGCTGTTCGATAGCGCGAAAATATACATGATGGACATGCGTTTTGGTTTTGACGATATATGTGATGCTATAATTCTTACCGTTAAATCTAACAACATACAGGATTGCTATGTGCGACCTATCGCTTATTACGGCTATGGAAAGATGGGTGTAACGCCTTTTCCAAACAAGGTAGACGTTGCCATAGCCGTTTGGAAGTGGGATGAATATCTGAAGGCAGACTCGAGTGAAGGGATAAAGTGCATGATATCATCGTGGCGAAGAATAGACTCAAGAACTATGCCGGTGCAGGCAAAGGCAACTGCAAACTATGCAAACTCTGCACTTTCCAGAATCGAAGCTTTGAAGAGTGGTTATGACGAAGGTATCATGCTCAATACTGACGGAATGGTCGCAGAATCCAGTGCGGAAAATATTTTCATAGCAAACAACGGTTCGCTGATAACACCTCCGACCACTGCAGGGGCACTAGCAGGCATAACAAGAGATACGATACTCGCAATTGCTAAACAAAATGACATCAAATGTGAGATCGCAAACATTACACGCGATGAGCTTTACATTGCCGATGAAGTATTTCTTACAGGTACTGCAGCAGGCATAAAACCAGTAGTAGAGATCGACAAGAGAACTATTGGAGATGGCAAGACTGGTGTTATGACGAAGGAGCTGCAGCGCATCTATGAACAAATTGTACGTGGCAAGGATGCTCGATTTAGCAAATGGCTTACTCCTGCTTCATAGCGGCATTTTGTCGCATCTTCATGAAATATCAGAACTTGTTGTATGATTTGCAAAAAGGTTATATTCTATCCTCCTCTCAGGATAGTCCATGAAAATGCTACCTTATGCAGCAGTATCTTTGAGCCTGATACTGGTACTTTCAGCTGCGCTGGTATCATATAACATTCCTGTCATTGCAGCAAAACAAAAGGCGACTATAGTAACTCTTGATGAATTTCCTACAAAGGTACGACCAGGAGACCAAGTTACGCTTACTGGCATGCTTACGACTGCTGATGGAGAACCAATAAACCAGTTACCCGTGAACATCTACATTCTTACCTCTGAACCGCAGTTTATCGTAGTGGCAACTGGAGTAACAGGTATAGAAGGTACGTTTGAAGTTGTGTGGGACGTTCAACTAACGCCTATAAATAAAGCAATTATGGATGTAACCAAGTCTTTCGACACGCAGGTAGTATCGCTTTTAGCACAGTTTGAAGGCGATGAGTTCTATACTGCTTCAAAGACTGGAAAGACCACGGTTACTATAGAGGTCAACTCAATAAAGACATTTGTCACTACAGACAAGAAGGTCTACAAGGAAGGTGAAACCGCGATAGTGTTTATAGGATTTGTCGATAGCGATGATGAATTTGTCACCCCTGATAGCATAAATGCAAACTTTAATCAGGATCCAATAGCAGACAAGCTTGAAATGAAGAAGGAAGGTTCCTTCACTTTCGTAACACCTCCATTACAGAAGGGTCACAATCAGGTCAGCGTAGTGCCCGATAAAGAAGGATACAACACACAGACCGAAGTGGTAACGATAACTGTCTTGACGCCGGGCTCGGTTGGACCGTTCGGGTTCCAGTAAGCCTCATTTTTTCATCAAAACGCCGAACCTTTTATGAGAATAAAGGTTATATCCTCGAGATTTATACGGTTGGTCATGCAGTGGGCAAAGGTCGTGGCTGTACTATCGGGTATAGTATTGTTGCTCTCTACACCTGCGGCACTTGACACATTCGCGGCAAAGACGAAACCGGTTTCTCTGTCGTTTGAGATGAGTGGTTGCAAGCAGGATATGACTTGCGGAGCTGAATTCCTAGTTGGCGACACCGTAACTTTTAGCGGAGTACTTACGACTGAAGATGGAACACCCATACCTGGAGCTACCGTACAAATAATCAAGCTGCTTCCAAAACCGGAATTGGTTGTAGTGGCTGAAGGTGTGACTGGTATAGATGGTGCCTATGACCTTTCATGGGTAACCGAGTTTACACCCAAGGAAGTCGAAGCCCAGAGTACAGAGACTCTAGAGAAGTTCTTGGATGAAAATGTTGTACTCTTCGCGCAGTTTGAAGGTGATGACAGATATTCGGCGGCAAGAACAGGCAAACAGACAGCTATCATACAAGCGAACGAGATACTCACTTCGGTCAACGCTGAGAAGAGGGTATACGGTCCAGGGCAGACGGCACTGATATTCATTGCATTCATTGATAGCAATGACCAGTTTGCCGATCCAGACAGTATAACGGTATGGTATGATGACCAAGTGCAGTTGGAAGTTGAAAAGAAGAAGATCGGCTCGTATACTGTGCTGACACCAGATCTTACGGTAGATCATCACCAAATAGTAGTCATACCGAAGAAGGAAGGATACAACCTAGAGAACGGGTTCCTGACAGTGCAGGTTTCAGGGTTCTTCGGCAAGTAGAACTATAGAGAGCGATAGTGGGGGAGGGAATAGCCTCACGTCTAAAGTTTTTTATCGAATTATCTTGTTCTTTGGTTCTTTCTAGTTACTCGAGTTTCTTTAGCGATAAATGGTCGTACTGAACAGCGAAGACCCGAGTTATACGCCTGATTAGGCGAAAGGAAACAAAAGATATATTATTACCCCCTGAAGATTACTCCTTAAATTGAACAAGATAGCGGTCGTACTGATGGGCGTTATGCTGGTGATGTCTACTGCCCTAGCGGTATCCAATAGTTCTTTTGCAGCAAAACAGAAAGCTACAGTACTTTCTGTCGAGATGAACGGCTGTACGAACTCTATGACATGCAATGCAGATTTTCTTGTGGGTGACGAGATAACCTTTGTTGGAGTACTTACCACAGCTGATGGCGAACCTATAAGCGGTGCCGAAATAAACATAATCAAAGCCATACCGAAACCAGAGCTTATTGTAATAGCCTCTGGTGTGACTGGTATAGATGGTGATTATGAATTATCGTGGGTTACTGAGTTCACGGAGAAGGAGAAGGCACCTCAAGATGTTACAGGAAAGATCTTGGATGAAAATGTTGCCCTATACGCGCAATTTGAAGGCGATGACCAGTATATGGCGTCAAGAACTTCAAAGAATACTGCGGCTATACATGCGAATGAATTGGATGTCTTTGTAAACTCTGACAGGAACCTTTACACTCAAGGGCAGTCTGCGATTGTATTCATTGCGTTTATAGACAGCAATGATGAATTCACAGATCCAGATATACTTAGAGTTGTGCTCAATGACCAAGAAGTCGAAGCAGAAAAGAAGCAAACTGGCTCGTATACACTGACAATAGAAAGCCTTCCAAAGGAACATACGCAGTTGTTTGTATTACCAAAGAAGGAAGGCTACAACCTTGAAAACGGCTACCTGACTATAATAGTGGACGGACTGAAGTAGCGACCCCCTTTTTATTATTGCATATTGAGATAGGGTAACCTTCATCAACCCTAGTTCAGAATCTAGTTGTAAGAACTATTGGTATAGAATCATAGACTTGATGCCAAAAAGTTTAGAGTAACAATTTTAAAACCAAGAATGCTGGTAAGAGGTAACATGAGCATGATCAAGGCGGGTATTATGATTGCAATTTTGTTAGCTCCATTGGTGTTGTTTGATGGCAATGCGCAGGAAAAAGTGAGTGTGCAAATAGCTAAAAACGCGCAGAAAGTTGATAATGGAAAGTTCTACGTACCTGCTCGAATTACTGTAGAAGTTGGCACGACTGTGGCATGGGAGAACCTGGATGATGCTCCACATACTATAACCAGTGGAACTCCTACGTGCACAGGATTGTGTTGGGGTTTGGACTTTGATTCTGGAATAATACGACTGGATGATGTTTATGAGTTCACATTCAATGAAGCTGGATCATATGATTATCTTTGCGCACTGCATCCTTGGATGATCGGTAGGGTTACTGTGGTAGGAGAAGGAGCTAGTTTGACAGACCTCGCTGTTGCCACAGACAAGACCGAATACAAATCTGGCGATAAAGTACGGATAAAGGGAAGTGTAAGTCCGATTACGGATCAATCTGTGTTCATAGAAGTGTTGAATCCGAGTAGTGCACAGTTCCGTTCAGAAACTACCCAAGTGAAAACTGACGGTGCATTTAATTTCGACTTTGAATTGGAGGGTGACCTTGCGCTGCCAGGACCTTATACTGTAAAAGTCAAGTACTCTGACGCGAGCACAGAAAGCATGTTTGTTCTAGTTGAGCCTGAGAAACCTGACCAGACACCGCCGGTAATTGATGACGGAACTCGAGGCACCGCAGATGTAAAAGTGGCTGCCAAGCAGATTAAGGATCTGTTGATAATACGTGTGACCAATGACGACGACAGCGGGGAAAGCATATACGGAATGTCCATAGCAGTTCTAGGTTCTGCTGTACAAGCATTCAGAGGTCCAAATGACTGGAGCAGACCAGATAACCTTGCTGGAGAAATAAGTTCATCTACACTGGATAATCCCATAGAGCCTGGAAAGAAGGGATACTTCAAGCTCAAAATTGCGCTAAGCGAGATCGTCATAAACTGGACTGCCTACGATAGCGGTGACAACATGGTAGACGAAGGGGAAACGAAACCCATTTCGCGCAGATAACCTCCTCACTTTTTCTTGTATGTGTGATACTGTCTAGCATGTGATCTTAGATCTTCCCCGTTTGTGAAGGTCACGTTGCATGCCCTGCATTCGTACATGCTGTTCTTTCCATGAACTACTTGCTCGTGCTGCATGAGCTCTTCTGCGTGCCTGAAAGCTTTGTCGCATATATCGCACTTGTACCTTCTTAACAACGAAGATCATCGTATTATCATGTATAAAATGTTAAGAGGTTAGATTAGTTTTGAGATCTTCGACCGAGTGAAGCGGCACTGAGCAGGTAAAGTCCTTGCATACATATGCCGTGAACGGTTTGTCTTTGACAGGTTCCTTGCCCTTGAAAAATGCAAATCTCTGTAGATGAGTTATATCGTTTGTATTTGCAACAGCGATAATTCCTTCTGGTAAGAACATCCTGTTGAACAACTCCACTGGCATTGTCTGTCTGTCTGTGATGAGAGTTATTTCCTTCGGCTTTCTCACATACATGAAGGCAGCATTAAGGAGCTGACCGAATGCAAACGGGTTCTCTGCTGCCATAGTCGCAGTTCTGGAGAGAAGAATTTCAGCCTTCTTGATATAATCCTGATTCTGGCTGTAATGGTAAAGACGGATCAGGGTCAGAACGGCCATGGAACTGCCTGACGGGACAGAGAGATCATAGATGTTCTTGGTTCTTACTATAAGCTGCTCATGGCGATCAGAAGTGAAGAAAAAGTCGCCTGCCTTGTCCCAGAAGTGTTCTATCATGTAATCGGCATATTTGATCGCGTCAGAAAGATATTGTACCTTCGACTCAACTTCAAAGAGATCCAACAGGGCACTTGTGTAGAATGCATAATCATCAAGATAACCGTCAAGTTTTGGTTTTTCGTCCTTGAATGTCCGCCTTAACTCCTGTCCGCTTGCAAGTTTGTTTTCTATAAAGTTTACAGCCTTTCTTGCAGCTTCCAAGTAAGTGTTATCACCTGTAATCCTGTAACCTTTTGCAAATGCGGAGATCATAAGACCGTTCCAACTTGTCAGGATCTTTTCGTCCTTGCCTGGCTTGATCCGACCTTCTCTTATCTGTAGAAGCTTGATTCTTCCTTCCTGCACTATACGTAACAAATCTTCTGCTGGCCTTGAAAGCTTTCTTGAAAGTTCTTCTATAGGCACACTGACATGCAGTATGTTACTTCCCTCGAAGTTACCTCCCTGCGTCACACCATAGTGCATGCAGAAGATCTCGCCATTTTCAGTGCCAAGCGCATCTATGATCTCGCTCTTCTTCCATGTGTAGTATTTGCCTTCCTCACCTTCAGAATCAGCATCTTGTGTTGAGTAAAAACCACCTTCTGGATGTGTCATCTCTCTTAGGACATAGTCCAAGATCTGTCTTACAACATCGCTATACTTCTTTTCGCCAGTTATCTGGAACGCTTCTGTATAGACAAGCGGCATCAGAGCATTGTCGTAAAGCATCTTCTCAAAGTGCGGTACAAGCCATATAGAATCCGTAGAATACCTATGGAACCCGCCACCAACATGGTCATAGATACCACCAGCTGCCATCTTATCGAGTGTTAGCAGTACAAAATCCCTGAACCGGCTGATCTTTGACAGATCAAAGTATCGTAACAGAAAGGATAGATTTGATGCGTTTGGAAATTTGGGTGATGGGCCAAAACCTCCATTTACTACGTCGCCACTCTGGAGCAGGTTAATCGCTGCCTCATCTAGAATTGTTCTATCTAGCTTTGCTGGTCTTACAAGGCGGTCAGTGGTTTGGGCTAGACCGTCCATCACTATCTTTGTCTGTCTTTCAATTAGTTCTTTGTTGTTTTTGTATGTATCCGACAAATGTCTTAATATGGACCCGAACCCAGGCATCCCGTAGCGATCCAATGGTGGGAAGTATGTTCCAGCAAAGAACGGCTTTTGATCTGGTGTAAGGAAAACTGAAAGTGGCCAGCCGCCAGTTCCTGTCAACATCTGACAAACTTTTTGATAAATGTCATCCAGATCAGGTCTTTCTTCCCTATCCACTTTTATGTTGACAAAGTTTTCGTTCATGAATTTAGCTATCTCTTCATCTTCAAAATCCTCGTGTGCCATTACATGACACCAGTGACATGCACTATATCCTATGCTGAGAAAGATCGGTTTGTCTTCTTGCTTTGCTTTTTTCAGCGCCTCTGGTCCCCAAGGATACCAGTCTACAGGATTTTCTGCGTGCTGCAAAAGATACGGACTGGTCTCGTTGATCAATCTGTTAGTTTTGCTCATAAATATTTTTTGTCAAGATGATATTTGTATCTTTGGATTAACTAGTAGGAAATTTCCGAGCTTGGTCTAAGACCTTGTTTCCAGCTCTCCTTTCCGCACTTGGTGCACTTGTACAAGCGTCGCTTCTTGTATGTCGCGATCTCCGGCATAACGACAACCTCCTGTTTTGTCTTTGTCATACAGCTGTCGCAAAAGCGCAGCTCACCTTCAGGCATATCTCACATAACAATCAGGTGCTACAAAATCCTTACTGTATTTCACCAGAATCTCGTTCTCAGTCTGAATGCTGCGATCATTGAAGTGAATACAGCAGCAATGATCAGCATTGCAACCGGGAATTCAGGTATCACCTGTGTTCCCACTACCTGTACTTCCGTGGTTCCATTTGGAACTACTATCTGCAGGGTTCTTTCCCTAGGTGTAGAGGCTATCTCCTCGTGGAATCCTTCGTCGCCGTCGACAAAGACGATAAAGTGATCGTCCTCCTCATTGGTTTTTGAATCGATCAGACCTCGGTCCAAAGTAATCTCCAGTCTACCGTTAGTCAGTTCTGTCTCAACAGTTATGATCAACATGCGAAGAGTAGGATCTACAGCCATACTCTCTACGCTTCCGTTGGACAGCGAAAATTTCTTCACTCCCGATTCCGGATTCTCAAAGTCTATCTCTATGGTCTCGTCTACAGGTAGCACTTCAACCTCCTCTGGCGCAGGCTCAACTATTATTTCTCCGCGCATAGTCCTCGTTACCTGATCAAAATACTTGTAACTGCCTTCGAACAGACCTCCATGCTGGAAAACAAATTCATAGGTTTCATCCTTCTCCAGCAGTAATGATTTCAACGGCGATGTTACTTCATCAGGTGAGCCACTAGTTACTGTATGCCTCCCGTCGTCAGTGTTTGTCCAAACTACGGTCGTGCCGATCCTAACAATCAGAGTCCTTGGTGAAAATCCGTTACTCGTTATCATCACATGACAGATCTCGTCCTCGCATCTTTCTCTATCGCTTGTCTGTGCTTCCGCCAATTGGGGAACGTAGTATGATGACAGCATAGCAGCTAACAGAAAAGTTGCTATTGAAAGTGAGTATAGCACGATGTTATCCGGCACAATAGTTACATAAAGTTTGCCTTTCTAGCGACTAGGCGGGCCTGGTGGGGTTTGAACCCACGACCTACTGGTTAAGAGCCAGCCGCTCTAGACGGATGTTTTAGAAAATCATCCTCTACCTGGCTGAGCTACAGGCCCCATAGCAAAAGCAAAAATGTTAGATATTTAAAGGTTGAAAAGAAATCGTAAAAGAAATTGTTTATTGTTTTGCAACTGCTGGTCTTGAGTTGATCAGTTTTACTATAGCTTCGGAAACGTTACATTTCATTTGCTCCTTTTCCTGCAGCAATGCCCTGTAAGCATCCAGTGTTATGTATACTGGAATAGAACCTGTTCCTTCAAGCAACGCCTTTACTCTATACAATCCGTTCTCTATGCCTCTCTCGGCAGATTTCTTTAGCTTGACCTTGTCCATCAGGCTTCCGAATGGTCCGAATGGCATGTCGTAATCTACGCTGATCCCTGTTCTGCTCTTCTTCTCCCCAAGCTCCTCAAATTGCACAGTAACCTCCCACTTCTTGAACGGTCCTCTGATCTGCTTTGCCACTATCTTCTTGTGAGGTATGTATTCAATAGTTTCGCAGTCCCACTCCAGCTTCTTGCCGCTAAAATCTCCAGATATTCTGAATATTGTGCCAACGCCAAAGCCATTCTTGACCTCTATTGGAAGAACGCTTAAACCCATTTCTTCTGGAAACTGATCGGCCATGTGCTCAGGTCGTGCAAAGTATGTAAAAACCTCGCTTATGGGAGCATTGATCTCCATGCTCTTGCTTATTGTAGTCATCGGTTAGCATGAATTATTATTAGCATTTAAAGGTTTTCCCCGCAATAAGTTATTAATTATGCAAGCGCCAAAAGAGAATCATGAAAAATCACGGGCGCAAGATATACTCGATGTTTGCATTGCTAATTATGATGGTTCTTGTTCCAGAAGTACAGGCTCATCAGTTGTTTAACTCTGAGGAGCAGAAGATCGGTGGTTATAAGATTGCTGTGGCGACAGACCCAGAAATACCCGGACCAGGCAACCCCAGTAGATTGATGGTCGCAATAACAGATTATGATGGCTACGATATGATTGATGTAAGAGCAGGAGTTAAGATATTCAAGAATGATATCTTGATCCATGATGTTGCTCCACGTATATATTCGACCGGTCACTTTGACATACCATATACATTTCCAGAATCTGGGCTGTACATAGTTCAGGTCGGAGTAATAACTCCAGAAGGGAGGGAGATCTTGAGCAAATTTAACATAGGTATAATCCAGACATTTGGATACATCTTCTTCTCCATGGTACTTCTGGGAGCTTTCATGCCGCCTACAATAATTGGTATTATTTACATAATGAAGAGAAGAAAAGCTAAACAGACTCAGAACGTAGATCGTTGATCAAAATGTTCTGTTTGTTTCGAATCTCTTCTGCTTATCTATTCTATATGCAAATAATGCTGTCAACAATGCTGAAGTAAATAACAACACTCCGATGCCCAAATGTATTGAAACGAGCAGAGCATGAAGTTTCTGCTCGATGACTATGAAACCCAAGGTTATTTGCGTTAGAACAAATATCGCAGCAAGAATTGATGTCAGCCTTATCCTAGTCTGTGGCTTGCTATGTGGCCAAGCAAGAGCCGCTGTCGCTATTACAAGGGCACCGGCTAACACTGCGAAGAACCTGTGTATCCATTCTATCAAGAAATCCTCGCTCGGCAATATCTGACCATTGCATAACGGCCAATCAGGGCATGACAGACCTAGACCGCTGGCGCTTACATAACCCCCAATGAATATTATGCAATAGACAGATGCAAGTGCGACGAATGATACATATTTCAGGATCATCGTTATTCTACTATGAAGTTACCTTGCATGCCCTGTAATGAATGTCCAGGAACTGTGCATATGTAGAAATAATTACCAGGTTTATCGGCAATAAATGTTACAGACCCTGACTGTCCCGCAAGTATAGGGTTGTTTGCTGACTTTATCGCCGAGTTGAACACTATACTGGTTGGATCCTCGGGATGGCTCACAACACCAAAGGCGTGAGGCATCTTACCATTACTGACAACGTTAATAGTAACAGAATCTCCTGCCTTGACCTTGATGTCGGGGTTCGCATTAGGCTCTCCCTTTGGTGCATTAAATCCCAGCGTTCTAAAATCAGCGGTTTCGGTGAATGAAAGATCGAACGACTGTGATTTTCCAGTAGGTTTGACTGATTCAGACATACCACCAGCAGCATCACCAGCTTTCTTGACAATGAACTTGCCCTGCATGCCCTGTAAAGGATGTCCTGGAACTGTGCATATGTAGAAGTACTCTCCCTCTTTGGTAGGTGTAAATGTTATTTCTCCTTTCTCACCTGGTCTTATAGGATTGGATGCTGATTTGAAAGCCGAATCGAACTGAATCGTATTTGGATCTTCAGGATTGGATACAACACCAAAGGCGTGAGGCATCTTACCGCCATTCTCTAACTTGATAGTCACTTGATCACAAACGTTGACCACGATCTCCGGGTTTGCCCCTGACTCGCCCGCAATGCCGTTAAATCCTAGGTTCCTAAAGTCCGCACTCTCTGTAAACTTGAGTTCAAATTCCTTACTTCCTGCCGTGACCGCACACTCTCCTTCCACTGGCTCACGATCCATCAGCGTATTTCCTGGCGGGTACTTGTGCCAAAAGTCCGAGTATGCTACATTTATGCCAGCACCTATGGCCATGATTATAACAATGATGGCAAGACCCTTGCCGAATCTGCCACGACTGGTTCTAGTGATGTGGCTCTCTTCGCCTGTAGTCATAATATTGTTCACCTATTTCGAACGGATCTTCCATCTTTGCGGGCTTGCCTTTGACAGAACTATGGATCAAGTTTGCAAGGAATACAGCCATCGCGGTGCCCATCATGTAAGCGCCTACCGACGCTATCTGGTTCATGATCACAATTTCCGGATCAGAGACATAATCATAAACTCTCCTGGGCATGCCAAACAGACCCAGTATATGCTGGGTGATGAAAGTTATCGACGCTCCAAGGAACATCAGCCAAAAGTGCACTGATGCCGCCCTTTCGTTATACATTCTTCCAGTTATGAATGGGAATATGTAGTACATGAAACCGAAGAATATGAACGATATAGTACCCATGACAAACAGATGGAAGTGTCCTACCACCCAGTAACTATCGTGTGTGATAAAGTCCAGTGGCATTGCTGTGTTGACAACTCCTCCCGCACCTGCAGTGAAGAAGAGAGCTATACCTCCATAGACCCACTTCATGGGCGCTGCGAACTTTATCCTACCTCCCCACGGAGTGGCGATCCAGTTGAACACGTGCATCGCTGACATTGGCACAGCCGCTAACGTCCCAACCATGAACACGGTCTTCTCAATGAACGACATTCCAGTTGCGAACATGTGGTGCGCCCATGATGCGAATCCTATCAGACTTAGCAGTATCAATGCTATCACACCAGACTGGTAGCTGAACAATGGTTTCCTTGAGAACTTTGGAATAAGTTCATAGGCCATACCAATCGCTGGTATGAAGAAGATGTACACTTCAGGGTGGAATGTGAACCAGAACAGGTGCTGGTATGCAATAGGATCACCGCCCATTGCAGGATTGAAGAATCCAGAGACACCAAGCCTGTCGGTGTATAGCATTATGAGCGCAGCTGTGAACGTTGGTAGAGCTGCTAGGATCATGAAGGATGTTACTAACGTAGCCCAGACAAATATTGGCGCCTTCATCAAGGGCAAGTCCGGATGCTTGCATTTCAGAATGGTAACGACAAAGTTGATCGAACTTAGTATAGATGATAAACCCAAGATCTTCAGACCAAAGATCCACATATCAGCAGCGGGTCCCGGCGCTCTGATTATAGAATATGGCGGATAACCGGTCCATCCAGTGTCAGCCCACCCGAGCCAGATGAGTGCCGCACCAGGTGGAATCATCCAGAAGGCAACAGCGTTCAGTTTTGGATACGCCATGTCTTTGTATTTTACCATTATCGGTATCAGGATGTTGCCTATGCCTGCAGCAAACGGAAGCAACCAAAGGAACAGCAGGTCTGTTCCGTGCACGGTGAATATTCTGTTAAAGAAAGCAGGATCATCGATTATAGTTGCGCCGGGAAAGAGCAACTCGGTCCTTATGAGCATCGCAAGAGATCCGCCCATGAAAACAAATATCAAGGAAGAAACTGTATACAGCAGACCTACGTCTGTATGATGAGTAGAGAACAGTATTTCCCAAATTGGTCTTGGTTTTCTAACTTCTAATACCATCCAATCACGCTTCCACTATAAGCGTCGCACGCATTTGTGAGTGCAGCAATCCACAATATTCCCTGCACTGTATCAGGAACTCTCCTGGCACTTCAGGAGCAAACCAGACTTGGTTTATTCTGCCAGGGACAGCATCTATCATTGCAGTGTAAAATGGCACGTTAAAAGCATGGACCACGTCTTTAGATGTTACTTCAAACCTGTACGCCTTGCCAGCTTTAAGGTGCAGTTCACCAACTTCCTTCTTACCATCCGCATGCTCAAACGTCCAGAACCATTGTTGCGCCGTTACCTTGATAATTTCTGCCTCTTCTGGTACTTCATCAATATACTTCTCTATAACCCAAGAATCCGCTCCTACCCAGACAAGTATGGCAGTTACGGCAGCAATGTATACCCATTCGATCATCGCATGACCCATCTATTGTGCAACCTCCTTTACCTTCCTCTCCCTAAATCTTACTACTACGAAAAGCATTACGCCCTGCACTATAGCGCCTACTATGAAAGCTGCCGTCATCAGCCTGTAAAACAGAGCCCAGATCTCAATTCTACGGTTCAGGGTTTGTTCTTCCTGAGCAAAGGCAGAATCAATAATCGGTATCAGACTGGCGAGAAACAACGGCGCAAGTATCAAACTCAAGAGTCCAACAGATATCAAACCCGTACCAAGCTGATTCACGTTTGATTCAATATTTAAAGATTCTGTACATGACAATCATTCAAAACTATATCTGCTTATATCCATCACATTGAACGCTGACAAAGTATAATCCTTGCTACTGTGCTTTAATATTGTCAGTGAAGCGTTTTTTATTGTCATATTAAAGAGCACTTCTGGCTTTAGATCCAGTATTTGTGTTATGGCAGCTTTTATGGGATCAAGGTGCGTTACAAGCAAGACATTTTTATCGGGATATTTTTCTGCGACATAGTCCAGCATGCTGCTCATTCTAGAACCTATCGAAGAAAATCTTTCAACGCCTACTTTGGCTGAAGCATCATCGTCATAGAATTTCTGGAACAAGTCGCCGTGTTTTTCTATCACTTCGTTCATGCGCATACCAACGAGCGAGCCCATCTCTGTTTCTGTCAGCCTTTCATCGACATTGTAATCAACACCAATCGTTTCTGACACTATTTGTGATGTTTCAACTGTCCTGATTACAGGGCTTGTGTATATCGCATCTATCGAAAGATCTTTCAGTTTTTCCGCGGTACTTCGAACCTGCAACCTCCCCTTCTCTGTCAGGTGATACTCGGAAGTTCTCCCTGCAACTATGTGTTGAACGTTGTTTTCTGCTTCACCGTGCCTCATCAGCATTACTAAAGCCAAGATAAATGAAGCTCCTCTAAAAGTTAATATAAATTATTGCGCAAGCAGTGGTTGCATGAAAATCGGGATTGTAGGCGGAACGGGCGGGATGGGCGAAGGTCTTGCATTAAGATGGTGTCTCAATCATGAGGTTGTTGTTGGTTCCAGGGAGGCACAGAAGGCTATCGATGCTGCTGCTGGATATTCAAAAGTAGTTTCAGAAGCATATGGCTCTAGAATGAAGGGTAGCATAAGTGGTAACGAAAATTTTGCTATGGCGAAGGATTGTGATTTGTTGGTGTTATCGATACCTTATGAGTACATCGACGACATGTGTGGTAAACTTGCAAACGTAGTAAAAAATGCATGCATAGTTGTAAGTCCGATAGTGCCAATGAAAAAAGGTGATGATGGATTTGAGTACACGCCAATGCGAAACGGTTCTGCTTCAGCGGCAGAAATGGTTGCAAACAAGATGCCTCCAAAGTCAAGGATAGTATCTTCATTTCATACAATATCTGAAGTTAAACTGAAGCACGTAAATGAAAACCTTGATTGTGATATTTTTGTATGCGGAGACGATCCCAACACCGTTAGGATCGTTAGCGGATTAGTCGGAGAGATAAGTGGTTTGAGACCTGTTTATTTGGGTCCTTTGTCAGTGTCATACCAGGCAGAAATGATGACGCCTATGCTACTTAACGCTGCCAAACAGAACAAGCTGAAGCATCCAGGTCTGAAAATAGTTTAAGAACCGTGTTTGTATAAATTTCTACGTGTGGCATAAAGTACGTGGCGCCAAGAATTGGATGACTGCTATGGCTGTATTGTTTGCTGTAATGGCAACCATAGTGCTCTTGCGAGAACTGGCACTTTGGGGACCTGATTTCGTTGCATGGGATTTCGTGAATGATCAAATTACTAACGAAAAGTTTGTTCTTGTAATGTTTGGTATTGCTGCAGTGTTATTTGCATTTGGTATAAGAAGAACTGAAGAGTTCTATCGGTAGGTTTTAGAATCACGCATAGTAGCTTCTATATCCAACAGCCTCTTGACCCTTGCTTCTACTGGTGGATGTGTAGAGAACAAGCTAGCAATAGTCTCACCAACAGCAGGGATTATGAAGAAGGCGTTCATACCTTCGATTTCGGTCAATTCTTTTTTCGGTGTGACCTTTATCCTTCCGCTTATCTTCATTAGTGCACTGGAAAGTTTCAGAGGTTTACCTGTCATGAAAGCTGCACCTCTGTCAGCCGCAAACTCTCTGTAACGCGAGATTGCTCTTATGATCAGGAAACTGAGGAACCATACTATCGCTGCCACTATGAACACTAGTATGATGCCTCCGCCTTGCTGTCTATTGCCGTATCCATAGCCATAGCTTCTATACATCGTAGAATGCATCACAAACCATGCTATAGTCGAAAACAAACTTGCAAGTGTTATTGCTGTAACATCTCTGTTCTTGACGTGGGTCAACTCATGTGCAATAACTCCCTCAAGCTCTTCATCTTCAAGCGTGCGCATCAATCCAGTAGTAACGGCAACAACAGAGCTTCTCTGACTCTTTCCCGTTGCAAAGGCATTCGGTATGTCTGTATTGATAACAGCTATCCTTGGTTTGGGCAGGTTTACCTTGGCAACCAAATTCTCAACCATTGCATGAAGCTTCGGATATTGCTCCTTTGTAACTATCTTTGCGCCGGTGCTCCATAGAACTATTCTGTCAGAAAAGAACCACTGAATCATTATCATGAAAGCTGCCATGCCTATCATTGGAGCTATTCCAAGATTGAAATATGCAGATATGATCGTAAGAAATACCAAGTAAAGCAAACCAAGTACTATATAGCTTAATGTAACCCTTGCAGTCAACCCCCTATCCCTCTGCCATTTTAATGTCTGCATAATATTTCATCTACCGCGTTTCAGAGATTAAAATCTTGCGCAGTCACGCCATGAACTTTTCTAGTCTATCCATAGCTTCTTCAATAACCTCCACTGGGGCCAAGTAAACTATCCTGAAATGATCGGAGCCGTATTCCTTGCCAAAACCAGAACCGTGAACCGTTACTACACCAGTAGTGTTGAGCAATTCTATTACAAAGTCGGCATCACTCTTCCATCTGCTGTTCTTCAAGTTGATTTTTGGAAATACGTAGAAAGCACCTTCAGGCTTTGCACATGTTATACCATCTATTGCATCCAGCCGTTTCATGAGGTGATCGCGTCTTACCCTTAGTTTGCTGACCAAATCCCTTATGTGATCCTGAGGTCCACGCAAGGCCTCTACTGCCGCAATTTGTACTGGAGTGTTTGAAGCTATCCTTACCCGAGCCAGCTTCGGAATGTTTTCACGCAGATCGTCAAGCATGCTACAGCTGCTGTTCAAGCAGATGTAACCAAGCCTCAATCCAGTCATGAGGTAAACCTTTGAGAATCCATTAAGCATGATCAATGGTGCATCTTTAGCATACCTGGCTATGCTGACAAACTCCTGATCAAATACTATTTTGTCATATATTTCGTCGCAGATCAGGTAGAGATCATTTTCTGCAGCAATCTCAACCAGTTCTTTCAGTATCTTCCCGTTGTAAACCGCCCCTGTAGGGTTGTTTGGATTTATGACAGTAATAGCGACTGTTTTATCATTAATTCTTGCCTTGACGTCGTCCAAATCCGGTATCCAACCATCTGCTTCTACACTTCTATACTCTATAGGCTGTCCACCGTAAAGTTTGGCGTATGAAGAATACGGTGGATAGCATGGTCCCGGTACAAGGATTTCGTCCCCTGGTTCCAGAATCGAAGCCATGACCATATCCACGCCCTCTGAAACACCATTTGTGATCAGCACATCGTCTGGATTTGTAGAAAGTCCTTTCTGCCTCTCCTTCTCTGAAATTACTTCCCTCAGTTCCTTGACACCTTCAGAAGGAGCATAGTTGTTCTGGTCGCTCAGGACCGCGTTTGTCAGCGCTTCCTTGATATGTTTTGGAGTCTTAAAGTCGTAGAGAACTGGATCGCCTATGTTGAGGTAGACCATGTCCTTGCCCTTCTTCTCAAGCTCCCTTGCATGCAGTATAATATCACGTATGGCATACTCGACGTTCTTAACACGTCCTGAAACTTTCAATTACCACTACTCAAATATTAGACTGGGATAAATTCTAATCGTCGGGCCCGTAGCCTAGCAACCTAACATCGATATTTTGTCTTGTCATGTTGGGCTAGAGAGGATAGGGCGGCTGGCTTCGGACCAGCAAGTCGTGGGTTCGAGTCCCATCGGGCCCGCTCAACAAAACAGAATAGACCATGATCTATAATATTAAATTGGAGGAAGTTTTACATCCTTGGTTCCTGTTGAAATTGCACGTCCATCATCAAAGACGAAACTAAGAAACGCAATACCAGTTGTCTTCCCGGATGGAGACGGCTTGATCTGCTCCGTTGGGATGCTAAATCCATAGGATGCCTTTCCTCCCATCGGTATGCGCAAAAATTGAATCGGATCGTTTGCGGGTCTAAAATCCGTCTCCTCTACGGGGAACTGTGTCTCGAAAAGAGAAACGCCGATCGAATCGGTAAGTACAAACTCCACTTTTCCGCTCGCCGGGAGCGTATCTATCTGATTATTACCTAGAGCGAATCCTATGCTGTAGCGTTCTTGTCCCTCACTAACAAACAGTCCCTTGATCTTAGTTATCTTGGTGTCTGCTGCGTGCCAGATTATTTCTGGCTTTGACCAAGTTTCGTTGCAATTCGCACAATAGAGTCGCATCTGATGCGGTAAAAGCGACGGATCAAAAGCATAATACTCCGTAAAAAGATCGAACTGCTTTGAACTCGATAGAACCTCAAAACCATGATTCTTCTGCTTCACCCACTCTTCAGGGGTAGTAAGTTGATCCCAAGACTCTCCTTGCCTTGCAAGCAACAGATAGAATGGTCTTGGAGGACCTTCTTCTGGATACAAGAGTCTTATGTGCATCGCATAACCTCTTGTAACATTTGGATAGCTTGTAGCATTTTCATATGGTAAGACTCTGGCAAAGTCCACCCTGATGGGAAACTTCGAAATAGCTTCTTCGTCTTTTGGAGGAGTCTGTGTAACTGCAAATGCTACACCAACAGCTATAGCAGTAGCGATAACGCCAACGATGATGCCTATTCTACTACCTTTCATGCGGTGTTAGGAAAAATTCTTCCAATTTAAGTCTAATCACCGTTAGACCTCTTTTACCTTGCTCTCGTCAAATATATCAGAGCCATACCATTTGTACCTGAAGTAATCAAGACACCATTCGTGGAACAAAGGATCTTCGCTGTAGAACATCGTGTTTAGATCAGCTTCGCCCTTCAGATCTGGGAAGAGCACTGATGCCTGCTTTTCATTCAATACTGTAACGACCTGAACCTTGTCTGCCATTTTTCTCTCAATCAGCCCTCTTGCCATAAGATCGCGCCAGCCTAACTTTTGCAGCAACTGAGCGCGACCTTTAGGCACAACAACATCCTGTCCCAATATATACTGCAACTTAACACCTTTGTTGATTCTCTCCACTTTAGGCTCGATCAAGTCCAAAGGAACCTGTGCAAGTATTTCGTAGATGTATTCTTTCGCGTCATGATAGATAAACTTCCATGTTTCAAAAACCCTAACAACTCCGCGAATAACCTCTCCGTTATAGAGTGCCCCTATCCTTTGAATAAATTTCATAGGGAGATCGCCCAAGGTGTGATCCTCAAAGTACTTCTCATACTCTGCCAGAAACGCGAATGTTGGTATCTGTTTGAGCATTACCTTTCCAAACGTAGTCAATGAAAGCAGGCCTCCGGCTTGCTTCTCCACCAGCCCAGTATCGATCAGACGGTTGACGTTTCTATGAGCTTCCTGCATCGTAGCATCGAGTTCCTGAGCAAGCTCAGACAGTCTCATATTATCTTGGTTTAGCCTCATGAGCATCTGTAATCTCATTTCACCGGCGAGCTCAACAAATATCTTGCCAGTGCTCGAGAAATCTTCTATCTGTTTCTCTTTCATAATGCATGAAAGAGCCGACCTAAATCTAAAGGTTATGGGTTTTCAGATCAAGTTTCAGATTTTAACAGCTTTGCTTCAAGCATCTGCTGCACCAGTTCGACAACTTCCTTCTCTACGTCTGTTCTAGGCATCTTTAGTTTGTCTGTAAAACTATCTATTAACTGGTTTAGTGTCTTGGTTCCATCACACATCTTCCAGAATTCTATAAGCGCTTCGTTTACCATGAAACCCTGATTCTGATCGTTTATGAGGGCAAGCGAACCGTCCTGCTGTTGTATGACATTTCCCTGCTTGGCCAGTTTGGATTTCTCGAGGTCCATTGTAAATCTAAGGCTCTTCTTTCCGTAGATCTTCTCCTTAGCTTCTGACGACATGCGATCTGGACTCCATGCTGGTTCCCAGACTATCTCAACATTGATATTTCCTATTCCACCAACCTTACCAAGATATCTCTTAACATCACTTACCAGAGTATCATGTAAAGGACATCCTTTAGTAGTCATGGTCATCTTGATATTAACATCATTCTTGTCACTGATGGAAACGCCGTAAATGAGACCCAGATCAACAACGCTTAAGGGCACTTCCGGATCCATGCACTGCTTCAGTGCACTCATAACCATGTCTTCAGTAACTTGTGCCATTCTAACCAGCTATGATGTGAATTAATCAGATAAATACCTTATCGTGATTTGCGAGTCTTGGGTGAGCATAGCTTGTTCTTGAGATCAACGAATGCCTCAATGTCGTCAACCACTCGTCTGAAATTTGTAGGATCCAGTTGTCACGTCTTTACCAAATATTCTGTATAAGCATCCTCATAACCTTGAAGATTCTTACACAGTATTTCTCTTCTTTTTTGCCTTGAGTACACCACTTCGCCTCAAACTCCCTTCCACTGCTTTTCTGACCCGGTCCATATTCTCTTCATGTGTCATCTTCAGACCTTCCTCTAATGCCACATCTAAAGATGTTTTGATTTTCTTGCGAGCCATAAAAGATAATATAGTAAAGAGGTAATTAATAAGTTCTAAGTATATTGTTTATAGTATAATTATCCCAATAACGTTTTTATAGACATATCATATGGCGGATTAAGAACTCCTTTCTCAGTAATTATTCCGCTGATAAGTTCTGGCGGTGTCACATCAAATGCTGGATTGAATACCCTAACACCCTTGGGTACAACTCTTGTACCTCCCATGCCTGTCACTTCATCAAATGACCTTTCCTCAATAGTGACCTGATCGGGACCGCTCTTTAGATCAAAGCTCGATACTGGTGCGGCAACGTAGAATGGTATTTTATGTTTGTTAGCTAGGATTGCTACCTGATAAGTTCCAATTTTATTAAACACATGTCCAGTTCGTAAAACACGATCTGCGCCGACAATAACCTTCTTTATCATGCCTCTTGCCATTAAAGATCCCACTGCTGTGTCAGGGGCAACGGTGACATCTATTCCATCGTGTTTGAGCTCAAATGCTGTTAGTCTGGCACCTTGCAGAACTGGTCTTGTTTCTGTGGCAATCACATTGATGCGTTTACCTTTTTCCTTTGCTGCTCTTAACACCCCTAATGCAGTGCCATACGCAACTGTTGCGAGTGCGCCCGCATTGCAGTGTGTTAATACGACATCACCATCCTCAATCAACGCTGCGCCAAATGATCCCATCTGTTTGTTTGCACTGATATCCTCCTTAGCCACCATTAATGCTTCATTTAACACTGCATCTTTGATGGTTTTTACACTACTCTGCCCCCTTGCCTTCTGCATCACTCTCTCCAATGCCCAGAATAGATTCACAGCTGTCGGCCTAGTGCCCCTCAGAACTTGAAATGCTGTCTCAAGCTCACGCATGAGTTCATTAGGTGTTTTCGCTTTGCTTTTCACAGCTGCAAGAGCAAGACCCATGGCTGCAGCAGCACCTATAGCAGGTGCGCCTCTGATTACCAACTTCTTTATGCAATCTGCTACCTGCTCATATGAAGTACACTTGACAAATTCAAGTTTATTAGGTAATTTTGTCTGATCAATCATTACAACTGCATTATCTTTCCAGCTTACAGTAAGCAGCTCAGTTGCACGCATGCAATAATGCGAATATCAAGCGTATAATTAGTTTACTTGCTTAACTCTAGAATACTGACCGTTGGTTTCTTTAGATACTTCTCTATCATTACAGTTCATTACTACTCTTATACCACGGACTGTTCATATCTATCATTAGATACCGATCCAAATTTCATCTTAACGTAATCTTTCTCCTATCTTTCCATACTTTACATTGTACTTCTTCAACTTATCAGCCAGAAAACCTGTTGGATCAAGAATTACTGGAGAACTCATGTTTCCCAGAATCTTCTTCAAATCTAAACTTCTGAACCTATCATGCGGAGTTCCTATGAGAATGGCATCAGAACCATTAGTTGCTGTAAGATAGTCCTTCTCAACTTTGCATGAAAATATTTCATCATTTGTAATCATAGGATCATAAACCCTAATTTTTGTTCCCTTTGCCCTCAGTTGTTGTATTACAACTTCAACAGGACTCAAGCGTGCATCTGCAACATTTGGTTTGTATGTTACTCCAAGAACCGCAATCGTGGAACTGCTTAATGACTTTCCTACAGTACTCAGGAGCTGCTCGAGAGAATCTACAATCCGCAACGGCATGTTTTCATTGATGCGCCTTGCCATCTCCAGCAGATGCATGTCGCCCTTGCCCATCGTTGCCATATTCAATAGCTGGTACATATTGACTGGAAGGCAGGAACCACCGACCCCAACACTAGGATAATGTGCAACAAAATTCCATTTTGTTTTACAAGCATCAATAACTTCATGAATATCTATTCCCATCTTCTCAAAAAGAAATGCCAACTCTGTAACATATGCGATGTTTATGTATCTGAATACATTTTCAGTGAGTTTTGTGGCGTTGGCAGTCATACAGTTCTTTACCTTTACCGTCTGTATTCCAAAAACGTTTTCGTAGATTATTGAGGCAATATTGGTACTCTTCTCATTTATTCCGCCTATTATACGAGGAACCTCGTAAAGATTTTTCATTATTTGTGAAGGGTTGACCCTTTCAGGACAGGCTGCTATGCCAAAATCAATACCAGCTTTTAAGCCAGATGTTTGCTCGATCATTCGCACGATCATATTTTCAATTATTCCAGGAGAAACAGTGCTCTCAACGCAGATCATTGAGCCTTTCTTCAGTGAATCGAATTGTCTACACGCGGACTGTAAATACGAATAATCGGCTTCGTTTGTGTTAGCGTTCAACGGCGTGGGCAGACAAAGTAAGATAACTTCACTTTTCGAAACGGCAGTTCTTGTGTCGCTGGTAGCAGTTAGATAACCTTTCCTTATACGTTTGAGTAACTTGCCTAGCTCTGGCTCATCTTTCAGGTTGGCCTTGGCTTTATTTACTGAATCTAGGAGGCTTTGGTTAATATCAACACCGATCGTATGGAAACCCTTCAGAGCAAAAGATATTGCCGCCGGAAGACCTACTCGTCCAAGTCCTATTACGCAAATTATTGGTTTTCTTTGTTGAATGTATGCTTTCAACCGCTTTTCATTCAACAAGAATATGCCAGTTTTTTCATTGAGCGATTTCACTTTCAATGTGCTTCAAGTGTAATGAAGCAGATATACTTACTTATTATGTTTAACTCAATGCGTAACTATCCTACAGTACATGCGAATCTTCTCATGCACTATTAATGGAAGTGAGTTTGAAGTGCTACTGATTCAAAATATGTAACTCAGCATAGTTAATCTTATCGAGATCTCATAAACCCTACGGAAGACCAAGTATTCTTTTTAGCTCGCTGAATTTGGTTTCCCACTCTTTTTCTTTCGATAATCTCAGCTCTTCCATCTCTTTACTCAGTTTAATCTTATCACTAGTAACATTCTCTATAGCTTTGATGATCTCATTGGAAGTATTATTAACATGAATGGTACCCTTGCTGAAATAATTCAACAAGACACTAGTGCTGGATGTTATCAAGGGTTTCCCCAAGGCAAGTGCTTCATAGCCGCCAGATAGCAACGTATTTTCTCTTCTTGTTAAAACAATAATGGCATCGACACTATTCAGAAGAGAAACGTAAGAATCATAATCAAGAAAATCGGTGTAAGCTACATTTTCAGGTTTAGTTTGCAAATATTCTTTCTTTGCAAATTTAAGATCGCCTGTAATGTGGAAATTAATGTTAGGCATTTTGTCGGCGGCTTTTAGAACTTCTGATATCGGCTCATCAGGACTAAATGATGATATGACTGCTGCATTTGCTCCATCTTTAAGTCGTATTCTAGATCTAGTAATTTTAGGTATAGGATCTTCGAGTACGAATGATCTTACTTGCATGGAATCAAGCATCGCCGTGAGGCTGCTGTTAGTTACTAATGCAAGTGTAGAGTGTCTCAAGACATGAAGCGTTTTAGATCTGAATATTGACCATATTTTGTCAAACGCACCTGTATGAACGTCAATAACTAACCTAGAATTGGTATCTTTGCAGTAATCAAGGGCGGATGAAGCGCAGAAAATGGGCGGGATCTGCGCAAACACTATCTCAGGCCTTTCTTCAAACAGAAGTTTTTTAGTCTGTTCAGATAGACTTCTATACTTGAACAACGCATAACTTTTTTTCCTGAATTTCCGGTGCAAAAGATGAAGTTTTGCATTCAGACGGTCAGCTAAGTTAGTGGCTCTTGCACTATGTGGAGCCCAAACTATGAAAGATATTTTCTTCTTACTAATCAGATTGTTCTTAATTGTTTCTATGTTATTGCTCATTTTACAGCTCCAATATCTTTAACTAACCATGCTATCTCTTGAAGGTTACCTTTCCTACATAGATTAAGAGATCCAGAAATATATTCGGTATATCCTAACCAGATCCTTATTGAGACAAAGAGTCACGTTCATACAAGACTTTTATACCTCTAGATGAAACCACGAACGACAGGTTTGAAAAGGATAACTTTTGTTATTACGACTACATGGGGGACGCTTTACGGAAGGCCGCATCAAATGGCATCTCTCTTCAAGCAGGATGGTTATGAGATTAGTGTCATCGATCTAGGTTTCGTTTTGGCTAGAATCCGCGAAAAACTCGCTCGGACAAATATGTACGAGAGTCAATTAAGCATAGCAGACAGAAGGTATTCCTTCACGTATGCTGTACCCCGAAGGATAGCGCGTCGCATAAAATTTCATCCACGATTTGATAAGGAAAGTCTTTCTCGCTTCTTGTTCAAACTAGTGGGGAAAGCATTTACTGATGATTCTATTATTTGGGTCCAAGGAATCAGTCTACTTTATGATCCAAAGACTTTTGAGGATCTACCCAATTCTCTTTTTATAAGTGATATAGAAGATGATTACAAATATTTTTACAAGCAACAATTCCAAGCGCAAATACAGCAAATAGAGAGTGAAATGGCGCGCAATGCTGACTTGGTATTTGCAACCTCCCAGCCTCTTTATGAGAGATTAATTACGCTAAATTCAAAAACACATCTAATACCTAATGGTGTTGATGAAAATTTCATTCAAGTTGCTGAGGGCAAGTTGCATAAACCTGCTGATATGCCTGACGGCATCGTTATAGGGTTCGAGGGAGCGATTGCGAATTGGTTAGATTTTGATCTTCTCTATACTCTCGCAGAAGCCATCGGTAATGCTAAGATAGTACTCGTAGGAAAATTACTTGTATCGCTAGACAGAGAACTTTTCAAGAAACTTACTTCGCTATCAAACGTAGTATATTTAGGCGAAAAACCTTATCATGAACTACCGACTTATATCTCCTACTTTGATGTTGGGATCATACCTTTTTCAATTTCCTCTCTTACCAAAGCTGTGCATCCAAACAAATTATACGAATACCTTTCATGCGGCATACCAGTTGTATCAACAATGCTTCCAGAAATTGCTCGATATGCTAGAGAAGGTGTTCTAGAAGTAGCGGACGATACTGATTCATTCATTAGTGCTACAAGAAAAATGATAGCATGTAGGCGTGACAGCATTTTGGTAACACAAAGGGTTAGTATTGCAAGAGACAATACTTGGCGTTCAAGATATCAAAAGATTAAAGACCTGATACAGAACGAACTAAAAATCAAAGGTATCTAGAAATGAAAAAAATAATGTGTATAGCAGGTACTAGACCTGAGATAATTAAAATGACTCCTGTTATAAAAGAGCTCAATAAGATTCATGGTGTTGATACCAAATTCGTTTGGTCAGGCCAACACTATGATTACAACATGAGTAAGATATTCTTTGAAGAACTCAACTTGCACAAACCAGATTTCGATCTAAAGATAGGTTCAGACACTTCCGCTAGACAGACGGGAAAAATTATGATAGCGCTTGCTGAATTGATGAAAAAGTATAGACCTGATATTATAGTTGCTGAAGGTGATACAAACACTGTAGTTGCTGCTTCACTTACAGCAGTGAAGGAAAATATTCCGTTTGCACATGTAGAAGCAGGACTACGATCCTATGATCGAAATATGCCAGAAGAAATAAACAGAAGTGTAGCTGGTGTTTGTGCAGAATTGCATTTTACACCCACAAGAAATGCCGCTATCAATCTAACGTATGAAGGTATACCATCACATAGAATACACGTTACTGGCAATACCATTGTAGATGTTATAGCGTCATATGTTGACAGGAAATATCAGAAGCAACTCGTAAAGAAATACAAAATTGCGGGTACAAAATCTGCATTACTGACACTGCACAGAGTTGAGAATGTAGATGATAAAAAAAACTTACAAACTTTGATGAAAGCCATGGTAGTATTAAAAGACGTAAAGATAATTTTCCCGATTCATCCACGAACGGCGAAACAGCTTAAGAAATTTGGTTTGTATAAACTATTAAAATCATCAAAAAACATTGTTATCACTGAACCACTAGGGTATCTTGATTTCTTGAATTTGTTATGTGTGATTGATTGTGTAATGACAGATTCAGGTGGTGTGCAGGAAGAAGCATTCACTATGCAGCTACCAACTATTACTTTGCGATACAATACAGAACGCCCAGAAACTGTATGGTACGGTAACAATGTTCTAGTGGGTCTGGAAACAAGTAGGCTTGTAAGTTCTGTTAAGAATATCCTACGCAAACCAAGGAAACATAAATTGAAAATACCAAATGAACTTGGTGATGGCAATGCTGGAAAACGAATAGCAAGTATAATATACCAATATCTCTCCAAGGGCAAAACTCCTTCACTAAATGTGAGGGAAAGTGGATCTGCAATTCACAAGTTTGTAATAGTCAGGAAACCTTTCCGTATATCTGATCTAACAAGAAATGTTTGGCTGACAGCTATATATAATATAGATGGTGAACCTGTACTACCTTCGAAAAATATGATTATACCCAAAGGTTACGCTATACGATTATTTGGACCTATGAATGATATAAGTGATGTTGAAAAAATTCTTTAATGGAAGATACGAACACAGAAGCTGTTTCACGAACTACACAAATAACATTCCACATTCAGACATTATTTCTAGAAATTGCAGATAAGGATTTTAAACAGAACATCCAAAAAATGCATGTGTATATTAGAGATCCTTATAGACCCAATGTTATAAGATTTAGAGATAAAGTATTGTTGCTTTATAGTGAACTTGTTTATCTTGCAAGGAGAGTTGTTATGAGAATTATTATGGGAAAATCCAAGAGAGATGAATGGTTCAAACAGCATACTTATTCATGGATTACCCCAGTGAAGAACAGAATAATGCTTGCTAAGAATCAACAAGGATTAGAATTTTGGATCAAGGCAGGTACCATTCACTCATTGTTAATAAGTAATTCTTTTGAACCTAGTGTTCTAAATATTTTCAGGCCTCATGAAAATGATGTGGTTATAGACGTAGGAGCTAACATTGGGAAATACGCTCTATATGCAGGAATGCTAGTCGGCAAGAAAGGAAAAGTTATTGCTTTAGAACCTTTTGAAGAAACCTTTCGTTTGTTACATAGAAACATAAAGCAAAATGATTTGGAGGATTCAGTCATACCGTTACGTGTTGCTATATCTGACCAAAATGGAAAGACTAAACTATTTTTCGCTGATGATGTTGGGGAAGTAATTTCTTTAATATATAGAGTAAGTGACAAGTATGTCGAAGTAGATACCATCACAATAGATTCGTTAGTTGAAAATATGAAAATAAGGAAAGTTGATTGGATGAAAATAGATGTTGAAGGTGCTGAATACAATGTGTTACTAGGTGCAAGAGAGACATTAAGTAAAAATAAGTTGAATCTGGTTATTGAAGTACTGAAGGTAAATGAAGAAAAAGTGTTTAATTTACTGAAGACCCTTGGCTATTCTATTTCAATATTAGAATCATACGATTATGATGGCTACTCCAAAAAAGGATACTATAATATTCTTGCAAGGTCCTCTCATGAAAAATCAAACGCCTGTCAATGATTATATATTGCACAGCTTGATGAACCAACATAAGACATGGTCAACAGATCACGCATGCCGTTTAGAAGTTGGTACTACTTTAGAACAGGTTTTCATACATATCTCGCTTTTGTACTTTCTGCGATAAACATGATGGTTGTTGTTTATTATTTGGCCATAAAGAGTATACCTGCCCTAGAAAGTCTATTTCCGAGCTTTCTAATTTGGGCTTTAACCGTAACTGCGATAGGTGTTCCGTTATCAATTTTCCTAGGTCATTTACATGTCAAGAGATCGGGGGCATTTAGATCTGAGCTTGACATCCAAGTTGAAGCTAATCCATACTACTATAAACTTCCACCAGGTTTCTGGAAGGACGTTTTTGCTCCCACTTACCTTGAACTACTTCGCTTGAACATAAAATTGCTCAACAAAGAGTCCTTGACGGCAGAGGAACAGGAGAAGATCAAACAACTACAAAAGAAGCTTGAGAATCTAATAAACGGTGGTTATGTGGGAGAACCGAGAACTAGAGGGATCAGTCTAGAAGAGTAAAACTAGATGGTCTGGTTCATAGATATTATTCTGCGAAATGTTTCATCGCTTTCTTTCTATTGTCAATAATGCTTGTCTAAACAAAGTGACCATCAACATCGCCTCTTTCGAGGTCAGTAAGTTTCTTCCCAGCAGTCTCTTCAGAGCCATTGCAAGCAAACTTGTCTTATGTCTCCTGTAGTTAGTTATCTTCGCTAACTTCAACGCATAATCTATCAATAATTCTCTTTCATGAACACTCGCCAAGTTCTTCTTTTTTCTGAAAATATTACTCTTTATTTCATATAACAATATCGCAAGAGCGTGAGAAATATTCAACGTACTGTAAGATGTTGCTGTATTTATGCTAACAACAACATCACATGCTGACAACTCGGCATTATTGAGACCGGTAGACTCTCTTCCTAGTATAATACAGACATTTTGCTTTGCATCCACAAGTATCTGCGCTAGCTGAGAGGGATCGATAGAATCTCTAACGACATTTGATCTATCAGTAGAAGGTATTGCTGTAGTGCCAATAACCAGATCAAATTTCCGCAGATCTTTAAAATTAACTACCTTCGCCCTGCCAAGCAGGTCTTTGCCATGTACCGCAAATATACTGGCTTCCTTCACATCGAACTCTGGTTTCACCAATAATAATTGTTCTATTCCGAAATTCTTCATGAGCCTAGCAATATGACCCACATTAATTGGGAGTTTTGGTTCAACTAGAGCAATGCTGATCTTCATGATTGCGTTTAAGTACAGGTGTAATTTTAAGTTGTTAGTTGCAACTCAGGTTCATAAATATTGTAAATCATAAAGTAAGGTATGCAGAGTCAGGAGAGAGCCCAAAGCATGTATTGCTGATACACGGTCTTGGCGGCTCTGCCGAAAGCTGGAAAAATAACATAGATGTGCTTGGAAGGTATTTCCATGTATTTGCGCCTGATATGATTGGTTTTGGTCACAGTGATAAGCCCAAGATGCGATATACTGTAAAAGCATTCACGAACTTTCTTAATGATTTTCTACATGCAATTGGCATAGAGAAGACTAATGTGGTAGGCTCATCCATGGGCGGTCAGATAGCTGCTGAATTTGCGATAGCTTATCCCAATAAAGTTGAAAAATTAGTCCTGATAAGTCCGGCAGGAATACCGCCAAAGAGTTTCAAAGGTACAAAAGAACTAAAAACCTATGTAAGGATGTTTGACGCTAAGGATTTGGAAGGTGTTAGAAAGGCAGTAACATCAGTTGATTCTGATAGATCTGCGATAACTGATGAATACGTCAAGAGTGTTTACCAATACACAATGATGGATGGAGCAAAACAGGCTTTCATTTCGTCGTTGAAGGAGAGCGCGTCTGCTCCTAGGCTTGTTAATAGATTGAATGCAATACGAGCAAAAACGCTTGTGATTTGGGGAAAAGAGGACAGGTTGATCCCTGTAAAGTATTGTGAGCCATTTATCACAAAGATGGAGAACTGCAAACTGTTACTAATAGAGAAATGCGGTCATAGACCTCATGCAGAAAAGCCAGATCTGTTTAATAAGGTTGTTATAGATTTCCTACAAGAAAGATAACGTAGCTTCTGATTATACACCGGTCAATCCTTGCGCAAGTTCGCTCTGTCTGTGCATCTCGCTCCGAGTGCGAGGGAAGAGAGCGCCATTCTCTAAAGATACGAGCTATCTTAACTCTTCCAAGTTACCTAGAGTCAATTTCGACCGACGACGCGAATCAACTATTAGAAACCAAGTCGTTAGTATGACTGCAAATATGGTCCAATTTTCAAGCACGTCTTGACCATTAGTGAATCGCCAACTTAGGAACACCATAAGCCAAGAGAATAGAACACCAACAACCCACAAAACAGTACCTTTTCTCATCGTTTGCTACCTTTACCTATGCTTCTCTTCAGCCGTTCGAGGTCCTTATCGCCCAGCCTCATAAACTCGCCCATTAGACCTTTCAACGCGGTAAGCTTTTCTTCGGATATGTCCATGTTCAGCAGCTTGCTAGCTTCTGCTAAAATTTCGGCACGATTCTTCTTGCTTTCATACACGTTTACCTCTTTTGCAATTTTCCTGTACCATTCACACTTTTCATCTAACGGCAAGCGCAGGTACTGATCCAAGTACCTTTTTCTGCCTAGCATCGCGTGGCAAATATAGTCAGGAACTCCAGCGCTGATTGCCTTTGTGAACCATCGCTTTCTCAAAGTATGCAAATGAAACTTGTAATATTTATGCCCAGGAATCTTTTCGGCCAACTTGGCTTTGATTAAGGCTTTTTTGAATTGAAAGCGTATGATATCCACTGTTCTGTTGCTATACCTCTTTGCAAAAACATAGTCATTCTGCTGTAATTTTTCCTTCTCTATTATCTGCTTTAATAACAATGCAGTTTCGTCGGTTATGAATGTCTCAATCTGCTGCGATGTTTTCAAGCGTATAGTCTCTATTCTTACTGGCTGCTCTGAAAAACGAAAATTCGCAACTTTAAGCTGGGCAACGTCTCCTATCCCTAAGCCACTGTCTGCGCTTACTAGTATGAATGCACGCATGCGAGGCGAACAAAAGTTAAGAATCGCTCTGAGTTGCTCATTTGTTGGTATCTCGTCGCGAATGCCACGGATCTTTGGCAGGGTTACATTATCTGCGAAATCGTCGCCATCAATCTTGATTTTCATGAATCTAAGAAGTCTTTTAACGCCAATCATTCTGCCCGATATCGTACCAGCAGATAGACCTTTGCCGAAAAGCCAGCTAGCAAAGTCGTCAAGCAATTCTATTGCATCATCGCTTGTTATGAGATTACCATTAGGCTTGAGAACTTCGCACAAGCCTTTGTCAAATTTTTCCTTTAAGAATTGCCTAAAAGAGTCTATATGTGTTCCATAGACGTTAAGTGTTGAAGTCTTTGAATTTAACATGTACATTTTGACGATAAAAGTATTCCAATCGATACAAGGTTCTTCTTTCATTAACCGCTCTAAGGTTTTGTGATTTCTTTCTTTCCCTATTTTGGCTAGTAAATCGTCATTCATCTTAATCCCTTCTCCTTAGCAAACTTGTTCATGAACGCGTTACACGAATCACAGAGCGAGTGGTCCTGTACTGGCTCGAACTTTCTACTTGCGGGGTCGAACCATTGCCCGCACCGGAAGCACATTTTTTGAACCATTTTTATCGGCGGCGCCCCTGCAAGCAGCGCTATTAATAGATGCGGTTCGCAGTGTAGCCGTTCGTAAACGTCTCATAAGATATTCCTATTGGAACATTAGTTCAGGCGAACATTGAACGATGACTAACGCAGTGCTTACGCAGTGCTTACTTGTAGATATCTCGCGTAGGGTCCGACTTTAACATGCCAAGTATTGCTGCCTTCGTGGATTCAGACAAATTTACATTTCCTTGTATCACAGTTGTCAGCTGCTCTAGCGAAAAACTCTTTGCCTGACTGCTTAGAAGTTTTTCATTAACTATGTTTTGGATTAAAGTTGCCAGCTCTTTTCGTGTCGCGCCGAGTAACAATCGCAAGACCCAAAGTCTAATGCGGTTCATTCCCTATTCCTTCCAGAGATTATTTGTGCAACTTTGTGCAACTGCCACCAAATCGATAATATCTGGCAGTGCTGTTAGGTCCACAATGTCCACAAGCTCCAAAAGTTCTCGTAAAGGTATTACTTCAAGACTATCTTGCCATCTTAGAATCGATGCCGATTTTACTTCTATCCTTTCTTCGCGCACAAGTTTTTCGATGGCTAATACCTTAATCTGATCTGCATACTCTAATTTACTTACAAACCGTTTCTCTTTCGGTTCTTCTACTCTTTCAACTTTCTGCTCGAATACAATTAACGGCTTGGTCTGCGATCCATACGCGCCGGCCACTGCTACCGCTTCCTCTTCTTGCCAGAATAATAATCGCAATTAAATCACATAAAAAATTAGGAATCGGCTTGGGGCATACAGCGTAATAGTTTTGCTTTCCCCAAGCCAACCTATGCTATTCAAACAGAGCGAGTCGTGCGACTCTGTTTGCGAATGTCTATTGATGTTTCTGAACGGACTAGTTAAACATCTAAGTAGCATACCTTTCAAATTCGCGTTTCTGTTTCTCTTCGCGTCGAAGGGGTTCTAAATTCTGCTGGTCATACTGCAAAATTTCGGCAAGGCTGTGCGCTGAGATTACGAGATCCTTGGCTTTTTCTCTTTCTTCGCTAGTCATATCCTCTAACTTCAGTGGTTCGTTCTGCTTTCGTAGCCGGCCATCGATTGAGCGTAAGAGTTCGGCTATCTGAGCGCGCTCAAGATCTTGCATTCTTTTCCCTTCCCATTTTTAGCGGTAAATGTTCGTTATGTGTAATTGCGTACCAAGTTTCTCCATCATTAATGTCCACGCCTTCTTTAGCATAGACTTGCTCGATGATTTCACCGAGACCAGTACTTTTTATTTTCATTTCTGCCAACTTTTCCTTATCTTCTGGAGAGAATGGATGTGCAGATTCCATTCGCCCCTGTCCTGTAGTCATGTTTCTTTTCATTTTTGCAATCTCTTCAGCAATCATCAAGCTACTACGCTCGCTTGACTCTATTGCTCTTTCTAGTGCCGAAATTTTTGCTTTCAGGTCTTCGATTCCCATGCCTCACGCCTTCCTTAAGGTCAGCACAACTTGGTTTCCTTCGTTGAACAGCTTTTGTTCAAGTTTTATTCCTAGTCCGTCCAACTTCAGAACGTCGCCATCAAGTTCGAGCCCGCCGCTCTTAGCCTTGACGACTTTGCATTTAATTCCGTTCGACTCTACTTTTTCGATTAAGTAATTTTCCATTTTTGTTAATCACCTACCTAATATTATTGATAAAGCGAATATAAGCTTAAAACGTCGAAACATGTCGCATTAAGTTTTGCAATATGTGGACTTTGAAATTTCCAGCTACGTGAAGACATCCATTAATGATTTCATTGTCATCAGTAAGCTTCCCAGATATGTCTGCACCATGCGAGCGAGCAACATTGCAATGCAACTCCCCACGAATTTCAATTATTTACGACGACCAATGTACCACCATTCAAGGTACGTTTGACCAACGTTTCACACTCGCCTAGCCAATCGGAACTGAAACAAGCTCGTGTTTAGCCAACGCTTTTCTTTTCTTTTGTTCCCTGTATGCCAACGTTTCTCGGGTCGATGCTACGTTGCCGAGTTGATAAGAACATGAAATGGTCTTATTGCCACAAGCCCGCATTCTGTAGTTTCGTTTGAATTCTCTCTACTCGATCCTTCAACGCAGCGTACTTTTTCCTTAGTTCTCCAAGTTCTTCATTGCTTTCCTTGAATTGCGAATCAAGGGTTTCTTCAATTTCGCTTATCCTATTTTCCAAGGCTGCCTGCGCGGCTTTGCTACCTAGATGCAAAGACTCCGATTCTTGCACTTTCAACTTAACCTCGAACGCACGAAGCTCAGTAATGAGGGTCTCTATTTCCGCCTTCTGATGGGCGAACTCAAATAACTGTCCTCGGGGCGTTATCGTTACCTTCAGCACGCCCGAGTTCGTCAGGTCAAATAGCCTTTTCTTTATTGTATTGTAGCTAAGCCCGCATCCTTTGGTGGCTTCATTTATCGTAAAGCTCTTACCGAACCAGTTTCTCAGCAAGTATTCTACAATCCCGCTGAACACTAATTGCCGGCTCAATACCAGCCCAGCGGCTACATCTTTTTCTTTCATGCCTTCTTGTTTAGTTGTATCGCTCATACACTTCGCAGCCTACCTCTCACTTGAGAAGTAAAAGCCTTTCTCGACGTTCTGTTTTGATAGAACAGACCTCGCACTCTCGCACCGTGCGGTCATATCCAAAAACTACTTTGATGACAATGTTTTCCTATATGGACCTCTTCACTTAACCAATTCCAAAACATGAGTCGTCGTTCATTCCCGAACATGAATTTATCATAAAATTCGGACCTAGGACGATGGTGCATCAAACGACAAAAATAGACCGGGGGGATCATTAGTTGCCACAAACTAACTTTTTCGCAAAAGATTCAATGCAGCCTGTACAGAATTTCCTATTTGACTTCGAACGCGGTTTTACTCAAATGTGCACTCTCTATTGTTATTAATATTTTGCAATAAGCTAGTAACTAACGAATTTAGGCGACGCTAAAAAACATGTTAGTGTAAACTAAGTTAGGGCTCACTGCGCTTCCTGCTCCGTTCGCCCTGCTTTCTATCTGTGGTAGAAAAGCGAGTGCTGGCAAAAGATAAGCGAGTGCTGATATTATAATGAATGTAGACTATGAAAATTTCAATTCTTCTTTGCATACTTTGCAACTACGTATGTGTTTCTGTGCTTCTTCGGACATTCCAAACAATTTGAAGTGTGTTTCGGCTGTCATCGTGATAGCCGGTTTCCGCTTGTGCTTTGCCCTTTCTGACTGTGCCTTATCTTTGTATTCATCGCCTATGTGTCTCATTAACGTACTTAGGCTGATTACGTCTGTTTCTACTAGGTTCTTCTTCATCCAATCCATAATACCATCCTTTTCGTAACCTACGGCTCGGAGACCATCGCGAATCCTATGAACGTAATCCTCTGCATGAGCGCCAACCTTTTCTTTAAGCTCCAAGACTAAACTTTCAACTATGCTAAGGTTCTCTTTCCTATTGCAGTAATTAGAAATCAGAATATGCTCCACATCATTAGACGCAACGACCTTCTTCCAATAGTACCCATCGTACATTTCTTTTATGGGTTCACAAAAATTGTATGTTAAAAGAACCATTCCTTTAATTTCACCTGCAACCTTCCTTACTCTAGCGTGGTCCTCTGGTGTCATGCCACGCTTGTAATAATCCAAGTCGTAGTACGGAGAATCAATAAGAAAGAATGTCCTTTCATTATCGTATTTCTTTATGCACTCCTCAAAGTCAAGGTTCTCTATGATTATATGTTTCCTTATTTTCCCTGAAAGCTCCTTAATCTTTTCTGCCTTGTACCAGCCGCCAGGCTTACCTTTAAACTCATCACCTTTGCCGTCCCACGAATTATTTTGCACATACACGAACGCGAGAGCACGCAGTACGTTGTTCTTGTACTCTTTGGGATTATCTAATACTCTTCTGTATTCGTCAAACACTTTTCTAGAGCAAGGTAGTTTCTGTGCCTCTATATCAAATTCTTCCCAATGCTCTGCTATCACCGTAAGCAGATTGGTGAGCTCGCCATAGATATCATTGTAAACTATTTTCTTACCTGCTTCAATAAGCTCGTCTAGCAGTTCAAATAACATAGTGCCCGCGCCACCAAATGGTTCCACGTATTTATCGAATGTACTGAATAGAGCCATCAAACGCCTGATGTCTTCTTTAATGTAATAGTGCCCTCCGAAATAATTGAGGAACTTCTGACTTTGCATAACTATTGTTATTTCGGAGAACTTATAAGAAATGACTTTAGAATGTTCAGTACTACTTAACATTACTTAACTTCGTGTTAGCGTCGCTTAACCTTTATTTCAAGCTGCCTTACGTATTCTTCTGCTTCTGTGAGATTTCCTATAGCGCTGTCCTCACCTTGTGAAGTTAGCAACCAAACCTTTCCATCATAATCGAAGAATAGATTACCTTCCTTCATTTTTTCTAAACGTTTGTTCAGTTCCTCGAGCTTCTGTTCTGCCCATATCGTGGGTGCATAACGTTTGCCCAACATAATGGTTGCAAATTCCTTACCAATTTCAGTAAGTTCGTAAATCCTTTTGCGCTTGTCTCCCCGTTTTACTCTTTTCCTTCTGATCACTAACCCGCGTTTTCTGGCTTGGTTCAAGTATTTGCTAAATGCTGGATCTTGCAATTTATTTTGTTTGTAGCACGCCAGCAACAATTCTGCCCTACTTAGATAAGTGCCTTCTTTACTTTTATCTTTAAGAACAGATAACAAAGATTTCATGTTAGAATCCCATTCGACTGTCAAACGTTCACCCTTTTTATCATACCATTCTACAAATACCTGACCTGCTTTCTTTACAGTCCTGTATTTTCCATGAAAGAAACCGAATAAATTCGGGTCCTTAGTAATCTCAGCTCTAAATTCTGTAGGCATTCGGTAGTATGCAATGCGTCTATGTTCTATATCAATCTAAGAGACGGATTTATTGATGCCCTGGGTAATAATTTTCTATTCGAGGAATGATGAAGGAATTCCTAGACCTTCCAGTATTAAAAAACCAAGGCGTACACTCCATTCAGTTACGAATATGCCAGAACCAACTCCAACGAACGCCACATCAACATTCTTGTTCTTGAACAACTGTTTACCCGTCACATAATCTCGCCCGCCTATAATAAATGAAACATATGCATACGCGAGTATGGCGCTTCTTATAACGAAGTTTCCATATAGATGAATACTAAAGATGTCCGCGCTAGCTACGGCCAAAGCAAGAAAAACCCCAGAACCAAGGGCTATGAGCAAAATCTTCAGTTGTGTATTATTGAGTCTATATTTTTGCGAGTTTCCTTCTGATGGAGAGCGGGGTCTTTGCTGATAACACCCGCGAAAATACCAATCTATGCCCGTAAAAACTATCGCAATAATTACGCTAAGCATTATCGCAGGGACAGCAGCAAAGGAATTTAATGCAAAAATACGTACCAAACCCAACTGTGCCCAAAGACCTATCGGTATTGCTAAGAATAGTAGTAGAAGGAATTCACGAATAAATGCAGATTTGGCACACTTGAAAGTAGAAATATCCTTACCACTTTGTTCGGCGCGATCTATAGTCCATACAGTGAGCTGCCTATATGCCAGTCCATCGGCGGCGAATATGAGACCAATTAGTATGATATCATCTAATGATGGTTTGTATTCGTCTTCAGGTAAAATCGTCAATAATAACAAAGAAGCTGTAGTTAAAACGGTTGCAATAACTAGAGTTGATGACTCGCGCGTGTGTAGCCACGATGTCATGTTCCTATTTCAATATGTACTTCCTTAAGAGAACTATGGTTTGGCTTGAAACATCATTAAATACCTCGAATTTGGCACATTCGTAGATGGCTGTAGGAAAAGGCGGTCTTAGCATCATAGACTATCCGTTTGCGTTTTCAATCGCCGCGTTAATTTCTCCGTCTTTTGTGCAGGGCGATCAGTTTACTGTATTAATGGCAATAACGCTTATTGGTGGTATGTTTGGGAGCATTCTGACCATAACTAATCCAGTCGGGCTTGCTATAAATCAAATCTACAGACATTTTACAAAAAATAGAGTTCTGGCTTCTCTAACAAAAATTAGTACATTTACAAAAGGAGTCGTACACAAGAACTTCGATGCAGCTCTCAGATCGCCAGCTGTATCCTTCGAAACAGATAAACTTGTCGGAATGTTTTATTTTGTTGTTATTTTAAGCATTACTATTTACAGATTACGGTATGACTCGAACTACATTCAAATTTTCAACTTTAGTGAACAGCAAATTGCATTGATTCTATGTGCTGCGGTAATCGGTCTTTTAGGTGTATTGGCCTACATGATATTAAATGTCATAGGAATGCGTTCAATCAGCCACTTAGGACGAATAAATATTGCAACCGTTCTTTTGGTGGCATCTGATTTCAAAAATTTATCAACAGAAGCAGAAAGGGTGCATCGAACGACTTTTAGTAACGATGCGGGCGTAATTACGATCGCGTGTAACACACTTAGAGATGCTGATTTCAGGACAATAAAGAATAGTGATGACTTGAAGGCGATAGCTACGCAACAAAATGATTTTAGGACTATCTTGAATCGAGTTAATATGCGTGAGGATACGTTTTATGCTCGCTATTGGTATTTTTCTCGTATAGTGGTCAAACTGGCAAGCAGATATGGGATTACTCCAAAAGATACTTTATGGTGGTTCAAAAGTACAAGCTTATTGGCTCCTAATGACTTGGAATCGTACTTGCCTCACCTGCAATCATCAATAGATTCGCGGGATTGGCATTATGCGGACCTTCAAGTTGTAAGAATATCATATCGACTTGAGGAAGTATTGATGTCAAAAGGCGGATCGCAATAATTTATTCCGTGTGACTACATGGGTCTAAGGCAAACTACCGTCTTTTTTTGCAAATACGATAAATTATTAGCACTCTGGTAATTCATCTAAATTGTTATCTGTTACCCCGTCCGGGTGCGTTGTCAAGTAAACTCTTCCTTGACTGCTTACACCCTTACGAACTCTAGCTTTCTTGTTGTTTTCTTCTGTATAGAAAGTGTCCGGTACTGGTTTCTTCTCCATAAAGTCTACAATTTGAGCAATTGTGTATTTTTCATCGGCTATACCTACTTTGATTACGCGTTCCTGATCGTCGTGAACTTTGCATTTTATCCTAAAGTCTCCCGACTTCATCCCCTCCAATTTGTAGCACAAGCAACGGGTATTTGGCTTTTACCAACTGAATCAAATTCAAAGTTAATAAGTGGTGAAACTCTTGCCGGCAATATGCCCGTTGATATTTGGGGTTTTGAGAGCCAACTATATGCCGCGATAGATGCTGCTGGTATGAAAGGCAAAACGTACCTAAGAGAAAAGTTCGAGCTAGGCGAAGATGAATTCGCAGAAGTCAGAATTTCGTCAAAGACCAGTAGAGTTTTGCAAAACAGCATGATAGTTTATTCAAACGATCTTGATTTTGCTGCAAATTTCTGGGAGCGGAGTCATGAACCATGGTTCCGAATTGATAATGACAAGAACCAAATGCATTTGCATTTGACACTTGACGATGGACGAATTATTGTAAATCATGCAGAATTGCCTGAAGGTGAAACATTAAGCCAGCTTTTGTCTGACGCTTTTGAAATATGTAAAAACTATTTAGGAATAGAGGGGGTGAAAATCGAAGATTCAGAGCCATTTCATGGTTTTTCATCAGGCAAGATAAAGAATAAAAATTAATTTAGAGTTATCGTCACAAGCTACATAGTTGTAGCAAAAGAGCGCTCCATTTGCGCGTGCATCTCGCTCATTGCACAGCCAGCTTCAGGCTGTGGCTTGCCTCTCCTTAGCAAACCTCTGTACAGACCTTCTTCTAACTTTTGTCCGTTCTTCTGCTCCCATTCTTCTACTGGTGAACCGTACTTCTTCTGTATCCTGTCTCTATACCATTCTGGTATAACGTTGAACGCACAGAACGGAATTATCCTCATATCTGGTGTCAGGTAATGAATATCACATCTCTGCAGTCTTTCAAGGTCTTCGTTATACTTGTCCTGGAAGTGCATCATACCCAAGAACAAGCTTCTAACATGCCATGATCCAACTGAACTAAAGTTCCTCTTTACAAGTATGCTTGCAAACATCTTTGCAAGGTCCAGACCCTTGGGCTGCTTCTTTCTGTCAATGAACGAATTCAGCTTTCTAACAACTTCAATCATGGTAAGGTATCTGTTTCTTCCTGACTTGATCTCCTCGGTCTTCTCCTCAAAGTATTCCAGCAGTCCTTTGATATCCACGAACGATGTTAATGGTACAAGTTTCCTTGTTTCAGCGTCCTCGAATACATAGGTTCCAGCACCGCAGGCAAAGTGTATGCTCAGCTCATACTTTGGCTTCTTGCTGAACTGTTCTATTACATTAGTCATTGGCATGCAGCTCGGAACTGGGAACCACGAGTCTTCCGGAATCTCACCATTAGTTTGTTCCTCAATCCTCTTTATGCAGTCAGGTATCGTTATCCTGTACTTTTCTCGCTCCTTCTTGGTCATCCTTCCAGTCAATGATACTGGCTGGAAGTTTACTGCATGAACAACATCAAGGTACCTTTGGGCGTACCTGACAATATCACCCAACTCATGGTCGTTAATGGATTTGATAACTGTAGGAACGAAAACAACCGTAGTACCAGCCTTTCTGGCATTTTCCAGAGCATAGGGAACCTCCCAGTGATTCTTTGGATTCGTTCTAGGAGTTACACCATCAAAACTTAGATATAGATTATTGACACCTGCTTCTCTTACCTGACGCATCAGATCTGGATCTAAACCGAGCCTTATGCCGTTGGTATTCATCTGAACATGCTCAATGCCCTCTTCCCTTAGGATCTTAATCACATCAACGATGTTTTCTCTTAACATCGGTTCTCCTCCAGTTATCTGCAATGAATTTCCTGGAATTGGTCTCTCTGCTTTCAAGGTCTTTGCCATTGCTCTTACCTGCTCTAGTGTTGGTTCATACAGGTAAGCGCCCTCAAGACCTTTCTTGACATAGAAGAAGCAGTACCAACATGTTAGATCGCATCTGTTGGTAACTATAATATTCGCAAGACCAGAATGGCTCAAGTGATTTGTGCATAGACCGCAGTTCATAGGACATGAACACTTGTCAATCATAACGTTTGGCGCATGTGCCCCCTTTCCATCCATCCAGTACGTGCTGAACTTCTGGTACATTTCGTAAGAACCAAAGTAAAGCTCTTCGCACTCTCCGTGCGTTGGGCACGTCTTCGTCATGAAGACCTTTCCGTCGCGCTCAAAAACCTCCGCATCCAGAATCATGTTACAATCCGGACATATACTCTGGGTATACCTTATGGTCTTCCTCTGACCTTCCATCTTCTTTCTAGTAGATGATATCTGGATTAGATCCGTATTCCCCACTACCTTCACAAAAAAGGCCTTTTTTTGGAATATAAGGATATCTAAAGTAAACATACGGTGAATCGTAGGTTTTGTGCCTAGCGAGGCAGAATACGATGAGATGTTTCTTATGAATAACCTTTACTGCGGTATGATAAGGCAATTACACATATTAACGCGCTCTGCGGCAACTTTGTCATGCTCAGTGACAGGGCCAGAAGAGCAATGGAAAATCTGGGCCTTACGGGTTACGAGATCAAGGTCTATGTTTCTCTGCTTAACGATGGTGCGATGACTGCACAGGAACTAAGTAAGAAGTCTGGCGTGCCTTACAGCAAGATATACGAAGTGATCGGTAGGTTGGATAAGAACGGCTGGTTAGAATCTGACAGTGCTAGACCGACGAAATATTATCCGAAGTCCCCGCCTACTGCGTTGGAAGCTACGCGTATGCGTATAGAAGGGGAAGTGAAGGATAATGAAACTACGATCATGAGTGAGCTTATGTCGCTTTATGAAAAGAGCGGAACTAAAGAAAAACCTGAGATCTGGGTTCTTAGTGGTTTGTACAACATAGCTGCGAAGGTCAAGGAAATAATCCAGAACTGCGAAAAAGAGTTGTTGCTTGCGTTGCCCGCCGTTGCAGAAAGCGTTGCAAAGCCTTTGCAACCAACGTTGCGTGTGCTACATGAAAAAGGTGTCAAGATCACTGTCCTTGCTTCTGAAAGTGCTACCATGGATACTGTCAAGGCATTGTCAAGGATAGGAGAAGTTAGACTGAAGAACAGCATGTTTGGAGGCGGAGTGATAAGTGATGGTAAGCAAGTTGTCATACTGTTGGGTGCAGAAAAAGTTGGTGCAAACTATGAACCGTTAGCCATATGGGCTGAGCATACGGGGCTGGCCAGCTTTGCCAAGGAATATTTCGAGTATTTATGGGAAGACGCGAAAGAAATGAACCAGTAATCGCTAAACTTAATAAATTATTGATGTATTGTAAATGCACACAATGAGCACAGTAGACAGAGAGATGTTATTTGTTGGAACCGCAGAATCTGAGCATGTTGAGATGTATCTTAAAGCCATCTGGTGGATCAGAGAGATGTCTGAAGATGTCAAGGTTAGCTCGATTGCGAAGATCTTGAATGTAACCCAGCCGAGTGTTGTACAGATGCTCAAGAAACTGGACGAAATGAAGCTGGTCCTTTACAAGAAGGGCGATGTCGGCCTTACGCATGAGGGCGAGAAGATAGGTAAGCAGATGATACGAAACTGCAGACTGTTGGAAGTCTTGATGAGGAACTCGCTCAAGATGGATATTGACGAGGAAATGGTATGCGGGATAGAACATCATATGAACAAGAAGTTCACCGATGCTTTGTGTACACTGTTAAAACACCCTCGGAACTGCCCGCATGGTCACAAGATACCTGAAGGTGACTGTTGCAAAGGAAAATAAAAAAGTGTGAAGATTCGTCAGATTGTCTTTTCTTTTACAAGTACCTT